>Ga0070741_10015247_pt1 | contig 13071 bp, 12 predicted proteins | sample Coa_R1_4_FD_66440 | JGI IMG/M metagenome (GOLD analysis project Ga0070741, IMG submission 66440) | Surface soil microbial communities from Centralia Pennsylvania, which are recovering from an underground coalmine fire - Coalmine... | ecosystem: Environmental > Terrestrial > Soil > Unclassified ...
GTACGACCGCTGTAACCCATGTCCCATTCTTGCCAAACTACCCAGAAAATCTCCCTCGCCGGTTTTAATCCCTGCTACCGGCGGTTGAAGGGAAACAGCTTTAGCCGGGTCAGACAACCACTCCATCCCCAATTTCACATTGGGATGTGCCCATTCTTCCAACCGTCGCTGAAGAGCTTGAGACAAGTTAGTTAGGCCTGCTTGATTGCGAGCCAATATCTCTTGGTACCGTGTTAAGGTTTGAGTTTTCAGTGCGTCGATTTCCGCATTAAAAGTTGTTCTAGTTGTAACTGCACGGGCAACCAATTTACCCAGTGCGGTATCCTTCGCCTCTAAAACTTCATCTCCCGCATCTTTAACCGCAGGGACATACACCCATTGAATAAAAGGATTCAGTTTTCCGGTGCCGTTGATTCCATAGAAATTATCCTCACTTGGTAGGGTGACGCACATATCCGGGTGAGCAGCCTCGTAGGCTTGAAGAGCCTCGATTTTTTTGTCTTTTGAAGACGCCGTAGGCAAGCCCTGGAATTCTTGGCGCAGCGCATCATAAATACGGGTCAACTCTGGTGCTTTAGCTCCATCCTTGTCCGCCGCAAAGTACTCTGCAAATCTACCAATTCCCAACCGACTACCATAATGTTTGATTAAGCCTATCTTTGCGGTGGAGTCAAAAGGAGCCTCAGCAGTAATAATCAGTTCACCTTGACGAACGTAGTCGGAAAGGACTTCGGAAGCCCTTAAAGAAAGGTCGTCAAATGTTACCGTTATACGGATGGGACTGGCCGTGTTTTTTCCGTAGTAATCTTCGTCAATCAATCTACTAACATCCGTTGCGGAAGTACGGTCTCGAAAAAAGACGTTTAATGCAGAAAGAACATTGGACTTTCCAGCCCCGTTTGGCCCAACGAAACACGAGTAGCGATTCAAATGAATTTTTTCATCCTGAAAGCTTCTAAAGTTTTGAATTCTTACGGATTTTAATTTCACTGTTTTTCCCCTGCTAGTTCAGGCAACAAAGGGAATGGTTTCGCTTCAATCTCAACCTGCTCCGAGGGCTTCTTACCTGCCATCAAGGCCAAGGTGGTGCCTTTCACCCTCACAGCGTTCAAATAGACGATCTTCAAGGAATCTTGGCGCTTCTTCCAGCGCTTCATGTGCTCTTCGTACTCATCCTTTAACTCGTCGTTCAGCTCAACGGCTTTCTGTATAATAGTGTTCAAAGAGTTCTTGAACTCCGGCCCTTGGAGATATTTGAGGGTATCTTGAACTGCCGCTTCTCTCTCCGCCTTAGACAGCCGGAGTTGGGCCATCTTAACCAGTTGCTCACGCAAGATGCTCGCAATAGCCAGTACGCCCCCTGGGTTGACGACAATTACACCCTTCTCGATGAAAAAACCGTGGGTATTCTTCTTGTTGGCATTCGTGACCAATATTCCGTAATCGGCCTTCCTGGAAATCTGCGCTTGCACCGTTTGTTCCAGGTGAGCCCCATTCCAGTTCCCCACCTTCTTACACTCATAAACGATGACCCCGCTCGGCTCCTTGTGGTGGATAACATCATGAAGTATGTCACCACCTTTGCCGGTGTGCTTAAGCCTATCGGACGGAAATTCCTTTTGAAGAGCTGTTGTCAAGGTCTCTTCATACAGGAGCCCCTCTAGTTGTGGGGTGGTCTTGTTTTTGAGCTGTCTTTCAAGGTTTTTAATCTTAGTTTGCTGCTGGTTGGTAACTACTTGGAGGGTACTCATCTGCTTGAGAGTTGAAGCTAAGGTCTGTTCGCTCTTCTTTTTTTCCGCCGCCATCTTGGCCGTAGACTTCTTAACCTGCGTCGCCACGGACTTTTCAAGCTGCTCCTTCATCTGAGCCTGATACTGGGCCTTGGCTTGCAACTTAGCCTGTGTCACTGCTGCCAATATCCTCTTCTCCGCGCTGGCCTTAATCCGCTTCTTCTCTTCGTCGAACCCCTTCATCTTGGCCTCGAAGTTCTTAGTAGCAGCCTGAACTTCTGTTTTGATTTTCTTCTTCTGGTCTGCCTTCATTTGCTGTCTTTCGTCCTGTAGTTTCTTTCGATCAGCCTTCTGTTCGGCCAAGAACGCTCTCTCCTTCTGGGCTAGTTCCTTCTCCTGGGCCTCTCTTGCCTTCCAAATCCCAGTGATTTTTTCAAAGAGCTTATCGGAAACAAGTTGGTTACATAGCGGACATTTTCTTTGGGGCATTGGCAACTCCTTCAATTAACAACGTCTAGATATCTGGATAACAGTAGTTTACTTGCTAAAAAAAAAGCGGACAACTTAAAGACCTACAACCACAGACTGTTTAAACGCCAGCAAACGTGCAAAAAGTTGGAAGCGCTTTGTTTTCAGTAATCCTATATATCACATGTTGGGCGGCTCAATTGGGTAGCAACACCACAAAGGTTGTGAAAGCCTTTAAGATCAAACTATTTTAAGCCTTTTCAATCTTCGATAATGGCAAGGTTTGCCTTTGACAATGTGGTACAAGAAAGCCCTTCATCTTCGGAGGAAATTAATTCTATTTTTTATCTTGGTTCCGAAGTGGAGAAAGCAACCAAAAGAAAAACAAAATGAAGATCCAAATATACACGCTCAACATCGACTGATGCTCATCGAAGGTCAAAAGTCCGTGCGCCAAATAATTTCTAAAATTGAAGGTCGCTTTGTCAATAAACAAGCATTTCATCATTAAAAGAATTCGTGGAGGAATAACCTTGACCGCATCCTTGTGTTCGAGAATCTTATTTAGATTTCCCTCCTTCTGTATGAATTCATGATCTAGAGAAGCTACAAGAATCCCTGCTGATTCAAAAAACAACCGCATCGAATTTTCTAATTGAGGGACAAGCACATGGTTTGCTGTGACGAAATCCCCCATAAGGCCGGCCAGAAATCCTTGCCTGAAAAGATTAAGACGGTCCGCTGGTATGAAAGTATGACCAACCAGCAACGGGTCAAAAAGATTCAGTGTGTAATCATGCCTGGAGAGCACTTCTAACCTTCCTTCGTTAACAAGCCGTCCCATGTATTTTGCGTGCTCCCCCATCAAACGTATGATTTCGGCTTCTAAGGTATCTTCATCCTGTTGTCTGGGATCAAATCCAGTTTGCTTTGCAACGGTTGCGCCTTTATCATTCACGATTTTTCGAGGCATCAAGGTAGCTAATGGAGACATTTCCGCTCTTTCCTCAACTTCTTTCTTTAGATCTTCAAGTTGTGGGGGAGCCGTTGCTCTCGACATATAGATCAACGCCTCAAAAGTCGAGCGTTTTGAGACAGCCTCAATGATTTTGTTTACGGGCTCGGTGATATCTTCCGTAAACTCGAATGTTCCCATTTCTTGCAAAATATTTTGTTGAGCATCAAGAAGTTCTTTGTGAAGAGACGCCACTTTTGTTTTATCACCTATTTTTCGATACGCTTGAATTGCAAGTTCGAGACTATGTTGTATCAACATCGAACTTTCAGAAGCTTTCAAACGGTCTCGGGCCTCCCCCTCGTGGAAGCGGGCTATTTTTTCGTTGAAATGTTTTATCTTCTCTTGGTCTTTTGATCTAACCGAAATTTTGATCGCGATTTCGAGAAGATCCTGCGTTTTCCTGTAATCCGCTTTTATCATTGCTTCCCGTGCTTGACGGTTTGCAATATCCATCCACTTCACATGGTCTTCTAAAAATCCTGATTCAACAAATTCATCTAAGGCCCTTGCCTTCAGGTGATCGGAAGGAACCGGCTCAGTCTCCTCAATACAATCCCGAAATAATTTCTTAATTCGATCAACAGTTTTCGGTTCAACTTTCCTGCTTCGTGCTATTTGTGAAACCCTGTGAAGATACGTCCCACATCTATCCCGTTGGCTTTTGACCTTGGAAAGTATGTTGTAAACAGTTTCGATATAACTATCTATGGCAGCGTCTGCGAAAGAAGTGTGTTTTTTCCGCAGCCAAAGAATGTCAGCTAGACGAGCGCGAGCCCGAGGTTCTTTTGAAGTTTGCAAAGCAAATTCAAGCACACCCAAATATGAATCGTCAAAATCCGACAACATGGCGGACCGGTTGGCTCCAAATTCCCATTGGGGGACATAAGGACCCTGAGGATGCTCAGGGCTTAAAAACATACCAAAAGCGGCCGCAATTACATGAAGGCAATCTCCAAGGGGTTTATTGCCAGCGTCCTCATATCCTTTTCCTAACTTGTCGAGTGCATCAGAAATGCGATGTTCATCCTGTGTTGGATAGGACGGCATCACCCAATTCGCATCCTGCATGGATTGTTTTGTCACTTGAGGTGGAGCCATTTTTTCCTAACCGCACTACATTATTAACACGAGGCAAGTTTTTTTGTTTTTCAAGAACAGTTGATTCCTGGAACTCAAGGTTTGGAATTACTATCAGTTTCGAGAAGGAATGATGCGGCAGCAGTTGAAAAATTTACCGCCAATCGTGCATGGCGCACATCTGGTTTTGCAGAATTCAATCCACGCCCGTGGGCATCACCCAGACTATTCCTTAAGGCACCGATGCCTTCAACAACCGAAAAGCACCCTCCCAAGATTCGCTTTACCGCCTCTTCAGAATGAGCAGAAGGTGCCAGATTTAGCTCCTTTGCGACCTTTCCATACAATTTGGGCAAATCTTCGTTGGTGTGAGGAACTGACCTTTTTTCAAGAATCTGTTTACAAACTGATTCCAGAAGTGATCGGGCGCTTGTAATAGCCCCATCAGGGTCTTCATCGACCCTTGAAAGGGTTTTGTCGTGAAATTCGATTATTTCTTTTGCACCGTAAATTTTTAGCGGTCCAGGATTTACAGCAACCCCGCCGCTCAACCTATTGGGCATGTCTTCGCTTATAACGTCTGCGTTTTTTAATACTGAGAACAGGTCGGCATCTTTTACGGCCCAGTGCGTTCGTTCCAATTCAAAGTTATCGCTAATGTGGAGTTCCTGCCTTAATTTTTCAATTTTTGCAGCAGAAATCCTTTGATACACCTCCACAAACTCATACTCAACCCGAACCATTTTCCCATTCTTCTTAATTTTTTTCAGCCAACCAATACGAGCATCTTTATTACATTTTCCTTCATAGGTAAAAAGACATGGATAGCTCTTCAGTTCGTTAATAGCGCCTTCATCTAGGGAGCCGAGTTTTTTTGCAATGTCGTCGTCTGTATACTCATCCTTCCGAACAAAACGAATCGCCTCGTACTCCCAAACAGTACGCTTCCATTGTTCATCATCACCAGAAACAAAGAGGTTGAACATTTTGTTTCTCCCTTACACACTCGTTTTCAATTAAATCGGGCCAAGGCCTATATATTACACGTTAGGCCGCTCGACTGGATTGCAACCTCATTACGGTTGTGAGCGCCAATATGATCCCACTCTTTAAACCCTTTTCAATCATTCATCATGGAGTGGCTAAAATTTGGCTAAAATCTGTCGGGCATAATTGAAGCGAATCCATTTAATGAAATTTAGGTTGCCCACGACCGGGCCCCTGGGTCGAGTAATATTGATATTAATCAATCCCGATAGGTCTCGGGGACATGAAAGCCTTCCGGCTTGGGAGGAGTTTGCGCCCTTATAAATCAAAAAGGGGTAGCCATCGGAGCTACCCCATTAACAGCCATCTAATTTTTACACCCATTCAAAATAGCTGCCACCTTCAGTCACGAAGGCCACACCGGCAAAGGTGACGGTCAGTCCCCTTGTACCTCCTTCAAACTGGCTTTCAATTCCTCAAAACCGATGGCCTTGAAGTCCACGTCCCACATAATTCGCACCCCCCGCACTTCCAGGAAGGCCATTTCCAACAGGCTGAAATATCCCCACTCCTGGAAGTCCCCATCCAGCCAGCCAAAGAAAACTCGGTCCTCGGGGTCATACTCCACGGCATACCAAGACCATTGAGCCAAGGGATGGTAGAACCTCATCCGAAAAACATGATTCTCCTCGTTCTCCCTTTCCGTGGCATACAAGGCCGGCATGGTGGATAAGGCTTCGGGCCTGTCTAAAAGTTCCTCGATGGGTTTAAACATAAATCCTCCTTGGGCCACCACCTTTGGTCACGACGGCACACCGGCAAAGGTGGCGGTTGGTTCCCTTCAATTTCCATTATTGGTTTTCCTTCAAGGGCTCAACCTGCCCTTTCCCGGCAAAGATAGCGGCCTCCTCCATGGTCATCCCCAGGTCCCTGCATTTCTGGTAGTACCCGTTAAAGACAATCTCCTTCCGGGAAAGGTTCCCGGAAAAAGTGAGGGTGCTGCCGTCCCTGAAATAAACCTTGGTGACGATCCGCCTTTGGCACCCATAGGCGTAGAAGTCCTCCTTCAAAGCTTTCTTGATCTTCGGTATTTCAACGGTCGTGCTCATAACGCCTCCTTTCCGGGGCGTCCAAAAGCCGGACGCCCCTTTTGTGGTTCCCTTACAACCCGCGCCGGGCATAAGGGCCGACAACCTCGATCACCTGGGCGGCACGCGGGAAAATCTCGTTGAAACAAACCGGGCTCGCCCAATGAACCGGCTGGTTCGAGTCCGTGGGGTCCCAAACCATGAACATGGCCGCTTTCATGCAAACCGCCGCAGTCCTTGCCTCCTCGCGGACGGCCTCATAAACCTCCGGCCAAAGTTCCCTTGCGATTTCCTTGGTCATAGCTCCTCCTTTCAAAAATTCTGGCCTCGTCAGAATCCCCCTAAGGGATTTATGCCGCCCTCCTTCAAGGCGGCATTTCGGCCTTTGAAGTTTTTGTTAAGCCACCGCCTCTTCGACCTGGGTTTTCAAGACGAAGTCCATGGCGGCCTGGGCCTTCGCCGCCGCCGTGAAGATGGCCCGCTTGTGATCCTTCAAAACTTGAATCCAGTCCCCGATGTAGTTGGAGTGCCGGGTGGCGTAGGGAATGCCGCAAGAGACGCAAAGGAAAGCGGCTCCCATTTCGGCCACCAGTTCCTCGAAGGCATAGGCTTGATCGCCGTAGCGCTTCCCGAATTCCCGGTTCAACCGTGATGCGTGGCCGGTCCAATGGGTTAGTTCGTGGAGGCTGGTCCCATAAAACGCCTCGGGGCTCTCGAAGCTCTCCTTCACCGGCAAATTGATGAAGTCCCCCTGGCGGTCGAAAAAAGCCCGGTCGCCATGTGAGTGAAAAATCCTGGCTCCCGAATCCCTCAAAATCCTCTCGGCCTCAGCCACGGCCTTAAAGGGCTCGATGACTTCGACCTTGGGTTTCAGGTGGTCCAACCCCTCCACTTGGTCCAGGTTAAAAACCGTGTAGGTCCGGAGGACCCAAAAGGACTGCTCCTCCAAAAGAACCTCGTCCTCAAGGTTCAGGCTCTTGGTTTTGGAAAGGCGCTTGTAGAAAACGACCCCGGTTCCCTTCTCGCCCTTGCGGATATTCCCCTTGAGCCCCCTGGCTTGGTTGAAGGTGATCCAAGCGGGGGACGAAAAGCCCCGCTTCTCCTGCTCCCCCCAAAGGACGAAAACGTTAATCCCCCGGTACCGTTTCTTGGTCGCGGCGTTGACCGGCAGGGGGAGCCCCCGCCCCTGCTTCCAGGGCTTCTCCCAAGGGGCAACCCCCTTTTCCAAGTCCTCCAAAACCCGGTTGGTGATTTCCTCGGCGATGTTGCGTTTCATAGGTCTCCCTCCTTATGCGATTGAGTGAACAAGCTTTTGAAAAACAAAAAACTCCATCGGGTTCATGGCGCAACCCACCGCTTCCAGGAATTCGCCCTCGCTCAAGCCGTCCTTGACGTCCACCACGGCCAGGGTTTCCAGATCCTCGATTTCGTAAAAGAAGAACCCTTCCTCCCTTCCAAAGTGGATTTCATATCGGCCCAAGACCGTGAACTTGCCCGTCCGAAAAGATGGATGCGCCATAAGTCCCCCTTAAAATCCCCAACCTTCCTCAAGCTTCTTGAGAACTAAGTCGATCTCCTCATCGGTGACCTTCCAGCCCTCGCCCTGGATTCCCTTGATCGGCGGTCCTTGAGGCTCCCGACCCTCCAAAGTCCCTTCCTGCTTCGTGTCCTGTTCCATCTGCCATCACCCCCTTTATTTTTTTGAAGGCTTTGCGCCTTTAAAAAACCGCCTTCCCCCTCCCCCCTCACAAGCCAAGGGGGGAGGGGAAGGCAAAGCGGGAGTTTTGGGAGTCCGTGTCTGGAAGAAAGCGGAAACTACTCGGAGGGAGAAAAAGAAAGGCCACCCCTCGCTTTTGTGACGGACGGTTTTTGTCCGGCGCAAAAGTTGCGACTTTCGCAAGGGTGGCCGTGAAAATAGGCAAAGCTCGATTGGGCCTCGGGACGGACTCCCGAAACTATCCATCGTCCAAAGACCTGGACTATCGACCCTCTATGTCTGCTTTATGGGAATGCTTCTGAACTTCAGGAAGGAACTACACTTAAGATCCACCGCCAAGCTTTAAACGAATCCCCGATACCCGAAGGCACTTTTCCCAACGGCAAACCGAGGCGGTGTTGTTATGTCACGCCGAAATTTGCCGGTGGGAAAAGGGCTTACTGAGGACTCAAACCTCCACTCCATTTATCGGCGACCTGCCAGGGCCGCATTTGTTGTGGCCCAGGCGGGGAGACGCCTTTGGGGAGTGCCAATCCGAAATCCCCGACCCGGATTGTCGCCTCCAAACAACATCCCCCCGGAGGGCTAACTTACTTTGGCTGGCGAGCAAGCCGGGGAGGGGACTTTCGGCTTGGTGGGGTCCCCAAAGGAAAATGGAGGGGAAGCAACTCCTGAAACTCCGGTCCCCACCGATGGTTCCGGGGGAATCCAAAATGGGGGCACTTCCCCTTTTTGGTCAGGGGTTTGGGGGCAGACGCCCCCGAGGAAAGGGGTGGGCCGGGACGCCCGTGGTTTTCGGGCGGCTTGGCCCAGGGGGAAGGCCCACGCTCCAAGGCGCTTTTCCTTGGAGCGTTCCCCCTTAAAGAATCATCTAAGTCTTAGGTGATGTCTTCCATGCTGTCTTCCTCGACTATTTCCATTTAACTGTCTCCTACCACCCCGGCCATAAAGCGGTTCCCTGTCCTGTTACATACCCGGCTAAAACAAATGGGGCTTCCTGGTGGTTTTCCAGGAAACCCCATTGCCTCTGTTCCTCGCCTTGCCGTTACCCCGTCCAATTCAACCCTGCCACTTCCTCCACCTGCTACGGTCTGCCTTACCTAGAACCCCATCGAATACCCCTGCCACCTCCATACCGTCCACCCCTTCGGTTTCCTCTGTTTGCTTTTGTCTTTCTTACTGTCTTATCCAATTTTTAATACGCATCAAGTCCTTGTCTAATAACTCTCAGGTTTTTCCACGCGGAGAGGGCGAACCCCCCTATCGCTTTTAGCATCATCACTTGATGCGTAGATAGGGGGGTTCGCCATCGGAGCGTGGATAAACCGGCCCATTCAAAGGCCAATATTCAAAATCGAGGTTCCATGGCGCGGAACCATTGGTTCCATGGAACATCACGAAAACCCTTGTGGTTCCACGCTGGAATAATTTCACGAGTGTTTCTGAACAGGCTTTAGCCCACCCTGGCAATCGGCAGGTCGCTTATCCGGGTGGTGTAGTGCGGGGACTGGTGCTGGAAGAGAACCCTGTCGGCCCCCGTGGGGCCGGTGGCCGCCATTCGGATCGTGCCAGCCCCCCTTTCCTCGTTCAACTGGTCAATGGTCCTCATCAGGATGGGCCTCCGGGGGTCCTCGTAGTTCACGAAAAAGTTCCCCTGGACCATGTCGGCTGGCTCCGAGGTGATGGCGTTGATCCCCACCCGCTTGTAGCGGTAGCCCGGCTTGTACATGTCCTCCACCGCCGCGCAGACGTATTTTGTCAAGGCCATCGTATTGTTGGTCGCCACGGGGAAGGTGAATTCCCTGGCCTCGCCGTATTGGGGTTCTTTGCTGAAACGGTTCGTCTCCACCCAGACGACCATATCCTTGGCGCATTGCTTCTGGTTCCTGAGTTTCAGGCCCTCCTCCTCTGCGGCTTGGGCGGCTGCCTGCCGCAGTTCATCCAGAGACTCGATCAAGACCCCGAATCCCTGGGCTGTCCCGGTCATTTTCTTTTCCGGGGGGAGCTGGTCCAATGGGTAGCACTTCGTTGCCTTGAGTTCGGCCTGGATTCGTGCCCCCATGACCGTGGTCTGTTTCCTGATCCAATGGTCCGGGGCGTCCCTGAACTGCTTGGCGGTTGAGATGCCGTTGGCCTTGAGCATCCTGGTATAGGCAGCTCCGATGCCCCACAAGTCCCCCACGTCGGCCACCTCCAAGGCCCTTTCCCGGTGGCGGGGCTTCGCGTAAATATCCAAGACACCTTTCAAGACTTCCGTTTTTTTGGCGACCTTAACCGCCACCTTGGTGAGGGATTTCGTTTCGGCGATACCCACGGTAACGGGTATCTCGGTACACCTCTCGACCATTTCCTTGATCTGCCGGCCATAGGCGGAAAGCTCCGGGGCGGGTATGTCGGATAGGTCCATGAAACATTCGTCGATGGAATACTTCTCAAGCCGGGGTGTGAATTGACCCAGGATTTCCCTGACCCGGTCCCTCATGTCGATATAGAGCGGGAAGTTCGCCGACATGACGATGATGTTGTGATCCTTGATGAGCTTGCGCACGAGGAAAACGGGCCAGCCCATGGGGACCCCCAGGGCCTTGGCTTCGTTGCTCCGGGCGATGATGCACCCGTCGTTGTTCCCCAGGACGATGACGGGCCTGCCCCAGAGCTTGGGATTGAAGGCCCGTTCGCAGGAGACGTAGAAGTTGTTGCAGTCCACCAGACAAAAAATGAAACCCATAAGGCACCCTTAGCTCGACTTCAATTTCCGGCGCAAGGCGCTCGACCCCCTGAAGGGATGGATGCCATAGGTGACGACGCCAAGCACCTTGACCCCCTCCTCCGGGTCGATCCTCACCGCTTTGAAGGCCGGATTCTCCGGCAGGAGGATGGGCTGTTTGTTCTCGAAAGCCAGGCGCTTCACCATCGGGTCACCATTGGCTTCTGCCGCGATGATGATGTCATCGGCCACGGGGATGAGGTACTTGTCGATGAGGAGAATATCCCCGGAATGGATGCTGGCCCCGGTCATGGAGTCGCCATAGGCCACCCAGAGGTAGGAAGCCCAAGGGTGGTCAACGAGATCGGACAACTGGATTCGCTTTTCCTTCATCGACTCCGGGGGGCCGGGCGCGGGAGCCCCGCAGGTCACCGGGGGCTCCGCTAATGTCAGCTCAATGTCTTCGTACTCGAAATAGGTTCCAAGGTAGTAGGCGCGCATGACGATATCCTTGCGAAATAAGGTAAAGGTATACTCCTGTATACCTCTCGACTTTCGCAAAGGTCAAGTTTTATGGGGTTGGCAAATTTGAAAGGCGTGGATTTTCACGGAAAATCGGGAATTTTTTTTGTGGGAAGTTATATTCGATCAAGCAAAGGCCATTTGATTGCGAAAACTGACTCATGAAAAAAAAGGGGGCCCTCGAAACGAGGACCCCCTTTTCAAAACCTGGCCGTCTACCTTAAGACGGCCAAAGGAAGATTAGTACATATAGGTTTTGAACTTCCCCAAATCCTTCTCCACAACGTCCTTGCAAGGCCGGCAGCAAACATTCATGTACTTGCCGTTGGACAAGGCAATGGTGGCATTGTGTTTGGAGGTGATGCGGTGGTTCATCACCGGGCAAATTCCATTTCCCGCTGCGGCCACTACGACACCCCCTTGATAATTAAGGACATTCTTGGCCCAAGGCGTGACATTCACCGTCCCGCCAATGGTAGCGAACTTGCCCATAGGGTAAGTCAACGCCGGATGGTTACCCGCGAAGCTGGTGGTAATCGTCCCCAAAATCAAAGCCAATGCCAAAGTTAAAGTTTTCATTGAAATTCTCCTTGTTAAAGTTAATGGGTGAATGGGCTTTGGAAAGCCGGTTTTCGGATTGCGGAAATCTTTTTCTTGAGTCTCTTAGGCCTTAGGGGACCAAAAGCGCGATGGATCTTTCCACTTTATCCATCACTGGTTTGGAAGAAATTTCAAATCCGAAGGACTGCGGAAAAACCGGGTGGGGATAAGCTAAAATCAACAAGGCTGGAAACCGTTAACAACACTTGAACCCGTTCCCGGTGAAGTATGGGAAAGGTGGTTACGTGGTAGGCGCTTGAGGGTTTGAATTTTTTGGCAGAAATCTGAACTGTCTCCGAATCCTTCGCTGAAAAAAAGGAAGTCATGTGGCACTGGTGGCCGCAACACTGGCTCGTCAGGCAACAGGAAGGCCCTTGAACCTGGGTGGTCATATCCATGGGCAAGGAAGTTCCACAACGAGCCGAGGGTACAAATGCCGTAACCCAGAAGACGACTATGAAAACCCGACCGATTATTGAAAGTGCCTGTCGCATTTTGAACTCCAACTTCCTGTGACCACCTTATAAAGCTAGGTTCGTCCCCTTCACAAGTAAAGCCTACCACGAACATTTTAGGGCGTTTATGACCCATCTCATCTAGCGGCTTCTTTTTCCCGGCTTATTCTTTAGGGCTTTATTGTTTTTCAACCCTTCCCAATTGGGCATTTACGAAAAGCTGGGATATTTTCATAGCCGGATATTCCTGATCCGTAGTGAATTCAGGATGACCGACACCGAGCTGAAGCTCATGGCGACACCCGCCAGAACGGGGCTGAGTAACAGTCCGAAAAAGGGATACAAGACCCCTGCGGCCACCGGCACCCCCATCAAGTTGTAAATAAAGGCGAAGAAAAGATTTTGCCGTATGTTAGCCATGGTCAGGCGGCTCAAGCGAATCGCGCGGACGATGCCCCGCAAGTCGCCCTTGACGAGGGTGACCCCGGCGCTTTCCATGGCCACATCGGTTCCGGTTCCCATGGCGATCCCCACCTGGGCCTGTGCCAGGGCCGGAGCGTCATTGACGCCGTCGCCCGCCATGGCAACCCACCGTCCTTCGCCCTGTAATTTCTTGACCACCTCGGCTTTTCCCGCTGGCAGAACCCCCGCGATGACGCCATCGAGTCCAAGCTTTTTCGTCACGGCGTCCGCCGTTGTCTG
>Ga0070741_10015248_pt1 | contig 13067 bp, 7 predicted proteins | sample Coa_R1_4_FD_66440 | JGI IMG/M metagenome (GOLD analysis project Ga0070741, IMG submission 66440) | Surface soil microbial communities from Centralia Pennsylvania, which are recovering from an underground coalmine fire - Coalmine... | ecosystem: Environmental > Terrestrial > Soil > Unclassified ...
TTCGGCCCCAGCACATCCGCCGGCAATTCGCCGGACTCCACAAAGATCAGCGTCTCGGGATACCCGGCGCCGTTGTAAGCCGAAGTCAATTGAAACCCGCGATCTCTCGTCTCGTAAATGAACCGGTTCATCTGGAACGGCCCCTGTCCGAAGGGATCGTTTACGCTGTTGAAGCCCGCCTCGCCGTGCGCCTTGAACGCCGCCGCCGCGTGAAACATCGCCAGCAGGGCCTGCGCGCGAAATTCCTTTTGCCGCGCCTTGGTGATCAGCGGGAACACCGCCTTCAACAACGGGTTGTCCGCCCTGTCCAGCGACGCCTCGAATTGTTTCGCCTGCTCCTCGAACGGCCCATGCGGCAGGACGATGATCCGCACCGCTTCGTTGTAGAACGGCTCCATGCCCCGCACCAGCGCCAGCAACTCGTCGCTGTTGCGAGTTTTCTTCCACACTGCCTGGAATTGATTCGTCCCTCCTTCGCCCCCGAACTCGTCGAACAACCGCTTCGCCTGCGCCATTACTTTGCCGTCATCGCCTCCGCTCTCTTTCTGCCACTGGACGATTTTCCGCCCCAGCCATTCGTAATTGCAATAGCGCTCGCCGGTTTCGTAGGCATTGGCCAGCGTGCCTGCCGGAGGCGCCGCGTCGAAGCCCGACGCCAGTTGTTCCAGCGTCGCCGCATCCAATGAACCGAAATTTCGCGCCACCGTTTCGATCACATTATTCTGCGCCGCAAATTGCACGAGCGCCGCGATGACCGTGCTGTCCCGCGACGAGTCCCTCGCGAGCGCGAACGCCCCGATCAAATCATCCCGCGCTGCCGCCTCGTTCCCGTGTTGCAATTCCCACGTCGCTTCCAGGGCCTCCAGGGTGGCCAGTTGTTTGCACCGCGCCAAATGGGGCAGCAATGTTTCGGGTCCGGGCGTCAAATCGATTCCCCAGTCGCAGGCCACAGTCGCATGCGACGCATTCCGCAAATATCGAAATGGAGCCTGAAAGCAACCCAGCGCCTCGCCGACCTTGGCGGGCAGCTTCTCTCCGCGCCATTCGCCTTGCAGCAGGTAATCGCGGTTTGTGTCACCCTCCCTGGGCCCCAGAAGCATCGCCTGGTAATACCACAGCGCCGGGTTGATATCCGTCCGGCAATCCTGCGCCGGCGCGTTTGTGGTCATGACGACCGTCGCCGCCGCCCATCCAATCCATATCGTTCGTCTCATCATAGAATTACGTTTCCTTTCTCGCCCGTTAATCACTGCCCGCCTCCCAAAGGTTCATTTTTTGTCTGTGGAAAATCCGCTATATACATCCGCCGGCGCTTCACGCCTCCCTCGGAGCAATGGAGTAAAATCACCGCGTCGCTAGAGTCCTCCCGTGTTCGTCGGCGACGATCCTTTTCGGCAACGGGCCGGACGACGGGCCTGCCGCCCCGACGACGCGCTCCTGGCCGAAGCCAAGCCGGATTTCGATGACTCCTTCCCTCCCGAGTCCCTACAGTTCTGCGCGTGGCCTGCGCGCCTTAAAGCCATCTGAAGTCTTCGTGCCGGCGTTGACAAAACGACCAGATAGGGTAGCGTTATCGCTTTTCGAGACCAAACTATGCCGAACACGAAGTCAGCGGAACGCCGGATGCGCAACAGCGCCCGGAAAGAATTGCGCAATCAATCCGTCAAGAGCCGCCTCCACAATCTGGAGCGCGCGTATGCCGACCATTTGCACGCGGGCAAGAAGGAAGAGGCGGCCACGGCCCTCAAGACGCTTAGTTCCGCCCTGGATAAAGCCAGCAAAGCCGGGGTCATTCATTGGCGGCGGGCGGACCGCCATAAATCTCGCCTGAGCCTCCGCCTCAACGCCGTCGCCAAGGCCAAAGCCGCCTGACCGGGCGCAAGAGCCACCGCAACTTTCATTAACGGCTGGTGTTTTTAACGGCTGCAAGTATAATTGTCGCCGTGGTTCCGAAGTTTCGCAAACTGATGTTCCTGGCCGCCGGTTGCCTCTTTTTGGGGGCCGGAGAAGCCATGTGGGCCGTCGCCCCCGAGCCCTCTGCCGCTTCGCCCGAAGCGGCGGAAGCGGCCAGCCCTTCCAACCCGTACGGGATCATTGTTGACAGAAACATTTTTCGCCTCAATCCGCCGCCTCCGCCGCCTGAGCCCGCGCCCGTCAAACCGGCCGATTTGCCGAAGTACATGCTCACGGGCATCGTGACCATCGGCGATCAGACCCGCGCTTTGTTCGCCCTTGCCGCCAAAGACGCCAAGGACGGCCCAAGCTATTTCAACCTGCTTCCCAGCGAGAAACAGGGAGCTTTGGAATTGGTGAGCATCGACATCAAAAAGCGTGAGGTGGCCATTCTCAATTCAGGAACGCCCATGACGCTCTCGGCGGCCAGCAACAGCTTTGCCGCCTCTGCCGGCGGCCCTCCTGCCGAGGCGCCCGGTGGTCCGCGCGGCCGGCGTTTGCCTGGCTTTCCCCCTCCGCCTCAACCGCCTGCGCCAGTTCCAGCGGCGCCGGCGGGCGGCGCGACTGCGGCGAATCAAGGTGGGGCGATTATCATTGGGGGTGGAGGTGGCGCCGGAAGCAGCGAGCCTGAACCTGGCGGAGTGTTTCCTTCGGGAGGAGGGCAAAACGCCGCAAACAATTTTGCCGCCGAAAGCTCGCCAGGCTATGCCAGCGGCGGCGTTAGCGTCGCGGGCGGCGCCCCCATCAATTACGGCGGCGCGGGCGGATTCGGCGGCGCCAGTGTGGCCACGCCAAACGGCACAGTGCCGATCAGCCTGGGCGGCGCCACTCAAATCAACGCTGCCGAAGTTCCGAACTGGCCCCCTGTCCAGGCCAATTCTCCCGAAGCCAGCTACCTGGAATGGGCCGCCCAGACCCAGGGGAAGAACGGAGCGGGAAATGATGGCAGTGGCGTGACTGTTGCCGGCGGCGGCTCGGGAACAACAACTCTGAACGGCAGACAAATTCCAATGCCACCTTTGCCCCCGTTGCCCACGCCCAAAGGCTCTGGTGCGCGCTAGCCCTTCCTCAAGTTTTCAGCTTCGCAAGAATTCCTCCGCCGCCCAATCGGCGTATTTCATCCCGGTCTTGGTGAGATGGAACCTTCCGGGCTGCAACGCGCCATAACCAAGCGAGATCAGCCTTTGAATTTCCTGTCGCCACTCCACTGGTAAATCAAACCCCGTGCGCCGCCGAAATTCAGCCAGCGGCCAGCCGGCGTTCATGCGCAATCCAAATGCCGCCAACTCGCCCGCGCGCCCCAACGGCGCCAGACGCTCGCTCGATTCGACCGCCCGCCGCCCCTTTTCCACTTGCTCACACCAAAGCTGCGTGTTCGACCAATTCTTCGCCCGCACGCCCCGGACATATTCAGCCGCGCTGGGGCCAACGCCATAAAACGAGCCTCCCCTCCAATAATTGACGTTGTGGCGGCACGCGCGCTCCGGAATTTCTGCGCCCGCGGCCCCGTCCGACGCCGTCCGGCGGGCGAAATTCGCGACTTCATATTGCACGAACCCTCCCGCCTCAAGCTTGGCGAGAAGCTCCTCATGCATCACTCCGGCCAACTCGTCATCGACGGCCACACGCCCCGCCTGCAAGTCCTCAAACAGCGGCGTGTCCTCCTCGTAAATGACTTCATAACAAGACAGATGCTCGCTGCCGAGCGCCAGGGCTTCATCAAGACTTCGCCGCCACTGATCCAGCGTCTGCCCCGGAATGGCAAACATCAGATCGATGTTGATATTATCGAATCCGGCCGCGCGCAGCGTGTCAAACGAACGATAAATCATCTCGCGGCTGTGCACGCGTCCCAACCTGTCCAGCAAACCTTCATCGAAGGATTGCGCGCCCATCGAGATGCGATTGACTCCGCGCTCGCGAAGCAGCCGCGCTTTGTCCGCTGAAATCGTGGCGGGATTGCATTCGACGGTCCATTCGCTCGCCCGGACCAAGTTGAGGCGTTCGATGACGTCGAAGATCCGCTCCCACTGCCGCAAATTAAGAATCGACGGCGTTCCCCCGCCAAAAAAAATGGTGCGCGGGCGCAGATCCCCGGCGACTGATTCCATTTCCCGCGCCAGCGCCCCGACATAGCGGTCGATCAACGCCGCATCGCCCGCCTCCGAGTAGAAGGTGCAATAACTGCACTTTCGCGCGCAAAACGGAACATGCGCGTAAAGATGCTCGATGACGGGTTCGTCCTGCATGGACAACCCAGTGTAAGCGCGCCGCCGGACCGCCGCAACGATTGTGTGGCAATTCGCCCGCGTGGCGCTAGAGTCCCGCCATGCAAGCGACCCATTTGCCCTTCGTGCGCTCCGATGGCCGCGGCTGCGACCAGTTGCGGCCCATTCGCTTCCAGAACGGCATCGCGCCAAACGCCCTGGGCTCGACCCTTATCGAGTGGGGAAACACTCGCGTCATTTGCGGCGTCAGCGTCGAGGAATCCGTGCCCCGCTGGATGAAAGAGCAGGGTGTGACCGGCGGCTGGATCACCGCGGAGTACTCCATGCTGCCTTATTCAACTCTCACCCGCAAACCGCGCGACGTCTCAAAGGGCAAAATCGACGGCCGCTCCCAGGAAATCCAGCGCTTGATTGGCCGCTCCGTCCGCGCCGCCATCGATCTCGAAAAAGTCGGCTCACGCACGCTCTGGCTGGATTGCGACGTCTTGCAAGCCGACGGCGGCACGCGCACCGCCGCCGTGACCGGATGTTTTGTGGCGCTCTCTTTGGCCATCCGGAAGCTGATGACCGAAGGCAAGCTCACGGCAGATCCCATCCTGCAGCCCGTCGCCGCTGTCAGCGTCGGCATCGTGCAAAACCAGCCCTTGCTAGACTTGTGCTACATCGAAGACGTGGCTGCCGCCGTCGATCTCAACCTCGTCATGAACGCCGCCGGTGATTTCATCGAACTCCAAGCCAGCGGCGAAGAAGCCACCTTTTCGGAAGTCCAACTCGCCTCGATGCTCGCCTTGGGACGCGCCGGCATCATCCAATTGCTCGACTTGCAACAGGCGGCCCTGGCCTAGTAGAGATCCTGCAAAACAACCATGAAACCTAAGCCGCTCACGCCGGACCGCATCATGCAATTTGCCTGGGGCTACGCTCCCACTCTCGTCATCGAGGCGGCGGTGCGCCACGGTATTTTTGATCTTCTTGACAAACGTCCGATGACCGCGCCCCAAATTGCCGCGCGCACCGGCACTTCCCCGCGCGGGATCAACGCAGTGGCGGACGTTTTGGTGAGCCTCCAACTCCTGGCCCGAAAAAACGGACGTCTCAGCCTCACGCCTGAAAGCGCCGCTTTCCTCGTTTCTTCCAAACCGTCCTACTACGGCATGCTCTTCGCCCATATCAGCCGCCAATTGATGCCAGCCTGGCTCCAACTAACCGACATCGTCCGCACCGGACGTCCTGCCGCCAAAGTCAACCGCAAGCAAGGCGCTGCGTTCTTCGCCAATTTCGTCGAATCGCTTTTTCCACTCAGCTTTCCCGCCGCCAGCGCCCTCGGCCGGCATCTCGGCCTGGGCAAGGCCTCCGCTCCGTTTAGCGTCCTTGATATCGGCGCTGGATCCGGCGTGTGGGGCATCGCCATCGCCCTGCAATCGCCGCAAGCTCGCATTCATGCCGTGGACTGGCCGCAAGTTCTCAAAGTCACCCGACGCGTCGCGCGCAAACACGGCGTGGCCGCCCGCCTCTCCACCGCGGCAGGTGATTTCTTCGCAGCCGATTTCGGCTCCGGCCATCGGTTGGCCACCATCGGCCATATCCTTCATAGTGAAGGCCGCGCCCGCAGCCAGCGCTTGCTTCAGAAAACATTTGACGCCCTTGCCCCCGGCGGAACGGTGGCCATTCAGGAATTCATGCCCAACGCCGATCGCTCCGGCCCGCCCAACGCCCTCATCTTCGCTGTCAACATGCTCGTCAACACAGACGAAGGCGACACCTACACCTTCGCCGAAATGAGCCATTGGCTGCGCCGCGCCGGATTCAAAAACCCCCGCCTTTTGGACGTCCCCGCCGTTTCCCCTCTCGTCCTGGCCGACAAACCCAAGTGAAGGTGTTGCGGAGCTTGCGCCGTTAGATATGCAGCATCTCCGCCACGCCCAAATTATTCCCCGCCCTCTCCAAAAACCAATCTCTTCCGCGCCTCCCCGCCCCCTTCTTCGGAGCCCGCAAGACCGCCCGTTGCGACATCAACGCCCGCACCCTCCCCTACGCATAAAATGTCATAGGTATGACAAAGTTTTGCAACCTGAGAAATGTCATAGGTGCGACAAAGTTTTGACGCGGCTCCGGCTCTGGGAAAAGACGTTGTGGGAAAGACATTGTTGACCATGCGCATAGGATGCATGAAAATCGCCCCATCCTTCTGAAACCATGTCCGCCCTCACAATTACCCTTCGCGCGCCCGGCAAGCGGCGTCCCCTGACGCCCGATTGGCAGCTGCCGTGGCCGCCGGCCGAGGATGGCGGCACGCAGCCGCTGACTTTGCGCGCGTTGATCACCCGGGTTGTCCTCGGCGAGGTCCAAGCCTTCCAACAGCGCCAGGAGCAGCGCAAGCTTGTCCGCATTCTCACTGAACGCCAGATTGATGCCGGCCTGGCGCGCGGCCGCGTGGATTCTGGCGGTCGTGCCCCTGGTCAGGAAGTTCACCCGGACACGGCGGTGCCGACCGCCCTTCAAGCGTTTGAGGACGGCCTCTATCTCGTTATTCTCGACGGCGAAGAGAAGCGCGATCTCGATCAAGAGGTTCATCTTGGCTCCGATAGTCATCTAGTCTTCATTCGTTTGACTATGCTCGCGGGCGGTTAACGCCGGAACGCTTATGCTCAACAAAGAACAAGCCGCGGCAGAATTGGAGAAAATCAAGAATCCGCACTGGGCGGAGGCGCGGTTGGCCGATGCCCAAGATCGTTCCGAACCAATCCGCGACACCGCGCGCCTCCTTCTCGACTCCGGCGGCTCTTCGGAGCAACTGCGCCAAGTTGGACGATCCCAGGTATTTCGCCAGAAGCTCCTGGCCCTGGACGAGTCCGCGCAAAGGGGATTTCTTTGAAACTCTGCTGCCCGGCTTGGGTGAAGCAACCGCGCGCGGGTGGAAACTGTTTGACAGGCTACCTTATCAAAGCCGCTATGACCGCAAACCCTTCCGTGCTCCCGGCCACGCCAATCTTCTCATCAATCGCCGCACGCTCTGGCTGCAGCAGTTGCTGTTGGTCGCGGGGCCCTACCAGAAGGACCTGCCTTGGCTAGCTTCGTGGGCGCCGCACATCGCCCGCTACACCGGGGCGGACGGCCTTGGTCTTCTCTTCGCTGCTGCCATCGACGCGGGCGGACCGCAGGGCGACGAAGTTTTCCAAATCCTCCTTGCCTCGGGCCGCAACGAGCACGAAATCGGGGCCATGGGCCGCCATGTCACGACCGCCCTGCTGTGCGCCGAGCGGACGGAAGGCTGGCAGTTCGTCGAGAACATGCTGCTCGCCGCCCAACGCCAGGAAGGCCTTCGCCAGACTATTCTTGAGACAATTGACGAGGCGCATCCACAGGCTTTCCGCCGCATGCTGCGGCTTATCATGGATCACAATCTTGTCCGCTTCAGCGCCACCGTGCGCGCCCTCGACGTCTGGCTCGGTTACGCGTGGGACGCCGTTGGCGCCGGCGTGGTCCAAAAGACTATCGAGAGAATCTTGCAGTGCCTCGAAGACACTGCTGCGCGAAAAAGCGCCTTAACCGGCAACGATCCCGAGGATGCTTATCTGGCGCTCTGGTCATTGGCCTTTGAAAATGGCGTCGCCGCCCTGGCTCCCGCCCAGGAACTCTTGAAACACTCCAACCCCGAGCATCGCTTTGCTGCCGCCCATCTTCTCGGACAACTTGGCCTTCTCGGTTCGCAAAACGCTCTGCTGCCCGCGCTCGAGGACCCCGATTTGCGAGTTGCCTGCCGCGCCTTGGCGGAATTCTTAAATATTGTTGACACAAGGGTCGAGCGCGCCCGGTTGTTCGCCCACCTGCAGAATCTTCTGCCACGAATGCCCGTCGCGCCCGAAAAACTCAAGCCTGCCATCTGGCCGTGGATGACTCTGCAAGCTTCTCAAGAAAATGTCGCCAACACCTTGGCGCGACATCTCGGCCAGCAGTCGCCCACCGCGCTGATTCCGCACTTGCCCCAAATGGGCGTCCACGAACGAATCGCCGTCATCAACAAGTTAGGCGCTCAGGAAAAATGGGACACGCCTACGCGCGACACCCTTTTCGCGCTGCTGGGCGACTCCAGCCGACACGTCCGCGAGAGCGCCCTTGCCCACCTCGCCAGGTGTCATATCACCACCGGCGAAGCGCGCGCGATGGAGCGGTTGTTGGAGCGCAAAACCGGCGATTTGCGCGTCAAAGACCGTTATGCCCTAATCGATGGAGAGCTCGGTGCCTACTCTGTCCATCTCGGCAGCGGCATGACCCGCAAAATGCCCGGTGAATCTCTTTTCATCGTTGCCGTTCACAGCCAGCATCGTGGCCGCCTGTTCCTTCCGTTCGCCGATGACGATCCTCGCACGGCCGAGATCATGAGCAAGACCCTTCTCCTGGCTCGCGACTCAGAAATCAAGGACCCAGCCATCCTTGATCAACTGCGCTCGTAGCGGTCACCACAACGCCAAGTTATTTCTTTTGAGCCTCTTGCAATTTATAACCACCATGTCACTGCTTCTGTAACGGGCCGGTCATTTGTAAGATATTGCCGTTCCAACGTTGTAGCCGTGTAACGGGTCCGAGAGGGGTAGGGGACCTATACATACCGAGCCTTGACAGAAGAGCCATAATCGCTGCCAATAGACGCTAATGTGCCCGTCTGTTCGTCTTGCCTTTGCCCTGGCTCTTGGACTTTGCGTCGCCGCATCCGTGCCGGCTCAAACCCCTGCCACCCTGACTGACCTGGGCACGACCGCGCCCATCCCCGGCGCGGCAGACATTTTTCAATTCGGCAACGGCGCCACCGACATGCCCGACACTCTCAATTACTACGACGACGATGGGGTCAACCATCCAACCGTCGGCGAGCCCGGGCAGAGCTTTCCGATTGGCGACGGCGGGATGACGCTAAACTCCGTCGCCTTCCAAACCGGCGGCGGCACGCAAAGCGGCGTCGGAACAGCGCAAAGCTACCTCCTTCATATTTATTCGATGAGCGGTAGCTCCGCCACATTGGTCGCGACCTATGGGGCCAACAATTTCTCCTTCACCGATGGCGATTGGCTCCAATGGAGCGGCCTTGCTTTGACGCTCCAACCCAATACCACCTACGCCTATTCGTTTGGCCGCACCTCGACCGGCACGGGTTGGGATGGTCTCCAAAAAGTCGGAAGCAATCCTTATTCAGGCGGCGAAATCGGCCTCTTCCCGCCCGCGGGTGGCACGGTCACCTTCGGCAGCAGCCACAGCTACGACGCCACGTTCGACCTCGGCCTCACTCCGCTCGGAGCTCCCGTGACAGCGCTCCCCGTCGCGTCCCCGTCAAACAACGTTTTCGCGGGCACCGCGCTCACGTTGACAGAATCCGCCGTTGGCGCCCCCCCGCTGTTCTATCAATGGCTGGCGAACGGCGTCAATGTCCCCAATGCGACAAACAAGGCACTTTCCGTATCGACGACCACTCCAGCTTCCACCGGCTATTCGGTGATCGTGAGCAACAACTTCGGGGCTCGCACTAGCGCAGTATTGACCGTGACGATCAGTGGCGGCAGCGCCCCGTTCTTCACCAGTCAACCCCAGCCAGCCCAGGCCACTGCCTATGTCGGAGGTCTTGTTTCGCTTTCCGCCACAGCCAACGGCTCATTGCCGATCGCTTTCCAATGGCGGCACAATGGGGCGACCCTCTCGGGCGCCACCGCCCCCAGCCTCGTCCTTGCCAACCTTCAAGCCGTGGAGAGCGGCTCTTACACTCTGGTTGCCGCCAATGGCTACGGCGCCATCACCAGTTCTCCCTCCGTGCTGACGGTCGTGCCGGTTCCGGCGCCGCCGCCGAGCGTCCTGACCTACCACAACGACAACACGCGCCAGGGCCAGAACACCAACGAATTCTTACTGACGCCATCCACTGTCAATAGCAATTACTTTGGCCGTCTTTTCACTTACACCGTCGATGGCCATATCTATGCCCAGCCGCTCTATCTTCCCGGCCTGGTCGTTCCCGGCCAGGGCGCGGTCAACGCGGTTTTCGTGGCCACCGAGCACGACAGCGTCTATGCCTTCAATGCCGACACCAACACAGGACCAAACGGCGGATTGCTCTGGCACACCAACCTCGGCATTTCCGCCGTCATGCCCAACAACGACTTCGGCAACCGCTATGGCGCTTACCATGACTTGACGCCTGAAATGGGCATCACCAGCACGCCTGTCATCGATCCAGCTTCGGGCACGATCTATCTCGATGTCTTCACGCACGAAGGATCGTCCTATTTCCATAGAATTCATGCTCTAAACATCACCAACGGGGCCGAGCGTCCGTACAGTCCGGTCCTTGTCCATCCATCGTTTCCGGGCGTGGGCGTGGCCAGCAGCAATGGCATTGTGCCCTTCGTCGCTTCCCAGCACCTGCAACGTCCCGCCCTCACTTTGGCTGGTGGAATGCTCTATGTGGCGTACTCCAGCTATGCCGACACCGATCCTTATCACGGCTGGGTCGTTGGCTTCAACGCCACCAACCTCGCCCAAAACGCAAACGAGGTCTTCAACACCACGCCAAACGCGACGGTTGCCGTCTTCGGCGTCAACGCCGGGGAGGGAGGCCTTTGGATGGGCGGCAACGGCCTTTCAGTGGACGCCAACACCAATCTTTATTTCGAGGTCGGCAACGGCTCTTTCAGCGCGAATACCAACGGCGGCGATTATGCCGATAGCTTTATGAAGCTATCCACCACCAACGGCCTCGGCGTCAAAGATTATTTTACACCCTACAACCAGGCCGGTCTTGCGGCCGGCGATGTCGATCTTGGCTCGGGCGGCCCGCTCTTGCTTCCGGATTCCATGGGCAGCTCGACTCATCCGCACCTCATCATTGGCGCGGGTAAGGAAGGAAAAATCTATCTCATCGACCGCGATAACATGGGTCGTTACAACGTCAATAATGACAACCAAATCATTCAGGAGCTGCCGGGCGCCATCGGCGGCGTCTGGAGTTCTCCCGCCTATTGGAACCATCTGGTCTATTACCAGGGAGACGGCGATGTCATGAAAGCCTTCGCCGTCACCAACGCGCTTTTTAATGCCACGCCTGTCACTCGTTCGGGAGACAGCTTCGGTTTTCCCGGCGCCACTCCCGCCATCTCCGCCAGCGGCAACAGTAACGGCATCGCCTGGATCATTCAGGGTGACGCCTACGGCAGCGGCCCCGGTATCCTGCGAGCCTACAATGCCACCAACCTGGCCCAGGAACTTTACAACAGCAGCCAGCTTCTTTCCCGCGACAATCCCGGCATCGCTGTCAAAATGACGGTTCCGACCGTGGCCAACGGCAAGGTTTATGTCGGGGCGGAATTCGCGCTGTCGGTTTTCGGCCAGGGCCTTTTCGTGGCCACCCCGGCCATCTCGCCACCCGGCAGCATTTTCAGCGGCTCAGCGCTGGTGACTTTGACCGACACAACTCCTGGCGCCTCGATTTACTACACGCTCGACGGCAGCGTTCCCACGACCAACTCCACTCTCTACACCGGGCCGTTCCTCTTGACCAAGAGCGCCGTCGTTCATGCCATCGCCAGCGCGCCTGGCGCCGTCAGCAGCGGTATGGCTTCCGCCAGCTTCCTCAATAGCTCCTCAATCGGGACCGGAACTGGTTTGCAGGGTCAATACTTCGCCAATCACTCCTCGGCCCAGGGTTTTAGCGGCTCACCGACACTCATCCGCACTGATCCGACAATTAATTTCAACTGGAACACGACCGGTCCTGACCCCTCGATTGGCCAGACCGATTTCACCGTGCGATGGCTGGGCTGTGTTCAACCGCAATTCAACGAGACTTACACTTTTTCGGTCACCGCCGATGACGGGGTGCGGCTTTTCGTCAATAATCAGGAACTGGTCAACGAATGGGTGACGGAGGCTGCCACGACTTACACCGCCGCCATTCCGTTGGTCGCGCAACAGCTCTACAATATCGAGATGGATTACTTCCAGGGGAACGGCGACGCGGCGGCCCAGCTTGCCTGGAGCAGCCCATCGACTCCGTCCGCAATCATTCCTGAAACCCAGCTTTACCCTTATTCCAACCCGGCTCCTAGCGTGGTTATCACCGCCCCAACGAACAGCGCATCCTACACCGCCGCCGCGTCCATCACCGTCACGGCTGCCGCCGACGCTCCCTACAATCCTCTCAGCTCCGTGAGCTTCTATGCGAACAAGACTTTTCTCGGCAGCGTCAGCAATGCTCCATACGCCTTGACGGCGACCGGGCTCCCGGTCGGCGCCTACAGTTTCACTGCCGTGGCGGTGGACGGAAGCGGCTTGGCGTCAACATCTGCTCCGGTGAGCGTCTCCGTCACCGCTGGCAGCGGCCAGGCATACGGGTTGGGCGGACGCCGCGTGACTCCGGCATTCTTTAACATGCCGACAACGTTTGACGGCCCACTCCCGCAAAGTCTTTCCGCCACGGGAGTTTTCACGAACACTGCCTCGATGGCCCCAAGCCCCAGCCTGACCCCGTACGCGCCCATCACCCCTCTCTGGTCCGACGGCGCTTTGAAGACACGCTACTTTGCCATTCCCTATGATGGCGGCCTTCTGACGTCCGATCAACAAATCGACTTCGCTACCAACGGCGAATGGACTTTTCCATCGGGCACGGTATTCGTCAAGACCTTCCAACTGCTGACCAACCAAACCGATCCTAATTCGCTTCGCCGTTTGGAAACACGCCTGCTTGTGCGTGACACCAACGGCGGCGTGTATGGTGTGACCTATAAATGGCGCCCCGACAATAGCGACGCTGATCTTTTAACCACCAGTTTGACCGAACCGATTCCTGTCTCAACGCCGCAAGGGACTATCGTGCAGAACTGGTATTATCCCAGCCCGGCC
>Ga0070741_10015249_pt1 | contig 13066 bp, 11 predicted proteins | sample Coa_R1_4_FD_66440 | JGI IMG/M metagenome (GOLD analysis project Ga0070741, IMG submission 66440) | Surface soil microbial communities from Centralia Pennsylvania, which are recovering from an underground coalmine fire - Coalmine... | ecosystem: Environmental > Terrestrial > Soil > Unclassified ...
AACGCCCCCAGCCGGTCCCACAGCCGTGTAAACTCGCCGACAAAAACAATCTCCTCTGGCGAGAGACCGGCCACGATCATGCGCATGCCGCGTCCGATGGCGTGGGCCATGCGATCCAGGGCTTTCATGGCCAGAGCGTTGCCGCCTTCGGCCAGCGACAGCAGGTGCTGAAAACTCAAACCATCGCCCGTGCTACTTGATTCGTGGTAGTAGCGCAGCGCCGCCCAGTTTGAGGCATAGACCTCCCAGCATCCCTGGGCGCCGCAACTGCATTTGGGGCCGTCCGGTCCCAGGGGGACGTGGCCGAACTCGCCTGCCATTCCGTTGAGACCGCGCACCAGGCGCCCATTGCTGAACACCCCTACTCCCAAGCCTTCTGATACAGTCACCACAACCATGTCGCGGGTCTTTTCGGCATGCCCAAACCAAACCTCTGCCAGAACGCAGGCGTTTGCGGCATTCTCCAGTTCAACCTGCAGACCCGTTGCCTTCTCCAGCGGCCCCCGCAGATCAAATTCCGGCCATTTGAGGTTCGGAGCAAACACCACCCGCTGGCGATGTTCATCGAAGCGGCCGGGAACGCTGATGCCGATGCCCTCGAACACCAGGTCGGGGTGGCTGCGAATCATCTGCAGGATCCCTTCGGAAAACCTGCCGGCCGCGGTGCGCGGATCCGGCGGCGTCGAGATCCCCAGCTGCGACAGAAAGCGCCCGTTTACATCCGACGCGGCGATGGTCGTCACCGACGGGCGCAGGTCCACGACAATGATGGCCCTGCGATCATTCAGCTGCAAAAACGTGGGCCGGCGTCCGCGCGGCAGGCGGCCGGTGGGGCCGTAAATGACCCATTTCTCGCGGATCAATTGCTCGGTGATCAACGACACCGTGCTGCGCTGAAGCCCCGAGACGCGGGCCAGGTCGGCGCGGGAGATGGGCTGCCGCCGCCGGATCAGGTTCAGGACAATCCCGCGGTTGATGCCGCGAGCGGTCTCGCTCGTGGCGACCTGGGTGTCGGTGAAGTTCATACGCCGCATCAGTGGCGAGACCCGGAGCAGCCCGGGCATACCTTGTGCCAGGCGAATTAAATTCGCGGCTCGAACTATATGTGCACGGATCAGCGTTGTCAAGATAGTGTTTGTTAACTATTTCCCACGCCGCGGGCTCGGGGTGCCTGCCGCCCTGGTCAGCATCCCGCACCGACCAGGATGTCCATCGTCAGTTGGTCCAGGCGCTCGTAGGGCAGGCGTTTCTCCAGGATCTTGTCTTTATCAAACTCATAGGTCAATAAGACGTTGGCGCCTTGCTTTGAGTATTTTCCGACCGCAGGACAACCAGGCGCGGCCTTGTTCAACTCCCCCAGGATCGCCTGGATCTCCTTGTTTTCATTCCACTGCCGGGCTTTCTCTTTGAGGATCAGATAGGTCCGCATGCAGCCGCGGGCAAAGTCCTTCACGCCCTCGTAGTCCTCGGTGCGATAAGCATGCGCATCAAAATGACGCGGCCCGGCGTAACCCACATCTTCCAGAAACTTCACCAGCCAGAACGCCGCCTTCACATTGGCGGAGCCGAAGCGAAGGTCCTGGTCGTAACGGCCGGGCATCTGATCGTTGAGATCAATGTGAAACAGCTTTCCCGCCTCCCAGGCCTGAGCCACTCCGTGCATGAAATTAAGCCCAGCCATGGTTTCATGCGCGACTTCCGGATTTACTCCCACCATCTCCGGGTGATCGAGCGTAGGAATGAAGCCCAGGTAATGACCCGTGGTCGCCATGTAAATGTCGGCGCGGGGCTCGTTGGGCTTGGCCTCCAGCGCGAACTTGTAGCCGTAGCCGCGGTCAAGATTGTATTCGCACAAATAGTTGACAGCCTCGCGCAAACGTTTGATGGCGTCATCCGCGCGGCGGCAGGCATCAGTTTCCACGCCCTCACGCCCGCCCCACAGAACGAATATCTTCGCCCCCAGTTCCGCTCCCAGGTCCATGGCGCGCATGGTTTTCTGTACCGCATAAGCGCGGACTTCAGGATCATTGGAGGTAAACGCCCCATCGCGGAAGATGGGATGGAAGAACAGCGATACCGTCGCCATGGGCACAGCAATGCAATGATGGGAACAGGCCTTTTTGAATTCACGCACAATGCGGTCGCGCTCGGCGGGCGTGGCGTCCATCGGCACCAGATCATTGTCGTGAAGATTCACGCCCCAGGCGCCCACTTCCGCCAGCATGGCCACAATGTCCGTGGGACGAATCGGGGGGCGAACAGCGTCTCCGAAGGGATCGCGGCCCCGGTTTCCCAACGTCCACAGGCCAAAGGAAAACCTATGCTCGGGCTTGGGCTGAAGCATGTCTGTCATAGTCGCGCGCCTTCTTTCCTTGGATCCTTTTCGCGGGTGGCCCACGTTCTGCGGCTCCGCTGTGCCCGGAACCCCGCTCTTCACCGAAGCAGCATGCGAGACGGAGATTTTGTTCGACAAGACAACTAAGTCTGCGGTAAAACCGATACCATCAAGTTATCGGGAAGTCAACCGCCCCTGTCTCTCACCGCAATGGTAGGATAGGTCGCCGTGAAACGGATGTGCAAGCGGGCGGCGAAATACCCGTCGCGCGCTTCGGAGCACTTGGTGAACTTCATCCACGACGACTTTCTGCTGCAATGCAAGGCCGCGCGCCGGTTGTATCATGAATTCGCCGCCCCGGAACCCATACTCGATTTTCACTCCCATCTCCCTGCAGGTGAAATCGCCGAAGACCGCCATTTTCGCGACCTGGCGGAAATCTGGCTGGAGGGAGACCACTATAAGTGGCGGATCATGCGGGCCAACGGGGTCGGCGAGCAGTATTGCACCGGGAACGCGACCGCTTACGAGAAATTTCTCGCCTGGGCGAAAACGGTCCCGTACAGCCTGCGTAATCCCCTGTATCACTGGACCCACCTGGAGTTGAAAAGGTATTTCGGGTTCGATGGCCTGCTGAGCGAGGGCACCGCACGTGGGGTCTGGGAGCGGGCCAATCATCTGCTTGGGCAGAACGATCTGAGCGCCAAAGCTATCCTGAGAAGATTTCAGGTCCGGGTGGTTTGCACCACCGACGATCCTTGCGACGATCTGACGCCCCATCAGAAGGTGAGCTCGGACGAACCGGACCTGCGCGTCTATCCGACCTTCCGGCCCGACAAGGCATTGGAGATTCGGGAGCCGGAGCAGTTCAACGCCTGGCTGAGCCGGCTGGAATCGGCCGCCAACATTCAGGTCTCCTCGGTCGGGTCTTTTCTCGAGGCTTTGCGAAAGCGCCATGATGCGTTCCATGCCGCCGGGGGGCGGATCTCGGATCACGGCCTGGCGGCTTGTTATGCCACGCCCTGCAGCGAAGGCCGGGCGGGAGAGATCTTCAACAAGGCGCGGGCCGGGGGCGTCGTCAGCGATGATGAACACGCGCAGTTTGCGTCATTCCTGATGCTGTTCTTCGGCCGCCTCGATGCCGAGAAGGGCTGGACCAAACAGCTGCACCTGGGAGCCTTGCGCTCGGCCAATTCCCGGCAGCGCCGGGAACTCGGCCCCGACACTGGCTTTGACTGTATCGGGGACTGGCCGCAGGCCCAGCCATTGTGCGCATACCTGAACCTGTTGCGCCAGGAGCACGCCCTGCCCCGGATGATCTTGTACAACGTAAACCCGGCCGACAACTATGTCTTTGCCACTGTTGCAGGGTCGTTCCAGGAGGGTGGGGAAGGGGGGATTCAGTTCGGCAGCGCCTGGTGGTTCCTCGACCAGAAGGAAGGAATCGAGATGCAACTGAACGCCCTCTCCAACACCGGCCTGCTCGCGCGCTTTGTCGGTATGGTGACCGACTCGCGGTCGTTTATGTCATTTCCCCGGCATGAGTACTTCCGGCGGGTGCTGTGCAATCTGCTGGGGGAGGAGATGGAATCCGGGGAACTGCCGAATGACATGGAGTTGGTGGGTGGCATGGTGAGCAACATATGCTATGACAATGCGCGAAAGTTTCTGGGGCTGGAGATGCCTACTGCCGCTGAGCAGGTTTCCGGAAATCGGATTCATGCCTGAACTCGAATCGTAAGCCGTTCTCTTGGGGTGTACTGCCTCTCAGCGGCTCTGACTATCGCAGTTCGCATTTTCAGTCCATTCCTGATCCGCGCCGGCCTCTACCAGCTGTGCACCGTTCCATCCAGCTTCCGGTTCACCGGCAAATACGCGCGCTGATACGGGAACTGGGCAGCCATCTCCTCGTCAATCTCCACTCCGATTCCCGGCTTGTCCCCGGGATGCATGAATCCATCTTTGAACGTATAGGCGTGAGGAAAGACGCGGTCCGTCTCCGGCGTATGCGGCATATATTCCTGGATGCCAAAATTGTGCACGCTGAGATCGAAATGCAACGCCGCCCCCATGCATACCGGACTGAGATCGGTCGCGCCGTGCGAGCCGGTGCGCACCTGGTAGAGTTCTGCCAGGTTCGCAATCTTTCTGAGATGGGTGATGCCGCCGGCGTGGACGACGGTGGTGCGGATGTAGTCAATCAACTGTTCCTGAATCAGCTGCTGGCAATCGAAGATCGTATTGAAAACCTCCCCGACCGCAAGCGGCGTCGTCGTGTGCTGCCGGATCAGGCGGAAGCTCTCCTGCAACTCGGCCGGGGTGGGGTCTTCCAGCCAGAACAGATGGTACGGCTCGAGATCCCTGCCCAGCCGCGCTGCTTCAATGGGCGTGAGACGATGATGCGCGTCATGGAGCATGTGCACTTCCGGCCCGAATTCTTTGCGCAGCCGCGCAAACAACTGCGGTACGAAGCGCAGGTAGTGCTCGGTGGACCACTGGTTCTCGGGAGGAGCGTCCTTTTCCGCGGGCTCGTATGCCAGGCCGCCCTTCCCAATTCCATAAGTGCTGTCCAGGCCCGGAATGCCGGACTGGGCGCGCACCGCCTTATAACCGAGATTCAGATAATTCGCGAACGACCCGACCGTCTTCTCCAGATCGGCGCCGCTGGCATGGCCATAAACCAGCACCGCTTCGCGAGAAGCGCCTCCCAACAGCTCATACAGCGGAACATTCAAGCTCCTGGCCCTGATGTCCCAGAGCGCGGTGTCCACCGCTGCAATCGCGCTCATGGTGACCGGCCCGCGCCGCCAGTAGGCGCCTTTGTACAGATACTGCCAGGTGTCCTCAATGCGCCGGGCGTCGCGGCCGATTAACAGCGGGACCAGGTGATCAGACAAATAGCTGGCAACGGAAAGTTCGCGCCCATTCAGCGTGGCGTCGCCCAGCCCCCAGACGCCATCTTCGGTGACCAGCTTCAGGGTGACAAAGTTTCTCCCCGGACAGCACACGATCACCTTGGCATCCACGATCTTCATCCGCAGGTCCTGTACAGCAGAAGTTTGAGGAAGGATACTCTACCACCTGAGCAGCCGGAATGCAGAAGTATGGTGCGGAGTTACCGGCGCTGGCTGGAGTGTTTCGCCGCCGGCCGCGTGCCCAGGGGAATGCCGGCCAGGTCCACCCATTGGTACTGGGCTTCTTCACGCACAAACGTCAGGTTCCGCACTTCGATGCAACGGCCGCCATTGAACTCCGCCCATCGTGAGCGGGCCACGCGATAGGCGTACTGTGCCTGCTCTTCGGTGCTCATCTTCACGATGGTGAGATGCGGCATGTAGGGCCACTCCTCGTTACACGCGAGAGCGTTCACATTCAGCAGGTCGTGGAGTTCGCGCATACGGTAGGCGGCGTGGGCCACGCGCACAAAGACCGTGGGCGTTGCCGGAATAAAGGTTTCCACTTCGCCCAGCGACACCTCAAAGGGTTCCACTTCCTTGCAGTATTTCTCCAGAGTAGCCAGCGCCTCGGATTCAGAGCCGCGCAAATAGCGCGGCGGAAGCAGCGTCACGTGGGCCGCGAGATGAGGAAGTTCGGGATGGAGTTCCTGGCGGAGGCTTTCTACGAACTCTCCGACCTGGTTCTTAACGTACGCCACCAGGGCATACCGCTGCGCTTGGGCCATGGACAGAGAGAATTATAAACACTGGCTGAGACCCGCGCTGCGAGTGAGACTGCCCTACGCCACCTGCCGCTCTTTCTCCAGCATGGAGAAGAACTCAGCTACCAACTCCGGGTCCCAGAGGCCAGCCTGGGCTTCCTCCCGCATGGTGATTGCGGCTTGTTCGTGAGTGAGCGCCGGCTTGTAGGGGCGGGCGGTCTTGAGCGCGTCATAGACGTCTACCACCTGCAGGATGCGCGCCAGCAGCGGGATCTCCTTCCCCCTCAGCCCGTCGGGATAGCCGCTGCCGTTGAAGTGTTCGTGATGATTGCGAATGATGGGCAGCACCAGCCGCAGCGACTTCAGGGGCCGGCAGATGTTCTCCCCGGTAATGGGATGGCGTTTCATCAGCATCCATTCCTCCGGAGTCAGATTAGCGCCTTTCTTCAGAATTTCGTCAGGAACCGCGATCTTTCCCAGGTCATGCAGATAGCCGCCCCGGCGCAGCGCGGTGATTTCCTCTTCATCGAGCAGCAGGTGCCGCCCGAGACTGCTGGCATTTTGCGCCAGCCGCTCGCAGTGGCCTTCGGTGTAAGGATCGCGGCTCTCCACGCTGAGGCCGAGGGTGCACAGCACACTCTCGGCGGTTTCGAGTTCGTCGGTAAATTCTTTGAGCTTGACCAGCGATTTCACGCGCGCAAACAGCTCTTCGGGGAAAATCGGCTTGCTCAGGAAATCGTCGGCGCCGGCCTCGATGCCGCGCACCCGGTCTTCGCGCTCACTCAACCCGGTGATCAGCACGAACGGCACCAGGCGGGTCGCGGGGTTCTCCTTCACCTCTCGGCAGAACTCGTAGCCCGACTTTCCCGGCATCACGACGTCAGAAAGAATCACGTCGGGCACCTGGCGCAGAATTTCAGCTTCGGCCTGCGCCGCGTCAGGAACTGCGACCACCTCGTAACCTCGCGTCGCAAGCAGGTCGCGCATCAGGCTCATAGTATTGGGATTGTCATCCACAACCAGCACGCGTGGCAGGCGGCGGCGATAGGAAAGATCCGAGGAGCCCGCATTACGCTGACTGCGGGTGTAAACAGCGGAAAGCTTGCGGACGGCATCCATGAGCGTACAGCCAGAAAGTTCATTGTATTGCAAAAAACGTTTCAAAAGCGCCTTCTGGATCAATTTTTCAAGCCAGCTTGTCTTCAATCAGGAAAGCCAGACTCTTTCCCCATTTCGGAATCTTCCGAGCAGCAATGTTCGTTTGTCCTTGTGCTCTTTCCCGCCAAGGTGTTCCTCTTCGTACATGAAGATGCTTATTGGCTTAATAGCCCTGTTGCTGGTGTCAGCCCAGACGATGCGGGCCGCAGCCAGGCCCCACGTAGTTGCTCTCGGTAAATGGACTACGGTCTCGTTGCCCTCCGATGACAGAGATGGCAAAACTCTGAGCCTGAAGATCAGGCCACTGCTGGTCGATGGCCGGAGCAAGGAATTCACCGTGGGACCGGCGCACGAGGTGACGGACCGCACTTTCGTGGTGCAGCGCGCCTACCGCCTGAATGATTCCCTGCCGCAAGAGACTGGCGCGACCCGCTGGCGATGGGAACGCGGGGAATGGCTGCTGGTGGACGGAACCACTGGCACAATCCATCAGATTACACTCCCTGCGTTTGATCCCTACCTATCCGTGGTGAGCTGGTTCCGCGACTATGCTGCCTACTGCACAGTTGCCGGCGATGGAAAGAAGTCAGTTGCACTCTTGGTGCAACTCGGGAAACGCAAGCCGCTGCTGAAGCAAACGCTGGGCGATCTCGGCGCGGCCAGTTCCTCAGTGCCGGCTTGTCCGGCTCCTGTGTGGCAGCGATCGCCGGCGCGTGTGACTTTCGAGCAGGCAACCGGTCAGAAGATCACCTTCACGGTCACAGGTAGGGCGGTTGAAACGGCTCCCGCAGAACAAGCGCAGGAGGAAGAATAGCGCTATGAGTTTTTTTCATTGCCTTCCTACTTGGTCGCCGTGGTGACGACGATCCTCGCTTGGATGAGGGAACAGCTACAGTCCCCGCAGCGCTGACCGCCTCACCATGTGGAAGCCAAGAAACAGCAACACGCCTGCCGCGAGGAAAACCCAGTTGCGCCAGGCAGTCTTATCGTCCGCCGTCGAAGTAAGATGACGTGCCAGGACCGCCCCCAGCAACAACCCGGTCACAAAACCTCCAAGATGGGCAGAGTTGTCTATGCCGGGTACGACGGTCCCAAAGAACAGGTTGTACCCTGCAAAGGACAGCAGGCTTTTCAACGTCGCCTTCAGCGCGCTCGGATGCACCGGCAGCCGTGCCAGATAGAGCGCGCTGATCAGCGCTCCCGCCATTCCAAAGATCGCGCCCGAAGCCCCCGCACCGATGCTCATGGGGTGCCGCCATAGGCTCACGATGCTTCCGGCCAGGCCGCATGCCGTGTAGGTGAGGAAGTAGGTCCAGCGGTCGAAGATCCGCTCCGCCAGCGCGCCCAGGTTCCACAGACACCACATGTTCAGCAATATGTGTAAAGCGCCGATGTGGATGTAGTTGGAAGTAAGAATCCGCCAGGGCTGAGTGGTCAACGTCAGCGGCCCAAAATCCGCTCCCCATCTGATAAGTTGCGGCGGTTCGGGAACACCCGGGGACACTCCGGAAAGAACCATCAGGGCAAAAACCAGGACGTTGAGTGCGACAATGGCCAATGTAAGCGGCATCTGCTGCGCAACGACGGCTGATCGCCCAGGAAAAGCATTTTGCGATTGCGCGCGCGCGATGATTGCCGCCCGGCAATCCGGACAGATCGGCTGAGGATCGTCAGAGGGCGGCGCTTGCCGGCCGCAGCTCAGGCAATTCGGCATTCTGGATTTCTTCTCTAGTCGGCTGCAGTTCGCGCTGCGACCAGCGCCTCTGACTTCTGCGTGACTGCGGCCCCGGTCACCAGTATGACCGACGCGATAACCACGGCGCTACCAGCCAGGATATAACCATCCACTTTTTCTCCCAGCACCAGCCATCCCAGGAACACGGCGACCACGGGGTTTACATAAGCGTACGTGGAGACTTTGGCCGTGGGGGCGTGCCCCAGAATGTAGATGTAGGCGGTGTAGCCAATCAGAGAGCCCCCCACGACCAGATACGCTATCGCGCCCATGCCGCTCGCCGTCCAGGTAACCCGTCGGAAGTCATGGTTCAGCAGCGCGAACGCCAGATTTCCCATGCCCGCGAAGAACACCTGCCACGATGTCGCGGCGAAGGTTGGCCGGGCATGCCATTTTTTCGACAATACCGATCCAAGAGCCCAGCTGACAGACCCGCCGATCAACGCCAGAGACCACCACAGTTCTTTTCGTCCCACGGCTCCGGTGACGCTCAGCTTGGGCCACAACAACACGGCCGTGCCGGCCAGACCGAGGCTCAGTCCGATCAGCCCTCGCCCGGAGACCCGGTGGTGCCCGATCAAAGCGGAGTCTAGCAGCAGGAACCACAGCGGTGAGCTAGCGACCAGCAGCGCGGCCAATCCGCTGGGAATGTAGAGCTCGGAGTACGAGAGCGTCAGATTGCCTCCCATCAGCAAAAGATTGCCGATGATGCCAAGCTGCAGCAGTTCACGCATGCTGTAGCGGACAAATTTACCGGACAGCATGCAATACCCCAGCATGATGACGCCCGCGATGGTGAAACGCGTGGCGCACATCAGACCCGGCGGAATATGCCGCACAGCAATATCAATCGCCAGATAGGTGGACCCCCAGAACACATAGACCAGCCCGAAGTTGAGGGCCAGCATGAACCGGGATGGCGGCGCGGCGGACATGCAGGGTAATGTTTATAAGACGAGCCAGGGACCGGTTTCGATTCAGAGCTGCGGCCGCCGGTAGTCAGCAGAATCGGCGCGGAGGACGGCCTGGCGATTAAAGCTCAGTGTGCTCCGCCGCCGTTGGGCGGCGCGCCCTGGTCAAGGTGCACTACCTGCGCACCCGGAGGCTGATCGAGTACGAACTTATCGTTGGTGAGGGGCTGGTTTAGATCGAGTTTCACCATGTGCAGAGTGATGTCGTACTCCTCCTCGGGACGCCGAATCTCAATGACCGAAGGAAACAACACCGCGTTGTAGTCTTTGTAGTCGCTGTAACGCGCATCCGTGACCAGCGTTCCGGTCTCGTCATACACGAGCTGCCGGTTGGGAAGCAGGTCCACACGGCTGAATATGATCTTCCGCGAAAGCCAGCTGTCATGGCCTCGCATGCGGATCACGGAAATGACATAGTCCGGCTGCTCGTACTTTCTTCCCTTCTCGCCGGGAACGGTTTCGGTTCCGTTCTCCAGTACCGCGATCTCGTTCTGCAGGTCAATTTCCCGCAGGAGAAGCGCTTCGTAGATGATCTGCGGGCGCAGGTTTTCCAGCGGCTGCTGGGGATTCGGCACCACGAAATCGTTCCTTCCCACCACGAATCGGTTCTTGGGCGGAATCGAGAGCTTGAACTGGCGCCCATCGCTCACCATGTCGAAAGCCCGGTTCCGTACGATGGGCAGCAGCCCGATCATGCGCAGCATGGCAGGTTTGCGGGCCAGCACGTATCCGCGAATTTCCTTGTACTCGGTAATTTTCCCTTTCTTCACCCCGCCGACGGACGTGTCAATGTCCACCGTGGCCTGCATGGTCTGAATCTGCGCGGCCTGCTTGTTGATGTAGGCAATCAGCTCAGGCTTGGTGGCTGTCTTCAGCGGGACCGTGCTCAGGTTCTGCTGGACCCGGCGGGTGCGGAACAGGCACCCCCCCAGTGGCAACATTGCCAGCAGTAAGACCACGGTGGCTGGATACCTGGAATTCAAAGGCATGCTTCGCGGATTGGGTACTTCCAGTATAAAAGAATCACGGCCTGCCTGGGTTTACCTCTGCGCCACCGCCCTGCGCAGCGCGGCCACGTTTCGGTTGTGTTCTTCCAGGGAATTGGCAAATCGGTGGCGCCCGTTCCCGTCGCTTACGAAGTAGTAGAAGTGGGTCTCTGCCGGGTGCAGCGCCGCCTCCAGCGAGCTTTTTCCTGGATTCGCGATAGGTCCCGGGGGGAGACCGGCATGACGGTAGGTGTTGTAAGCGGAGTCAAATTGCATATCGCTATGATGCAGAGCGCCGCCGTAAGTTCCCTTCAGCAGCTCGGCATAGATTACGCAGGGGTCGGCCTGCAGCGGAATGCGTTTGGCCAGCCGATTGGTGTAAACCGAAGCTACCCGGGGACGCTCCTCGGCGGCGGCCGTCTCTTTCTCGACTATCGAGGCCAGGATCACGGCGCGTTCTCTGTCCTCAGGTGAAGCGATCTGGGCCAGGCCGATCTGGTTCGCAACCTGCCGGAACTGGCGCACCATCTCCGCCGCCATGTCATGCATGCTCTGGGTACGTGTGAACTCATAGGTATTGGGAAACAAATATCCCTCAAGCGATCTCGCATGCGGCGAAAGGTCGGCGATGAGAACTGTCTCGGTAGTTGCCACTTTCAGAAAGTCTTCCGCCGGGCCCAACCCAGAGGCTTCGATGGCTTTCGCGATATCGAACATATTGAAGCCTTCGGGGACCACTACGGTATGCACGTACACGTCTCCGCGGGACAGGCGCTGGTGAACTTCCATGGCATTGGCAGCATGATCGAACCGGTATTCACCCGCCTTCAGCGACGGCCGCCGATGAAAGGAGTGCCACAGCACGAAGGCCGGCGCGCTGTGAATGACCCCCGCAGATTTGAGCTCGCGGGCAATGCGGCGGGTGGAATAACCGGAGCGCAGCATAACGAACTTCTGCCCGCCCGGAGAAACAGGGACCCACAGGCCCCAGGCCAGCCATCCCCCCAAAGCCAGAATCGCCAGCAACAGAAATGCAGCGAGCCTTCGCATTCTCTCTAGTTTAGAAGAAGGCAGAAAACGAGCTGGTTTACCAAAGGACTAACAGGAGAGAGCACTTTTGTGGATTCCCAAGGCTTTCGCTTGACCTTTGTGATGCCGCGCCCGCGGCCGAGCGGCGTCCCCCGACATTTTCACGCGCCGCAATCAGCGCGCCGCCCGCGCTTCCATCCAGCTCTGCAGGATCAGCACCGCCGCCAGCCGATCCACCGCCTCACCCCGCTTCCGGATGGAGATTTCCGACTCCCGCAGCACCCGGTTTGCCTGGCTGGAGGTGAGCCGCTCGTCCCACAGGTGGACCGGCAGCCCGAACTTCTGCCGAAGCTCCTCGGCAAAATGCTGCATTTTTTCCGACTGAGTTCCCTCAGCTCCGCTAAGGCGCAAAGGGTATCCCACCACGATCTCTGAAACTTCGTACTCTCGAATGATTGCGGCAAGCCGCTCAAAATCCACTCGTTTGTTCTTCCTCCGGACCGTATCCAGCCCCTGTGCCGTAATGCCCAGCGGGTCCGAAATCGCCATGCCGATGGTCCTTGAACCAACATCTAACCCCAAGACTCTGGGACGGGGTTCGGTTGGGGTGCCGCTGCCCGAGTGCATTTTCGGATTATATGGCGCAGAACGTTACCAACATCGGAGACAGAAGGGCGCCCGAGCAGCAGCCAGACCACAACTTGCCACCGCCGGAGGTGGCGGTCTCCCGCCCGCACCCCAGGCGTAAAGATTGGGCCTTGTATGCGCTCGGCGTCGGGTCCATTCTCGCCATCTGCTACTTCACTGAACAGGTGCTGGTGGCGCTGCTCATCTCTGTGCTGCTGGCTTTTGTTCTCGCGCCGGTTTCCGATCTGTTCAGCCGCCTGCGAATACCCAGATGGCTGGCCGCCATGCTGGCCGTGCTGTTGTTCGTGGGTGTGCTCTCCGCTGTGGCGTATTACAGCGTGAACCAGGCTTCGAACCTCATCGAGGAGGTGCCCAAGTACTCGGGACGCATCCGGGAAAAAGTCGAGAAGCTTGTACACAAGACAGAGAAGCTGAGCGCACTGGCGCCCAGGCAGGAAAGAGAGACTGTCAAAGTCCGTCAGACCACTGACTGGACTGATTTGCTGAGCAGCCGGTTCAGTTCGATCACCGAGGTGGTGCTGGTGGCCTCGTTCATCCCGTTTCTGG
>Ga0070741_10015250_pt1 | contig 13065 bp, 11 predicted proteins | sample Coa_R1_4_FD_66440 | JGI IMG/M metagenome (GOLD analysis project Ga0070741, IMG submission 66440) | Surface soil microbial communities from Centralia Pennsylvania, which are recovering from an underground coalmine fire - Coalmine... | ecosystem: Environmental > Terrestrial > Soil > Unclassified ...
GGCCTCGTCGCCGCGCACTGCGTGGCGGTGGACGAGGCGGAGATCGACCTCCTGGCTGCGCACGGCGTCGCCGTCGCCCACTGCCCCCGCTCGAACGCCCTCCTCGGCTGCGGCGCGGCGCCGCTGCGGGCGCTGCTCGACCGCGGCGTCGCGGTCGGGCTCGGCACCGACAGCCCGGCGTCGAGTCCCTCCTTCGACATGTTCGAGGAGCTGCGCGCGGCGGTCGCGCTCGCCCGCGCCCGCGAGCGCCGGCCCGACGCGCTCGGCGCGCGGGAGGCGCTCGAGCTGGCGACGATCGGCTCGGCGAGGACGCTCGGGCTCGACGCGGAGATCGGCTCGCTCGAGCCCGGCAAGCGCGCCGACCTGGTCGTCGTCTCGCTGGCCGGCTCTCCGTTCCTGCCCTGGGAGGATCCCGAGGCGGCGCTCGTCCTCGGCGGCGATGCCGACCGCGTCCTCGCGACCGTCGTCGGCGGCGAGGTACGCTACGAGCGAGGGGCGTTCGATTGGCGAGAGCTGCGGCAAAGAGGCGCAAGGGCACGCGGCAGGCTGCTCGGCCTGCACAGCCGGTAGTCCCTGCGGCCAGGCCGCGGCGCCAGGCGGCGGTCGAGCAGCAGCTGTTCTTCTCCCGCATCCGCCGGCAGACGAAGTGGGTGTTCGCCCTGCTCGCCTTCGTGTTCGCCGCCAGCTTCGTCTTCCTCGGCGTGGGCTCGGGCTCGAGCGGCCTGTCCGACTTCCTGAACGGGAAGATCGACCTGTTCGGCGGCAGCTCGGGCACCTCCACGGCGAGCCTCGAGAAGAGGGTGCAGAAGGATCCGACGAACGCGAAGCTGCGCCTCGACCTGGCCGGCAAGCTCGACCAGGACGCCCAGAAGCTCGCCGGCGAGGGCAAAGGCCAGGAGGCGGCGGCCGCCTACGCGAAGTCCGTCGCCAGCTACCGGGCGTACGTGCGGCTGCGGCCGAACGACATCGACGGCATGCGCGGGCTCGCCAGCGAGCTGAACAAGCAGGCGCAGCAGCTGACGACGCTCGCCGGGAGCGTGCAGTCCGGTTCGCCGCCGCCGATCACCGTGCTCGGCACCTTCTCGCCCGCCCCCTCGAACACGAAGCTCGGTCAGGCCCTCGCCAGCGTGGCCAACCCGTACCTGACCGCCTCGGCGCTGCTGCAGGCGCAGGCGGCGGCGTACTCCAGGCAGGCAAGCCGGATCTACGCGCAGGAGGTGGCGGTTTACCGGACGCTCGCACGGCGCTACCCGGACGACCCCTCCTACCTGTTCCAGGCGGCCTACACCCAGCAGCAGGCGGGCAACACGAGCGCCGCCATCGCCGCCTACCGCGAGTTCATCAGGAAGTACCCGGACGACGAGGCCGACGTCGCGCTCGCGAAGTCGTCGATCACGCAGCTCGAGTCGGGAACCGCCAGCACGACTTCGCCGACGGGTTAGACTCGCGCGAGTGCGCGTCCCTCTCGATCGGCACAGGCGGGCCCGGCCCGCCGGAGTCGGGCCGCGCCGGCTCGCCCGGCTCCGGTGCGTGCCGGGGCCGCTCGCGGCCGCGGTCCTCGCCTGCCTGGTCGCGCTCGGGGCCGCCGCCTGCGGCACCGGCGGCTACTCGAAGGGCGGCGACGTGGCCCGCGGCCGCCAGCTGTTCACGAAGAACTGCGCGAGCTGCCACACGCTGGCCGCCGCCAACGCGTCCGGCGTGATCGGCCCCAACCTGGACGACGCGTTCGCCGCCGACCGCAGCCAGGGCTTCCACGCGAGCTCGATCCAGCAGATCGTCGCCGACCAGATCCGGCTTCCGCTGCAGGGCATCGGCACGAAGGCGGGGAAGGTCACGCCCACCGGCACCCCGGTCATGCCCGCCAACATCGTCAGGGGCCGCGACGTTACGGACGTCGCCGCCTTCGTCGCCGCCTGCGCGGGGAACCAGAACGCACCCGCCTGCCGGCCGACGCAGGGCGGGAAGGTCACCGCCACCGACGGCAAGACGATCTTCCAGCAGGCGGGCTGCGTCAACTGCCACACGCTCAAGGACGCGGGCTCGACCGGCACCGTCGGACCGAATCTCGACCAGAAGAGACCGCCGAAGAGCCTCGTCGTCGAGCGCGTCACGAACGGCAGGGGCGCCATGCCCGCCTTCGGCACGAACGGCACGCTCACCCCGGCGCAGATCCAGGCCGTCGCCGACTACGTCGCGTCGGTCGCGGGGAAGTAGCGCCCGGGCGAGCCCCCCGGTCGAGGGCTCCCCCAAGCGCGCGCCGCGCGCTACCGTGAAGGGGAAGGCCGGTTGACCCGCCTCGCACTGCCGGGTCGATCGGCCTTTCCTCTGGTGTCGATCCGCCTTCCCTGTGCCGGCGAGCGCGCCTCGCGCCCTGCGAGTGCCGGCGAGGCGGCGCCGCTCACCGCGGCGGCGCCTACTGGGCGGCGCTGTCCGGCACCGCGGCCGCCTCGGCCTCGAGGTCGACGACGACGTGCGTGATCGGCGCGGCGAAGCGCTCGCGCGCCTTCTGCACGACCTGCCGCTCGAGCCAGTTCGAGCGCCCCTCGGGATGGGTGGAGATGACGATCACGTCCGCGCCGAAGGTGCGCAGCGCGTCTTCGATCGCCTGCAGGGGGTCGGAGTCGCCGACCGTGCCGCTTGCCTCGATGCCCGCCTCGCGCAGCGCGCGCAGGCTCCGGTCGAGGCGCTCCTGCGCGGCTGCGCGCGCGGCGTCCTCGTCGGAGACGAAGTGCCTGAGCGGCGAGTTGAGCGCCGGGCAGACGACGAGCACGCTCGCTCGGCCAGCGCCCGCGACCGCGCGCCGCACCTCCTCGTGCAGCCGCCGGCCGGCGACCGTCTCGTTCGCGACCACGAGCACGCGGCGCTCGTCGCTCGCGCGGGGAGCCGAGCCGAGCTTCTCCCGCGGCTCGTCGGGAAGCGGGCGCAGGTAGTACCAGGCGGCCGCGGCGGTAGCGACGATCCAGACCGGCAGCCCGGCCTTCCAGCCGCCGAGCCAGCTGGCGAGGCCGATCGCCGCGAAGGCGACCACGGTCAGCAGGAGCAGCTGGTATGCCTCCGCCTCCGTCCTGAACGGGTTCCGGCGGCGACTCACGGCGTCAGAGGATGTAGACGGTCGTGTAGACGACGATCCACATGACGTCGACGAAGTGCCAGTAGATGCCCGGAATCTCGACGCCGTGGTGGTGCTCGGGCGAGAAGTGCCCCCGGAACGCCCTGATCGTGGCGAACAGGAGCAGCGTCAGGCCGACGAAGACGTGCGCCCCGTGCAGGCCGGTGAGCGAGAAGAAGATGGTCGCGAAGGCGTTGTCGTGCGGCGCGAAGCCGATGCGCGCGTACTCGGTGATCTGCGTGAGCAGGAACGTCAGGCCCATCAGGAAGGTGAGCGCGAGACCGGCACGAAGCCCGGCGCGGTTGCCGCGCTTGATCGACGTCAGCGCCCAGTGCATGGTGACGCTCGAGGTGACGAGGATGGCCGTGTTGATGCCGGCCACGAACACGGGCAGGTGGTCGCCTTTCGCCGGCCAGGGATCGTGGTTGACGACGCGGACGAAGAAGTAGGCGGTGAAGAACGACCCGAAGAGCATGATCTCCGAGCCGATGAACAGGAGCATGCCGAGCACGCGCGCGTCGATGCGCGAGCTGACGTTCGCCGGCGGCGGGCCGTGCCGATGCGCCTCGGCGTGCGCGTGCGCTTCCACCGGCTCCCTATCCCACCTCGAGGATCTCGCGGCTCGCCCCGGGCAGGCTTTCGACGTGCTCGACCGGGAGCCCCGTGTCCTTGCGCAGCCGCTCGACCAGGTCGCCGCGGAGCCAGCTGGAGAGCTTCTTGCCCGGGAAGGTGGAGACGATGATCTCGTCCACCCGCTCGTCCCTGACCGCGTGCACGGCCGCCGTGTACGGATCGGGGTGCGCCACCTCGCCGTGCGCGTCGATCCCCTCGGCGCGCAGGACGCCGACGGCGTAGCGCAGGCGGCGCTCCGCCTCGGGGTGGGCCGACACGCTCGGGTCGCTCTGCGGGGAGAGCAGCAGGAAGCTCGCCGGCGACTGGCGCGCGCGCGCGCGGATCCGCTCGAGCAGCGGCTCGCCCACCACCGTCTCGTTGGCGATGACGAGGACGTTCGCCTCTCCCCCCTCCGGGCGGAGGTCGACGACGACGTGCTCGACCGGCAGCGGCGCCACGGCGGCGCGGATCCGGTCGACGACGTGCCGGCGCAGCCAGCCCGAGCGCTCCTGCGGGTGCGTCGAGACGACGACCTCGTCGGGCGGCGGCTCGAGCTGGTGCATGGCGTCGCGGACGGCGTCGACCGGGTCGGCCTCGACGACGAAGCCGTCGGCGGGGATGCCGTGCGTGCGGAGCAGCGCGAGCGTCTTGTCGAGCCGGCGGCGGGCGGCCGTGCGCCTCGTCGTCTCGTACACGACGTAGCCCTCGCGCGGCGCGGTCACGGGGCAGACGACCGAGACGCGGATGGTGGCGTCCGCGGCGCGACGCTCGAGCGCCTCGATCAGGCTGCGCCCGGCCACCGTCTCGTTCGCGACGACGAGGACGTGCTGCGAGGCCTTGGCGGCGCTCAATGCGGGACCTCGGCCGGGGCCTCCTCGTACACGCCCGCCCCCTCCTCGGCCATGATCGCGTGCCTGGCGCCTTCGACGCCGTACTCGTAGGGACCGCCGACGACGGTCGGGATGGCCGGGAAGTTGAAGATCGGCGGCGGCGAGGACACCTGCCACTCGAGCGAGTGCGCCCTCCACGGGTTCGCCTCGGCGACAGGCCCGCGCACCCAGCTCGTGACCATGTTGTACAGGAAGAGGAGCGCCGAGGCCCCGAGGAAGAACGAGCAGATGGTGATGAACATGTTCAGGTCGCCGAAGCGCTGCTCGTAGTCGGCGACGCGCCGCGGCATCCCCTGCAGGCCGAGCCAGTGCATGGGGAAGAAGGTGGCGTTGAAGAAGACGAGCGTCGACCAGAAGTGGATCTTCCCGAGCCGCTCGTCGTACATCCGTCCGGTCATCTTCGGGAACCAGTAGTAGAGGCCGGCGAAGATCGTCATCACCGAGCCGCCGAAGAGCACGTAGTGGATGTGGGCGACGATGAAGTACGTGTCGGAGGCGTGGATGTCGATCGGCACCGAGCCGAGGTAGACACCGGACAGGCCGCCGATCAGGAAGTTGGCGACGAAGCCGAGCGCGAACAGCATCGGCGTCGTGAAGCGGATCCTCCCCTCCCACAAGGTGGCGAGCCAGCTGAACACCTTGATGCCTGTCGGCACGGCGATCAGCAGGGTCGTCACCATCATCGGCACGCGCAGCCAGGGCGCCATGCCGGCGACGAACATGTGGTGCGCCCAGACGGAGAAGCCGAGGATGAGGATGGCGACGAGCGAGAACGCCATCAGCCGGTAGCCGAAGATCGGCTTGCGCGAGAAGGTCGAGATCACCTCGGAGACGATCCCGAACCCGGGCAGCATCATGATGTACACGGCCGGGTGCGAGTAGAACCAGAAGATGTGCTGGTAGCCGAGCACGTAGCCGCCGCCGGCCGGGTCGAAGAAGTGCGTGTGCATGACCCGGTCGAACATGACGAAGAACTGCGAGCCGGCGATGAACGGTGTCGCCAAGACGACGAGCAGCGAGGTCGTGAAGTTCGCCCACACGAGCAGCGGCATGCGCCAGAAGGTCATCCCCGGGGCGCGCATGGTGATGATCGTGACGAGGAAGTTGAGCGCCGTCATGATCGAGGAGGCGCCGGCCCACTGCACGCCCATGTTGAAGAACACCTGGCCGAGCGGCTGGTGGCTCGCGAGCGGCGCGTAGCTCGTCCAGCCGGTCGCGAACGGCCCGCCGGGGACGATCAGGCTGGCCGCGAACATGATCCCCGCGATCGGCAGCAGCCAGTAGGAGAGGGCGTTCAGGCGCGGGAAGGCCATGTCCGGCGCGCCGAGCATGAGCGGGATCACGTAGTTGCCGATGCCGGCGAAGACGGGGATGACGAACAGGAAGATCATCAGCGTCGCGTGCACGGAGACGAGGCCGTTGAACGTCTGCGTGTCGACGATCTGCATCCCCGGCTTGGCCAGCTCGGCCCGGAAGACGAGCGCCATCAGCCCGCCGACGATGAAGAAGGCGAAGGTGGTGCAGATGTACTGCAGGCCGATCACCTTGTGATCGGTGTTGACGCGGAAGTAGTCCCGCCAGCTGCGGGCGCCGTGGCCGGAGTGGTCGTCCGGCTTCGTCGGCTGCCCGAGCGCGTAGCCCAGCCAGTAGTCGAAGCCGCCGATGCCGCCGAGGAAGCCGAGCGGGATCGTGACCAGGCTGATCGTCGTCACGATCGTCCCGTCCCAGACCGGGTGCCAGCCCTCGAGCCAGCGGACGAGCGACATGATCCCCGCCCCGACGCCGAACATGAGCGGGATCGTCCACAGGCAGCGCAGGTAGCCGGCGGCGATCAGCCGGCGGAGCCCGCGCGGCGGCGGCGCCTGCCCTGCGACTGTGTGCTCGTGCTCGACGGCGATCGACGTCACGTGCCACCCCCTGTCACGTGCCAGCCCTCTTTGACCCCTGGACGAGATACTGCACGAGAGCGTCCAGGTCGTGCTTGGACAGCGTCGTCCCGAAGTTCGCCGGCATGACGCCCTTCGGGAAGCCGGGCTCGACGTAGGCGTTCGGGTTGACGATCGACTCCCTCACGAACGGCTCCAGCTGCTGGCCGGCGCGTCTTGCCTCGGCCGGCAGCTTGTCCAGGTCCGGCCCCACCGTGCCCGTCGCCTTCGCGGGCGTGAAGGTGTGGCACGAGGAGCAGCCGCTCGCCGCGAACACCCGCGCCCCGGCCGCCGAGGCACCGCCCGAGGAGGACGGCGGCGCGGGCGAGGGCGCCGGTGCCGCCTGACCGCGCGCCGTCCGCGCCCAGCTCGCGAACTGGGCGGGCGTGAGCACGTACGCCGCGCGGCGCATGAGCGCGTGGCCGAGGCCGCACAGCTCCGTGCAGATGATGGGATACGACCTGCCGAGGCCGGTCACCTTCGTCGGCGTGATCACGAGCGGGTTCACCTGCCCCGGCACCGCGTCCTGCTTCTGGCCGAACTCCGGCACCCAGAAGGAGTGGACGACGTCCTTCGAGGTGATCTCGAGCCGCACCGGACGGTGCACCTGCAGGTACAGGTCGGGCGAGACGACGCCCTTCGCCTCGCCGTTCAGGTAGCGAAAGCTCCAGGTGAACTGCTCCGCCGTGACCGCGACCCGGAGCGGGTCCTTGCCGGAGGCGATGCCGTTGTCGTGCAGCACGATCGCGCTGACGATCGCGATGGCGGTGACGAGGCCGGCGGGGATCGCCGTCCAGACGATCTCCAGCTTCGTGTGCCCGTGGATCGGCGGCCCGTCCGAGTCGTCGTCCGGATGGGCGCGGAAGCGGACGACGGAGAAGAGGATGGCAGCGACGACGATCGAGAAGATCATGATCGCGATGCCGGTGGCGAGCCAGTAGACGACGTCGATGCGGTCGCGCTCCTTCGCCGCCGACACCGGAAGCCAGGGGATCGCGACCGCCACCGCCGTCGCGGCGCCCGCGATGACGCAGGCGAGCAGCGCGAGCTGGACGAACGATCTCCGGCGCACGGGCTCTGCAGCCTACTCGATCGGTCTCGTGGACGGCCGGCCATCCGCGTTGCCGTCCTTCGCCTCGACCGCCCGAGGCGCCGGACGGCGGCCTCTCCGGCACGAAACCCCTCGAACGGGCGGCACGCCGCCCGAGCAGCTGCCGATAGCCGGAAGGGTGAACGATCGTCCGAACTCGCGGCCGCGGCTCGGAGAGATCCTCCTCGCCCGCGGCCTCATCACCGAAGGGGGTCTTCGGCGCGCGCTCGAGCAGCAGGCACGGACCGGCGAGCTGCTCGGACAGATCCTCGCCGGTCGCGGCTGGCTCTCCCCCGAGGAGCTCGACGCGGCGCTCGACGCGCAGCGAGCCTCGCCGCCGGCGCCGGCCGGGGTCACCGAGGCCGTGCTCGACGCCGAGACCGCGCTCCCCGCCGATCCGGCCGTCAGCCTGCGGGCGCGCATCGCCGCCGAGACCGAGCAGCAGCTGCTCGACGTCGCCGTCGAGGACTCGTACGTCGTCCGGGAGGCGCCCTCCGGCCGCACGGTCTGCGTCGCCGCGACGTTCCTCGACGCCGCCGACGCAGCGTTCGCCGCCATCGACGAGCGCGACCCCGAGCGGGTCGACATCGTCCATGCCCGGGGCGGCGAGCGGGAGCTCGTGTGGACCTACCGGCGCGAGGGCGCCGCGTAGGCTCGGCCTCGGCCCGCCCGAGAGCTACCCGAGCTGGTAGGGCACCGAGGCGAGCACGACGCGCGGCTCGAACAGGAGCAGGCGCTTGACGTAGAGCGCCCGCTGGTTGTGCAGGATGCGGCGCCAGCCGCCGACGACGATCTCGGGCAGGATCGCGACCACGAGCGTGTCCGGGTCGGCGGTCAGCTCGCGCAGGTAGCGGCGCATCGGGTCGCCGATGTCGCGGTACGGCGCCTCCTCGACCTCGAGCGGAACGTCCGTGCGCAGGGCAGACCACTCGAGCTCGACCTGGCGGGCCTGGACGGCGTCGAAGGCGAAGCAGACGGCCCGCGTGTCCCCGATGCCGAGCGTCTGCGCGTAGTTCGCCGCCCGCAGCGACGCGGCATGGCCGCCGGAGACGAACACGCGGCAGGCGAGCCGCCGGGGCAGGGGAGCGGGCTCGCCCACGACCGGTACGTCGACGACGACCACGCCCGGCTCGTGCAGGAGCCGGAGCTTCAGCGAGAGCGCCGTCCGCCGGAGGAGCGCCGAGGCGAGCGACGGGCGCGCGAACTGCTCCGGGAGCACGACCGTGACGAACGACGACTCCCCCCGGGGCAGCTGCCAGACGTAGTCGAGCACGGCGTCCGCCGGACGGTCCTCGCGCTCCAGCGCCTCGATCACCGTGCCTCCGCCCGACCAGTCCCACCAGCGCCCGCGCAGGTCGCGCCGGCCCGAGCCGACGACGTGGACCGGGTGGAAGCCGGTGCCCGCCACGCGTCGCGCGAGCCAGGTCGCGAGCCGGGTCGCCTCGTCGAACGCCGCCACGTAGAGCACGACCTCGTTCGTGGGCGGCGGGGCGGCGGCGACCGCGACCGCGCCCGCGCGCAGCCGGCGGCCGACCCGGCGGTAGTGGCGGCTGACCGTGTAGAAGCCGAGCACGAGCAGCGGGACGGCGACGATCACGGCCCAGGCGCCCTCGGTGAACTTCGTCTCGATGACGAGCAGCGTCACGATCCCGGTCGCCGCCGAGCCGACGCCGTTGACGACGGCGCTCCGCCGCCAACCAGGTCCCCGCGTCCGTCGCCAGTAGCGGACCATCCCCGCCTGCGAGAGCGTGAAGGCGGTGAAGACGCCGACGACGTAGAGGTGGATCAGCGAGTTGACGTTCGCGCGGAAGGCGAGCTCGAGGGCGGCGGCGAGCCCGGCGAGCACGACGATGCCGTTCGAGTGGACGAGCCGGTCGCCGAGGTTGACGAACTGGCGCGGGAAGAAGCGGTCGCGCGCGAGGAGCGCAGCGAGGCGCGGGAAACCCTGGAACGACGTGTTGGCGGCGAAGATGAGGATGGCGAGCGTCGTCGCCTGCACCACGTAGTACGCGGCCGAGGCGGAGCTCCCGGCGCCGAAGACGCCGCGGGCGATCTCCGACAGGACGGAGTCGGTCGAGCTCGGCCGGGCGTGCATGCGCACGGCGAGGTAGGAGACGCCGAGGAAGAGCGAGATCGCGGCCGCGGCCATGATCAGGAGCGTGCGGGCCGCGTTCCGCGACTGGGGAGGCCGGAACGCCGTGACGCCGTTCGACACCGCCTCGACGCCCGTGAGGGCGCTCGAACCCGACGCGAAGGCGCGCAAGACGACGAAGACGCCGACGGTTCCGGCCCCGCCGGCGAGTGGGTGGACGTTCACGGCGTGCGGCGCTTGCCCCGCGGCGACCTTCCACAGGCCGACGGCGAGCATCGCGTAGAGCGAGGCGAGGAAGGCGTACGTGGGGAGCGCGAAGAGCAGGCCGGACTCGCGCACGCCGCGCAGGTTGACGAGCGTGATGACGAGGATGCAGGCGAGCGCGAGCTCGACCTTGAGATGGGCGAGGGAGGGCGCCGCCGAGGTGATCGCGAGGACGCCCGCGGCGACGGAGACGGCGACCGTGAGCACGTAGTCCGTGAGCAGCGCGGCGCCGGCGACGAGGCTCGGCAGCGTGCCGAGGTTGTCCTTGGCGACGACATAGGCGCCGCCGCTCGTCTCGTACGCCTTGACCGTCTGCGTGTACGAGAGCGCGACGATCGCGAGCAGCGCGGCGATCGCGACCGCGATCGGCAGGATCAGGTGCAGCGCGGTCGCCGACGCCCCGAGCAGGACGACCATCCCCGCCTCGGTGGCGTAGGCGACGGACGAGAGCGCGTCGGAGGCGAAGATCGGGAGCGCCAGGAGCTTGGGGAGGAGCGTCTCCTCCATCTCGCCCGTCGCCATCGGCCGCCCGACGAGCGCCCGCTTGATCGGCTTCCGGACCGGCGGGTCGTTGCCGGTCTGCCCGGGCGGGGCCTGCACGCTGCCGGCCATGGCCTACGCCACCCGACGACCGGCCGCCGCAGCGGCCCCCGCCGAGACGAGCAGCACCGGGCAGCGTGCGTGCCTGAGCACGTAGGCCGCGGTCGGACCGAGACGGACGCGCCCGGACCGCGAGAGGCGCTGCTCGCCGCCGACGAGCGCGAGATCGGCGCGGTGGCGCTCGAGCACGTCCACGATCGCCGGCCCGACGGCGTGCCGCCGCTCGAGCACCCGCCGGCTCGTCACGCCGTAGCGATCCGCGAGCGCCTGGCAGCGCACGAGGAGATCGCGCGCCCGCTGCCGCCGGGCCTCCTCCTCGGGCTCGGGCGGCGCCTCGAGCGGGAACTCGAGCGGGACGACGAGGACGTGCACGAACACGAGCTGTCCGCGCTGCGCCACGAGCTGCGCGCCGAGCGCGACCGCGTCGGGCGACGCCGGCGACTCGTCCACGGCAACGACGATCGTCCTGTTCTCGAGCGGGTGCGCGTGCCGGCCCCTCACGCGGTCCACGGTAGGCGCGAACGCCGTAACGACCCCGTAAGAGGCTGGGCGGAGGCCTGAAGATCCTCTTAACGGCCGGTGCCGTCCGACTCGGCGCCCGTCCCGTCGGGATCGACGAGGCGGTAGCCGACACCCGGCTCCGTGAGCAGGTACCGGGGCCTCGCCGGATCCGGCTCGATCTTCCGCCGCAGGTGCGAGACGTAGACGTGCAGGTAGTTCGACTCGCGGCCGTAGGCGGGCCCCCACACGCGGCGGAGGATCGTCGGGTGCGTGAGCAGCTTGCCCTCGTGCTCGGCCAGCAGGCGCAGCAGGTCCCACTCGGTGGGCGTGAGCGCGACGGGCCGGCCGGCGAAGGTGACGAGGCGCTTCTCGAGGTCAAGGCGGAGCTCGCCGACCGTCAGCACCGGCTCGCGCGCAGGCGCCGAGCGGCGGAGCGCCGCGCGCAGGCGCGCGAGCAGCTCGTCCACGCTGAACGGCTTCGTCACGTAGTCGTCGGCGCCCGCGTCGAGCGCGGCCACCTTCTCGCTCTCCTCCCCGACCGCGGACAGGACGAGGATGGGAACGTCGCTCCAGCCGCGCAGCTCGCGGCAGACGTCCGTGCCGCTGCCGTCCGGGAGCAGCAGGTCGAGGACGACGGCGTCGGGCGGGTGGGCCCCCGCGGCGGCCAGCGCCTCCCCGGCCGTGCGCGCGAGCACGACCTCGTAGCCCTCGCGGCGGAGCGTGATCTCGAGCGCGCGCAGGATCTGCGGCTCGTCGTCGACCGCGAGCACCCGCACAGCCGTCATGCGCCGACCGCCTCCGGCACGCGCACGGCCGGAAGCGCGAGGGCGAACGCCGCTCCTCCTCCGGGCGGCCGCTCGGCCCACACCCGTCCGCCGTTCGCCTCGGCGAAGCCCCGGGCGATGGTGAGCCCGAGACCGGCCCCGGTGCGCAGTTCGCCGCTGCCGCGCTCGAACGCCCGGAAGATCCGCTCGGCCTCGTCGGGGTCGAACCCGGGCCCGCGGTCGAGCACGCGCCAGACGACCTCCGTCCGCGTCCGCTCGACGCGCAGGACGACGTGGTCGCCGCCGGCCGACGCCTGCAGGCCGTTCTCGAGCAGGTTGACGAGCGCCCGCTCGACCTGCGCCGGGTCGGCCCGTACGGCGGCCGGCTCGGGAGGGAGCTCCACGTCGACGCGCCCCCCCGCCTCGCCGAGCGCACTCAGCGCGCGGGCGACGAGGCCGTCGGCTGTCCACAGCTCGGGCCGTGGGTGCGCCGCGCCCGCCTCCAGGCGGGACAGGTCGAGCAGGTTGGAGACGAGGCGCTCGAGCCGCGCCGACTCGAGCCGGATGGACGCGACGAGCTCGGCGCGCTCCGCGGCGGCGACGCTCGTCCGCGCCTCGTCGAGGACCTCGGCGGCAGCGCTGATCGCCGTCAGCGGCGAGCGCAGGTCGTGGCTGACGGCGCGCAGGATCGTCGTCTTCACGGCGTCGCTCCGCCTCAGCGACTCGGCCTCGACCGCCTTCAGCGCAAGGCGCTCGCGGTCGAGCGCAGAGGCGAGGAGCGCGGCCAGCGCCGGCAGGATCCTGCCGGCGACCGCGGCGTCCGGCCGGGCTTCCTCGTCGAGGAAGAGCATGCCCACGTGCCGTTCGCCGACCGTGAGCGGCAGGCCGGTCTCGCCTGCCTGCGGGCGGCGCAGCGACTCGAGCTCGATCCGTGCCCGCTCGACGCCGAGCACCCCCGCGACGCGCGCGGCGATCTCGCGCACCCGCTCCTGGACGAAGCCGCTGTCGAGCAGGAGCGCCGCCACGTCGGCGGCGAAGGAGGCCTCGCGCCCGCGCTGCTCGGCGTCCTGGGCACGTCGCCGCGTGACGGCCGCCAGGTGGCTGACGAGGACGGCACCCGCGAGGTAGACGGCGAGCGCGACCCAGTTCTCTGCCTGCCGCAGGCGCAACGTGTGCAGCGGCGGCAGGAAGAAGAAGTTGAACGCGAGCATGCTCGCG
>Ga0070741_10015251_pt1 | contig 13064 bp, 16 predicted proteins | sample Coa_R1_4_FD_66440 | JGI IMG/M metagenome (GOLD analysis project Ga0070741, IMG submission 66440) | Surface soil microbial communities from Centralia Pennsylvania, which are recovering from an underground coalmine fire - Coalmine... | ecosystem: Environmental > Terrestrial > Soil > Unclassified ...
ACGATGTCGCGGATTACGAAGTGCCACGCCGTGGAACAAGCCGGGTTGTGGCGAACCGCCTTGACGAAGCGATGCGGGCGATGGACTCGCAGCGCGTCGACGGCGACGGCCGCCTCCGGCTAGGCGGGACGCAGGCGCGTGCCGAAGGGGTTTTCTGGGCCGAGCTCTTCAGCGGCACCTTCGGTGTCGTCGTGTTCGCGGTCTGCGTCGCAGCGCTCGTCGCGCTCCTTATCTGGCTGTACGCGTAGCCGGGTCTACCGGCAGAAGTCACACGAGCTCGACGGGCGAGACCGCGACGCGCGCGGCGGAGCGGGGTCGCGCGATCCAGAGCGCGGCGACGAGGAGCCACCCGAGCTCGACGGCGAGGAAGAGCTTCTCGTAGAGGCCGCCGAGCGAGTGCGGCCGCAGGTGCGCGTGGCCGAGGAGGAGCACCGGGACGAGGGCGCCCCACGACAGGGCCGCAAGCGCACCGGCGACGGAACGCCAGGCGGGGTCGCGCCACAACCCGCGCGTCGTGACGCGCGTTCCGACGACGACCGCGACGAAGGCGAGTCCGGCGAGCGCAAGGTGCACCTCGGCGAGCCCGTGCGTCTTCGTACCGACGGGATCGTCCGGGAACGCTGCGAGAAGGCCGGAGGCAAGCGCCCACACGACAAGACAGGCAAGACCCGCCCGCAGTCTCGGGGTCAAGATCTCTGAGCGCGCGAGCGCGGCGACGACGGCGAGGCTGAACAGGCAGCGAAGGACGAAGTTCACGTCCATGAGCCACGCGTAGGGGCCTTTGCTCCCGTAGTCGCTCTCCGCGTTGTGGAGCACGCTGAGGTGCGGACGGAGAAAGACGAGCGCGACATCGATCGCGAGGTACGCGAGGATGCCCGCGACCGCGGCGCCGGCCCACGCCTGCCCGCGCGCGAACCGCTCGTGCACGTCCGAGACTCTATTCCTGCGAAATGTCGATCCGTCGGCTCGGCGTTCGTCCTACGTCCGTCAACCGACCCGAGGAGGAATCGTGAGGTACCTGTTCCTGATCTGCGTCGACCCGTCGATCGACCCTGACGAGGCGCCGGGAGAGATCGACGCCTGGGTCGACCGCGTCGGCGGTGCGCGCCAGACCGGCGGCCCGCTGCGCGGGCCGAAGAGCGCGGCAACCGTGCGAGTCCGCCGCAGCGAGCGGCTCGTGAGTGACGGGCCGTTCGCCGAGACGAAGGAGATCGTCGCCGGCTTCGACGTGATCGAATGCGCGTCCCGCGACGAGGCGATCGAGTTCGCCGCCGCGCATCCGGTTGCCAAGTTCGGCGCGATCGAGGTCCGGGAGCTCGTGCCCGACGACGACTGAGCGGTTGCTCAGGCGTCGAGCACGACGAGCAGCGCGTCGACGACGCGTGGATCGAAGTGCGTACCGGCGCTCGCCCGGAGCTCGGCCGCGGCCTCCTCGGCGCTGCGGGCCTTCCGGTAGGAGCGGTCGGTCGTCATCGCGCTCCACGCGTCGCACGCGCACACGATGCGCGCCGCGAGCGGGATCTGCTCCCCGGCGAGCCCGTCGGGATAGCCCTTTCCATCCCAGCGCTCGTGGCAGGAGCGCACGATCGTTCCGACCTCGCCGAGCAGGCCGCCGATCCGCTCGAGCATCTCCTCGCCGAGGATCGTGTGCGTCTTCATCAACGCCCACTCGGCGTCGTCGAGCGCGCCCGGCTTGTTGATGATCTCGGCAGGGATCTTGACCTTGCCGACGTCGTGGAGCAGCGCCGCGAACTCGGCGCGCTGGCGGTCGCGCGGCTCGAGCCCGAGCTCGTCCGCGACCGACACGACGAGGTCGACGACGTCGCGGCTGTGGCTGCCGGTGTACTCGTCGTCCGCCTCGATCACGTCGCCGAGGAGCATCGCCGTCCCGCGGTACGCGCCCGAGAGCTCGAGTGCGTGGTCGATCCGGTGCTGCCGCTCGCGGGCGAAGGTCGCGAAGAGCAGGAGCGTCGGCAGGACGAGCAGGAGCGCCACCGGTCGGCTCGAGACGACGAACGCGACGATGAGGCCGAGCGGCGCGAGCAGGACGTCGACCGTCATGGACGCCTGCATCGACCGGAAATGCTCGAGAAGCCCGACCCCGACCGCGGGGCGGGCGATCAGGAACGTGCTCGTGAAATCGAACAGGAGCTGCGCTCCGAGCGCGCCTGCGTACACAGGGACGTCCGACCAGCGCGGCTCGTGCGTCGCCCAGAGATAGATGACGAGGGCCGGCCCCACGGAGAACCACGAGGCCGCAACCCAATTCGCGAGCCGGTCGATGGGCGTCTTGCCGCTGATGATCTCCGGCGCCTCGCCGAGGAGCAGTGCGGCGCAGATCGCGACCGGGAGGAGCCGCGGCGGGAGGAGGAACCACATCGCGATGAACACCGGCTCCGTGGGGACGGCGAAGACGCCGCCGTACTCGAACCTGACACGGCTCGCGAGCGCGTAGCAGGCGACGGTGACGACGGTCGCGGTCACCGAGATGTGCCGATGCGACGGCACCGCGAGCGCCGCGATCGCGATGACGAAGAACGCGATCGACTGACCGAACGCACCCGTCCAGTCGCGCCGGGCGAGATGCGTCGATGCGTTCGCGCGGCTGATCTCGATCAGCGCCGCGTCGTCGAGCGGTGCGGCCGGCCGTGCGGATGAGGCCGCAGACATGACTCAAAGATCGGCACCCCCGTTCGCGTGCTTGACGACGGGTGCCGATAACCCCTCGTTCGAGGGAACGGCGTACCCCTTCGGGGTGATTGTCGCCGTCCGCTTCCCGAAGAGAGTGAGACCAGTTTCTGCGGTCTAGGGAGAGGTGGAGAGTGGCGGCACGGCTTCGCTATCTGGTTCCGACGATGGTGGCGGCGGCGGCGTTCTGCGTGCCGGCCGCGAATGCCGGTCTGATCGGCTCGATCACGAACCTGCTCAGCGGCAACTGTCCGTCGGGCGGGTCGCAGGTCTTCGCTCCGTGGGCGGACACCGCGGACTACCTGCTCGCGCCGAACGGCAGCTTCGAGTTCGGGACGGGCGGCTGGTCGCTGTCCGGCGGCGCCGGCGTCGTGAACGGGAACGAGCCGTTCTACCCGACCGGGACGCACTCGCTCGCGCTGCCGAGCGGCAGCTCGGCGCTGAGCCCGACGATCTGCCTCGGCACGAAGCAGCTCTACATCCGGATGTTCGGCAAGGACCTCGGCGGTACCGACGACGGCCTGCGCGTCCGTGTCTACTGGTACGGGCTCCTGAACCAGCTGCTCGGCTACTCGGACTTCGCCGTGTTCCCGTCGGGCGGCGACTGGGCCCCGACGAGTCAGGTGCAGTCGAGCGGCGGCCTGCTTGCTCCGCTCCCGGTGGTCGCGCTCGTCTCCTCGTCGTCGGCCCGGGTCCAGATCACGCCGCTCGGCAGCGGCAGCCGCTGGCAGATCGATGATCTCTACATCGATCCCGCCATCAGCCGGCTCGGCTGATCGATCCCGGCGTTACACAATTGTCGGAAAGGCGTCACAGACACGTGACGCCTTTCCCCGTACCGTCGTCTCCATGGCGAAAGCGGCAACTCCCTGGGGACAGGCTGAGCTCGTCGAGGAGCTGATCGTCCGGCAGCAGTCGGGCGACAAGCGATTTTCGTCGATCGTGCAGCTGCTCGAGACCGCGGGCGGCGAGCTGCTCGTGCGCTTCGCGTACTCCACGGAGGGAACCGCGCGCCGCGGGCCGGTCACGTTCCGCGAGCGTGACCTCGAGCGTCTCCGGGCCGGCCTCGCGCAGCGTCCGCGGCTACAGGAGGTGCTGCGGATCTAGATCAGAGCGAGCGCACGCTCGCGCGCAGCGTCGACGAGCGAGGCGAGGATGAGGGCGCCGTCCGCCGAGCCGAGCAGCGGGTCGACCGCATGCTCGGGGTGCGGCATCAGCCCCATCACGTTGCCCTGTTCGTTGCAGACGCCGGCGATGTCGTCGACGGAGCCGTTGCACGGCTCGCCGTAGCGCACGACAACTTGACGATTCGCCTCGAGCTCGCGCACGAGCTCCGGCGGCGCGAACCAGCGCCCGTCGCCGTGCTTCACGGGGATGACGATCCGCTGGCCGACCGTGCACCGGGTCGTGAACGGGAGGTCGTCGCGCTCGACGACGAGCGGGACGTCGCGGCACACGAAGCGCAGCGACTCGTTGCGGAGGAGGACGCCCGGAAGGAGGCCGGCCTCGCAGAGGATCTGGAAGCCGTTGCAGATCCCGAGGACGAGCCCGCCCGCGCCGGCGAACTCGCGCACTGCAGCGGTCGCGGGCGAGAACCGTGCGATGGCACCGCAGCGCAGGTAGTCGCCGTAGGAGAAGCCGCCGGGGAGGACGACTGCGTCGACGTCCGGCAGCTCGTGCTCCTCGTGCCAGACGGGGACGCCCTCGGCGTCGAGCGCGGCCAGGGCCCACAGGGCGTCCCGGTCGTCCTGCGACCCCGGATACGTGACGACGCCGATGCGCGGCTGCGGGCTAGCCATGGACCTCGATCTCGTACGACTCCATGAGCGGGTTCGCCAGGAGCTGCTCGCACATCCGCTCGACCTGCGCACGGGCTGCGGCGGCATCGGTCGCCTCGACCTCGAGGTCGACGACCTTGCCGACGCGCGCGCCGGCGACGGAGAAGCCGAGGTGCTCGAGCGCGTTCTCGACGGCCTCGCCCTGCGGGTCGAGAATCCCCTGCTTCGGCCGGACGACGACGGTCGCCCTCACCCGAGGACCACCGACGGCTGCTCGAGATACGCCTCGAACGGGATCGTCGTCAGCCGCTCGAACGCCTCGATGTACTTCGAGCGGGTGTGCATGACGACGTCCTCCGGCAGCTCGGGGCCCGGGTCGGTCTTGTCCCAGCCGGTCTGCTCGCAGTAGTCGCGGACGAACTGCTTGTCGAAGCTGTCCTGCGCGCGTCCGGGCTCGTACGTGTCCGCGGGCCAGAAGCGGGACGAGTCCGGCGTGAGCGCTTCGTCGCCGAGCACGAGTGCGCCGTCGGCGTCGAGGCCGAGCTCGAACTTCGTGTCCGCGATGATGATCCCGCGCGTCGCCGCGTGGTCGGCCGCCGTCCGGTAGAGCTCGATGCAGATCCGCTCGACCTCGGCGAGCCGTTCCGCGCCGACGAGCTCCGCCGCCTGGTCGCGGCTGATGTTCTCGTCATGACCGGTCTGCGCCTTCGTCGCCGGCGTGAAGATCGGCGCAGGCAGCTGCTCCGACTCGCGGAGGCCGGCGGGGAGCGTGTGGCCCGAAGTTGCGCCGGTCGCCTGGTAGTCCTTCCAGCCGGAGCCGGCGAGGTAGCCGCGCACGACGCACTCGATCGGCAGCATCTCGAGGCGGCGGCACTCCATCGACCGCGCGTCATCGCGAATCGCGAGCATGTGGTTCGGGACGATCGAGCCGAGCAGCGTGAACCAGAAGCCCGATAGGCCGGTGAGGACGCGCCCCTTGTCCGGGATCTCCGTCGGGAGAATGACGTCGAAGGTCGAGATGCGGTCGCTGGCGACGAGCAGCAGGCGATCGTCGTCGAGCGCGTAGAGCTCGCGCACCTTCCCGGATGCGACGTGCGTGGCCTCAGGCATGAACGGGTTCCTCCTTCGCTGCGATCGAATTGAGTCGGCTGAAGATGGTGTCGACGTGCTGGGTGTAGGCGCCGAGATCGAACGTGCGCTCGAGCTCGATGCGGGAGGCGATCTCGTCGTCTGCGCGGACGAGCTCGCGAAAGTCGAGCTCCTCGTCCCACGCGCGCATCGCGTTCCGCTGCACGAGCCGGTACGCCTCGTCGCGCGCGAGGCCCGACTCGACGAGCGCGAGCAGGACGCGCTGGCTGAAGAAGAGGTAGTGACTCGCCTCGACGTTCCGCCGCATCCGCTCCTCGCGCACGATCAGCCCGTCGACGAGCCAGGAGAAGCGGTCGAGCATGTAGTCGATCGCGAGGAATGCGTCGGGCACGACGACGCGTTCCGCGGATGAGTGCGAGATGTCGCGCTCGTGCCAGAGCGCGACGTTCTCGAGGCCGACGACGGCGGCGGCGCGGACGACGCGTGCGAGTCCGCAGATTCGCTCGGCGACGACCGGGTTCCGCTTGTGCGGCATCGCGCTCGAGCCCTTCTGACCGCGGCCGAACGGCTCTTGCACCTCGGCGACCTCGGTGCGCGCGAGGTGGCGGATCTCGAGCGCGAACTTGTCGAGCGACGACGCGAGCACCGCGAGCGCGGTCAGGAGCTCCGCGTGGCGGTCACGCTGGAGGATCTGCGTCGAGGTCGGTGCCGGCTCGAGCCCGAGCCGCTCGCACGCGATCCGTTCGAGCTCGGGATCGGTGGCGGCGTACGTGCCGACGGCGCCCGAGAGCTTGCCGACGCGCATGCCCTCGAGTGCGCGGGCGAGCCGGTGCCGGTTGCGGTCGAGCTCGAACGCCCAGCCCGCGAGCTTGAGGCCGAAGGTCGTCGGCTCCGCGTGCACGCCGTGCGTCCGGCCCATCTGCAGCGTCAGCCGGTGCTGCTCGGCCCGCGCGACGACGGCGGCGAGCGCCCGGTCGACTCCGTCGAGGACGAGCGCGCCCGCGGCACGGATCTGCAGCGCGAGCGCGGTGTCGACGACGTCGGACGACGTGAGGCCGTAGTGGAACCAGCGGCCCTCCTCGCCGAGCTGCTCGGCGACGGCGTCGACGAAGGCGGCGGTGTCGTGGTGCAGCGTCGCCTCGAGCTCCGCGACCCGCTCCGGCGCGGGCACCTGGGCGTGATCCGCGAGCGCGCGCGCCGCCTCCTGCGGGACGATGCCGAGCTCGGCCCAGGCCGCTGTGGCCGCCAGCTCGACGTCGAGCCAGGCCCGCAGCTTGCCCTCGTCCGACCAGATGCTGGCCATGGCCGGGCGGGAGTAGCGGGCGATCACCGGCCCCAGTCTAGAGCGCGTCCTGGTCGGCACTTCCGGGGCTCGACCTCCCTCGAACGGGGGAGAGCGGTCGTCCGAAAGCCTCGATACCTTCGAGCACGAAATGTTGCTCGAAACTACTAAATACATGCGTTACAAGCGACTCAGCCTGCTGCTCGCGCTCGCGGGCGCACTGCTCGTCGCAGGCGGCGCCGCCGGCCTCGTGGCCGCACGGAGCGCCGCCGCTCCGCTCGTCCTCGCGAAGACGCCGCACCCTGACCGCAACGCCGCGCGTGCGCAGCTGCGGAGCCTCTCGCGTCCTACACGCCGTCGCCCGCTCCGCGCGACGGTCTCGCTCTACGAGCACACCGTTCGCCGGCTGACGCTGCGTCGCCAGGGCTGCAGCGCTGCGAAGCGCGGCGTCGGCGGCATCGTCATCCTCGACTTCGGTCAGCCCGCCTACAACGGCCACACCTACGGCACGTATCTCTTCTCCGGGCGGTTTGCCGGCAACAAGATCATCACGCGCGCGATGTTCGCGTACGCCTACGGCTACAACCGGTGCGTGCGCCGCCCGTCCTCGCTGCGCATCCGGCTTGCGCGCGGGACGAACAACTACCACCTGCACGTCCCGAGCGCGTATCGCGCGGGCCGCAAGTGGGCACGCGAGACGATGGCGCTGCAGCACGCGCTGTCGGTGCACGGGATCGAGGATCGCGTGACGTCGGCTGCCGCCGACGACGTCGAGCCTGCCTGGGATCGCACCTTCCATCACACGCGCGACTTCTTCCGCGGTTTCCGAGATGCGCGCACCGGCCACACGCTGTTCAACTTCGGCTCACTCGACGGCGGCGTCGGCAGCGTCTGGAACGCGCGGCAGTTCTTCTTCGTCACGTCCGGCATGCGCTACGCGCAGGCGATCCCCGAGATCTACAACCACGCGATGGCACGAGAGTGGGCCGAGCTTGCGCACATCGCGCGGCACCGCTATCACCGGCCGCTCCGCTTCGCGGGCGTGATGACGACGCACACGTCCGGGAACCACGGCATGAAGCCGCGCGTCGCGCACAAGACGCTCGTGCGCGCGCTCGTCGCGCGGCTCGGTGCGAGCGCCGCGTCGGTGCCGCCGACGCTGACGAACATCCGCGCGGCCGACTAGGCCGAGCGGAGGATGCGCACAGCGAGCGCCGCGGCGTTCCGTGCGTTGTCGACGCCGACTGCGGCGACCGGGACGCCGGGCGGCATCTGCGCGATCGCGAGCAGCGCGTCGAGCCCGTCGAGCACGCTCAGGCTCGACTTCAGCGGAACGCCGATCACGGGCAGGTCCGTGTGCGCTGCCACCGCGCCGGGCAGCGCGGCGGCGAGACCGGCGCCGCAGATCAGCACGCGCAGGCCGCGCTCGCGCGCAGTGCGCGCGTACTCTGCGACCGCGTCGGGATTCCGGTGCGCCGAGCGCACATCGAACTCGTAGGCCACTCCCTCGCGCTCGAGCACGTCGAAGGCGCCCTGCATGCGCTCGCGGTCGGACTCGCTGCCGACGAGGATCCCGACGAGCGTGTCAGACATCGGCGATGTCGCTACGGAGTTGCATGCCGGCGAAATGTATGTGCGCAGCGGCGTCGTACGCGGCAGCACGTGCGGCGGCGACGGATTCGCCGAGTGCGGTCACGTTGAGGACCCGCCCGCCGTTCGTGACGAGGCGTCCGTCGTGGAGCGCCGTTCCCGCGTGGAAGACGAGGGCGCCCGTCGCCTCGGCGTCGGCGACGCCCTCGATCGGCGTGCCGCTGTCGCTGCGCGCCGGGTAGCCCTCGCCCGCGAGCACGACGGTGACGGCCGCCCGGCCTGCAGCGTCCAGCGCGGTGTCTCCGAGCGATCCGGCGGCGCACGCGGCGAGCGCTTCGGACACGTCGCCCTCGAGCCGCGGCAGGAGCGACTGTGTCTCCGGATCGCCGAAGCGGCAGTTGTACTCGAGCACGCGCGGCCCGTCCGCCGTCAGCATCACCCCGGCGAAGAGCGCGCCGACGAACGGCGTCCCGCGCGCCGCGAGCTCGTGCACGACGGGCGTGCACACCTCGTCGACGAGCCGCATGACGTCCGCGTCCTCGAGTCGCGGCGTGGGGGAGAACGAGCCCATGCCGCCGGTGTTCGGCCCCTCGTCGCCGTCGCCGATCCGCTTGTAATCCTGCGCGGCGGGCAGCGGCAGCGCGCGGTCGCCGTCGCAGAGGGCGAAGATCGACACCTCGTCGCCCTCGAGCAGCTCCTCGACGTGGAACGGCTGTCCGAGCGCCTCCGCGGCCCGCAGTCCGTCGTCGAGCTCCGACTCGCTCCGGCAGACCCACACGCCCTTGCCGGCCGCGAGGCCGTCGGCCTTGAGCACGCACGGCGGGCGCGCGACCGCGAGCGTCTGCGCCGTCGGCACGCCGGCGGCCTCCATCACCTCTTTCGCGAACGCCTTCGAGCCTTCGATCCGCGCGGCGTCCGCGCCCGGACCGAAGACGGCGATGCCGCGATGCCGGAGCTCGTCGGCGAGCCCGGCGACGAGCGGTGCCTCCGGCCCGACGACGACGAGGTCGGTGCGGAGCTCCATCGCGAGCGGGACGATCGCGGCCGGGTCGTCGGCGCGTGCCGGATGGCACGTTGCGAGCGCCGCGATCCCCGGATTGCCGGGCGCGGCGTGGAGGTCCGAGACGCTGCGACTGCGGGCGAGGGCCCAGGCCAGCGCATGCTCGCGACCGCCCGACCCGACCACCAAGACTCTCATCGGCCGGGATCGTAGAGGGGTTTGACGTCGGCGCCCTGCGCGCAGGACGCAGGCGAGATGGTCGAACCCGGCTTGGACAGGCACGAATGGGAGAGCGAGATGGCCGCCCTCGAGGACGACCTGCGCGACGATCCGGCCGCAGCGCTGCCGGAGCTCGACGACCTCGTGGCACGGATGCTCGAGGAGACCGGCTACGACGTCTCCGACCCCGTCGTGCGCGACGGCGACGAGCGCGAGGTCGTCGCCGAGTTCCTCGCCGCGCGCGAGCTCAAGAACGCCTACGAAGCCGGCTCGAGCGAGCTCTCCGCCGGCGACATCGGCGCCGCGATCAACGGGTATCGCGCCATCTTCGACCACCTCGTGCAGAACCGCGCGTCCGCCGACGCCGACCTCACGCAGTCGGGCGAGCCCGAGGCGTAAGGTCCTCCGCGATGGAGGACGCTCCGCCGTACTCGGCCGCGGCGGTCGACGTCGTCCGCCTGCCCGCGGAGGTGAGCGAGCGCGACCGGGTGGCCGTCGAGGAGCCGCTCGAGATCCGCATCGGCGGGCGACCGGTGGCGGTGACGATGCGGACGCCGGGCCACGACGAGGAGCTCGCCCTCGGCTTCTGTCTCTCGGAAGGCCTCCACCCGGTCGGCGCCCGGCTGCCCGACGATCTCGCGGCGAACACGGTCGACGTCGAGGCGCCCGGGTTCGATCCCACGCGGCTGCAGCGAAGCTTCTATACGACCTCGTCGTGCGGCGTCTGCGGCAAGGGGGCACTCGAAGCGGTTGCGGTCGAGGCGCCGAGGGTGGACTCGCAGCTCCGCTATCCGTTCGCGGCCGTTGTGGAGCTGCCTGACCGCCTCCGCGCGCACCAGGGCGCGTTCACGGCGACCGGGGGTCTGCATGCGACAGGCCTCTTCCTCGCGAACGGCGAGCTCCTCTGCGTGCGCGAGGACGTCGGCCGGCACAACGCGCTCGACAAGGTGATCGGCTGGGCGTTCCAGAACGACGTGCTGCCGCTGACGCAGGCGGTGCTCTGCGTGAGCGGGCGGCTGTCGTTCGAGCTCGTGCAGAAGGCGGCGGTCGCGGGCTGCCCGATTCTCGTCGCCGTCGGCGCGCCGTCCAGCCTCGCGGTCGAGCTCGCGCGCGACCGCGGCATCACGCTGTGCGGCTTCGTCCGCGGCGGCACCGCGAACGTCTACACGGAGCAGTGGCGGATCGAGCGCTGACCGGGGTGCTGCTCGTCGGTGGGGCGAGCGCACGGTTCGGCTCGAACAAGGCACTCGCGACCGTCGATGGCGAGACGCTCGCTGCGCGCGCGTGGCGCCTGCTCGGCGAGGCATGCGACGAGCGCATCGCCGTGGGAAAGCACGAGTACGAGCTTCCGTTTCCCGTGCTCGGCGATGCGTCGGAGGTGCGCGCTCCGCTCGTCGGCCTCGTCACCGGCTTGCGCGCAGCACGCCACGACGTCGCGGTCGTCGTTCCCGTCGACATGCCGCGCCTTACGGTCGCTGCGCTGCACCAGCTCGCCGCAGCGTGCCGCGACGCCGCCGTGCCGCCGACGGGACCGTTGCCGGGCGCGTACGCGAAGTCGGCGCTGCCGGTGCTCGAGCGTGCACTCGCCGAGGGGCGCCTGCGCCTGCGCGACGCCCTCGCCGAGCTCGACGTCGCCACCGTCGCTCTCGATTCGGACGTGCTCGCGAACGTGAATACTCCGGACGATGTTCACCTCTGACGTCAACTACGACAAGTTCATGGGCCGCTACTCGATGCGGCTCGCGCCGCTCTTCGCCGACTTCGCCGGAGTCGCGCAGGGCGCGCGCGTGCTCGACGTCGGCGCCGGCACCGGCGCGCTGACGGCCGAGCTTGCGCGGCGCGACGCTGCAGCCGGCGCGGTCGATCCGGCGCCTGCGTTTGCGGAGGCGCTGCGCACCCGCTTCCCCGACCTCGACGTCCGCGAGGCGCCCGCCGAGAGCCTCCCGTGGCCCGACGAGTCGTTCGACGCAGCGCTTGCGCAGCTCGTCGTGTCGTTCATGCGCGATGCGCGGGTAGGCGTCGCGGAGATGCAGCGCGTCGCGCGGCCCGGCGGCGTGGTCGCCGTGTGCATGTGGGACCGCGACGGGATGGAGCTCCTCGCCGCGATCAACCGCGTGCAAGCGACGGTGACGCCGGAGCGGACGGCCGACATCTCTCCGTACCGCCGGCGCGAGGCGCTCGAGGAGCTGCTCGGCGCGGATGCGCAATCCGAGCTGCTCGAGGTCGAAGCGTCTTACACGGGCTTCGACGACTTCTGGGACTCGCTGACGGGCGGGGTCGGCCCGGCCGGAGCGTGGCTCGAGTCGCTGACGGACGCGCAGCGCGAGCAGGCGCGCGAGGCGGCATACCGCGAAGTGGGCGAGCCGGACGGCGCGTTCACGCTCGTCGGCCGCGCCTGGGCGACGCGCGCTACGCGCGCGTAAGGACGCTCGCCCGCTCGGCGCCGGTGCCGATGAGCGTCACCTCGACGCCGAGCTCGCGCTCGACGAGCTCGACGTAGGCCCGCGCAGCGGGGGGAAGATCGTCGGCGGACGCGCAGTCGTCGAGCGGCTCGGCCCAGCCGCGCATCGCCTCGAACACCGGCCTCGCCGCGTGGAAGTCGCTCTGATGTGCCGGGAAGTCCGGCGTCTCCGTTCCGTCTGGTAGCCGGTAGCGCACGCACACCGGCAGCTCGTCGAAGTGCGAGAGCACGTCGAGCTTCGTCAGCGCGAGCTGGCTGATCCCGTTGACGCGTACGGCGAAGCGGAGCGCGACGAGGTCGAGCCAGCCGCAACGCCGGCTGCGGCCGGTGACGGTGCCGTACTCGTGTCCGAGCTCCCGCATCGTGTCCTGGTCGGGCCCTTCGATCTCGGACGGGAAGGGCCCTTCGCCGACGCGCGTGACGTAGGCCTTCGCGACGCCGATCACGCGGTCGATCCGCTGCGGGCCGATGCCGACGCCCGTGGCAGCGCTCGACGCGACCGGGTTCGACGACGTGACGAACGGATACGTGCCGTGGTCGAGGTCGAGCAGCGTCGCCTGCGCGCCTTCGAACAGGACGTGCTTTCCCTCGCGGAGCGCGGTGTCGACGTAGAGCGACGTGTCGGTGACATACGGTCGCAGCCGCTGCGCGTAGCCCTCGTACTGCGCCGCGACGGTCTCGAGGTCGAACGGCTCCGACTCGTACACGCGCTCGAGCCAGAGGTTCTTCTCGGCCAGCGCGACCTCGATCTTCTGGCGCAGGATCTTCGCGTCGAGGATGTCCTGCACGCGGATGCCGAGCCGCATCGCCTTGTCCGCGTACGCCGGGCCGATGCCGCGCTTCGTCGTGCCGATCGCGAGCTTGCCGAGGCGGCGCTCGCTCGCCTGGTCGATCGCGAGGTGCCACGGCATGATCAGGTGCGCGTTGCCCGAGACGTACACCTCGCTCGTCGAGTGG
>Ga0070741_10015252_pt1 | contig 13063 bp, 8 predicted proteins | sample Coa_R1_4_FD_66440 | JGI IMG/M metagenome (GOLD analysis project Ga0070741, IMG submission 66440) | Surface soil microbial communities from Centralia Pennsylvania, which are recovering from an underground coalmine fire - Coalmine... | ecosystem: Environmental > Terrestrial > Soil > Unclassified ...
ACCGCATGTCAAGCCTTGCCTTGGGCTGCCTCGCGCGCCTGACGCGCATCGTAACTTTCGCCGTAGATCGACGGTACCTTCGCGCCCATCGGACGCAGATACATCGACAGCTGGCCGCGGTGATGGATCGAATGACGCAGCGCGAAGTCGACGTACGCGATCGCCGGCAACTGCATCATCCCGCGGAAGTCGACGATCTTCACGAGTTTGTCCGCGGACAGCGCCTGCAACGCCGCCACATCGTCGGCATAATTCTTCGCATACCACCGGTTCACGTCGGACGCGGTCCGCACCGAGTCAGGTTTGGGCATCGGCGTCAGGTCGAACGCGCCGTTGTTCACCGCGCTCAGAAAGCGATGCTCGGTGGTGACGATGTGCCACGCGAGGTTGATGGCGCTCATCGAGATGCTGTCGGGTGTGTAGTCGACCTTCGCGTCTGGAATTGCTTCGATGACGCGTTTGGTCGTCGGGTGCTCGCGGTCGAGCGCAGGAAGCAGGGTCTGGAGGACGACGGTCACGTTGTCGGGTGTTAAGTGCGTCATGGACCGATCTTATTCCCTGTCGGGATTCGGGGTTCGGGATTCGTCGGATCACGCTGCCGCGTTGCATTTGTAGCGCGAAAGGCTTTAGCCGAGCGGTGTCGACGCAAAGCTGTCTCGCTCCGGCGAGCCGTTGGAGCTCATGCCCGAAAAACGTCGCTCCGCTTCCGGCCCTTACGCTTCCGCGGTGGGCCCGTGCTGGTTATCGCAACGCCGTGCGATCAACTCAGGAAAGAACAGGCATAAAAAAACAGGGCGGGTCCGACAGGACCCGCCCTACAGCGTGACGCTGTGATCTAACGAATCCCGAATCCCGACGCCCGAATCCCGGCGTTAGGCGCAGCCCGACGTATTTCCGCAGTTGACGCACTTGTAGCACGCGCCGCTGCGGATCATGATCGAGCCACAGGTCGAGCACGGCGGCGCGTCTTCCTGGTTCTGGATCGTCGAATGCGGATTCGCAGCCTGTCGCGCCGCAGCTGCCGCCACCGGTTCGTCGGCAGCGGAGGCGGACTGCGCAGGTTCAGCGTGCCCGTTCGTGTCTTCCAGTTCGCGACCGTTCACGCCGGCGTGGAACTGCGCTTCGGGCGACAGGAACTTCGACGCGAGCCACCGGAAGATGTAGTCCACGATCGATTTCGCGAACCGGATCTCCGGGTTCTTCGTCATGCCCGACGGCTCGAACCGCACATGGCTGAACTTGTCGACGAGCGCCTGCAGCGGAACGCCGTACTGCAAGGCGTAGGAGATCGCCTGCGCGAACGCGTCCGCGAACCCGCTGATCGTCGAGCCTTCCTTCGCCATCACCAGGAAGATCTCGCCCGGCATGCCGTCTTCGAACAGGCCGACGGTGATGTAGCCCTCGTGACCCTGGATGTCGAACTTGTGCGTGATGGCGTGGCGTTCGTCCGGCAACTTCCGGCGGACCGGCGTGCGCGCGAGCGCCGCGGCCGCTTCGGTCACGAGCTCCGACGCCGACTTGTCCCTCGACGTGTTGAGCGGCTGCGTGCGCTTGCTGCCATCGCGGTAGATCGAGATCGCCTTCGCGCCCAGTTTCCACGACTGGATGTAGGCCTGCATGATCTCGTCAACGGTCGCTTCTTTCGGCACGTTGACCGTCTTGCTGATCGCGCCCGAGATGAACGGCTGCGTCGCGCCCATCATCTTGATGTGACCCATGTAGTGGATCGAGCGCTGACCTTTCGCCGCCTTGAACGCGCAGTCGAACACCGGCAGGTGCGATTCCTTGAGGCCCGGCGCTCCTTCGATCGTTTCGTTCTCGTCGATGTACTTGATGATCGCGTCGACCTGCGGTTGCGTGTAGCCGAGCTTCCGCAGCGCCATCGGCACCGTCTGGTTGACGATCTTCATCATGCCGCCGCCGACGAGCTTCTTGTACTTGACGAGCGCGATATCCGGTTCGACGCCGGTCGTATCGCAGTCCATCATGAAGCCGATCGTGCCGGTCGGCGCGAGCACGGTGGCCTGCGCGTTCCGGTAGCCGTGCTCCTCACCCAACTCCACCGCATCGTCCCACGACGACTTCGCCGCCTGATAGAGATCGGGCGGAACGTTGCGCGAGTTGACGTCGCGCATGGCATCGCGGTGCTTGCGCATGACGCGCAGGAACGGATCGCGATTCTGCTCGTACCCCGTGAACGGACCGCCGTGATCGCGCGCGATGCGCGACGACTGCGCGTACGCTTCGCCCGTCATCAGCGCCGTGAGCGCCGCGGCGTAATCGCGACCGGCGTCGCTGTCGTACGGCAGGCCGCGCGACATCAGCAGCGCCCCGAGGTTCGCATACCCGAGGCCGAGCGGGCGATACGCGTGCGAGTTCTTGCCGATGGACGGCGTCGGGTAGCTCGCGTTGTCGACGATGATTTCCTGCGCGGTGATCAGCGTGCGAATCGCCGCCTTGTACGACACGACGTCGAACTCGCCGTCGTCCTTGACGAACTTCATCAGGTTGATCGACGCCAGGTTGCACGCCGAATCGTTGAGGAACATGTACTCCGAGCACGGATTGCTCGCGTAGATCCGATCCGTGTTCGGGCAGGTGTGCCACTCGTTGATCGTCGTGTCGAACTGCATCCCCGGGTCGCCGCACACGTGCGTGCCTTCGGAGATCAGGTGCATCAGGTCGCGCGCCTTGTACGCGTCAACCACCTTCGATTTGTCGGTGACCGCATGCGTCTCCCACACGCCGTCGTCCATGACCGCGCGCATGAAGTCGTCGGTGACGCGGACGCTGTTGTTCGAGTTCTGGAAGAACACCGACGAGTACGCCGGACCGGTAAACGATCCGTCGTAGCCGGCGTCAATCAGCGCCCATGCTTTCTTCTCTTCTTCGACCTTGCAGTTGATGAAGTCGACGATGTCGGGGTGATCGGCGTCGAGGATGACCATCTTCGCCGCGCGGCGCGTCTTGCCGCCCGACTTGATCACGCCGGCAAACGCGTCGTAGCCCTTCATGAACGACACCGGACCCGACGCCGTGCCGCCGCCCGCGAGCAGTTCCTTGCTCGAGCGGATCGCCGACAGGTTCGTGCCGGTGCCCGATCCGAACTTGAAGAGCATCCCTTCGGTCCGCGCCAGCGTCAGGATCGAATCCATCGTGTCCTGGACCGAATTGATGAAGCACGCCGAGCACTGCGGCGCTTTCTCGAAGCCGCAGTTGAACCAGACGGGACTATTAAACGCCGCCTTCTGGTAGACGAGGATGTGCTTGAGATCGTCGCTGAACGCCTGCAGGTCCGCGTCGGCCGCGAAGTACTTCTGCGTGCGCGCCCACTCGGTGATCGTGTTGACGACGCGGCCGATCAGCTGCTTGACGCTGTATTCGCGCTCGGGCGTGCCGAGCTGGCCGCGGAAATATTTCGAGACGACGATGTTGGTCGCCTGCTGCGACCACGCCTTCGGGATCTCGACGTCACGCTGCTCGAACACGACGTTGCCGCGTTCGTTTCCGATAACCGCATGGCGGAGCTCCCATTCCACTTCATCGAATGGGTCGACGCCGGCTTCGGTGAAGAATCGCGGGAATGTTAATCCCGGTGCCGATGCGGACTTCGCTTTCGCGCGTCCCGCCTCGACCGTCGTGCCGACATGACTGCCGACACTCTCCCCCACACTCTGCTGTCCAGCGCTCGCGGCTTGGTAAGCAGCGCGTTCCTTCATCGAAACCTCCCGACAGAGACGACCACTCCCGGCCCCGCGGGAGGCAGACGTCAAACTTTGAAATTGGCTAATCGCAACGCTGGCAATCCGCGGAAGCTGGGACTCCCGTGTGGCTCACAACCGAGAACTGGGGGGTTTCTCTGTCGCTGACCGTGTCGCGTTACGGCGGTCAAATATGCGCCCGCCCCGGCGGTTTGTCAAGCGTGTAAACACTACTAATTGTGCTTTTTATTTAGGGCAATCGCAAGATGTGGATGCCTGTTGAAACTGTGGAAAGGCAGGTAGGAGGCTGTCTTTCGACCGCCTCCCGTGGTGCACAGGCAGGGTGTATAGAAGGGTTTTTGTCTCCCCGCAGATTGCGAGAAGAACGAGGTTGACCCTCTAAAGAGCAAGCGCGGTGCCACGCAATATCGCCGTGATCTTCGCGAAACGCTGACGTTTGACAGTTGAGATGAGAAGAAAAGTTCAGCCGCTGTGTAAGGGCTTGCCCTGACCGAACCGGAAGCTACCGACCGGCCAGCTGAACCGCAAGCGACGCCGCTTTGTCCGCTAGTGTTTTGGCGAACACCAGATTCTTCGCGCGAATCGCTTCGTCCGCTTGACGGATGATTCGCTTGGCAGTGTCGTACTGATTGCGCGCGTCTGAATTCAACGCGCGGTAGTCGACGCGATTGAGATCGGTGTTCGCGCGCGCGAGCGTCGCGCGAATCGTCCGTTCCGCTTCACCTTCCGCCGTCGTCGGCATCGTCTGGAGTGGCGCCGCGGCACGCGGCGCTTCTTCCGGCTTCGGCAGTTCGGCCGAGGGCGCAGGCGCGGCTTCGGGTTGCGCCGGCTGCGGTGGCCGCTGCGGATCGGTCCGTGGCTGCTCCCGCGGCGACGGTGCGTTGCGGCGCGGCGGGGCGGTCCGCGCAGGTTCTTGCGGCAGTGGAACGGGTGCGGGCGTGTCGGTTTCCGTCGGCTCGACGTCGTGCTCCGGCGGCAGCGGCACGTCGAGCGGCGGGTTGTCCGGCGACACCTTCGCGTGCGCACGCGTGCACCCGGCGGCAGCCAGCGTCAGCAGCGCGACGAGCGCGATCGTCGATCTCATGTCTGCGGCAGCAGGACCGTAAACGTCGTCCCCGCCCCTGGGGTCGACTGTACCTCGATTTCGCCGTCGTGCATCTGCACGGTGCGATACACCATGGACAGGCCGATCCCGCTGCCTTTCTCCTTCGTCGTGAAATACAGGTTGAAGATTTTCTCGAGATGCTCCGGTTTGATGCCGACGCCGGTGTCGGCAAAACGAATCGCCACGCGCCGGTCTCGCGCGGGGCTGCACTCGATCCGCAGCGTGCCGCCGTTGGGCATCGCCTGGCACGCATTCAACGCCAGATTCAGGAATGCCTGGCGCAACATCGCGGGATCGCCGTTGACGTCCGGGACGTTGCCGCACTCGACGATCAACTGCACGTGGCGCCGGTCCGCTTCGGGCTGCACGATCGGGATGACCTCCTCGAACAGCGCCGACAGCTGGACCGGCTGCAGCTTGAGATCTTCGGGCCGCGAGAACTTCAGGAAGCCCTGCATCACCTCGTCGAGTCGTTTGATCTCGTTCGCGATGATGTCGACGTGCGTGCCGGCATCGTCGCTTTCGGCAACGGCGACGCCGATGCCCGGTTTCGCCGCGCGCGACGCGACTTTCTGCCGGAGCAACTCGAGGTGAATCATCATCGCGTTCAGCGGGTTCTTCACTTCGTGCGCGACGCCCGCCGACAATCGTCCGAGCGCCGCCAGCTTCCGCGAGTATCGAATCGTCGACTGCACCTGGCTGAGATATTCCAGATTGCGCGCAACCAGCATGATCCCGACGAGCTGTCCTTTCGGATCGGTGATCGTGTGCGTCATCACCAGCCGGTCGCCCGCGTCACCGAATCGCGCCGACACGGGCCCGCGTGATTGTCGCGACATCAGGGTCTCTTCGACCAGCTTGGTGACGGTGGCGTCGGCCGGCGGCAACGCGCGCATCGCCGGGTTCGTGAACATCAGTTGCCCGCGCGGATCCACGATCGCGACGGCATCTTCGAGGTGCTCGACGGCCGACTCGAGGTTTGCGACCTGCCCCGCCATCTGCGAGCGGTCAGCCGACAGCTGCGCGCTGACGGTGTTGAAGAAGTTTCCGAGCTCGCCGAACTCGTCCTGCTGGTTGAGATCGAGGCGGACGCCGAACTCGCCCTGGCCAAGTCGCGTCAAGCCGCTGCGGATGACGTGAATCGGCCGCAGCAGCAGTTGCGCGAGCACCATCGCGCCGAGCACCGACACCGCAAGCGCCGCGAGCGCCGTCACCGCGGCCGGCCGCAGCGCCTGCTGCAGCTCGTCGCGAATCAGCAGCGTGGAGACGCCGATCCGGATCGATCCGAAATCAGTGTCGCCGAGCAACAACGGCTTCCGGAATTCGAGTGCCTTCCCCTGACCGGAGTACACGGCCAGCAACTGATCGAACGCCGACTTGTTCAGCAGCGACTGAATCGGCTCGCCCGCCGTCAAAATCTGTCCCTCGAGCGAGCGATCGTTGTGGACGACCGCAAATCCCTTGACGTCGGCGATCGTGGCGTACGTCACGTTGTCCGAGTAGAGGCTCGCCTCGAGCATCGTCCGCAACCCGGAATCCGCTTTCAGCGCCTGATATGGATCGCCGGTCGTGACGACTTCGCGCGCGCGCTGCCAGATCGCGTTCGCGAGCAGCTCCGCGCGTCCACGCGTCTCGCCGAGGCTGACCTGCGCGAGCCGCGACAGGTGCAGCAGGCTCAGGACGACGACGACCGATCCGACGATCGTCGTGACGCCGAGCACCTGCTTGCCCTTGATGCCTAAGCGCATGTCAGGAACGATTCGGTGGTGCAGGGTGCACGGTGCAGGGTGCAACGTGCATCGGTGCAAGGTGCACAGGTGCGGAGTGCGCCGGTGCACGTCGCACCACACCCTGCACCCTGCACCCGTGCATCCTGCACCACCGCCGGCATGCTACTCCGGCTTCTTTCTAAGTCTAAGTTTGTTCAGTTTGTTGTGGAGCGTCTTCAGCGAGATGCCGAGAATCTCGGCGGCGCGCGTCTTGTTGTCGCGCGTGTGCTCGAGCGTCATCAGGATCAGGCGTCGCTCGGCCTCTTCGACCGTCGTGCCTGGCGCCAGCGCGAGCTGCGGCTGGTGCTCGGGCGGCGGTTCTTCCGCGAGGATCGGCGGGAGGTGCTTCGACTCGATGAACGGTCCGCCGGACAGAATCGTCGCGCGCTCGATCACGTTGCGAAGCTCGCGCACGTTGCCCGGCCACATGTAGTGCTCGAGGATGCGCATCGCGTGATGGTCGACGCCCTGGACATTCTTCTGATTGCGCTGATTGAACTCGTTGATGAACGCCTGGATCAGCAGCGGCAAATCCTCCTTGCGTTCGCGCAATGGCGGCAGCCGGAACGCAAAGACGTTCAAGCGATAGTACAAATCCTCCCGCAGCTTGCCGGCTTTCACCGCTTCGTTCGGCTCGACGTTGGTCGCGGCGATCACGCGGACGTCGACGGATTGCTCGTTGCGTCCGCCGAGGCGGCGGAACTTCCGTTCCTGCAGGACGCGCAGCAGCTTGACCTGCGTCGCCGGCGTCATCTCGCCGATTTCGTCGAGGAACAGCGTTCCGCGATCGGCGAGCTCAAAGCAGCCCTGACGACGATCGGCCGCGCCGGTGAACGCCCCTTTCTCGTGGCCGAAGATCTCGCTCTCGAGCAGCGTTTCCGGGATCGCGGCGCAATTGATCGCGACGAACGGATGCGCCGCTCGTGGACTCAACTGGTGGATCGTCTGCGCGACGAGCTCTTTGCCCGTGCCCGATTCGCCGGTGATCAGCACGGACGCGCCGGTTGGCGCCGCCTGCTCGACGATTTGATAGATCTTGCGCATCTCGGGGCTGTTGCCGATGAGCGACCCAAAGTTGCCGTGCTCGCGCAGCTGACGCCGCAGCGCCTTGACCTCGCGCATCGTCTCGAGCCGTTCGACGATCTTGTCGAGCAGGATCTTCAACCGCTGGATATCGACCGGCTTCGTCAGGTAGTCGTACGCGCCTTCTTTCATCGCCTCGACGGCGGTCTCGACCGTGCCCTGTGCGGTCAGCAGCAACGTCGTCGCATCCGCGCCCTGCTGCTGGAGCGCCCGCAACAGGCCGAGGCCGTCGAGGCGCGGCATCACGAGATCGCTGATCACGATCGCGGGCCGAAAACTCGTGACCTTCTCGAGCGCGTCTTCGCCGTCGCTCGCCGATTCCGCGACGAAGCCCCAACTCTTGACGAGTTGCTCGAGGCCGATGCGCGCGGCGGGATCGTCTTCGACGATCAACACGCGCTCTGCGACGACGCGCGCGCTGTCGTCAACCACCGATGTGATCCCGCCTTCAGTTGTTGTCGTCACGCGAACTCCTCAGCCATGTCATTTTTACATTCTGGGCGCACTGTCGGGCCTTGGCAAGCTCTGGCGACACATTTGCTTGTTGAGCCAGCGGAGGGGGAAAACGCCATGCGACTGCTCGTCTTTATTACAGTGGCCGGACTCTCCGTCGGAGCGTGCAACAAAGACGTCGCGACCGCCGCGGCGCCTGCTGCTGAACCCACCTCGCCGGTAGCGACGGCGGGAACGACTGCCGCGCCGACGGTCCACGAGGTCACGATTCCCGCAGGGACGCTCCTGCCGGTCGTGCTCGACACCGGCGTGGGCTCGGCGACGAGCCGCGTCGAAGAACCGGTCCACGCACACATCGCGAAGCCGATCGTCATCCACGGCGCAACCGTGCTCGCCGCCGGATCGCGCGTCAGCGGCGTGGTGACGGACGCCACGCGCTCAGGAAAAGTGAAAGGGCTCGCGCACGTCGCGATGCGCTTCGATTCGTTGACGCCGGCCAATGACGATGCGCGGTACACGATTCATACCAGCGCGGTCGGACGCACGGCGCAGGCGACCAAGAAGAAAGACGCGCTCGAGATCGGCGGCGGCGCGGCAGGCGGCGCACTCATCGGCGCGCTCGTCGGCGGTAAGAAAGGCGCGTTGATCGGAACGGCGGCCGGTGGCGGTGCAGGGACGGCGGTCGTGCTGTCGACGCGCGGCAAAGAGATCTCGCTGCCCAAGGGCTCGTCGCTCTCGCTTCGCCTGACCGAGCCCGTCACCGTTCGCGTACGCGGATAGCAACGACCATGGCTAATTGCTGATGGATCATGGCTGATGGATGTACTCTTGATGGCGCATGGGCGACGACATCCATGAGCCATCATCCATCAGCCCTGAGCCGTCGACGGTCGTTCATCGTGTCGTCGCGATCCTCGAAGTCCTGCTCTGTTCCGACTACCCCACGCAACTAGCGCTTGGCGCGTCGTTCACGGCGTTCGGGTACGGACCGTACGTCGCCGGACAGCTTCGGCTCGGGTACGTCGTCGGGATTTCGCTGGCCGACAGCGTGCTGCTGATCGGACTCGTGCTGCTATTTCTGCTCGCGCATGGCGAGTCGCCGGCCGAGGTGCTGAACGGCCGGCGCAACGTCTGGCGCGAGTTTCTGGCCGGGATCCCGATGACGTTCGTCGCGCTCGGGATCGGCATCGCGGTGCTCGGCACGATCCAGTTCCTCGCGCCGCGGCTGCACACCGTCGAACACAATCCGCTGCAGCAGTTGCTGAAATCGCCGACGTCGATCGCGCTCTTCGCGTGCGTCGTGATCTTCGCCGGCGGCGTTCGCGAGGAAGTGCAGCGCGCATTCCTGCTCCATCGTTTCGATCGATGGCTCGGCGGCGGTCGCGTCGGCATCGTCGTGACGAGCATCGCGTTCGGCAGCGGTCATCTGCTGCAGGGCGTCGACGCGGCCGTCGCGACGGGGCTGCTTGGCGCCTTCTGGGGCGTGATCTATTTACGACGACGGTCGATGGTCGCGCCGATGGTGAGCCACGCCGGCTTCGACCTCCTGCAGATCGGTCAGTTCCTCGTCGTCGGCAAGTAAAGGTCCATGATGTCGCCGCGTCGCCGCAAGTTGGCGACCCATTCCGCAATCAGCTGGTCGCGACGATCGCCGGCCGCGGCGAACCGCTGATCCTCGTACGAACGGATGCGGAGGTCCTGCCGCAGCGTCTCGCGCAGATGTTTCTCGTCGATCCCGGATCGCGTCAGCGCGGCGTTGAACGCGTCGGCGGACGGAAACCGCGCGCGCACCTTCGCGACTTCGGCATCGACGGCCGCTGAAGGAGGTTCTGGCGGCGCGTAGCGCTCGACCTCGACGAGGATCAGCTCACGATCGATCAGCTTGGACAGCACCGCGCGGACCGGATCGGCCGCGCCTTCAGTTGATTGCAGTCCGAGATCGCGGGCCGCGGTGACGTCGCTGAGCGTGATCACGTCGCCGCCGACGACGGCCAACACACGATCCAATATCTCGGCAGATGCCTGGCACCACGAAACACACGAAAACACGAAACACACGAAAAACGTTTTGTACAAAAAGACGTTTCGTGGTTTTCGTGTTTTCGTGGTTTTCGTGGTCATCAGAACGCCTGCCCAAAACTGATATGGAGCGCCGGTCGCGATTCGAAACAGGGTCCGGCGGCGTCCGTGGAACTGCAGGTGATCTGTGCGAGTCGCGTCTTGAAACCGAGGTCCACGCGCAGCGGCCCGAACGGCGACTGATAGCGAATGCCGAAGCCCACCGCGGTCCGGAGTTCGCTGACGTTCAACTGGCTCGCGCGTTGAAACACGTTGCCGGTGTCGACGAAGCCCACGACCGAGACGCCGCTACCGACCGGCACGCGCAGCTCGCCGTTCAATATGACCGTTGCGTTGCCGCCGATCGGGAATCCCGTCGCACCATCGATGGTGTCGGAACCCGGATCGGGCGGCACGTGCCTGACGCCGAGCGTGTCGAGCGCGAAGCCGCGGTTCGTCGTGTCGCCGCCGGCAAAGAATCGTTCCGGTTCCGGTATCGGCACGTCGCCGTTGAACTCGGACGCCACGCCGAGGCTGGCGTTCGCCGCGAAGACGGTGCCGTTCGCGTGCCGCAACTCGTGGAACGTCTGCGCGCGAAAGAACGATTTCGCGAACCCAACTTCCGATCCGATCGCCACCGCATCGATTTGACCGTTGACGCTGAAGTACTGGCCGTGCGCGGGATTCGCCTGATCGTTGCGCGTGTCGCGAATCACCGACGCCGAGAACGCCGACAGGCGCAGCGGCTCTGGCGAGAACAGGCGATTGATCAACTGAAACTGACTGCCGACATCGTCGACGTTGACCGTCACCAGTTCGGTCCGCTGCAGTTGGTACGCGCCGGTGACGAACAGGCCGCCGCTCAACCGCCGCGCCGCCTGCGCCGTTCCGATGTAACGGCGATACGTAAAGCTCGATCGGATTTGTTGCTCGACAGTGACGTTCAGCAACCCGTCGGTCGCCGTGTTGAACAACCGCGGCTCGCGATACGTGCCGAGGAAGCGGTACTCGGGCAGGCCGCCGCTGACCGTCGTCTGATTCAACGGGACGCTGACGCTGGCAAACAGGTTGATCGATCGCGGTGTCCCGAACAGATTCCGGCGGCTGTATTCGAGAAAGCTGCGCGGCGCGATCTGAAGTCGCTGGACGGCAACGCCCCCCGCGTCTTCCCGCACCTGGATGAATCGCCCCTCGCCGCCGAAGCCGTAGCCGATCGTGCTCGGCGGCGATTCTTCGACCGTGACCAGCAGGTCCCGCAACGTCTCATCACCGTGCCGCAGTTCGTTGATGCGCACGCGACGAAACAGGCCGAGACCGAGCAATCGCCGTTGGCTGTCGTTCACTTTCGTGATGCTCAGCGGGTCGCCTTGCTTCAACTGCAGCTCGCGTGCGATCGCGGCGTCGCTGGTGCGCACGTTTCCCACGATCAAGACGTGATCGACGAACACCTGCGGTCCTTCGCGAACGAAGAAGGTCAGCGACACGCGGCTGTTGTCGCTGGCGTAGTTTGCGTCGATGGTGACGCTGGCGTTTTCGTATCCGCGGTCGGTGTACTCGAGGAGCATCGCATCGCGCGCCGCCACGACCTGCGACCCGATGAACGGCGTGCCGGTTTGCAGCGGCACCTTGGAGCGCAGCTCCGCCTCGCTGATTCGTTCGTTGCCGTCGATGCGAATCGCGTCGATGATCGTGCGAGCCCCCTCGATCACATCCAGGCGCACGGTGACCGCGACCTGGGCCGCCGCGTTGGCCGTCCGCTGCACCGCTGCCGTGGGCTGCACTTTCGCGCTCGCGTACCCACGGCGGCGGTACAGGTCTTCGATGAGTGCCGCATCCGCATCGAGCCGGTTCTCCGAATACGGTTCGCCTTCGCGCAGCTTCAGCGACGACTCGAACTCCGCGATTGGCAGTGCGGTATTGCCGGTGACCTCGAGCTGCGCGACACGATACTGAGGTCCTCGCGTGATCCGAAAGGTGATCACGAGCTCGCCATCCGTTGTCTCGCGCGCGTGCGGCGCCTGCGCGTCGCGATACCCGAGATTGCGGAAATACTCCTCGATGCGGCTCGTCGAATCCTCGAGCAGGTCTTCGTCGACCGAGCCTTCGCGCTCCACCGGCACCAGATCGCTGCGCACGTCGGACGGCAGCGAATCGCCGACGAACACGACGCGCACGTGCGGGCCGTGGTTCACCTTCACGGTTACGTCGGCCCGTTGTTCTTCGTCGACGAACCGAACCGAGGCGTTGACCTTCGCGTCGTAGTACCCCTTGCTGCGCCGCTCGGCGATGTAGCGGTCGATGCGCTGGTTCAGCTCGTCACGCCGAAACGCGCCGCCGCGCACCAGGCCGAGCCGCCGCAGAAATTCCTCGGGCGCCACACTGGGCGTGCCGTCGATCGTAATGTCGTGGATCGTGGTTCGCGGCCCGGATGCGATCGCGAAGGTGACGACCGCGTGCTCGGGCGAATGCGAAATCTCGACTTGCGGCGTGAGCCTCGCCCGCCGATAGCCAAGCTCGCCGAGCGCATCGGTCACGACGCGCGCCAGGTCCGCCGTCTTCCCGACGGGTGGTGTGGCGCCGAAGCGATCGGCGATCGCTCGGCGCAGCGCGCTCTCGTCGATGCCGGGTTGCTGGGTGTCGCCGGTGAACCGAATCTTCGTCACCGGATGAATCGGCACGAGATCGTACCGAAGCGCCACGCGGCCGCCGATCAGCGTCGCATCGACACGAACGTCCTCGAATTGACCGAGACTGAACAAATGGACGATCGACTCGCGCACCAGCAGCATCGACAGTGGCTGGCCCACAGCAGTCTCCACAAGCTGCGTCAGCGCCGGATCGGTCGTGTCGTGGTCTTCGACGACGAGGCGGAC
>Ga0070741_10015253_pt1 | contig 13063 bp, 12 predicted proteins | sample Coa_R1_4_FD_66440 | JGI IMG/M metagenome (GOLD analysis project Ga0070741, IMG submission 66440) | Surface soil microbial communities from Centralia Pennsylvania, which are recovering from an underground coalmine fire - Coalmine... | ecosystem: Environmental > Terrestrial > Soil > Unclassified ...
CTGCGGGCGGTGGCCAACAACGCGGCCTGGTGCGACGCCGTGTGCCGGGCTGCGGGGTGTGCGCCGGCGTTCGACGGCGACGTGTGGTCGACCCCCGACCCTTCGCCTCGTTACTACCCCAACGTGATCACGCTGGCGCCCGGCGTCGAGCGCGAGGCCGCCCGTCGCATCGGCGAGCTGCGGGGCGTGCTGCCCGCGGGCTGGGGAGTGAAGGACAGCTTCCGTTCCCTCGACCTGTCTGCCGCCGGCTTCACCGTGCTGTTCGAGGCGGAGTGGCTGTACCGACCCGTCTCCGGATCCGACGCCGACGCCGGGCCGTGGAAGTCGTCGGGTGAGACCGGCGATCTTCCCGCGGTGTTGCTCGCGGACCCCGATGTGCGCTTCCTCACCAGCGGCCAGGGCAGCGTCGTCGCGAACCGCGGCGGTGGTGTCATCGGCCTGTCCAACGCCACTGGTGTCGGCGTCGACCGCGCCGGCCTCGCCTTCGCGTCGCAGCAGTGGCCCGGCCTCCCCCTCGTCGGTTACGCGTCCGGCGCCGAGCTCAAGGCCATGCTCACCCTCGGCTTCGAACCCGTCGGCCCCCTGCGCGTGTGGGTGGCGGACGGGCAATGATGCGCGGGTGACCGCGATCGATCCGTTCGCACCGGGGCAGTTGGGACCGGTCACCATCCGGAACCGGTTCGTGAAGGCGGCCACGTTCGAGGGGATGGCGCCCAAGAACGTGGTCACCGACCGGTTGATCGACTACCACCGGGCGGTGGCCGCTGGGGGCGTCGGGATGACGACGCTGGCCTACTGCGCAGTCTCGCCGGACGGGCGGGGCGCGCCAGGCGAGATCATCGTGCGGGACGAGGCGGTCGACGGGCTGCGCCGGTTCACCGACGCCATGCACGAGCTGGGGGCGGCGGCCAGCATCCAGCTCGGCCACGCCGGTCCCGTCGCCGCCGGTATCGGCATGCGCGGGCTGGCGCCGTCGCGCGTCTTCGCCCCCCAAGCCGTGAAGTTCACCCGCGCCGCCACCGACGACGACTTGGCCCGCGTCACCGACGACTTCGCGTCAGCGGCGGCACGAGCGGTGAGCGCGGGCTTCGACGCCGTCGAGCTGCACTTCGGCCACGGCTACCTCGTCAGCTCGTTCCTCAGCCCCAAGCTCAACAAGCGTTCCGACCGGTGGGGCGGCAGCGTCGAGAACCGGGCCCGCCTCGCTCGTCAGGTCGCGCTGCGCGTGCGCGACGCCGTCGGCGACCGGGCGGCGGTGATCGCCAAGCTCAACATGGCCGACGGCGTGCGCGGCGGCCTGTGGGTGGAGGAGAGCATCGACGTCGCCCGCCTGCTCGAGGCCGACGGCGCCCTCGACGCGCTGGAGCTGACCGGTGGCAGCTCGTTCCAGAACCCCATGTACCTGTTCAAGGGACCGGCCCCGGTCCACGAGATGGCGGCCGTGTTCCCGCCGCTGCTGCGCGTGGGGCTCAAGCTGACGGCGAAGAAGTTCTTCAAGGAGTACCCGTTCGAAGAGGCCTATTTCCTGCCCTATGCCCGCCAGTTCAGGGACGCGGTCGACATGCCGCTCATTCTCCTCGGCGGCATCAACCGCCTCGAGACCGTGCGCGACGCGCTGGCCGAGGGGTTCGCCTTCGTCGCCATGGGTCGGGCCCTGCTGCGGGAGCCCGACCTCATCGCCCGCTGGCAGAAGGGCGAAGCGGGTGAAGCGCTCTGCATCCACTGCAACAAGTGCATGCCGACCATCTACCGGGGCACCCACTGCGTGCTCGTCCCCCCCGACGAACGCCCCGGCCACCCACCCCCTCCTGGCGACTGGCGGCAGTAACCCACCGAATCGGTGTGTGGTTGCCGCCAGTTCGCCGAGAAGCGCGGCGGACGGGGTGTCAGGCGGCGCTGGCGGATGCGGCGGTGACGAGATCGAACACCGGCTCGCACGACAGGCGGTCGAGCGCGCGTGTGGCGTCGGCCACATCGCTGAACACGGCGGCGGTGCCGGCGTCGGTCGTCCAGGTGCCGTCGGCCGCGAGGAATCGGCCGGTCGGCGCGTGGCGTACGAGCACCGAAGGCGACGAGCCGAGGTGCAGGGCCGAGCCCACGAAGGACCACGCGCACCGCAGCACTCGATCAACACCCGCAACCATGGGTTCGACCCTAAGGCGCCCGTGTTGCAGCGTCGTGTCAATTAACTGACGGGGCGGGAAACTGCCTGTTGCAGGCGCCTGAGCAGGCCCTTCTGCTCGGCCGCGGTGGTCGCCCGGAAGCGCTCGAACGTCACGCCGTCGAGGCGGATGTCGGCGAACATGCCGGCCGGGTCCTCGTGGAAGTGCAGGAACGCCTTCGAGCCGCGGTAGAAGACACCGCGGTTCTTCTCCTTGAGCTCGGGCGCCGCCGCCCGGATGCGGGCGAGGAACGGCTCGAGCTGGTCGAGGGCGGCGGGTCCGGCGTGCTTCATTTGAGGAGCCGCTTGAGGACCTTGCCGTTGGGATCCCGGGGCAGCTCGTCGACGAACTCGACGACCGACGGCACCTTGTAGTCGGCCAGCCGCTCCCGCACGTGGGCCCGCAGGGCGTCGGCGTCAACCGGCGTGCGGGTCTCCACCACCGCCTTGAGCACCTCGCCGTAGCGGTCGTCGGGGATGCCGAACACGGCGCAGTCGACGACGTCGGGGTGCGCGTGCAGCACCTCCTCGATCTCTCGCGGGTACACGTTGACGCCGCCCCACAGCACCATGTCGCTCACCCGGTCGGTGATGTAGAGGTAGCCGTCGGCGTCGAGGTGGCCGATGTCGCCGACCGTGAAGGCGTCGTCCCTCCACGCGTCGTCGGTCTTCTGCGCGTCGTTGTGGTACTCGAACCGCAGGCCGCCGGGTGGGCGGATGTAGACGACCCCGTCCTGACCCGCCGGCAGCAGTTCGCCGTCCTCGCCGACGATGAGGATCTCGGTGCCGGGCCACGGCGTACCCACGCTGCCGGGATGGGCCCGCCACTCGTCGGGCGTGATGCGGGTGGCGCCGCCCTCGCTGGCGCCGTACAGCTCGTGCACCTCGCCGGGCGCGAGCACGTCGATGATTCGCTCCTTCACGGGGACGGGACACGGCGCCCCGCCGTGGATGATCAGGCGCAGGCTCGACAGGTCGAACTTGACCCGCTCGTCCTCGGGCACCTCGAGGATGCGGATGAAGTGCGCGGGCGTCATGAAGCTCGTCGTCACGTGCTCCTCGTCGACCAGGCGGAGGAACTCGCGCGCGTCCCACGACGGCATCACCACCACGTCGCCACCGTTGTAGAGCGTGGAGAAGGCGTAGCCGCCGGGACCGGCGTGGTAGGCGGGGCCGCACAGCAGGTACACGTCGTCGGGCGTGAAGCCCCACAGCACCTTGAGCATGTCCTGCACCTGCTGCTGGCGTTCCGCCGTCGGACGGCCGCCGTGCACGACGCCCTTGGGCCGGCCGGTCGTGCCCGACGTGTAGAACATGAACGCGGGGCTGGGCAGTTCTTCGACGTCGGGCAGGTCGGCGTCGCCACCGTCGGCGCGTGTGCCCGGTCGCACGACGACGCATCCGGGTGGCGGGGCGACTTCACCGTCGGTCAGCAGCACCTTGGCCTGTGAGTCCTCGAGGATCCACGCCACCTCGTCGGTCTTGAGGTGCGAGTTGACCGGGACCAGCAGCGCGCTGAGCCGCGCGCATGCCCGTCCGGCAACGAGGTACTCGGCGCAGTTCGGCAGCATCACGGCCACGCGGTCGCCGTAGCCGACGCCGTGCTGGGCGAGCGCACGCGCCAGCCCCCCGGCGTCGCCGGTGATCGACTCGGCACTGACCCGCTCGGCGATTGCCCCCACCTCCCTGTTGGATGCCGCCCGTGAGCGTATCGGTAGGCGTAGGCTCGGCTTCGTGGCCAGGGGGGCACTCGTGGCGGCGGCGGGCCTCGTCCTGACCGCACTGGTGGCGACGGCGGCTCCGGCCGCGGCCGCACTTGTCGTCGTGCCGCCCGGCGGCGGCCCGCACGTACGGGTCCTCGATGCCAATGGCAACGGCGGCAGTGGCTTCTTCGCCTACGACGCCGGCTTCGGCGGCGGCGTCAACGTGGCCGTGGGCGACGTCGACGGCGACGGCCGAGGCGACATCGTCACCGGCGCCGGTCCCGGCGGCGGCCCCAATGTCCGGGTGCTCGACGGGTCGGGCAACGGCAAGAGCAGCTTCTTCGCCTACGCGTCCACCTTTGCCGGCGGCGTGCACGTCGCGACGGGCGACGTCGACGGCGACAAGCGGGCCGAGATCATCACCGGTGCCGGCCCCGGCGGCGGGCCCCACGTCCGCATCCTCGACGCCAACGGCAACGACCGCGGCGACTTCATGGCCTTCGACCCGCGATTTGTCGGCGGCGTGCACGTGGCCAGTGGCGACCTCGACGGCGACGGGCGGGCCGAGATCGTCGCCGGCGCCGGGCCCGGCGGTGGCCCCAACGTGCGTGTGTTCAACGCCGCCGGCGGGCTCGTCTCCAGTTTCATGGCCTACGAGACCAGCTTCCCGGGCGGCGTCAACGTGGCCGTGGGCGACGTCAACGGCGACGGCCACAACGAGATCGTCACCGGCGCCGGCCCCGGCGGCGGACCGCTGGTGAAGGTCTTCGACATCAGCGGCAACCTGCTCAGCTCGTTCTACGCCTACGACCCCGGCTTCGCCGGCGGTGTGCAGGTGGCGGTCGGCAACGTCGGCGCCGGTCGCATCGTCACCGGGCCCGGGCCGGGCGGCGGTCCGCATGTGCGAACGTTCACGCCCGGCGGCGCCGACCGCAGCAACTTCTTCGCCTACGACCCCAGCTACGGGGGAGGCGTCAACGTGGCCGTAGGCGACGTCAACGGCTCCACGCGCATCGTCACCGGCGCGGGTGTGGAGCGAGTGGTGCGCATCCTCGGCATTGGCAGCTCGGGCCCCGACGTGTTGGCGTTGCAGAACAAGCTGGTGTCGCTCGGCTACTGGCTGCCCGCCGACGGCTCGTTCGGGCCGTTGATGCAGCAGGCGGTGTGGGCGTTCGAGAAGGTGCAGGGGCTGGCGCGCGACGGCGTGTTCGGCGCCGACGACTGGACCGCGCTGTCGTCGGCCGGCCGGCCTCAGGCGCGTGGTGACGCGGGCGACGGCGTCGAGATCGACAAGACGCGCCAGATCTTGATGATCGTGCGCAACAAACAGGCGTTCTGGACGTTCAACACGTCCACCGGCACCGAGGGCCCCTACGTGTACGCGGGCGTGACGTACATCGCCCACACGCCCGAGGGCATCTTCCACGTCGTCAGCCAGTTCGACGGCCTCCAGAACGGCCACCTCGGCCCGCTCTACCGGCCCAAGTACTTCACCACCGCCGGCCACGCCTTCCACGGCTCCCCGTCGATCCCGCCCTACCCCGCCTCCCACGGCTGCTCCCGCCTGAGCAACGACGCCATCAACTACATCTGGAACAACAACCTCGCGCCGTTGGGCACCACCGTCTACGTCTACAGCTGATGCGGCGGGCGGCGATCGTCCTGGCGGCGATCGCAGTCCTGGGTGGGTGCTCGTCAGGTTCCTCCGGATCTGCGCTGCCTGAGCACTGGCTCGGTGGCTGTTTCCCTGAGGGCACGCCCCTCGATGTCATGAGCAGGCCGGCCAACGCGGAGAAGGGATCGGATGGTGCCGCCGACGCGCTCCGGAAGTTCATCGCCAAACCCATCGGTGTCCACTCCGTCATCGCGATCGGGTGGCGCCGCGTCGACCACAGGGGCACAGCGACATTCGTCGCTCCATTCGTCCCCGAGGGAACGTTCACCCTTTACACCACGACGACAACGCCGGGGAAGGGCGACGGGCTGGTGAGCGTCACGTTCGCCAGGAAGAACGGGCGGTGGAAGTACCAGGCGTCGTCGTTCGGGTGCGTGGGCACGGTCGAGCGCCGTGGCGTCACCGGTGCTGAATGGGCACTCGACCCTTCGGCGTCCGCACCCCCGTCGGATGCGACAGCGATCCCCGTGCTCGTGCGCGAGCGCGCCTGCACCGGTGGGGCCCGGATCGGCGACCGTCTGCTGTCGCCGGAGATCTCCTACGACGCCACTGAGGTCAAGGTCACCTACTACGCCCGCCCCATTCCCGTGGGGAAGGGTGAGGCGGTCACGTGCCCCGGCGTGCCGCCCGACCACGTCACCCTTCATCTGAGCCAGCCGCTCGGCTCGCGGGCCCTCCTCGACGGGAGCACTCTTCCCGCGCACGCGCCCACGGCCGACTCCTCGTGGACGCTCCGCTGACCGAAGACGCCGGCGCGTTGTGGGCCGTTGTTGCTGCGAATTGCCGGGCTTGTCCGAAAGGCGCCGCAGGAACGGCCCACAACGCATGCGGCAGGGAAGGGCCGCCCCGCTGTGAGCGCCGTTGACTTAGAGCAGCAGCTCGAACTCGAGGGCGTGGCGGAAGGGGATGCCGTCGTGGGGGGAGAGGTCGACGGCCGGCTTGGCGGCGCGGACGGTGTCGGCGAAGTTGCGGTGGAGGGCGGCCAGGTCCATGCCCCAGCGCTGGTAGAAGGCGATGGCGCGGAGGTTCTCGTTGGTGGTCATCAGCCACAGACGGCGGCAGCCGGCGTTGACGGCGGCGCCGCGGGCGGCGTCCATCAGGGCTCGGCCGACGCCGGCGCCCTGGAGAAGTGCGTTGATCGTGAGGACCTCGCACTGGTCGCCGTCGACGATGTAGGTGAGGTAGCCGAGCGGCATACCGCCTGTCGGAAGACTGTCGTCGGCGACGAATCCGGGAAGCGCGCTGGGATCGTCGTGCACACCGCTGATGCTGACGACGGGTAGACCCCACTGCTCGGCCAGCACCTTCCGCAGGGCCGGCCGATCGGCCTTGGCCAGCAGCCGCACCCGCACCGGTGCGAACTTCACGCCGCCACCCAGCGGGGGAGAACCACGTCGTCGGCGACGCGCTGGAACACGACCGACACCGGCATGCCGATCTCGATGGACGACGGGTCGATCGAGTTGATCGGCGCGTCGGCGGACGCGACCAGGTTGCCGACGAGACGGATGGTCGGGTCCTCGTCTAGGGCGACGACGATCACGTTATAGGGCGCCAGTTCGGCGTAGGCCGGCAGCAGCGGCGGGTGGGGCACGACGAACGACCACACCGTCCCCCGCCCCGACATCGCCGGCCACGAGAAGTCGAACGCCCGGCACCATGGGCACGCCGGCCGGGGCGGGAACCGCAGGCGCCCGCAACTGTCGCAGCGCTGCACGACCAGCTCGCCGCGCTCGCACGCCGACCAGAACTGCGCCGTTTCCTCGTCCAGCTCCGGGAGAAGCAGCTCAGGCTCGCTCATCCCGCCCTCCGCAGCAGCAGCGCGCTGGTGGGGACGCCCTCGCCGCTGGTGACGAGGCAGGTCTGCGCGCCGGACACCTGCGACGTCGACGTGCCCCGCAGCTGGCGCACGCCTTCGGTGACGAGGTTGAACCCGTGCACGTACGCCTCCGACAGCCCGCCGCCCGAGGTGTTGTACGGAACGCCGTCGAACGACGCGCCCTCACCCCGCCCGCAGAACCCGTACCCCTCCCACGACAGCGGGATCAGCGGCGTGAACGCGTCGTACAGCTGGGCCACGTCGACGTCGCCGGGCCCGAACTCGGCGTTGCGCCACAGCGCCGGCGCGCATGCGTGCGACGGCCCCAGCAGCGGGTCCTCGTTGAAGTAGTTGGTCATCGTTTGGTGCTGCTGCGGCAACCCCTGGGCGAAGGCGTGCACCAGCACCGGCGGCTGGCGCAGATCAGCAGCTCGTTCCGCGCTCACGATGACGACCGCCAGCGCGCCGTCGGTCTCGAGACAGTTGTCGAACAGGCACAGCGGCTCCGACACCCACCGCGCCGCCAGGTAGTCGTCGAGCGTCATCGGCTTGCCGTACATGACGGCAGCCGGGTTGCGGTTGGCATGCGCGCGCACCGTCACCGCGATGCGTCCCAGGTCGGATCGAGTCGCCCCGAACTCGTGCATGTACCGGCAGGCCAGCATGGCCACCTCGTCCACCGGCCGCAGCAGTCCGAAAGGCCGGGTGAACTGCAATCCCGCTGGCAGGCGGCCCAACCGGCTCGCCCACGGCCGCTGGCCCGAGCCCCGCTTCCGCGAGCGCCACGCCACGGCCACGTTCGCCTGCCCGCTGGCGACCGCCAGCGCGGCCAGACCCACGACACCGCAGCCGGCACCGCCGCCGTAGCCGACCTGGGCGAAGAAGGTCAGGTCGCCGAGCCCGATGGTGCGGGCCACGTCGACCTCGTCGGTCGTCTCCATCGTGTACGACGCCAGCCCGTCGACCTCGCCCGGCTCGACGCCCGCGTCGGCCAGCGCGGCGAGGATGGCGCGGCACGCCAGCGCCTTCTCGCTCCCCTCGACCGACTTGCCGAACTCGGTCTGGCCAATGCCCGCGATGGCGGTGCGGTCGCGCAGCAGCGCGGCGCCGGTCAGCGAGCTACCAGCCCTTGAACTCGGGCGGGCGCCGCTCGACGAAGGAGGCGACGCCCTCCTTGGCGTCGTGCGTCGTCTGCAACGCCTCCTGGCCCCACGCCTCCTCCTCGAACGCCGTCACCCGGTCGGAGTCGAGCGACCGGTTGAGGAGGCGCTTGTCGACCGCCAGGGCCTTGGTGGGCGACGCGGCCAGTCGCTCGGCCCACTCCTTCGCCGCCCCTTCGAGCTCGCCCGCGGGCACGACCTTGTTGATCAGCCCGATGCGCTCGGCGTCGGCGGCCGACAGATCGTCGCCGAAGAACACCAGCTCCTTGGCCTTGTGCAGCCCGACCATGCGCGGCAGCAGGTACGCGCCGCCGGCGTCGACGCAGATACCGCGCCGGATGAACACCTCGATGAACCGCGCCTCCTCGGCCGCGATCACGAGATCCGCGGCCAGCGCCAGATGCGCACCCAGCCCGGCGGCCGTGCCGTTGACCGCCGCGATCACCGGCTTCTCGCAGTCGAGGATCGAGGCAATGAGCGACTGGGCGCCGTTGCGGATGACGCGGGCCACGTCGCCGAAGCTGCGCTCGGGCGCCCCCTCGGGCCGGGCCGCGGCCGGGTCCCGATCGCCGCGCAGGTCGGCGCCGGTGCAGAACCCCTTGCCGACCGCAGTGAGCACGATCGACCGCACGTTGAGGTCGGCGCTGGCTGCGTTGAAGCGGGCGATGAGCCGGTTGCGCTGGTCGGGCGTGACCGCGTTGTGGGCGTCGGGCCGGTTGAGCGTGAGCCACAGCACGCCGTTCTCCACCCGTTCGAGGATGTCCGGCTCGGTTGCGTCGGTCATGTGCGTACCACCAGTGCGTCGAGGGCCACCGCCCGCGAGGGCAGGGCGACCAGGGGATTGATGTCGAGCTCGGCCACCTCGTCGTGCAGGTCGACGGCCAGCCGTTGCACCTTCATGATCACATCGACGAGGGCGGGGATGCTCGCCTTCGGCCGGCCGCGGGCGCCTCGCAGCAACGCCGCGCCCCGTACCTCGTCGATCATGCGCCGGGCCTCGGCCTTGTCGAACGGCGGCACCCGGAACGTGACGTCGCGCAGCACCTCGAGGAAGACGCCGCCTATGCCGAACATCACTGTCGGGCCGAACAGCTCGTCGCGCGCTACCCCGACGACAGTCTCGACGCCGCCGTCGACCTGCTCGCACATGAGCACGCCGTCGACTCCCTTGACCGCCGTCAGCTCGTCGTAGGCCGCCCGCATCTGCTTCTCGTTGCGGACGCCGGTGCGTACGAGGCCGCGATCGGACTTGTGCAGGATCGTCGCTGACGAACCCTTGAGCACGACCGGGTAGCCGAGCTTCTCGGCCGCCTTCACCGCCTCCTTGCGGCTGGTGCACATCCGCTCCTCGGTGACGGGGATGCCGTAGGCGGCCAGCACCTGCTTCGACTCGTGCTCGGTGAGCGTCGGGCCGGTGGCGGCCAGCACGCGGCGCGCCCACGTGCCCTGCTTCGAGACCCTGGTGACGGGCCGGGCGAACGGCGACCGGTACCGCGCGCTGAACGCGTGCCAGTCGAAGTACGCCCGCACCGCGGTTACGCAGTTTCCGAACGAATGGAACAGCGGGATGCCCGCGGGGCGCAGCGTGTCGCGGTATTCGGCCGCGTCGTACGTGGGCGACCCCCAGATCACGCAGATCGGCTTGGTCGTCGTCTGCGCCACGTCCACCAGGTCGCGGGTGAGCTGCTGCGCCATCGGCGGCAGGGCGCCGGTGATCGGGCAGATGACGAGTTCGACGTTGGGATCGGCCACGATGGCGTCGAGGATCTTGCGGCCCCGCTCGTCGCCGGCGGGCCCCCCGCCGTTGTCGACCGGGTTCGACACGCGCAAGTAGTCGGGGATCCACTGCCGTAGCGCAGCCTGCGTCTCCTTGGTCAGCTCCGGGAGGCGCAGCCCGGCGGCGGCCGCCAGGTCGGCCATGTGGGCGCCGGTCCCGCCGCTGATCGAGTACACGCACACGCCGTCGCCGGTCGGCGGCGACGTGCGGGCGAACATGCACGCCGTGTCGAGCAGTTCGTCGAGGCCGTCGACGCGCGTCACGCCGAACTGCCGGAAGACGGCCGACACCACGTCGTCGGCGCCGGTGAGGTGACCGGTGTGTGCTTTCGCCATCGACCGGCCCTCGGCGGTGCGGCCCACCTTCACGGCGACGATCGGCACCTTGCGCTGGGCGGCGTGGTCGGCGGCGAGCATCAACGTGCGGCCGTCCTTGAACCCCTCGACGTAGGCCGCGATCACACCGGTGTCGGGCTGGTCGGCGAAGTAGGCGGCGAAGTCGCCGAACTCGAGGTCGGCTTCGTTGCCTGTGGGCGCCCAGTGCGACATCGCCACGTGCAGGTCCTCGTGGGCCTGGTAGATCGGCCTCCCCTGGTGCCCGCTCTGGGTGATCAGCGCCAGCGCTCGCCCGGGCCGGTTGGCGTCGTACACCTCGAAGGCGTTGAGGTTGGTGTTGGGGCCCATGAAGCGCGTGTCGCCGGTGCGGATGAGCGCCTCCAACTCGGCCTGCAGCCGCTCGCCGTCGGCACCGACCTCGTTGAAGCCGGCGGCGAAGATGACCGCGAACGGCACCTTGCGCTCGATGACGTCGCGCACGGCCGGCAGCACGTCGCCGACCACGATGGCGGCCAGGTCGATGTCACCCGGCACCTCGAAGATCGAGTGGTAGCAGCGCACGCCCTCGACCTCGTCCCGCGTCGGGTTGACGGGGACGGCCTCGGCCCCGCTGGCCTCCGCCCACCGCCGCAGCTTGCGCCACATCGCCGTGTGCGGCCGCCGGTTGGTGTCCGACGCGCCGATGACGACGATGCGCTTGGGCCGGAAGAATCGGTCGAGGTCGACCTCGCGCAGCACGGTCGGCCGCCCAGTGACATCGACGGTGGGTGGCACGCCTCGAAGCTACCCGGCGGCTTCGAGGAACTCGCCGTAGCGCTCGTTGCAGGCGGCGGCCCACACCGGGTCGGGCTCGACGCGGTGTGAGGTGCGGGCCCAGCGGGCGGCGTCGGCCTGTTGGCTCTCCAGGCCGGCGGCCATGCGGGCCATGAACGAGGCGCCCAGCGCCGCGCCCTCGGGGACGGCGACCACGTCAACGGGCAGCCCGGTGCAGTCGGCCAGGGCCTGGACCCACTCGGGCACGCGCACGCCGCCGCCGGTGGCGACGATGCGGCGGGGCGGCACCTTGCTCCCCTCGATGAAGCGGCGGGCTACGAAGCCCGACGCCTCGTAGGCGGCCCGACGGATGGCGGCGGCGCCGTCGGTGAGGTCGAGGCCGGCGAGCACAGCCCGGCGCTCGTGGTCCTCGAACGGATCGCGTTCGCCGCGCGGGAACGGCTCCCACACCGGCACGTGGTGCGGCTGCGCGGCCTCGCCCCTGCCCACCTTGCCGACCCAGCTGTCGACCCAGCCGAGGAACAACCCGCCCGCGTTGCTGGGCCCGCCCACGAAGTTCATCCCCGGGGCGCCCATGTGCGGGAAGGAGAGGAACGCGGTGTCGGCCGGCGGGTTCGCGGTCACCGTCCACACGATGAGCGTGGTGCCGAGCAGCACGAGGACGTCGCCCTCGTTGCCGGCGCCGGCGACGATCTGCTCGCCGACCGCGTCCACGCCGCCACAGTCGAGCAGCGCGTCCTCGAGGTCGCGCACCCGTCCGACCGCTTCGCCCATGCCGGCCACGCGCGGCAGCTGCTCGACGCGCGCGCCATGGCGGGCCAGCAGCTCGTCGTCCCAGCCCCACTTGTCGAAGCTGAACACCGGCATCGACGACGCCGCCGCGCTGGTGTCGACGACCGCTTCGCCACTGAGGGCGTGGTTGGCGACCGCCTGGGCGGGCCAGTAGCCGCGAGCGTCCGGCGCCGCCGCCGCTGTCCAGCCGAGGAAGCCCTCGGCCTCGGCGGTGACGCCGCCGAGACGACCTCGCCCGTCGCCGTAGATGAGGCCGGGCGTGAGCGGCTTGCCCCGCCGGTTCACGGCCGTGAACGAAGGCACCATCGCCACCACGCTCACGGCCCTGATGTCGGCGCCGCTCACCGACAGCTTCTTGAGCGCCCGCCGGGGACCGAGGCGCCACGCCTTGTCGGCGTCGTGCTCGAGCCGGTCGGCGGCCGGCGAGTTGAGGGGATGCGGCACCCGGGCCCGGGCCACCACGTTGCCGTCGGCGTCGGCGGCCACCGCCTTGACCGACGTGGACCCGATGTCGATCCCCACGGTGACGTCTCCCACGGCCGGGCATCATTGCACCCATGCGGAGCTGCGAATCATGAAAGTCAGCGGAGCGTCGGTCCTCGTCACCGGTGCGTCGTCGGGCATCGGTGCCGCCCTCGCGCCGATGCTGGCCGAGCGAGGGGCGCGCGTGGGCATCGTCGCCCGGCGCAAGGACCGACTCGAAGAGGTGTTGGCCAAGGTCCAGGAGCACGACAAGGACGCCCGCATGTGGGCTGTCGACCTGGGTGACCTCGACGCCGCGGTCGCGCTGGTGCGCGAGGCCGACGAGGTGTTCGGCGGCCTCGACGTCCTGGTCAACAACGCCGCCATCCCCAAGCGGCGCGACGT
>Ga0070741_10015254_pt1 | contig 13062 bp, 10 predicted proteins | sample Coa_R1_4_FD_66440 | JGI IMG/M metagenome (GOLD analysis project Ga0070741, IMG submission 66440) | Surface soil microbial communities from Centralia Pennsylvania, which are recovering from an underground coalmine fire - Coalmine... | ecosystem: Environmental > Terrestrial > Soil > Unclassified ...
CGCCCGACCTGAGCTCGGCGCTGGAGCTGGAGAACCGCAACCAGGTCCTCACCTCGGCGACGGACGAGGCCGCCGCCGCGCGTACCGCCTGGTCGGCCCGATGAGCGCCGCACTCGCGGTGGCCGTCCGGCGGCTGCCGCTTCCGTTCGGGCGCCGGGTCGAGCTGCCCGGCCGCGGGACCACCTTCGTGCGCGAGGTTCCCGGGCCGGCCGGCGCGCCGACACTGCTCCTCCTGCACGGCTGGATGGCGAGCGGCGGCCTGAACTGGTTCCGGGTGTTCGAGACCCTGGGCCGGGAGTTCCGCGTGCTCGCGCCCGACCTCCGAGGGCACGGGCGCGGGCTGCGCTCCCGCCAACCGTTCCGGCTCACCGACTGCGCCGACGACGTCGCGGCGTTGCTCGCCGCGCTCGACGCCGGTCCGGTCGTGACGGTCGGGTACTCGATGGGCGGCGCGATCGCCCAGATCCTGGGCCGGCGGCACCCGGAGCTCGTGTCCGGCCTGGTGCTGTGCGCCACGGCCTCGCACCTCGGGTCCGGTCCGGCCGGCGGGCTCCCCGTCGACGCGGCGTTGGGCGCGCTGGCCCGCGCCGCGCAGGTCGGCGAGCGGCTCCTGCACCTCCCGTCCGCACCGCTGCGTGCGCTCGGCCGGGTCGGCACGCCGGCGCCGACCGACCTCGTGCAGTGGGCGGTCGCGGAGTTCCGCCGCCACGACGTCCGGCACGTGGTGGAGGCGGCGCGCGCCTCGGGCCGCTTCGACGCGCGCCCGTGGCTCCCGCGGCTCGAGCTCCCCAGCGCCGTCGTGGTCACCGCCCGCGACCGTGTCGTGCCACCGCACCGCCAGCGGGCGCTGGCTGCGACCATGAGCGCGGCGACCGTTCACGAGGTGGCCGGCGGCCATGCCGCGTGCGCGAGCACGGGCTTCGTCGAGCCGCTGGCGGACGCGTGCCGCGACGTGGCGGAACGGGCCCGGCCGTCACCCGCGGCGTAGCCTGCGCGCGTGGGCTTCTCCGGGGACCAGACCTACGAGGCGCCGGTCGAGACCGTGCTCGCCTGCTTCGCCGACCCGGACGTCGTCCGCGCCCGGTACGAAGCTGCCGGCGATCGCGACATCGAGGTCATCGAGTGCGGCCCCGAGGGCGACGGGTACGTGATCCGGACGTCGCGCACCGTCGACGTCGACATGCCGAGCTTCGTGAGCCGCGTCCTCAAACCGACGAACACGATGATCCAGGTCGACCGGTGGGGCCCGGCCGACGCGCGCGGCGGGCACGACGGCACGTTCTCGATCGAGGTGAAGGGCGCGCCCGTACGGATCGGCGGCACCATGCGCATCGAACCGACCGAGAGCGGCGGGTGCCGTCACCGGGTCGACGGCCGGCTCGACGTCAAGATCCCACTCGTCGGCGGCCGGATCGCCGGGTGGGCCGAGGGACCGAGCCGGCAGCGGCTCGACGCCGAGTACGACTTCCACCGCGCGCGGCTCGAGCGCTGAACGCGCGCCGCGCGTACGGTGCACCGCGGAGCGGAACTGATTCGTGACCGGCCGCGCCGGGTACGACGCGTTCGGGATCGGGAGGTTGCGATGGCCGGTCCGGCCCGCTACGACGAGCGGACGGCGCTTCTCGTCGTCGACGTGCAGAACGACTTCGCCGACCCGGCCGGAAGCCTGTACGTGCAGGGCGGCGAAGAGGTCGTGGCGGTCGCGAACCGTGAGGCGGCCCGTGCCCGGGACGCCGGCGCGCTGGTGGTCTACACGCGCGACTGGCACCCGGCCGAGACCCCCCACTTCGAGCCGTACGGCGGCATCTGGCCGGTGCACTGCGTCCACGACACGTGGGGCGCCGAGTTCCATCCCGATCTCGAGGTCGATGGTGAGCAGATCCACAAGGCGACCGGGCCCGAGGACGGCTACTCCGCGTTCAGCGTGCAGCACCTCCCGACCGGCGAGGTCCGGGGCACCGGCCTCGACGAGCTGCTGGCGAAGTACGACGTGCGCCGGATCGTCGTCGTCGGGCTGGCGACGGACTACTGCGTCCGGGAGACGGCGCTCGACGCCCTCCGCCGCGGCTACCCGGTCGAGGTTGTCGGCGAGGGGATCCGAGCCGTCGACCTCGCGCCGGGTGACGGCGACCGGGCGCTCGCCGTCGTCGAGCAGGCCGGCGCGGTCGTCTCCTGAGCGCGCGCGTGAGGGGCCGTCACGGCTTGCGCGCGACGACGAACTGCTGGTCGCTCCTGGCGCGGTAGACGCCGCGCGAGTCGCGGCAGGGTTCGAGCGCTTCGAGCACTTCCCGTTCCAGCACCGCCCGGTCGTTGGTGCGGAGCGCGGGGACCGCGGGACCGAGGCTCGAGATCGCCCGCCAGGCGAGCGCGACGTCGGGCCATTCGATCACGGAGGTGCGGGCGCCCCGCTCGAGCACCGAGAATCCACTGGCTGCGAGCATCTGCTCCGCGACCCCGGGCGCCGCGATGTCGTTGAGCCGGCGCATGGAGCGGCGGTGCCCGTCGGGCGCATGGACGGCGAAGATCCGGAAGAAGGTCCCGATGTCGAGCGGTGGCCCCGGTCCCCAGAAGGCGACGCCGACGAGACCGCCCGGTCGCAACACCCGGAACGTCTCGTCGAGCGCCGCCTCGCAGCCACCCCAGATGCCGTTGACGGAGACCGCGGCGTCGAAGGACTCGTCGGCCCACGGCAGCGCGTACATCGACCCGACCCGAACGTCGGCGCCCGGCGTCCGCTCGCGGGCCACGCCGACGAGCTCGGCCGCCGCGTCGATCCCCGAGACGGTCGCACCCATGGCAGAGGCGATGCGGACGGCGAGCCCCGAGCCGCAGGCGACGTCGAGCAGCTCGGTGCCGGGCCCGACGCCGAGTCGCGTGAAGAGCGCGACGAGCACGTCGACCGAGTAGTGCTCGAAGAGGCACGACCAGTCGGCGGCGTGGCTACCCCACGCCTCGCCGGCCTCCCGCCAGTCGTGCATCTCGGGTGTTCGGTCGGGGGCGTGGCCGGTCGTCATGCACCGATGGTGCTGCCCGCCGGGCACAGAGTCCTGACGACCGGGTGAGGATCGGGTGGCGGGCTTCGTCAGCGGATGACCAGCTCACCGTCATGACTCGCGCCCGGTCGCCCAGCACAGTGGGGCCCGGCGGCGGCGTCCGAGGCCGCCGCACGAACGGGGAGATCAGAGATGACGCAGACCGACGCACCGGCGGTCGACAACGGCGTGAACATCGAGGCGCTGCGGGGCGCCCGCCAGGCGCTGACCGAGGCACCCGAGGCCGCGAAGTTCCAGTGGCGGGCGTCGTGCGAGTGGGTCAACGGCACACACAGCCGCTCGACGGTGAGCGACTTCTCCGGTCTCGGGCAGAACCACGCGCACCGGCAGGCGTACTCGATCGAGGCCGACCACCCGCAGGTGTTCGCCTCCGAGGACAACGGCGCGACGCCGCCGGAGATCGTCCTGGCGGCGCTGGCGTCGTGCCTGACCGCGGGGGTCGCGACCGTCGCGACGAACCGGGGCGTGCAGCTCCGCTCGGTCACCGCGACGGTCGAGGGCGACATGGACCTGCAGGGCATCCTCGGCATCGACGGCGACGTGCGCAACGGCTTCGAGACGATCCGGGTCACGTACGACATCGACGCCGACGCGCCGCGTGCCGATCTCGAAGCGATCGTGGCGCAGTCACAGAAGCGCTCGGCCGTCTTCGACATCGTCACGAACCCGACGACCGTGCGCGTCGCGCTCGCCTGACCGCGGCGAGGCTGGCCATGCACGTGCCGGTCGTGATCGTGGGCGCCGGCCCCGGCGGGCTCGCGATGAGCCGCCATCTCGTCGGGGCCGGCGTCGACCACGTCGTGCTCGAACGCGGCGAGGTCGGGAACTCGTGGCGCCACGAGCGGTGGGACTCGCTCCGACTGCTCACGCCGAACTGGATGATGGCGCTGCCCGGTCACCGCTACGACGGTCCCGAGCCGGACGGGTTCATGTCCGCGGCGCAGACGGTCGCGTTCCTCGACGCGTACCGGCGGCGGTTCGACCCACCGGTTCGGGCCGGCGTGACCGTCACGTCGGTGCGCCGCGCCGGCGACGGCTTCGAGGTCAGGGCCGACGGCGGCTGCTGGCGCTGCGAGGTCGTGGTCGCGGCGACAGGCGCGTCGAGCGAGCCGCGCGTCCCGCCGCTCGCCGCCGAGATGCCCGCCGGCATCGAGCAGCTCACCGCCCTGGAGTACCGGCGGCCGGCCCAGCTCGGCGGCGACGGCGCCGTCCTGGTCGTGGGCGCGTCGGCGTCGGGCGTGCAGATCGCCGACGAGCTGCGGCGGGCCGGGCGCGAGGTCACGATCTCGGCGGGCGAGCACGTGCGGCTCCCACGGAACTACCGCGGGCGCGACATCTACTGGTGGATGGACCGGATCGGCCAGCTCGACGAACGCTACGACGAGGTGGACGACGTCGAGCGAGCCCGGCGGCACGCGTCGGTGCAGCTGGTCGGGAGCGACGACCACCGCGACCTCGACCTCAACACGCTGCATGCCGCCGGCGTGCAGGTCGTGGGTCGGCTCATGGCGGTACGGGGCGGCACGGGACTGTGCTCGGGGGCGCTCGCCAACCTCGCCAAGAACGCCGACCTGAAACAGGCCCGGCTGCTCCGCCGGATCGACGACTACGTGCGCGCCCACGGCGGCGACGGCGCGACCGGGGAGCAACCCGACCCGTCGCCCACGGCCCTGGGCGACCCGCCGACCGAGCTCGCCCTGTGCGACTACTCGACCGTCGTCTGGGCGACCGGCTACCGCCCGGGCTACCGCTGGTTGACCGCGGACGCGAAGGACGGGAAAGCCCGCGTCGTGCACGACGGCGGCGTCGCGAGGCTGCCCGGCCTCTACCTCCTCGGCCTGCCCTTCCTCAGGCGCCGCCGGTCGAACCTCGTCTCGGGTCTCGGGGTGGACGCCGCGGAACTGTTCGTGCACCTTCGCAGCCACCTCGACCGCCGTGCTCGCGGCCGCGCCGGCCGGAGGGCCCCGTCGCCACCGGCCGTCACGCCGGTGTGAGCAGGGCCCGGCGGGTGCGGAGGACGACGTCCTCGATCGCACACGTCGCGCCCGCGGACCTGAGCTCCGTGGCGCGCGGCTCGCCGAGCTCCTCGACCAGGGCGTCGCGTGTCGCGAAGGCGACGTCGTGCAGGATCGACGTCATCGGCGCGACGCCGAGGGTGGCGTAGGTCTCGATCGCGCCGACGATCTCCATCGCAAGCTCGTGATTCCCGACCCGGTGCAGCGCGATCACGCAGCGCGAAAGCGTGTGCCACTGCTGCGACCAGTCACCGGCGCGGTACCAGAGGTCGAGCATCTCGGCAAGACCGGCGCACCCGTCGTCCACGTCGCCGCGGGCCACGAGCAGCCCGCTCGCCTCGGTGTACGCGAACGCGCTCATCCAGCGGTTCCCGACGCTTCGGGCGATGCGGTCGGCCGCGACGAACGCCTCGAGCGCGTCCGCCTCCGTCGGGCTGGCGAAGCCGGTCGCGACGGCGACCGAGGCCAGGTCGGTCGGGCACTGGGTCCGCCGGGCATGCTCCCGGGCGCGCGCCACATACGCCTGGGCCTCGTCGTACGCGCCTTCGGAGCTGAGCCCGACCGCCCGCATGTAGCAGGCGTGCACCACCCGTGAGTCGTTTCCGGACGCGGTGGCGACCTCGATCTGGCGCTCGGACTCCGTGGTCGCGAGGTCGTTGCGGTCGACGATGTGGAAGACGTTGGCGAAGACGCGCTCGGCGAGCCCGCTCGGCGCGACCGGCAGCTTCTCCTCGAGCCGCCGGGTCTCCTCGGCGAGTTGCACCGCGTGGTCGAACTCGCCGCGGACCCAGGCGCCGTACGCCCGGATGCCCATCAGGGTCGGGAGCAGCGGGTGATCGGGTACGGACGCCCGGCACGCGGCGTCCGCCCACGCGAAGGCCTCGTAGCGCATCGCGCGCATCGCGAACTCGCGGATCGACACGATGAGCCCGAACGCCTCGTCGAGCGCACCGACCTCGAGCGCGAAGCGCTGGGCCGATCGGAGATCCGCGAAGGACGCGTCGGCGCGGCTCATCGCACGCGCCTCGTCGGGGCCGCACAACTCCGTCGCGATCGTCGCCGCACCGGCCGCGAAGTGCTCGGCGTGCGCCCGGAAGAGCTCGGCCGCACGCTCGTCGCCGAGCCGGGTGCGCCCATAGTCGCGCAGCGTCTCGAGCAGCTCGTACCGCGTGACCCCGGCGGCCTGCCGACGCACGGACAGCATCGAACGCTCGGTGAGACGCGTCAACAGGTCGAGCGCGTCGCCCGTCGGGCACATGGCTTCGGCCGACTCCAGGTCGAACGATCCCGCGAACACCGACAGTGCGGTGAAGAGCTCACGCTCGTCGGGCGCGAGCATGTCGTAGGACCAGCTGATCGCGTCGTGCATGGTCCGGTGGCGGGGGTCGCTGCCGCGGCGCATCGCCTTGAGGAGGCTGAAGCGCGAGTCGAGTCGCTCGGCGATCTCGGCGACGCCGATCGCGCGCGCCCGTGCCGCCGCCAGCTCGATGGCGAGCGGGATGCCGTCGAGGCGCCGGCAGATCTCCACCACGACCGGGGCGGTCGCCGGGTCGAGCTCGAACCCGGGATCGGCGGCCCGCGCCCGGGCGACGAACAGCGCGACTGCCGGGATCGAGGTCACGTCGCCGGCCGCGCCGTCGGTGCGCGGGGTGGTCGCCAGCGGCTCCACCGACCAGACCTGCTCGCCGGCGACGGCGAGCGGCTCGCGGCTCGTGGTGACGATCGAGACCTGCGGCGCGTCGCGCAGGATCCGGTTCACGAGGGTGGCGACGGGCTCGACGAGGTGCTCGCAGTTGTCGAGCACGAGCAGGCTGTGACGCGGGCGGAGCATCTCGGCGATCGCGTCGTCGATCGAGCTGCTGCGCCGGAGGTTGACGTCGATCGCGGTGGCGACGGCCGCCGACGTGGCCTCCTCGTCGACGACGCTCACGAGCTCGACCACGTGCACGCCGTCCGGATAGTCGGAAGCGACGGTGCGCGCGAGCTCCAGCCCGACGGTCGTCTTGCCCACGCCCCCCGGACCGACGAGGGTGATCAGGCGGTGGGCGTCCAGCGCGTCGACGAGGCACGCCATCAACGACTCGCGGCCGATCAGCGGCTGCACCGCGGCGCCGAGACCGGCGATCGTCGGTGGCGCGGCCGGCGGCGTGGGGCCGTCGGCGACGACCTCCACCGGAGCGACGAACTCGTATCCCTTCCCGTGGACCGTGCGGATGACGGCCTGGCGGTTGCCGTCGTCGTCGACGGCCTGCCGGACGGCCTTGATGCGCGTCGTGAGCGCGGATTCGCTCACGAACCGGTCGCCCCAGATCTCGTCGAGGAGCTCGTGCTTGCGCACGACCGTCCCGCGGCGCTGCACGAGGTACGCGAGGACGTCGAAGGCCTTCGGCTCCAACCTCACGTCGCGGCCGCCGCGGCGCAGCACGATGCGGGCGAGATCCAACTCGCAGTCCGCGAACCGCAGAATCACCGCCACCTCACCGTCGGTTCGACGCGTGCGCCGCCGGTCGGACGCCGGACCATTGTGGCCGCCGCGGATGCGGCCGGCGAGGCTGTCGGCCTCGGCCGCGCCGGGTGTCAGAGGTCGAGCGTCGGGGTGTGCGTGTCGACGCCCGCGCGCAGCACGCGCCCGGGCCGGGCGCCGGTGAACGCGCCGCCGCCCGCGATCTCGACCCCGCCGACGAAGACGTGGTCGATGCCGGTCGCGTCCGAGTAGAGCCGCCCGGCGCCCCCCGGCAGGTCGAAGCGAGTCCCGACCGGCCCTGAACCCACGGCGTCCGGGTCGAGGACGAGCAGGTCGGCGTGGGCGCCTGCGCCCACCACGCCGCGGTCCCGCAGCCCGTAGAGCCGGGCCGGGGCCTGCGTGAGGAGGTGGATCGCCTCCTCCAGCGGGAGGAGCGCCCGTTCGCGCACCGCTTCCTGGAGGAAGCCGGTCGTGTAGCGGAAGGCGGCGATCATGTCGAGGTGCGCGCCGGCGTCGGACGCACCGATCAGCGCGCGCGGGTCGCGCCAGACGCTCAGGCGGGCCTCCCAGTCGGCCGGGGTCGGTTCGGGTGCGGCGCGCGCGAACGTCGTCCGGAGCTCGTCGTCGATCACGACCCGCATCAACGCCTCGAAGGGTGTGAGGCTGAGCTCGGCCGCGATGTCGCCGACGAGACGGCCCGCGAAACGCGCGTTCGCGGGCGCGAAGGTCTCGACCAGGACGAGCTTGTCCCACGCGGCGAGGTGTCTCATGCTCTGGGTCGCGGCCGCGCCGGCCTCGAGCCGGTGCCGCACCGCAGGGTCGCGGAGCGCGGCGAGCCGGTCCGCCACGGGGAGCCCGAGGACGGTCGCCCAGCCCTCGAACCCGTCGAGCACGAAGCCGGCGTGGAACGAGAAGCGGGCGCGCATGTCGACGGGCATGGTGAGCCCGACGACCTTCGCGCCGCATGCGCGGGCGCGGTCGCCGACCTCGAGCTTGGCGAGCCAGGTGTCGACCGTGCGGGCGGTCGGCTGGATGACGTTCCAGTTGAGCGGGCGTCGCGCGGCCGACGACATGCGGATCATGAGCTCCGCGGTCTCGTCGTCGAACGGTCCGAGGTCGGTCGCCCCTCTCGGCAGCAGCTCGAGCGACGTGCCGGCGAAGTCACGGCACACGCGGGCCAGCTCGACCATCTCGGTGGCCGTGGCGTGGCGCGACGGCACGGGCCGGCTCTGCGCGTCGGTGTGGGTCGTCGAGGTCGTGGTCGAGAACCCCAGGGCACCGGCCTCGAGGCCGTCGCGCAGGAGGCCCTGCATGCGCGCGAGCTCCTCGGCCGTCGCGGCGCGCTCGTTGGCCGCGTCACCCATCGCGAGCCGCCGGATGGCGGAGTGGCCGACCATGTAGCCGGTGTTGATCGCGAGCGTGCCGTCGAGCCGGTCGAGGTACTCGGACGTGGTGCTCCAGTCCCACGGGACGCCGGTGCGCAGCGACTCGAGCGGCATGCCCTCGACCCGCGCGAGCATCGGCATCAGGTACGCGCCGCTCGCGGGCGACAGCGGCGCGATGGTGAACCCGCAGTTGCCGGCGATGGCGGTCGTGACGCCGTGGAGCGGCGACGGGCTGAGGAACGGATCCCAGAAGCCCTGCGCGTCGAGGTGGGTGTGGACGTCGACGAACCCCGGGCAGACGACGCGGCCGTCCGCGTCGAGGATCCGGCGGGCCCGCCTCTCGACCGCCCCGACCGCCCGGATCCGCCCGCCGTGGACGGCGACGTCGGCCGGGTAGGGGGGCGCGCCGGTCCCGTCGACGACGGTCCCGCCGCGCACGACGAGGTCGAACTCGGGGTCGGTCATGATGCGGGCCTCGGATCCGGCGGCGGCCGCCGCATTGCCGGCGGTCCAAAACAGCTGTATCATTATGCTCAATCTTCGGCCCCGGGGGAAACCGTGAGCCATCTCGCCTACGGCATCGTCGACTGCGATACGCACTGCTACGAGCCGCGTGACGCCTTCACCCGGTACCTGCCGGAGGCGTATCTCGACCGGACGATCGCCCCGGTCACGCTGCCCGACGGCAAGGAGCAGATCCTCGCCGGGCGCCGCATCGCCACCTTCAACACGGAGTCCGGCCTCGGCTTCGACTTCGTGTACCGGCCCGGCTCCCTCAAGGAGATGCTGAAGCAGATGGGCTCGGGGAACCCGGAGGAGACGTACCGGCCCGAGCCGATGCGCGACGAGTACCTCGAGCGCGAGCCCCGCCTCGCGCTGCTCGAGGAGCAGGGCGTCGAGCGGTGCGTCGTGTTCCCCGCCGGCATGGGTCTCGCGGCCGAGCACTACATCGTCGACACCGACGCGCTCTACGCGAACCTCGAGTCGTTCAACCGGTGGTACGACGAGACGTGGGGCTTCAACTACGACGACCGCCTCTACGCGCCGGCGATCCTGTCGCTGCGCGACCTCGACCGTGCCGTCACGCTGACCGACCAGGTGCTCGAACGCGGCGCGAGGGTCGTCCTCGTCCCCACCGGACCCGCGTACGGGCGCAGCCCCGCGCACCCCTACTTCGACCCGGTATGGTCACGGTTGAACGAGGCGGGCGTGACCGTCGCCCTCCACATCATGCCGTTCTTCTACTTCGAGGCGGTCTCCCCGGCCTGGGGCCTCGATCCCGACCCGTCCGCGTGGCGCATGTCGGCGTGGCAGTGGATGAACGCCTACGGCGAGCGCCCCGTGATCGAGACACTGTCCGCGTTCGTGTTCGACAACCTGTTCGGGCGCTACCCGAACCTCCGGGTCCTGGTGGCCGAGCACGGCGCGAGCTGGTTGCCGCACACTCTCGTCCACATGGACAAGAGCCGGGGCATGGGCCGCAACGGACCGTGGGTCGGGGGGCCGCTCCCCGACCGGCCGTCGCGGATCTTCAAGGAGTACGTGCGCGTCGTCCCCTACCCCGAGGACGACGTCCCGTGGATCGTCGAGAACCTCGGCGGCGACGACCGCTGCCTCGTCATGGGCTCCGACTTCCCGCACGCCGAGGGCCTGGCCGAGCCCGCCGACTTCGAGAAGCTGCTCGACCCCCTCCCCGAGGACGCCCGCCGCCGGATCATGCGCGAGAACGCGGAGCCACTGTTCACGCGGTGACGACCCCCGCTCGGCCGGGCACCCCACTCGCTGTTCTCTGAACGTTGCGCATCGCAGAGCGATGCGCAACGTTCAGAGAATGCCGGGCTCCGGCTCAGGCGGGTTCGAAGCGGGCGGCGAGGCGGTGGGTGCGGCGATCGGGATCGAGGGTGCGGGCGACGAGGTAGCCGGCGCCCATCCAGCCTCGCCGGGTCCACCGCCCGAACGAGATCGCGGTGCCCGGCGCGCCCGACGCGGCGGGAACCATCTTCACCCGCTCCAGCGCGTCGAGCACCCCGCGCGGTGACAGCGGCTGCGCGTTCGCGAAGGCGCGCGCGAACGCGACCGCGACGTCACGGCTGACGACCGACGCGAAGTACTCGGGTCGCCGCCCGGTCGCGGCCTCGAAGCGGTCGAGGAACCGCCGGGCGACCGGGTTCCCCTCGTCGTACTGCTCGAGCCCGACCCAGCCGACGAACGCATCCCAGATCTCGTGGCTGAAGAACGCGTCCTCGAACGCCGTCCCCATGTAGCGCGGCGGATCCCAGCCGACGGCCTGGAGCGCCTCGTTGACGCGCACGACGCCGAACCCGAAGCCGAGGTGCACGAGCGCGTCGGGCTTCGCGGCGTGGATGGCACCGACCGCGTCGCCGATCTCGAGGCCGGTCTGCGCGATCGCCGCCTCGGCGACGATGGTGACCCCGGCGTCTCGGCAGGCGTCGCGGAAGCCCCGGAGGTACAGCTCGCCGATGAGCGACCGCTCGACGAGCACGCCCGCGGTCTGCAGCCCGGCGCGGGCGATGAGGTGCGCGATCACGATGGGCTCGTCGGTCATCGACCCGGCCGGGAGCGCGAACGTCCACTCCCCCAGCCACTCGTCGGCGCCGCACAGGCTGATCGCCGGCACCTCGAACCGCCGCTCGATCTCGGTGCGCAAGGGGATCGTGTTCTCGGAGATGTTCGGCCCGAACACGGCGAGGCACCCGTCGTCGACGAGATCGCGGTACGCGTCGATCACCGACTTCACGGTCCCCGTCGGGAGGCCGTCGGCCTCGCGCACGAGCAGCTCGACGGGCCGGTCGAGCTCGCCCGCCTCCAGCGCCTCGCGGAACACGAACTCGACGGTCTCGACCATGTCGCGCCAGACGTCGCGCTCGGGTGTCTTCGGGATGACGAGGTCGGTCAGGACCCCGAGCTTGATCGGCGTGGCGTGGCTCGTGACCGACATGTCCCCTCCTCGCCCCCGCCCGACGCTACGCGGGCACGAGCGTGAGGGGAAGGCTCGCGAGCCGGCGCAGGAAGATGGACGGCCGGATCCGGACGGCCCGGTCGTCGTCGACGGCGAACGACGTGGTCCGCGCCAGGAGGCGCTCGAGCACGATGCGCCCCTCGAGACGGGCGAGCGGGGCACCGATGCAGAAGTGGATGCCGCGCCCGAACGCGAAGTGCGCACGCGGCACCGGCCGCTCGACGTCGAACTGCTCCGGCCGGTCGATCTCGGCGTCGTCGAGGTTCGCGGACGCCCACATCAACAGCAGGCGCGATCCGGCGGGGATCCGGACGCCGCCGAGCTCGGTGTCGTGCGTGACCGCCCGGTAGTGGAAGCGGAACGGACCGTCGATGCGCAGGGTCTCCTCGAGCACGGCGGGGACGAGGTCGGGCCGGTCGCGGACCCTCTGTTGCAGGGAGGGATCACGGGCGAGTTGGAGCACGGCGCGGCCGATGAGTCCGGTCGTCGTCTCGGTGCCGGCGCCGAGCAACTGCACGAGGATGCCGACCGCGTCCTCGAAGGTGATCTCCTCCGCGGCGACGGCGCCGGCGAGGACGCGGCAGATCGTGGGCTCGGCGCGGTCGCCGGCGCGCCAGCCCGCGAGGAGGTCGGTGAGGTACTTCGTCGTCTCCATCGCCGCGGTCGCCGCGCTCGCCATCATCTCCGCGTCGAGAACGCCCGCCAGCAGGTCGTTCGACTGCAGGACCAGCGGCGCCAACGCCGCGACGTCGTCGTCGGGGATCCCGACGACCCGGCAGATCATCCGCACCGGCAGCGGCTCCGCCAACCGGGTCGCGGCGTCACCACGACCCGTCCGCAGGAGCGGGTCGAGCAGGGCGTCGGCGGTCTCGGCGACGGAACCGGCGAGGCGTTCGACGGCGCCGGGGCTGAACGCGGGCTGGAGGAGCTTGCGGTGCACCGTGTGGGTCGGCGCGTCGGCGGTCGCCAGCACATAGATGGCGGCGCCCAGCCGGGTCATGTCGAAGACCACGGGGCGGCCGTCGTCGCCCCGGAAGACGAGGCTGAGCAGGTTCGACGAGAAGTCGGCGGGCCGGTTCACCGCTTCGGTGACGAGCTCGGCGCTCGAGACGACGAAGGTCCCCGTCCCGGGCATCTCCCACACCGGTGCGCGGCGGCGGAGCTG
>Ga0070741_10015255_pt1 | contig 13062 bp, 7 predicted proteins | sample Coa_R1_4_FD_66440 | JGI IMG/M metagenome (GOLD analysis project Ga0070741, IMG submission 66440) | Surface soil microbial communities from Centralia Pennsylvania, which are recovering from an underground coalmine fire - Coalmine... | ecosystem: Environmental > Terrestrial > Soil > Unclassified ...
GATTCCAGCTACATTTCCGCCGTGCCCGGCGTGAGATCGGAGCTGGCGGTCCCGCTGATTGTTAAGAACCGCGTCATCGGCGTGATCGATATCGAGTCGCAAGCCGCGAACATCTTTACTGAGGAACACAAGCGGCTGCTCACCCTCATCGCCTCACGCATGGCGATCGGCATTGAGAATGCCCGCCTTTATACCCGCACTACCCGGCAGGCCCGTACGCTTGTCCTGCTGAATGAAATTGCGCGAGAACTCAGCTCCATCCTCAACCTTGACGAACTTCTCAAGCGCATTGCCGAGCTGCTGACCCGCATTATTGACTACCAGATGTTCAGCATCCTGCTGCTGGACACAGCCGGCGAGAAGCTGCAGCACAGGTTCTCCGTGCGCTTCCACGAAAACATTCATCTGAAGCACGACATCCCTACTGGCGATGGCGTGGTCGGCTATGCAGTTCAGCACAAAGAAGCGGTACTTGTGCCTGACGTCAGCAAGGATTCCCGCTATATCGCGCTGAATCCGGAAACCCGCTCGGAGCTTGCGGTCCCACTGATCTACAAAGACAAGGTCCTTGGCGTGCTTGACCTCGAGCACACCCGGCGCGGATTTTTTACCGACGACCACATGCGTACGGTAACCACCCTGGCAGCACAGGTTGCGATTGCGATCGAGAATGCGCGTCTGTACGAGGAGATCGGACGTCAGGAAAAACGCCTGGAACGCGACCTGGCGCTGGCGCGCGAACTTCAGTTCCGCCTGCTTCCGCAAACTTTGCCGCAACTCGACAACCTCGAACTGGCGGCGCGCTTTGCTCCGGCACGTGCGATCGGCGGCGATCTCTATGACTTTGTCAATTACTCGCTTTCGTGTCTCGGGCTGGTGATTGGCGATGTCAGCGGTAAAGGCGCACCGGCGGCAATTTACGCCGCGCTGGTCAGCGGAATTCTGCGTTCGCATGCGCCCATTGAGCCGCATCCCGCAGAGATGCTGAGCGCGGTGAACTTTTCCCTGGGAGAGCGCCGCATTGACGGGCAGTTCGTCTCGCTTATCTATGCCGTGTGGGATGACAAGAACCGGACGTTGCAGGTGGCCAACTCCGGATTGCCGCGTCCCATGTACTGCCACGACGGCAAAATAGAAGTCATCGAGGCCACTGGACTGCCGCTCGGCCTGTTCGACGACGCTGAATACGACGAATTCACCTTCCGCGCCAAGCCCGGAGAGATGTTCGTGTTCTTCAGCGACGGCATTCTTGACGCCCGTAACCGCGCGGGAGAATTGTTTGGGCGCCAGCGAGCTGAAAAAGTTGTGGCTAACGCGGTGGACCGTCCTGCCGCGGAAGTTGTAGACGCGCTGTTTAGCGCCGTCGCGGAGCACTCCGCAGGCGAGGAAACATTTGACGATCAGACGGTCGTTGTCCTCAAAGTGAAAGGCAGTTCCGAGACGCAGCCGTGAAGCGCACCGGAAAGCCGATTCCAGAGCGCCCGCCCGGATTTACCTACTCTGCTTCGGGTTTGCTCCGCGGAACGCCCATCCTGCACTGCGAAAAGGTTCCCCTGCCGCGCATTGCAGAACGTTTTCGCACCCCGGTATACGTTTATTCCTCCAGAGTGCTTCGCGAACGAGTGCGCACGTTCGCACGCGCCTTTCGCGGGATTCCGCACACCATCTGCTACTCCGTCAAAGCTAATTCGAACATCCACATCCTAAGGCTGCTGAGAGAGCTGGGCTGCGGATTTGACGTGGTGTCAGGCGGCGAACTCAGCCGGGTGCTGAAGGCAGATCGCGACGCGTTAGACAGCGTAGTTTTCTCCGGGGTGGGCAAGCGGGATTACGAGATGGATCTCGCTCTGCAAGCTAAGATTCTGCTGTTCAACATTGAAAGCGAGTCCGAGATGCACGTGCTTGCGGATCGCGCGTTGCGCCAGAAGCGAACCGCACAAGTGGCATTTCGGGTGAACCCTGATGTGCCTGCCAAGACTCATCCTTACATTTCCACCGGCCGGCACGAGCACAAGTTCGGTGTCCCCATAGCCGAGGCGCGGCGCTTATATCGTGAGGCGGCAGCGATGAAGCGATTGCGTGTCGCGGGGGTGAGCGTCCATATTGGGTCCCAGATCACGGACGTTGAGCCGTTCGCGTTGGCCATGGAGCGGGTTGCGGAACTGGTAAGCGAGCTTCGCGCCGACGGTCATGACATTCGGTACGTTGATGCCGGCGGAGGCTTAGGCATTGACTACCAGTCTGACGACTCCCACTCATTCGCCGACCGCGTTGCAGACTATGCGGCCGCGATCATCACGCCGCTGCGTAAATTAAAAGTTCATCTGCTGCTTGAACCCGGCCGTGCGATCGTAGGCCCCGCTGGCCTGCTGCTTACGCGCGTCCTGTACATCAAGAAAAATGGGGACAAATGCTTCGCCATCGTGGATGCCGCAATGAGTGACCTGATTCGGCCGGCGCTGTACAACGCCTATCATGAGATTGTCCCGGTACAACTTGATGAGCGCGCCCATCCCGAGGTCATGGACGTTGCCGGACCGGTGTGTGAGACGGGAGACTTTTTTGCTCGCGACCGGCGTATTCCGTCCGTAAGAGAAGGTGACCTGTTGGCGATTATGGACACCGGGGCATACGGTATGGCATTAGCGTCTAACTACAACACGCGTCCGCGCCCAGCCGAAGTTCTGGTGGATGGAAGATCGCTCAGCTTAATTCGCCGGCGCGAGAGCATGGATGATCTGCTGCGGCAGGAGATGTAGAAGAAGGTCTCAAACTCTAGTTCAGAGCGAATCGTCCTTTCGGCCACGACGACAAGTCTTTGTTCCCTTCCCACTACAAATGTCATCCTGAGCGTAGTCCGGCGTTCGCAAAGCGAACGCCGGACGAAGTCGAAGGACCCCTTATCTGTTCACGCCAAGATGAACCTGTAAGGGAATTCTCCCGATGTCGCATTCCCTGCCGAGTCGATTACGAACCGGTGAGAATCCCTTGTCACGACGTTGCCGGATTCCAGCATTATGGGGTCCTTCGACTACGCAGTCCGATTCGCAAGCGAATCGTCCTGCTTCGCTCAGGATGACAGATTGCTTAGTTCAGCGAATCGACCTGCTTTACTCAGGATGACAAGTCTTTGTTCCCTTCCCCAACAGATGTCATCCTGAGCGTAGTTCGGCGTTCGCAAAGCGAACGCCGGACGAAGTCGAAGGACCCCTTATCTGTCGCGCCAAGATGAACCTGTAAGGGAATTCTCACGATGTAGCATTCGCTGCCGAGTCGATTACGAACCGGTGAGAATCCCTCGTTACGACCTTGCCGCATTCCAGCATTATGGGGTCCTTCGACTTCGCAGTCCGATTCGCAAGCGAATCGCCTGCTTCGCTCAGGATGACAGATTGGTTAAATTGCAGAGCTGCTTTCAACGTGTATGCGACGGCGACATGCCGTCGCGACAGCCGGCAGGATGCCCGGCGATACAAAAGCAGACTCCTCGCTGCCGCTCGAATGACAACAAGTTTGCTATGGCAAATTACGAACTTTGAAAGTATGAAAGCTGCCGTTACAGCGCTTCCAGAAAATTCGTCACCGCCCTCAACACCGGCTCGGGCTGCTGCATGTACAAAGCGTGTCCTAAAGTCGGGAATGAAACATGGACGCGATGTGGCAGCAACTGCATAGCGAGCCGCACATCTTCATCCGACATCAACGCGCCCAACTCGGGATTGGCCTGAAGCAGCAGCGTTGGGCAACCGATCTTCCGGAGTATTCCTTCGCCGTCCCAGTCTTCGAGCGACGATCCATCCACAATCATTGCGTACGTATCCGGATCGGCCTGCTTCACGCATCGCGCCCACCACAGCAGATAAGCTTCGTCATTGCCGGGGAGGTCTCCGATCGGAACTGGCTCGTCCAGTCCGGGAACGTGCAATTCAATTCTGGCCAGTCCTTGGGCGATCTCTTCGAGCGATCCGCCTTTTGCGGCCAAGTCCCGCAGGCCCCCGAACAACCCAGGGTACATGCTCGTAAAGAAATGTTCTGTCGAGAGCATGCTGTCGCCCAAAATCAACGCCCGCAGCATTTCGGGATGATGCGCCGCGATCCACGCCCCGATCATTCCCCCAAGCGAATGTCCAAACAGGACCGCAGGGGTGCGCACGCAATCTCGCAGGAAAGCAACCACGTCTTCGGCGTACTGCACTCCGCGATAGCCCCGCGCAACATGAGTCGATTTTCCGTGTCCGCGCAGATCAGGGGCAAAGATGTGCCAGCGCAATCCTAAACTCGGGATGAGCGGCAAAAATACTTGCCATCGGCGGCCTAGTCCGTGCACCAAAACCAGCGGGGGACCATTCCGCTCGCCCTCGGCATAATTGAGTTGAACCGGGCCCGCGTTGAAGGTCTTTTCAACCAGCCCATGATGATGCTCGGCAGCTGCAGGCTTCAATGCGCCGCTCCAGTGGTAGCATCCCAAACCAGCTTGCCGCCGACAATGGTCTTTTCGACCTTCACGTCGCGAATCTTCACCGGATCAATCTTGAAGATGTCATCGCTCAGCAGCACCATGTCGGCCAGTTTTCCGGACGTGATCGATCCTTTCTCTTTGTCCTGAAACTCGGCGTATGCCGAACCCATCGTGTAGGCCTCAACCGCTTCGGCGACAGTCAGCTTCTGCTCGGGAAACCAGCCATTCGGATTTTTGCCGTCCAGCGTGGCGCGAGTGACCGCAGCATAGATGCCCAGCATGGGATTGAGCGGCGCGACGTCCCAATCGGTTCCGAACGCCAGGCGCACTCCGTGCTGAAGAAACGTGCGGAACGCATACGTACGGCTCGCGCGGTCGTGACCGATGCGGCCCTCTGCCCAGCGTCCATCGTCAATGGCATGATAGGGCTGCATGGAGGCAATCACGTGCAGCTGCGCGAAGCGGTCAAAATCCTTGGCCGCCATGTGCTGCGCGTGCTCAATGCGCCACCGCCTGTCCCAATCGCCGTGGGCTTTTTCAATCTCGGTGTACAGATCGAGAATGATTGAGATCGCCTGGTCGCCAATGGCATGTGTACAAATCTGCAGCTTGCCGGTATCGGCGGTCATCATGCGATCGCGCATCAGCGAGACCGGATGCATTCCGTCCGCCAACAAGCCGCGATTGTTCGGCTCGTCACTGAACGGCTCGAAGAAATATGCAGTCCGCGAGCCCAGCGACCCGTCCGCATAGGCTTTTACCGCACCGATCCGGAGATATGGCCCGCCAAACGCGTGCCCAATGCCGAGCTTTGCCTGATCCTCGACCTGAGTAATCAGCGGCGCCTCGTACATGCGGGCAGTCAACTGCCCAGCACGCAGCAATTCCGAATAAGCAGCGATGTCCTCGTAGTCAGGATTCATCTCCTGCACGCTGGTGACGCCCAGCGACGCAGCATGCGCCAGGGCTCGTCGAGCGGCTTGCAGGCGTTGCTCGTGCGTCAGTGGCGGGATCGCCTTCCACATCGCATCCATAGCCGCGTCTTTTAAAGCGCCAGTGGGATTGCCGTGTTCGTCACGAACAACGGTTCCGCCGGGCGGGTCAGGAGTGTTCGCGGTAATCCCCGCTAACTTCAGCGCGGTGGAGTTCGCCAATCCCATGTGACCGTCGTAGCGAGAGACAAATACCGGCACGTCTCCGGTGACGGGATCGATGAGCTCCTTGGTAGGCAGGTTCGGTGGGGTCCATTTGGTTTCGTCCCAATCGCCGCCAGTAATCCACTCGCCTTTGGCGACTTTTTTGGCTTTCTCGCCAATACGACGGGCAAACTCCTGGGCGTTAGTGACGTCGTTCAGTTGAACATTGTCCAGTTGCCTGCCGCCGCTCATGAAGTGAACGTGGGCGTCATCGAAGCCGGGCAGAAGCAGCTTGCCGCCAGCATCAATCACTTTCGTGCCGCTGCCGCGCCAGGCCTCGACATCCTGATTCGAACCGACCGCAACAATGCGTTCCCCCAGAACCGCGACAGCCTGCGCTTCAGGACGGTTCTTGTCCACGGTCCAGATTCTTGCATTGGTGACGATCAGGTCGGCGGCGGGCTGGGATTGAGCGGCCATCATGGTTGTACACAGCAGAAGGACAACTGCGATCCTGATGATGTTCATGAGATTTTGTAAGTTATCGTTGGCCCCACTTCAATTTCGTACGCAACACATCAAAGAATGTCTTCTTGACCCGCAACAACTGAACCTTGTATTCCGACTTGCGGCATACAATCCGATCGCTGTCGTAAAGCGGCATGCCGACCTGACCATCAATGCTCAAGTACGCCTCTTCCGATCCAGTTCTGACCACAATCTCAATTTCGGAAGAGTCGCGCACCACGAGGGCGCGGTGAGTCAGCGAGTGCGCCGACACGGGAGTGATCACAAAAGCATCAACCGAGGGCATGAGGATCGGGCCGCCCGCAGCCATTGAATAGGCGGTCGAGCCCGTTGGTGAGGACACGATCAGGCTATCCGCCTTGTAAGCCGACACGAACATGCGGTCGACGTAAACGTCACAGTGATTCAGCCGGGCGATGGTGCTCTTGCCGACCACCACGTCGTTGAGCGCGTCGAAGCGTGCTACGCAGACGTCGGCGCGAAAGATCTCGCAGTGCACCATGGAGCGCTGCTCCGTCCCGCAGCATCCCTTGTCGATCGCGTCCAAGGTCGCGTAAAGCTCTTCCAGGGGCACTTCGGTCAGAAATCCCAGGGAGCCGAGATTGACACCGAGGATTGGAACCCCGACTTTCGCCACGGCCCGAGCGGCTGCCAGCAGCGTACCGTCTCCTCCCAAAACCATGACGAACTTTGGGTTGTGCGCGGCGATCTCGTTCCGTCCCACGACTTCCACGTCGCTGGAGTAAGCCGTCGTCTCACGGTCGGCGATCACTGTATAGCCGCGCTGGCGCAGCCAATTCAGCAACTCGGGGACAAGCTGGCTCAATTCGGGTTTGCCCGGCTTTGAAACGATCGCGACTGCTTTCGCGGTGCTTTCCTTCTCCATGTGGAAGATGAATTGTACAGAAATTCGAGAGAAAGCTTTAGTTGGACGGGATCGTGGAAATACTAGAACCGCGCATACAGCAGGAACTCGCGGTTGCCTTCTGCGCCCCGGATTGGAGACTCGATGACGTCAAGCTTCACCGCACCCAGCTTCTGAACTGCCTCTTTCACTTTGGCGACAGCCCCAGCCTGCGCGTCTTCATTGCGCACAATTCCGCCTTTGCCCACCTGCTCGCGTCCAACTTCGAACTGTGGCTTGATGAGCACGACCAGCTGACGGCCTGCTCGTGCGGCGGGAAAGGCTGACTGAATGACTGCGGACAGAATTAGCGTTACCGAGATGAACGAGACGTCGACAGCAATGAAATCGACATACTCCCCAAGTTGTTGATCGGTCAGATACCGCGCGTTGGTTTTCTCGAGCAGCCGCACTCGGCGATCCTGCCTGACGCCATAGTCGATTTGCCCGTGCCCGGTATCCACCGCGATCACTCGCTCCGCGCCGTGTTGCAGCAGGCAATCCGTGAATCCGCCGGTCGAAGCGCCCACATCAAGGCAGACCTTGTCCGTGACGTCGATCTGCCAATGCGTGAGCGCCTTCTCCAGCTTCAGCCCACCGCGGCTCACATATCGAAGATCCTCTCCCAGCAGGCGGATGTCTGCCTCGACCTCTACACCTGCCCCCGCCTTTTCAACTTTCTGTCCATCAACCAGGATCTTGCCGGCCAGAATCAGCGCCTGGCCGCGCTCACGCGACGGTACCAAACCACGGTCAACCAGGAGTTTGTCTAAGCGGATTTTCACAGGTATCGGTGGCAGCTCCGACAGCAGGCAATCCTACTCGGCCTGTATACCACTAACGGGCCAGCCCTCAACATTGTGCAAGGTGTAGAAGCGACTCGGGATGAACGAGTTATTCAGCTGCGGTGCCGGTTTTCCACAGCATTATCCACGAGAGTGTTGAAATTGTTTCCTTTTCTATGGAAAGCCAATTGCCTCCGAAAGAGAAAAGCCGCCCCTCGCGAGGCGGCTCAATAACATGGCTGATTTCCTGCCTCAGCCGGCGACTTCTTCAAGCACCTTCTGATCAATATCGAAGTTCGAATGGACGTTCTGAACATCGTCATGATCTTCGAGCGCCTCGACCAGCCGAATCATCTGCGACGCCTGTGCGCCCTCCAGCTTGATGTAGTTTTGCGGAATCATACCCACGCTCGAGGAAGCGGGCTCAATACCGGCCTTCTTCACCGCCTCAAGCACCGCCTCGTATGCCGAAGGTGCGGTTAACACTTCCCATGTGTCGCCGTCGTCGCGAAGATCATCCGCGCCGGCATCAAGAACTATGCCCATCAGGTCGTCTTCCTTAGCGGCAGACTTGGGAATGACGATGTCGCCTTTTTTGTGGAACATCCACGAAACCGCGCCGGCCTCGGCCATGTTGCCCCCGTGCTTGCCGAAGGCGTGACGAATCTCGCTGACGGTCCGGTTGCGGTTATCGGTACTGATGTCGACGAGCACGGCTACCCCGCCGGGGCCGTAGCCCTCGAGCGAGAACTCTTCATAGTTGACGCCCGGCAACTCCCCGGTACCACGCTGGATTGCGCGCTTGATGTTGTCGGCCGGCATGTTCTCTGCCTTGGCAGCGGCAATCGCAGTGCGCAACCGCGGATTGGTATCGGGATCTCCGCCGTTCTTGGCGGCAATGGTGATTTCCTTGATCAGCCGGGTAAAAATCTTGCCCCGCTTGGCGTCAAGTGCGCCCTTTTTATGTTTAATTGTGGCCCATTTGGAATGGCCAGACATAGGAAGACCTCGCGTCTAATGGACTTTAGTTGCGCTGATATCCAGGATTCGCCCGGAAGAGGAGATCACGTGATTGCCTCGAAAAGAATGCAGGCGAATTGAAATTATAGCATGGAGAACAGGTGGAACTCCGGGCAGCTCGGCGACTATTCCCCTGCTTTTGCGGCAGCAACGTAGGTGGGGTGGCCCTGTGCCGCCACGTCGCGCCGTAAGTCCTCCCAGATGTTGTCTTCCATAGTCAGAAAAGTCTTTACCACCTCGGGATCGAACTGCCGTCCTGACCAGGCTTCGATCTCCTTGCGGGCTGCTTCGAGCGACTGAGCTGCCCGGTACGGCCGGTCGGAAGTGATCGCGTCGAGCGTATCGGCCACGGAGAATATCCGCGCCCCTAGCGGAATCTCCTCTCCTTTAAGCTGACGCGGATACCCGGTGCCATCCCACCGCTCCTGGTGCGAATAAACGATCTCGGCCGCATCTCTAAGCGAAGGAATCTTCTTCACGATCTGATACCCGCGGAAGCAGTGTTCACGCATGATGTCACGTTCTTCGTCCGTGAGTTTATCGGGCTTGCGCAGGATACTGTCGGGTATGGCCATCTTGCCGATGTCATGAAGGAACGCGCCACGGGCGATCACACGGATATGGTCTTGAGGGATCCCCATACGTTTGGCAATGGCAATGGTGAATGCAGTCACACGCTTGGAATGACCCTCGGTTTCGGCATCCTTCAAGTCAAGCGCGTCGCCAAGAGCCTGCAAAGTGATGTCGATCGACCGCTCCAGTTCGGCCAAGGTGCGCCGCAGATCGTCGGTTCGCTTGGCAACCAGCACTTCCAGATTGGTCTGGTAGGCACGATTCTCCAACTTTAGGCGACGATTCTCGAGGGCTCGGCGGACAGTGGCGAGCAATTGCTCGCGTTCGAATGGCTTCAGCAGGTAGTCATAGGCGCCATTTCGAAGCGACCCCAGCGCCACCGAAATGTCGCTGACGGCGGTCACCATGACCACCGGCATGTCAGGAAAACGTTCCTTGGTGCGCTCGAGCAGCCCGATGCCGTCAAGTTCTGGCATCAGCAAGTCCGATAACATCAGCTCGAACTCGTCCCCGGACTCCAGTAGCGCCAACGCCTCCCGGCCGGAAGCTGCCCGGCGGCAGTCGTAGTTCGCGTTGGAAAGCATGGAGGAGACGATCTCGCGGATCGATTCCTCATCATCCACTATGAGAATGCGCTCGCCTGGCATGAGTGACCTGAATGTAGTGCAATCATACAGCAGTTCTAAAGTTCCGAAAGTAATGATTTTAGGACGGAAAACGCGAAGGTAACGGGTACATCCGTGCTATGAAGACAAGAGCGGGATAAACGCGTTTCCATGAACCTGTTCTTCTGCACGTGGTATGCAGTCGGGGATATTACCGCCTCCACGCTGGTGGCGCAGCAGTCGGTCGCACTTTTAATGCTCGCCGGCAGCCTGCTGGTATTTCGCACATTTCGGGAACGTTATTTGCTTCTTTGGATAGTGGGCTGGTTAGCCTACTTGGTCTCCCGCGGGACCATGCTGGGGAGCGCTGATCCCAAATATCTGCTTGCGGCCTCTCATGCGGAATTTGTGCTCGCCATTTGCCTGTTTTCGGCGGCCGTGCTTCAGTACACCCACTCGCAAGAGTTGGTAAAGCCACTCCTGGCGGCCAGTCTCTGCCTGATGGCGTATGCCGCAACCCAGGCGATCTACTGGCCAGACTCCGTCACCTTGCGTGCCGCACTGGAGATCGGGTACCGCGTGGTGGCGCTGGTTGCGGCAATAGTTTTGATCCGCTTCCGATGGGCCCGTGGAGAAACTGGCCCGTGGCTCCTGGGACTGGGTTTGCTGACCGTGCACCTCGACTGGCACCCAGTTACCGGTCAGTTGCCGCCGTGGTTCAATCCCAGCGCCCAACTGCTGTTCGGGCTCAGCATGCTGCTGATCGTGCTGGACGATTCAAAAATGCGCATGCGCCGTTTAGCGGTGATCAACACGCTTACCACGACCATCACCCGGGCCCAGCAGCATGGTCCAATGATGGAAACCGCACTCGCCGAACTTAAGACACTCATGCGCGCTAAGGCCGCCTGGTTCCGTCTGCTGGACGGTGATCGGATCGAAGTGGTGCAGCACATCGGCTTGTCGCCCGAGTTCCTGCGAGAGCGCAGCGCGATTGCGCTGGACGACTTCCATACCCAAGCGTTTCGGGCAGGCAAGCCAATCGTTATCAAAACGGCTTCGGCCGACGAAACGATGCAGCCGTTTCTTGAGGCGGAGGACTTCCATCACGTCGTGCTCATCCCCGTGTTGGGAAAGAAAGGTCCGATCGGCACTCTTAACCTGGGCAGCCGGCGGCGGCTCTCCTATGCGGCTGACGAAATTGAGTTCCTGGCCACCAGCGCCCATCAACTCGGACTCGCGGTAGAAAATTTGCGGCTGGTCGAACAGATTCTGCGGTCCCATCGCCAATGGACCAACACCTTCGATTCCATTCAGGACCTGGTTCTGCTGCATGACTCCGAGTTCCGGGTCATGAAGGCCAATCTGGCACTGTTGCAGCGGCTGGGCGTCGCCGTTGCGGACATCAGCGGAAATACTTGTGAGTCGGTCCTGCCGCACTCGAACGGTGAATGGACTGGCTGCCCGTACTGTACAGCCAGTGAGGAAGCGTTTCAGGAAGGTGCCGACCCCTGCTTCGGCGGATTTTCCATGGTCTCAACGTCCTCATATGCCGAGCAGGGCGGTAAACAGAAAGGCACGATTCACGTTGTCCATGACGTCACCGAACGTCACCTGGCGGAGCAGAAGTACCGCATGCTGTTTCAGCAGGTGCAGGAAGGCGTGTTCGTCACCACTCCTGACGGCAAGCTGCTCGACTGCAATGACGCGTTCGTACGCATGCTCGGGTACGCCAGCCGCGAAGAGCTAATGGCGGTGAATGCCGCCGAGCTCTACCCGGCCCCGGAGCAGCGCGACCTCTTCCGTCGCGAGGTCGAGACCCACAATTACGTGCACAATTTCGAAGTCACGCTGCGGCGCAAAGATGGATCGCTTCTCAGCGCGATTGAGAGCAGCTTCGCCACCCGCGATGGCAATGGCAATATCGAACGATATCAAGGCTTTCTGCTCGACATGACCGAGAAAAAGCGTGCCGAGGATGAAATTCGCCGCCGCAATCGCGAACTGAATGCTCTCAACGCAATGGCGGTCATCGCGACGCAATCGTTTGACCTGGACGAAATTCTGAACCTGACGCTTCGCCAGGTGATCTCGCTGCTGGGCGCCGAGACTGGCTCAATTTATTTGTCGGACATCGACATGACCACATTCCGCCGCCGCGCGGGCTGGGGACAACGCAGTGCCGACCGGGCGCGCTTCTCCGAAGTGCAGATTCCAGATTTTGGCGAGTTGCTGATGCGCTCGCGCACCGAGGTCATCACCGCCGAGTACCTTCCACACCTACCCGCGGCAGTCGCCGACTTCGTCTGCGCGGATGGTCTGCGGTCATGGATCTGGGTTTTATTGTGGAGCAAGGACAGGCCCATCGGTTTGATGGGCATTGGCAACCGCGATGCCCGCGAGTACACCACCAACGACGAAAATCTGCTGGTCGCCATTGGCCGGCAACTCGCCACGACCGTGGAGAAAGTACGGCTATACGAAGAAACCTGCCGCGCTTACGAGGACTTGCGGCGTACGCAGGAACAGCTGCTGCAAAGCGAGAAGATGTCGGCCGTCGGTCAGCTCATCTCCGGAGTAGCGCATGAACTCAACAATCCGCTGACCGCCATATTGGGGTACGCGCAATTGCTGGAGAGCGAGCAACTCCAGGATCGCGCCGCCGATTTTGTCCGCAAGCTTTTCAAGCAGGCCCAGCGCACCCACCGCGTTGTACAGAATCTGCTGTCGTTCGCCCGTCAACGCAAGCCGCAGAAGCAGCAAGTCGGCCTAGTTAAAGTTTTGGATGAAACCCTCGCCCTACGCGATTACGATCTAAAGGTCAATAACATCGCATTGGAGCGCGACGTCGAGCCCAATCTGCCTGCTGTTATCGCCGACGCACATCAGCTCGAGCAGGTATTCCTTAACGTGATCAATAACGCGGTCGATGCCATGCTGGAAACTGGTTCGGGCGGCAAGTTGACAGTGAGGATGTTCAAAAAAGACGGTCACGTCTATACCGAATTCCGCGACTCCGGCCCCGGTATTAAAGAGCCGAATCGCATCTTTG
>Ga0070741_10015256_pt1 | contig 13062 bp, 11 predicted proteins | sample Coa_R1_4_FD_66440 | JGI IMG/M metagenome (GOLD analysis project Ga0070741, IMG submission 66440) | Surface soil microbial communities from Centralia Pennsylvania, which are recovering from an underground coalmine fire - Coalmine... | ecosystem: Environmental > Terrestrial > Soil > Unclassified ...
CTGCTCGTCGATCAGACGATGCTCGATCTCGACGGCAGCGCCAACAAATCCAAACTCGGCGCGAACGCGATCCTCGCCGTCTCGATGGCGGTGGCGCGCGCGGCCGCGGCTGACGTCAAGTTGCCGCTCTATCGGTACCTCGGCGGTCCGTTGGCTCGGACGCTGCCGGTGCCGATGATGAACATCCTGAATGGCGGCGCGCACGCGACGAACACGGTCGACTTCCAGGAGTTCATGATCGTTCCGGTCGGCGCGGAGACGTTCGCCGACGCGCTGCGTATTGGCGCCGAGGTGTTTCATGCGCTGAAAAAAGTTCTGTCGTCGCGGAAACTCTCGACGGGTGTCGGCGATGAGGGCGGCTTTGCGCCCGATCTGGCGAGCGATGAAGACGCGATTCGCGCGATTCTCGAGGCGATCGAGAAGGCCGGCTATGCGCCGGGCAGGGAAGTTGCTCTCGCCCTCGATGTCGCCGCGAGCGAGCTCTATGACAAAGCCGCGAACACCTACACTTTCAAAAAGAGTAGTGGCGCGCAGCGCGATGCCGCGGGGATGATCGAGCTGTACACGCGTTGGCTCGATGAATACCCGATCGTGTCGATCGAAGATGGGCTAGCCGAAGATGATTGGGACGGCTGGGAATCCTTGACGCGTGCGTTGGGTGATCGTGTTCAGCTGGTTGGCGACGACCTATTCGTCACCAACACCGAGCGCCTCGCGCGAGGCATAGAAAACGGCGTAGGCAACGCGATCCTGATCAAGGTCAACCAAATCGGCACGCTCTCCGAGACGCTGGAAGCAATCGAAATGGCGCGAGCGGCCGGATACTTATCGGTGATCTCGCATCGTTCAGGCGAAACCGAAGACACGTTCATCGCCGACCTGGCGGTCGCGACCGGCGCCGGCCAAATCAAGACGGGCTCCGCGAGCCGCACGGACCGCGTGGCGAAGTACAACCAACTGCTCCGCATCGAGGAACAACTCGGCGATGCGGCCGAGTATCCAGGCGGCGCCATCTACGGTCTCTAGCGGATGCTCGCGCGCCTAGGTTGGCTCTTCGCTAGCTTGGTCGTGTTGCTCTACGCGATCGAGGGCGGGGAGTATGGCACGTCTGACCTGATCCACCTCCGCGCGCGTCATCGCACCCTTGTGGCGCGGATCGACTCGCTGCATCACCGGATCGACTCCCTGTCGACGCTCGCGCACGCGATCGAGACGGATCCCGTGGTGCAGGAGCGCATCGCGCGCGAGGAATTTGGCATGGTGCGCGGGCAGAAAGAGCTCTTATATCGCTTTGCGCCGGCGAGATAGATGCCGACTTGAACTTCATGTAACAGGCCAGTAGTTTTGAGGTCTGACGCGGGGTGGAGCAGCCTGGTAGCTCGTCGGGCTCATAACCCGAAGGTCGCGGGTTCAAATCCCGCCCCCGCTACTTCGAGTTCATAACGGATCCGCGAGGCTGACTCTCTGGAGTTGGTCTCGCGGATTTAATTTTGTTCTCTGATGGCCGGGTTGACATAGTGGCAGGCGGTCGCAGGCCTGGCGATGGCTTGATCGAGGTTCGCGGCGCCCGCGAGCACAATCTTAAGGACGTCGATGTCGCCATCCCACGCGACGCGCTGGTGGTCTTTTCCGGCATATCCGGCTCCGGGAAATCGTCGCTCGCGTTCGGCACGATCTACGCCGAAGCGCAGCGGCGCTACTTCGAGTCGGTGGCGCCATACGTTCGGCGCCTTATCGACCAGGTGGGCGTGCCGGATGTTGACGCCATCGACGGCCTGCCGCCGGCGGTGGCGCTGCAGCAGCAGCGCGGCGCTGGCAACACGCGATCCTCCGTGGGCAGCGTGACTACGCTGTCCAGCCTCGTGCGCCTGATGTACTCACGCGCCGGGACCTATCCGGCGCACCAACCTATGCTGTACGCCGAAGACTTCTCGGCCAATACGCCGCAGGGCGCGTGTCCGACCTGTCATGGCCTGGGGTATGTGTACGACGTGACGGAGGCGAGCATGGTGTCCGATCCATCGCTCACGATCCGGGAACGAGCGATCGCCGCCTGGCCACCCGCCTGGCATGGGCAGAACCTTCGCGACATCCTGGTCACGCTCGGGTACGACGTAGATCGACCGTGGAAGGATCTGCCGCGGAAGGACCGTGACTGGATCCTGTTCACGGAAGATTCGCCCACGGTGCCGGTGTATGCCGGTCTGACCCCCGCCGAAACGCGCGCGGCTCTGCGGCGCAAGCTCGAGCCTAGCTACATGGGGACGTTCACCGGAGCCCGCCGCTACGTGCTGCACACGTTCAGCACCACCCAGAGCGCGCTCATGAAGAAGCGCGTGTCGCGGTTCATGGAAGGGAAGCTCTGCCCGACGTGCCACGGCAAGCGGCTCAAGCCCGAGGCGCTGGCGGTGACGTTTGCCGGCGTAGACATCGGCGAGTTGGCGCAAATGCCGCTCGACCAGGTGGCGGCGTTGCTCGACCCCGTCGCGCGCGGCGACTTCGCGACGCACGGCTCCGGCACGAGCGTGGATCGTGACGCGACCCGTCGTGATCGTGCCCAGCGCGCGGCGTCCGGTCGGGCGACGCACGCGGCCGCCCCCGACGTGCGCCGCACGTCCGCGCTGTCCGAAGAAAAGCGCCTGGCCGCGCAGCGCTTGGCCGAGGGAGTCGTGACGCGCCTGCGCACGCTGCAGGGGCTGGGGCTCGGGTACCTGACGCTGGAGCGTGGCACGCCGACCCTGTCGACGGGTGAGTTGCAACGGCTGCGCCTCGCCACGCAGTTGGGCTCCGTGCTGTTCGGTGTGGTCTATGTGCTCGATGAGCCGTCGGCGGGACTGCATCCGGCCGACAGCCAGGCGCTGTACGACGCGCTCGACCGCCTGCGCGACGCCGGCAACTCGGTGTTCGTCGTGGAGCACGACTTGGACCTCATGCGGCGGGCGCAGTGGTTGGTGGACGTCGGCCCCGACGCCGGCGAGCACGGCGGGCGCGTGCTCTACAGCGGCGCACCCGCTGGCCTGCGTCATGTCGCGGAGTCGCGCACCGCGCGCTACCTGTTCGACGAAATGCCAGTACCGCCAAGTCGCCGTCGTGTCCCCTCGGGCTGGCTGGCGCTGGAGGGGATCCGCCGTCACAACCTGAACGGCGTGAACGTGCGCATCCCGCTCGGAGCGCTCACCGCGGTCACCGGGATCTCTGGCTCCGGGAAGTCCAGTCTCTTCGCGCAGGCCCTTCCCGAGCTCGTGCTGTTGCACCTTGGTCACGAGCCCGAGGAAGACAGGGAGGACGCGACGGCAGAGGGACCGACGCTGATCGAACGCACGCACGGGCACCTCGCGGGCGAGGTGGACGCTGTGCGGCGCGTGGTGCAGGTCGATCAGCGGCCGATCGGTCGCACCCCGCGCTCCAATCTCGCCACGTACACCGGGCTGTTCGACCACGTGCGGAAGCTGTTCGCCGCCACGCCGGAGGCGCGCCGCCGTCGGTATAATGCCGGCCGCTTCTCGTTCAACGTGCCCAAGGGTCGGTGCGAAACCTGCGAGGGCGAAGGTTTTGTCAGCGTGGAACTACTCTTCATGCCCAGCGTGTACGCGCCATGCCCCACCTGCCACGGCGCCCGCTACAACGAGGCGACGCTGGCCGTTCGCTGGAACGGGCGCACGATCGCGGATGTGCTGGAGCTGACGGTGGCCGATGCCGGCGATGTCTTCACGGGCGAGGAGGCCGTCTCGCGACCATTGCGGCTGCTGCGCGAGATCGGGCTTGGCTACCTTCGCCTCGGCCAGCCGGCCACCGAGCTGTCTGGCGGCGAGGCGCAGCGCATCAAGCTGGTCACCGAGCTGCAGCGCAGCCAGCGTGGCCGCACCCTTTACGTGCTCGATGAGCCGACCACGGGGCTGCACGCGGCGGACGTCGATCGGTTCATGGTACAGGTGCAGCGACTGGTGGACGGTGGGAACAGCGTCGTGATGATCGAGCACGATATGCGCGTCGTGGCGCAAGCCGATTGGGTGATCGACGTGGGTCCGGGGGCCGGCGCCGCGGGCGGGCGCGTGGTGGCGGAAGGAGCGCCGGGTGTCGTGGCAGGGAGCAGCGGCAGCGTGACGGCACCGTTTCTGGCACACTATGCATCACGGTGACGGTTTCAGTGATGATTTGGAATCCCGCCCCCGCTATCTGAGTTGAACAGAGATCCGCGAGGTTGACGCGCTTGCGTTGGCCTCGCGGATTTGTTTTTGTGTGACGCACGCTCGTCCAGTGACGCTTTGTGTTGCGAAGGTCACGGCAGCGTCTTGATAACCTTACTCGTATTCATTGGCGTCACCGTGATTGTTACACCGTTCCCGCATTCCGTCGTGAATTGCGGCCCCGTAGAACTCGAGCTCGGCTCTATGGCGCATGCTTTGACCGTGTAGGTGCCAGGCGTTAGCGGAATGACCTCCTCGGACGGTCCGATTGCCGCCATGCCGGTGCTGAAAACGACGGCCGTCGGCTCGAGCGTGTTTTGCCCCTTGGGCATCAATAGGGATGAGTCGGGCGCCGCAAATGTCTCTGGCAGCGCGGCTGCGTAGATCGTCGCGCCTTGGCTGAGCTGCGCGTAGGTGTATTGTGATTGGTAGATGAATGGGATGGTGTGGCTCGATCGGTTCGAAATGCGGAGGGTGACTTCCAGCGCATCCCCGACGGACACGGAGGTAGAAGAGACCCGAGTCTCTAAGACCTCGCCGCCCCGGCCGGTGGTACCGGTAATCGAGTCCGAGGAGCAGGCAGCGAGGGCGGCGAACGCTAGCGGAAGTCCGCGCAAATTGTTTTTCATGTCCATCATGACCCGATGTTCAATCACCGGGTCACTGACGCCGGTCGCCTTGGTTGGGAGCGAGTTGGGTACCGAAGAAAAAAGTCGCGGTTCAAACCCGCCTGTGCTGTCCTTGCCCGCGGGTTCTCTCGCTCCTTGAGACCGTTGCGAGACTAATATGAATGCCGATAGCGAATCATATCGCCCGACGCTGCACGCCGGCCGGCGTCAAGCGCACGCCGAGCGTTACGCACTAATTGACGAGATCAACGACTCATCGTTCACGAAGTTTGCCCGCTCGAGGTCATGGGTGTGAACGTGAAGGGCACGGTGGTCACCGCGCACCAGGCGCTGGCGTGCGACCAACGAACCGCAGCCAAAGCCGCATGTGGTCGCGGTAGTTGCGAACGGTGGCGTTACGGCGGACAATAGTCGGGGAGCTGATGCGTGACGTCCTGGCCGAACGTCGCTGCTTGATATGCCTCCCAGGCCTCGGCCATCGTCGGCCGATGCGCCGGACGGCCCACGATCACAAGCGCATCAACCAACCGCAGCTGCCTGGGCTCCCGGGCGAATCGCTTCGCCTGAGTGGAGCCGGGTACGCGACTTCGGAAAGACTTTCACTCTACGCTTGCCGGTTTCCCGCCATTGGACGTGCATACGGCCCGTCGCCGGATTGCGTAGAACGCGCACTCGGCGCCCGCGCGTCCCGTAGGTTGCGAGAGTCGGTCTGTTGTTGGGTTTGCTGGTCTCCACCGTGCCAATACGCTGCACTTCTGGAGATTGCTCTTTCCGGACCAGACGACTAACATTCTGAATATCTGACATTCTGCAATAGGATATACTTATGGCTTCGAGCGAAATAGGACGGGTGGGCCGGCGGGGCAGCTTCGTGATTCCGGCTGCGCTGCGACGAGCCTTCGGCCTCGACGAGGGCACGCTCGTTATCGCCGAGGCTAGACCCGAGGGCATCCTTTTGCGGCCGGCTCTGGCTGTGCCGTTAGAGACGTACCCATTGGCGCGCAAGGCGGCATACCTCCTGGAGAATGCAGTCGACGACGCCGACTACAAGGCAGCCAGGAAAGCGGTCAAGGAGATGGGATTGGATCCGGATGCGATTCCGCATGCGACACCCAAAGGCAAACTCGTTGGCGGTCGTCATTCGAAGTGATCGCACGACCCAGCGGCGCGGATCGCGACCGCGTCTTTCTCGATGCCAATGTGCTCTTCTCCGCCGCCTATCGGAGTGACTCTGGGCTTAGGGTATTGTGGTCGTTCCGCGACACGGCTGCCTTACTCACTACATCCTACGCGGCTGAGGAGGCGCGGCGTAATCTACCCGACGATGCGGCGCGAACGCGTCTAGAGAAGCTTCTCAGGGCAGTCGATTTTGTGCCAGACGTCCTCATCGGGACGCTTCCAGATGGGATAGCGCTTCCCGACAAGGATCGTCCGATCCTATTGTCAGCCATCGCCGCGAGCGCGACGCATCTCATCACAGGCGATCGCGTGCATTTCGGACCCTACTATGGCCACCAGGTTAGCGGCGTCTTGATTGAGAGACCTGCAGACTACATCGCTCGCGAGTTGCGGATGCGCTGAATCGTAATGGCGCAAGATGAAGCCAAGACCGGCCCTCCGAGTATGAATAGGCGGCGCGCACACATGCGCTCAATGTTGGCGTCGCTCAGGTTGGTGGACAGGGCAGTTGTGTGACAGGCGAAGGCAACTTTCTGACACCGTCGTCCTCGCGCGTCCGGAAGGCGAGCGAGGATGCGCTTGGTGGTGGCAGCGCAACCTGTCTCTGCACGGAGGCAAGTGCTATCGTGATCGCGATCGCAACGACAGCCGCGCGAGCCCTACTCCTTACCTGATTCAGTGACGCCATGGCGAAAGTAAAGAGACTGGCCACGGACGGTCCGGCGAGGAATTCCGTTGGTATCGAGGCGAATGTCGCGGTAGAAAGTGTGGTAGACGCGAGACTCAGTCAGAGCATCGGCCGACAAGCGCTGCGTGCCTCGAGAGGTCGCCTCCCATCGCACGGCGCCATCGCACCCATCGACGATGGCATCGGGCGTGTTCCCGGCGATGCGCGTTCGCCATTGATCGGGTGCTTTCGCGATCTGCTCGATATCGATATTGGCGCCGGAAATGGTGACAGATCCCCTTGATACGCGGGACGTCACACGTTGGTACGCCGCGCGTCCGCCGAGGGCCTGGACATAGGACGCAAGAATCGACCGAACCGTCGGCGGTGGCATGGGCCAGGATAACCTGGTCGCGTTTTGAGAGAACCACCATGGCAGATTTCTGACGCGAACAGGCACGATCATGACACAGTGCCCGCGATGGTGCAGTGTTCAATGTTTGTTTGGCGACTTACAGCTTCCTTCCGGCACGATGTGACGAATACATGCTGACTCCGAAGGATGGGGTGCGAGGTCGATCAAAAGGCGGGGCGGAGAAGCGCAATACCGGCCTACGGATTTACGGCCTTCGGCACGTCTATGCTCAACCTGCGGCGGACGCTGGCGTGCCGACCGCGAAGGTGCAGGTAGCACTCAGGCACGTCAATCCGGGGATGACGCGGCGATACGCAATGCGCCATGCGAAAGGTGACGTCGCTGAGCTGGTCGGACGCGCACTTACGACCAATGATCGAGGCTTACGCAGTCACAAAAGTCAGCGACTGCGCCCGTCAGGGCGCCAACGACCCGCGAAATCAATCCGTCAGCGCACTATACCGCGCGAAAGCGATCAGAGTGTAGGTCGCTATTATATGATAGAGACGGCCAGGGACGGAATCGAACCGCCGACACGCGGATTTTCAGTCCGCGACCGACCACACAAAGCTCGGTGCTCAAAAACCGTAACTTGGCACTGCGTGACGCCGTGCAACATAGCGATCGATAGAACGTAGTGATCGGTGGGGGCAACGACCCTGCCAAGGGTGCCCCGCCTGGACTCGGGGGCGGCGCACAGCCGCGAGTCCCAGAAGCAGGCCATCGTCAGGCGATACTAGTGTGAGGTCCCGTCCTTTGGGACGAACAAGACTGCTGAGACTTCGCCGGTCGCCTCGAACGTGATTTCGCGTCGAGTGCGCGTTTGGCCCACACACATCCACCACCGCTGTACCGGCCGGCCCACGGGCTCCGGTCGTACTCGACGTGATTAAGGGCGAAGCGTGAAAAATTGCCCCAAGTGCCCAGTGGCACTCCCCATTCGGAAACGAGTCGGCTTGCCGGACATCGCGACTGGGCGCAATCGTACCACTGGCCGCAGCACCGCGGATCTCGCTACGCGACTCGGCCTGAATGCGCGGCAATGCCCCGTACGCGGGGGAGCTTGCGGATGTCCGTTGCGTCTGTGATCTCGGCCGGACACGGTCCCTCAACAATCATGAGTCCCGTGACGTTTTTGCGCGCGGTTTGCACGCATTCGGCGGCTTCGCCGTTGCCTTTCTCGCTTCTAAATCCGCATTTTGCTGAGAGATTGCATCGGCGGGCCCAGCTGGGTGCCCGAAGGTCGCGGGTTCAAATCCCGCCCCCGCTATCTGAATTGAACAGAGATCCGCGAGGTCAACGCGCTTGCGTTGGCCTCGCGGATTTGCTTTTTCGCCGATGTTACCAGTCGAGTGACGCCTGGTCGTGCCGGCATGGAGTCTCAATCCATCATACGGAATACCTGAAGAGTCCTGAAGCCTTACGCCGTTCCAGTCGCACCGGCAGGATCGGCACTCGCCAACGCAGATGCCGTCGATGGAACAGATGGGGCATTGACCACAGAATAGCTTAATATGTAGCTTAGATTCTAAGCGATATGTGGATGACCTGATGGGCCCGCCGCGCACGACAAAGTCCGAGTTTGTCGAGGAGATCGTCGGGCGCCTCGCCCGCCGTCACAGCACCGCGGTGGTGCTGTTCCATCACGCGCTCGCTGAGCGTTTGGGGTTGGGGCCGACGGATCATAAGTGCCTCGATGTGGTGCGGGAGCGCGGTCCGATAACGGGCAGCGAGCTCGGCGCCATCACCGGGCTCACGAGCGGCGCGATCACGGGTGTTGTCGCTCGGCTCGAGTGCGCCGGCTTCCTCCGCCGGGAGCCGGATCCAACCGACGGGCGCAAGCAGATGCTGTCGGTCGCGAAGCACGTGTCGCCGATCCAGGACGCGATCGAACCGTTGCGACGTGATGTGGCGGATCTGTTGGAGCGGTTCGACCGACAGCAGCTCGCGGCGATCGCCGAATTCCTGGCCGGCACCTCGGATCTCCTCTACCGTCACGGCGTCCTGCTGCGCGCGGAGGCGCTGACGAATCGATGAGCCCTGGCCTCCGGAAGGTGAGCACGACGGCGCATGTCACGGTCTCCGTTGGCTGGCTCGGATCAGTCATCGCCTTCCTGGTCCTCAGCGTCGTCGGACTCAGAGGTCACGACGCGGAGGTGGTACGTGGTGCGTACATCTCCATGAATCTGATCGCGGTCGACGCGATCGTCCCGCTCGCGCTGGCCGCACTGATCACGGGACTGATCGAAGGGTGGATCAGCCAATGGGGCTTGGTCCGCTACTATTGGGTCCTGGTCAAACTCTTGCTCACGCTCCTCTCCGTCGCGCTCCTCGTCCTGCATCAGTTCAACGCTGTCGCCGCCGCGGCGCAGCGCGTCCTCGCCACGGCGCCGGGAGACCTGCCCAACGTTGGCCGGTTCGGGACGCAACTGGTGCTCGACGCGACCCTGGCCGTTCTCGTGTTGTTGGCCATGACGGCACTGTCCGTTTACAAGCCCCAGGGATTGACGGGCTACGGGCTCCGGAAGCTGCGCGCACGCCTCACGGCGCCGAGTGCGGCCGGCCGACTCGCCAGCCGCGGCCTCGGATTCAAGGTCCTGCTGCTCGTGGTGGCGGCGATTGTCGTTGTGGGCGTCGCCGTTCACCTCACCGGCATGTCAGGCCACGGCGGCATCCACCACGGTCATTGATCCGACCGGTAGCGCCCTTCGTCAGCCAGATTCCCAATGGCGGTGAGGGGAATGCTGACGCTCGACCTCGAACACGCACGGCACATTGCGGCTGCTTGCGGTTCAACATCGAGCGAGGCACGAGGTTATCATGCGCGAGAGTTTAATGGAACTGCCCATGAGCCATGATCATCAACATCATGTCGCGGCCTCCGCAACACCCGTTGGCATCACCGCGCACATGAGACGCCACGGCCAGCACGACCACTCGGCCGTGATCTCGGGGGACCCAGCGATGGCGGCCGCCATGGAGCGCGATGTCCGTCGCCGCTTCTGGGTTGCCCTCGCCATGACGATTCCGCTGGTGTGGCTGAGTGGAACTGTGCCGGGGATCCCTTCGCCCGTTGGCGGTGCGGTTGCGAACTGGGTCGCGTTCGTCCTCGCCACACCAGTCGTCTGGTGGTGCGGCTGGATGTTCATCGCCGGGACGGTGACGGCACTCCGCCGCCGCGCACTCGACATGAACGTTCTGATCGCGACCGGTGTGCTCGCGGCCTATATCGCGAGCGTCTACCTGACGCTAATCGATTATCCGGCGACGTACTACGACGCCGCCACGATGCTGGTCACCTTCGTGTTGTTCGGCCACTGGATGGAGATGAAGTCGCGGCGCGGCACGAGCGACGCGCTGCGCGCGCTGTTGGCGCTCGTCCCACCCAGCGCGCGGGTGCTGCGCGACGGGCGGGAAGTCGCCGTGCCGACGGCGGACGTTGTCGTCGGCGACCGTGTACGACTCCGTCCCGGCGAGAAGATTCCGGTCGACGGGGAGCTCGTCGAGGGCGAGACCGATGTCGACGAAGCGCTCGTCACTGGCGAAAGTCGGCCGATACACAAGCGGCCTGGCGCATCGCTGGTCGGCGGCTCGATCAACAGCAGTGGCGCGGTGACGATGCGGGCGACCAAAGTCGGTAATGACACCGTGCTCGCTCAGATCGCGGCGCTGGTCGAGAAGGCGCAGAACTCCAAGGCGCCCGGCCAGCGCCTCGCCGACAAGGCGGCCGCGATACTGGTCGTCGTTGCGGTAGGCGCCGGGGTCATCACGTTCGTCGCTTGGACCGCGGCCGGAGCCCCGTTCTTGACCGTCTTGACCTTCTCCATCTCGACCGTCGTCATTGCCTGCCCGGATGCACTTGGTCTCGCCACGCCGACGGCGGTCGCGGTGGGGACGGGTCTCGGGGCCAAGCGCAACATCCTCATCAAGGACGCCGCGACGCTCGAGGGGGTGAGTCGCGTGCAAACGATCGTGCTCGATAAGACCGGAACGATCACGGAGGGACGGCCGAGCGTGACCGATGTGCAGCCGGTCGAAGGCGTGACTGCCGAGGCGCTGCTGCGCGCCGCCGCGCCGGTCGCGGCGCAATCGACTCACCCGCTCTCGGCGGCGATCGCACGCGCCGCGGCCGAGCAGGGTATCGCGGCGCAAGCGACGGCGGCTGATGTCGAGAACGCGCCTGGCATGGGCCTGGCGGCGCGGGTCGACGGCCAGAAGGTGATCATTGGCAATCTGCGCCTGTTGGAACAGGCGGGCGTTGAATTGGGCCAGGTGCGAGCGTCCGGCGAAGCCCTCGCGGCTCGGGGACGATCGCTGACCTATGTCGCCGTCGATGGACGCGCGATGGGCGTCATCGGGATCACCGACGCCGTGCGGCCCACATCGGCTGGAGCGATCCGCGACCTGACGGCGCTTGGGGTCACGACCGTGCTGCTGAGTGGTGACGCCACGACTACGGCGGAGCGGGTGGCGGCCGACGTGGGCATCACGCGGGTCTTCGCGGAGGTGAAGCCCGAGCAGAAGGCCGACTACATCAAGCAACTCCAAGCCGAGGGCCAGGTCACTGCCATGGTCGGCGATGGGGTGAACGATGCGCCCGCCCTGGCGCAGGCTGACATCGGCATCGCCATCGGTGCGGGAACGGACGTGGCGATCGAGGCCGCGCAGGTCGTCTTGATGCGGTCCGATCCGGCAGACATCGCGCATGCCATTCGCCTGAGCCGGGCGACGGTGCGGAAGATGAAGCAGAACCTGGCTTGGGCCAGCGTCTACAATCTCCTGGCCATTCCCATCGCGGCGGGTGCCTTGTACCCATCGTTCGGATGGAAGCTGGCACCCCAGGTCGCGGCGCTTCTCATGTCCGCCTCGTCGATCATTGTCGCGGTCAACGCCGTGTCGCTGCGCCGCGCCCGCATCTGAACAAAGGCCACGAGTGGATGGAGCGGTCCTGTTGGTGCGCGTCGACCGCGAGCAGGAGTGCGGCGCTGGCGGCGGCGAAAACTGAATAGTCGAACGGCGCTTTTACTCCGAGCGCGAACGTCATAGCGGCGCCAAACATCGTGAGGAGGACCGCCGCCGCGGCGGCGGTCCATTGGAGGCGATAGCCGATCAGGAGTAGAACGCCGAGTGAGAGCTCGCCGGCGGTCGCGATGGCGCCCAGGGTCGGCACAACAGCCTTCGGCGCCAACGGATTCAACAGGGCGACAGCCTGCAAGTAATGCCCCCAATCGCCCCACGAGACATTCGGTGCGCCAGGGTGCCCCCAGAGGCCGAACCGGTCGGCGACCGCGGAGAGAAAACCGGCGGCCAACGCGAGGCGCGCGACCAACGATGCGGTACCTCGCGCGTTCATGCTGGCTCCACGATCGGTTTTCCTGTCTCCGCGATCACAATCGCGAGCACGCGGGCGGAGCGACCCGCCGTCGCGCTTTCGGCTACGACATGCGTTCCTCCTGGCGGCTCGTAGAACGTGTCACCAGGACGCAGAATGCGCTCGGGTTGGCCCGCCATTTGGAATCGAAAGGTGCCCTCCAGCACGTAGCCGAGGACGAATCCCGGGTGCTTATGCGCGGTGCTGGCTTGGCCAGGAGCACACGTCACTTCGACCAAAGTCGCGCTCAGATGGTCAAACGGAGCCGGAAGGGCGATGACTCCGGCCGTCCGCAACGGCACGCGGTCAAACACCCGTGGTGGCAAGATGGCGAGACTTGCCAGACCTGACAGGAATTGGCGCCGATTGTCCATGTACTTCTTGAGCTTCGGCGCGATGGATTTATTCCCTGTCATCCCCGCGATGCGAAATCCGCGGGGTCGACTCGACCGAGTCAACCCCGCGGATTTTTTTGAATGGCGCCAACGCGAGAAGCTTAGTTACAAGCCGGCGCGCCCTCGACCGTGTCAGCATTGACACCACCCGACTTCGAGGCCGACGAGCCGACGTACACCGCACACGTGCCACCCGAGTTCGCGGCCGGGACGAAGCTG
>Ga0070741_10015258_pt1 | contig 13059 bp, 10 predicted proteins | sample Coa_R1_4_FD_66440 | JGI IMG/M metagenome (GOLD analysis project Ga0070741, IMG submission 66440) | Surface soil microbial communities from Centralia Pennsylvania, which are recovering from an underground coalmine fire - Coalmine... | ecosystem: Environmental > Terrestrial > Soil > Unclassified ...
TGCAGGTCCACTCCCAGGTATAACTTCTCCATAGGGGGCCCTCCTTTCGAACCTAAGATTTAGTCTTCCAACAACCAAATCCTACTCGATCGGAGCCGCCCCCTTCATGGCACCAGAGCGAAGCTCGGCGATGCGTGGGATCGACGCGGTTCCGCGTTCAGTGTCCAGCGCAAGCAGCGGGGAAGCCGAAGGAGAACGCCACGGGAATCACCGCGGCCACCGGCTTGCCGTCGAGGGTGGCCGGCCTGAACTTCCACTGCTTAATGGCGGCGAGCGCCGGCGCGGTGAACCCCGGGACATCGCGAACGACCTTGACATCCTGAATCTCGCCGCGCTCGCTGACCGCCACGTTCAGGACCACGGTACCTCCATTCACGGCGTTAACCGGATAAACCGCTTCGGCCGCGGAGACAATCTCCGGAGCTTTGAATTGCGGGGTACTCGAATTATTCTTCTGGGCGATGGCCGCAGCGAGCGCGAAGAGCATGATAGAAACCGTTGTCACCAGCACATATTTCCGCATTGCCTTCCTCCGCTAAGCCAACCGTAGCGGCGGCGTCCCCGCCGCCGCACCTATGGCGCTAAGACTGAGCCATAACAAAATCAATGTTACCCGCAACGCGCGCTCTTCATTTTGTTGGATGCCTCCTCAAAAGCCGCGGTACTTGTCACCCCGAGCAGCCGAAAGCGACGAGGGATCGCTCACGTTGCTTGAGTCTCGAAAAGTCTCCATGCTCCGCGAAGTTTATTCTGAGCCTGATGAGAAGGAACCTTCGCTTCGCCCCGGGATCGCATGCGGATGCATTCACCCGCGCGGCTGGCTTGCGGTGTTCGACTGCGGCAGGTAGGCAGCGAGCGCGTTTCGCACGAAGGTGCGGGCACGGTGCAGGCGCTTTTTGGTGGTCGCCTCGGAGATGCCCATGACTTCGGCGACCTCCTTGGTGTCGAGTTGTTCCACGTCGCGAAGGATCAGCACCAGGCGGTAATGTTTGGGAAGCGAAAGCACGGCGCTTTCGAGTTTGTTGCGCAGTTCGTGGTTCAGCAGCGTCTCTTCGGGCGTGATCTCCCATGATTTTGCCGCCGCCTTGACGCCGGCTTCCGAGCGCGGAACCAACTCATCGAGTGAGTGGAGCTTGTCAGGCGCAAACTTGCTCTTGCGCCGGCTCATCATGCACTGGGTCTTGGCTACTTTGTAGAGCCAGACGGAGAGGGCGCGAGCGTCCGGGAACTCCTTAAGCTGCCGCGCCAGCCGGATGAGCGTTTCCTGCGCCGTGTCTTCGGCATCTTCCGGGCTTTTGCAGACTTTGATCCCGAAGCCGTACACGACATCCTGTAGCGTCGCGATCGCCCGCTCCACGCGCTCGGGAGTTCCCGCTTTCAAATCTGCCAGCGCTTTTTCGATCTGGGGATTCATTCCCGTTCTCACCTGAACGCGGGCTCAAGGGCGGCCGCACGTTCAATTTTCCGCACCCGCTCATCATAACCCAGCCGGAGAAGGGGGACAAATCGGGTCCCACCACAGACCGCCAGGTTGAGCGTTGACATCCTCATTTTCGAGGAGTATACGTGCTGCGCCAGTGTTAGCTACCTTGGCACTGACATATTGTCCCACGGGAATTCATTCAGGTTAACTGGAGGCGTGTATGCCCGAAGAGAAGATACTCGGAATGGTGACGAAGAAAGGGAAACTCTCCAAAGTGCGTAATACGTATGTGGTGACCGTCGATCGAAAGAGAGTACAAGTCCCGGTCGGCGAAATCATCGCGAAAGCAGATCTCGATAAGATGGTCGGTAAGGAAGTTCAGGTAGCAATTTCGGGTGGAAAGAAAGCGGCGATCGTAGGAATCGGATTATGGCCGCCGGCGGGTCCGGCTCCCTGCTACTGGATCATCTGTTACATTCCCGTGCCGGACCTCATAACCCAGATAGGCCCCTCCATCCGTGAAAGTCTGGTTCGTACCATGGTCAGTGAAAAGATCATTACGGAAGAATTCGCGAAAGAGATTAACGTTGGCAGCCGAGGCTAGTGGCGTCAAGCGTCTGGTTGTGGAAGTGACCGAGGGCTGCAATCACGCCTGCCTGCACTGTTATAACTATTGGCGAAACGGCAGGCGAAGCCGCCGGGGGCGGCCTGCTCTGTCCCGAAAAGAGATCCGAAACTTGATTCAAAAGGTCAAGCGGGACGCCCCTCTCACCCAGGTCGCGCTGAGCGGCGGTGAGCCTCTCCTGCGCAAAGACCTCCCCGAAATCGTCTGCGATATCAGAGATGACGGCCTCAGCTCCGTGGTCATCACCAATGGAGCCCTCCTTACGGATTCAAATCTCGATCGATATCCCGTCGGTTCAATTTTCGAGGTGACGCTCTTCAGTTACAAAGCGGAATTGCACAATCACATTGCGGGAAGGCCGGTGTTCAATCGGGTACTTGAAAGCCTGGTCAGAATCGAAAAGCACAAAAGCCGATTTGTGCTGGCGTGCGTCATCAACAAACTGAACACCCACCATGTTCAGCGCACCATTGAGCTGGGCATCGCCCTGGGGGCGGATGCCGTCCTGGTGAACCGCATGAACTTAAGTCGGCACGTTCTTCCTCTCGCGGCGGGACTTGTGCCATCGGCTTCGGCACTCCGAGAAGCCCTCCACGCTGCCGATGAAGCCGCGGCCAAATACGGAATCATGATTGCCGTCTCCGTCCCCATTCCTCCCTGCGTCGTTGACCCGCGGGAGTTTCCGCACCTCCATTTTGGCTGGTGTCCGCGCGGAAGCAGCGAAGCCTATTACACGATTGGATGCACGGGCCTCCTGCGGCCCTGCAACCATTCTTCAGTGGTTTTGGGCGACCTGCGCAAGGAGAATTTTCAAAAGATTGTTTCCGGGAACAAGACGCGCGAATTCTGGGCGCCGGTGCCGCGCGAGTGCCGCGCCTGCACTCATCCCTTGAAGGATAGTTGCCGCGGCGGATGCCCGGCCGCCTCCGACGAATGTTATGGCACGCGGGAGCGCATGGATCCCATCGTCGAGTTCGCCAGGCAACCCGTCCCCGCGGCGTAGTTCAGTCTTGCCAATCCAAATCCCCGCCCAGGTTCACCAACGCCCACGGATGACCTCCCTGGTTTCAGCCCGCTTCGGCGACTCGAATTAAGGCTTCCCGTCAAGTCAGGCAGGGGGACGGGCGCTATGGGATCTTCACCTCGGTGCCTTTGCGCTCCGCCGACAAGTAGGCGCTGTATAACACCGCCACCGTGTCGCGAGCCAGGTCCGCTCCCGAAAGGGGCTCGCGGTCATTCGCAATGCTCTCCATGAAATCCTGAAACTCGCGTGGATAGCCGTGCTGCCAGTCCTCGTCCGCGGCCGGATGGCTCCATCCCTGCTTGGTCCCGATCTTCTCTGTGACATAGACGTCTTTCAGGAATTCCTCTTTGGGATTGTAAGTCTCCAGCGCGTTCACCGGATTCAGGTTGCACCGGGTGCGGTGGTTATTGGCGAAGACTTCCAGCCAGTTATGCACTCCTCCCAGGACCAGTTCGGATGAGAAGATGTCCGCCACGGTTCCGTCCTCGAAGGTGATGTGCATCTGTCCGTAGTCTTCGACACCGTCATAAGTAGTCCGCAGAAAACCCGCGTCACGATAATTCTTCAGCCTTGTAATCTCATGGGTGCGGGCGCTCACGGTCGCAGGGCGAATGGGTTTCCCGTCGCGCGTTTCGCCTTCCACGCGTTTCAAGTGCAGCACAGCGGTAAGGGGGTGACATCCCTTGCCGACCAGCGATCCCCCACCGGAAAATTTCCAGATTCCGTAGTAGGGCGAGTGCGAGCCGCTGTGCGATTCGTCGCCAATAATCCAGAGAATCTGGCCCCCGGTCTTGGCAAGGATTTCGCGCTCCTTCTCCACGGCCGGAGCATAGACCCAGTTTTCCGCATAGCAGACGTGCTTCCCGGCCTCACGGGCTGCGGCGAGGATGCGATCGGCACTTGCCAGAGCCTCACGCAGCATAATCTCCTTGGGAAATACGTTCCCGCGAAAGTCCTCCGTTCCCGGCCCATAGTATCCCGTGAAGGGCTTTTCAACGATCACGTGCCGGCCCCGCTGGAGCGCCTGCACCGCGAGCGGCTCATGAGTGGAGCCGGGCGTGCAAAGATCAATGACATCGCACGCCTCACAAAGCTCCTCGAAGCTCGCAAACGCTTTGACCCCTCTCTCCCGAGCGAAGACTTCGCGCGACTCCGCGGACGTTGAAGTCACTCCTACAACCTGGACCGGTACGCCATAAACGCGGCGGTATCCATCCCAGTGAAACCGAGCCGCAAAGCGCGCCCCGACAATGCCTACGCGAACAGTCTTGACCATCCCGTTATCCTCCGGCTCCCCGTCCTGCGATATCTTGTGACCACCCACCCGGCATTTGACGCGAAGTCTGACTGGCGGATTCTATCACTGTCGAGAGTGATCGTATGCCGCGCGGAAGGCCCTTCGAGCGGCGGTATCTTACCCGGATTGTCCAGGCACGTTCCTGCGAAAAAGGTGGGACAGCCTGTCGATCGAGGGTGAGACCGGGAAATACTCAACTTCAAAGAAGCGAGACTCCACCGCACCTCGAGAATGCAAAATCTTCCCGAAAGTCCTCCGGCTCGTCAACGCCAGGAAGGGGTAATCACGAGCTCCCTCGCCGAAGCACTCGAACCTCCGAGGCCGAGCGCAAGTCGTAGAGCGTTCCTCGCCATTCGATGCGGCGCGAAAAACCGGCCACGACAAAATTCCAGAGCATCACCCAGGGGACGAGCGGCGCAAGCCGCCAGTAACAACCGCCGTACGGGTCAAGGACCGATTTCTCTTCCGGAAACATCTCCCACGTCAGGCGGGTACGCATGTATCCCTTGGACAGGCCCAGCAATGTCAGAACAAGGAGGAGTGCAAGGATGGCGCGGAAGCTCCTGGGGCCGAGGCCGGGCCAGGCGAGGCAGAGAACGCCGAGGACGAATGTGCCGCAATGGAGTGAATGGGCCATGAGGCCAAGCCGCCAAAGGTGCGGTGCATACACGCGCGTGATAATGATCTGTCTTGAGGACCAACGGAAAAATTCACGCAGGGATAAGTTACCATGAGAGGCCACGAGGCATCGGGGTTCAAAGCGGATTTTTCCTTTTGCTTCGCGCACCGCCCGCGTCAAAGCATAGTCATCGCTTACCGTGCGGGCCCAGTAGCGGTCCGCCACCTCCAGTCTATCGAAGTCCTCCTTTCGAATGGCCATGGAACCGCCCCAGGCAAAGTTGCGGCCGTGGTCGCCCAGCATGGTCGCAATCGAGGTATCCCATGCCGCCCGAAGGCGGGAGGCAAAGCTCGGGCCGGGAAGATACCAGCGAAAGCCCGTGCTCACCATGACGGTCTCGCGTCCCAGGGGCGCGACGAGCAGGCGAAGCCAATCCGGCTTGGGACAGGCATCGATGTCTCCAAAGACCAGCACCTGGGCGTCGCGGTCGGCCACTTCGATCCCCCGCAGAAGATTGTGGACCTTTTCCCCCCGCTGGTCTGACAGCCCCGCGACCTCGAGCGTGATCCGGGACAGGCCGGCGCCACGGCGGACCAGTCTGTGGCTCACATGCTTCCACAGGACCCCATATGCGGGATCGGTCCTGGTCGCGACACACAGGATGACCTGATAGCGCGGGTAGTCCTGGGTAAGGTACCGAGTAAGGTTCTCTTCAAAGTGCTCGTCCACACCCTTACAGGGGATGATGACCGCCGCATACGGCGCATAGTCGCCGGCAGGTGCATTCTGGCACCTGCGTAGATAACGCCGAAAATTGAAGCCACCCTTGAGCGACAGCACGCTCTGGATCAGATGCAGGAATCCGAGTACCCAGAGAGTTTTCAGGAGGAGCAACGGCATCACGGATGTTTTCCACCGGCCCGCTGAACCGCAACAGAGCCCCAAAGTCTACCAGACTGTCGAAGACTTCCTGAAGGCGTCAGCCTGCCATTCGAGAGCCGATGCACAATCGCCGGCTGACAACCCAGGGCAACAACGTGCTAATCTACCACTTCTCGCAGTGAAATAGCCCGCGCTCGATGAGAACGTTGCATGCACCTGTGGGACATCCTGCTTGTCTTTTCTCTGGTGGCCTGGATCGCTCTGATGATCTTCTGGACATGGAGTGTGTGGGGGGTACCCGTGCTGAAGCCGGACACCCCTCGGGCCCTGCCCGACGGCCCGGCGGTCTCCATTCTGGTGGCAGCGCGCAATGAAGAGGACGCCCTGTCAGCAACCCTCGATTCGCTGCTGAGATTGGATTACCCCGCTTACGACATCGTGGTGGTTGACGATGCGTCGAGCGACCGTACCGGCGCGATCGCCGAAGAGTATGCCCGGCGCGCCGGGACCCAGGGGCGCCTGAAGGTTATTCATAACCGCGAGCTTCCTGCTGGCTGGAGCGGCAAGGTCCATGCCTTCAGCCTCGCTTCGAAGGCCGCGACGGGCGAGTGGGTCCTGGCCACGGATGCTGACATTGTTTTTCACCCCGCCACGCTGCGGCTCGCCATGGCCCTGGCCCTTGAAAAGCAGGTGCAACTCCTCTCGCTTTCCCCGCAGATCGATTTCCGCACTTTCTGGGAGAAAGTCGTCCTGCCCGCGTTCACTCTATTGATTTCCACGCTCTACCCGCTGCGGCTGGTGAATTCCCCGAGGTCTTCGCGCGCCATTGCCGCCGGCGCGTTCATCCTGATGCGCCGCGAGGACCTGGAGGCGGTGGGCGGCTACGAGCGGCTGCGAAACGTCGTCATCGAGGACGCTCGCATGGCTCAACTTTTCAAGAGCCACGGCCGCCGCATTCTGTTTGCTGTGGCCGGCGGCCTGCTCCGCACCCGCATGTATAGCGATTGCCGTGAAATGTGGGATGGTCTCAGCCGCAGCGCGTTTGAGGGGACGGGTTTTTCCCTCGCCAAGGTCCTGCTGGGCCTTTGCGGTTCAGCCGTGGTCGCGGTGCTGCCCTGGGTTCTGGCCCCGGTCCTTGGTATGCGGGACGTGGCGCTGCGGAGACCGATTGCGACCGACCACACGCTGCTCCTGGCGCTCGGCGCGTGTCTTGCGGGGTCACTCTTTTATGGAGGAGTTCTACGGATCCTGCGTGTCCCTGTCATCTACGTCTTCACGCTCCCGCTGGCCACCCTCTTCTATCAGGCAGTGGCCGTGAATTCAGCCTTGCTCACTCTGAGCGGCCGGGGAGTCCCCTGGAAGGGACGAAACTATCCCCAGCCCGCGCGCGAAGACACCGGGTAAAACGCTCACTTGCGCCGTAACCGAAGACTCCCGACTTTTCTGCTAAGATAATCGTCAACAGCCTTCGTCGCTTTGCTTCAGGACTGACCGATGTTTGCACGTCGCAATCGAATGCGGGGCGCGCTTTATGCGCTGGTTGATGCGCTCCTGGCGCTGGCGAGCTTTGCGCTGGCTCACTGGGTGCGTGCGCACGTTGTAACTCCAAGGCCGTTTTATCCCGCCTCCCATTACGCCTGGGTCATTCCTCTGGCCGTTGGGATTCTGCTGCTCGTCGGCTTCGCGCTGGGAATCTACCGCGATACGCACACAGAAACAGTATCTCGCGCCTTCCGCAACCCGCTAAAAGTCAGCTTCATTTCTACCTCTTTGCTCTTTGCCGTCACCTTCGCGATCAAGTTTGAATTCATCAGCCGCTTGCTCCTGGGTTTCTACGCGGTGATCGACCTTGCGGCGATGATCCTGTTCCGTTTGATGGCGCCGTACCTTGCCGGACCCGTGCGGCGGACGTTCTCGGGATTCCAGAATTATCTGCTGGTCGGGAATACACCGGAGGCATACGAAATCGCGCGGATTATCGAGGCCAACGAGGGACGAGGCATGCGGGTGTTCGGCTTCGCGGTGGCGGCGGGCGATGCCTCGCGAGAGACCGTCGTCGAGTCTCCGGTGTTGCGGCGTCCGTACCCCGTTTATCCCTTGAGCCGGCTTCCCGAGTTGCTCAGTCAGAACGTTATCGATGAAGTGATCGTTGCCGTCTCCAAAGATGAAGTGGACAAGCTCGAAGAAACCTTTCTGCTCTGCGAAGAGGAGGGCGTCAAGACGCGGGTCCTGCTCACTTTCTTTCCTCACGTCATTTCCAGGGTTTCCCTGGAGCGGTTGCAGGAAATGCCCCTGCTCACTTTCTCCACGACCCCGGAAAACGATTATCTGATTCTTCTGAAGCGTGTCCTCGATTTCGTGATGGCCTTCATCCTGATCCTTCTGCTTTCCCCGCTCTTTCTGGTGCTGGCCCTGCTGATCAAAATGACTTCGCGAGGCCCGGTTTTTTTCCGTCAGGTCCGTTGCGGGCTGGGCGGACGGAAATTTACGCTGGTGAAATTCCGCTCCATGCACGCCGACGCTGACAAACGCCGGCGCGACCTCGAGCCGCTGAACGAACTTGATGGTCCGGTCTTCAAGATCAAGAACGACCCGCGCTGTACGCCGCTGGGCCGTTTCATGCGCAAGTTCAGCCTGGATGAACTTCCCCAGTTATTCAACATCCTCAAAGGAGACATGTCCTTTGTCGGCCCACGGCCGCCTCTTCCGGAGGAAGTCGAGAAGTATGAACGCTGGCAGCGGCGCCGCCTGCGCATGCTTCCCGGCCTCACCTGCCTCTGGGCACTTGAGGGCCGCAGCAAGCTCAGTTTCAAGCGTTGGATGGAACTGGATCTCGAGTACATCGACCGGTGGTCAATCCTGCTGGACTGGAAAATCCTTCTCAAGACGATCCCCGTCGTTCTTCTCGGCCGCGGGGCGAGCTGAGTGTCTCGAAGAACCCGCGGCGAGTATCCGCCCCGGTGCGCAGCGGCTTGAACTTCCCATCGGGAAGGCGTAAAGTCACCCGCTTGCGAACGGGGTATGGCCAACCGGGCCCATCCCGGGCACGAACACCAGGTTGCGCCGGTCGATGAGCTGGCTCAAAGGTCCGTTCGACCAGAAAGGTTGTTGAGCGGAATGAAACGCTGGCGGAACATTATCGCCATTGATCTTGGCAACTCCAGCGGGCGCGTTGTGCACGGCCGGTGGGACGGACGGCAAGGCTCGCTGCGCGAAATCTACAGGTTTCCCAACGCCGCGCAGGAAGAGGCCGGCCATGTGACCTGGGACGTGGAGAGAATCTGGCGGGAGATTCGGCGGGGACTGGAGGCAGCCCGCCGGGAAACCGGAGGAGCGATCGAAAGCATCGGGCTGGATAGCTGGGGCGCTGAGTACATTCTGATTGATCGTGCCGGAGAGCGCGTCGGCCCGGCCTATTGCCTCCGCGATCCACGCAACCTGCGGGGAATGGAGCGGGCTTTTGCCCTTGTGCCCCGGCGGAGGATTTACGAGATTACGGGCATCCAGGTGATGCCGGTGAACGCGCTGTACGGACTCCTGGCGCACCTCGAAGAGAATCCCGAGGAGTGGGAACGCGCCTGGTTATGGCTCGGCACCGCGGAATACTACCTTTTTCGGATGACAGGTGTCGCCGTGGCCGAGTACACCAACGCGCCCAACTCGCAGATGGTGGAGGCGTTCTCGAAGACGTGGTCGCGCGAGCTGTGCGAGGCCTGCGGATTGACCCTGGACAAATTTCCTCCGATCGTTCCTCCGGGCACAATTCTGGGAAATCTCCGCTCGCCCCTGGCTGAGGAACTGGGGCTCGCGAACGTGAAAGTGATCGCGCCGGCCTGTCACGACACAGCTTCGGCGGTCGCGGCCATTCCTTTCGCGCACGATAACCTGGCTTTCGTGAGTTCGGGGACTTGGTCGCTGGTGGGCACTGTGCTCCGCGAACCGCTCATATCGGAAAAGGGGTATGAGTTCAACATCACCAATGAAGGCGGAGTCGGCGACACGATTCGTTACCTCCGCAACGTGATCGGGCTCTGGCTTCTCCAGGAATGCCTGCGGGAGTGGAACGAGCAGGGAAATCCGGTTACCGCCGCAGAGCTGGCGGAACAGTGCATGGACGCATCCCTCGAGGGTCCCTCGGTTGATCTCTCGGACGAGAAGACTTTCCTTGCTCCCGGAAACATGGTGGAACGCATCAACGCGGAACTCCGAGCGCGCGGTTATTCTGAAGTGCAACGGCCTGCCGAGGTTGCAGGCCTCATCTTCCGCAGCCTGGCGCGACGCTACGCGGAGGTCATTGAGGCCATCCGGACTTGTACTGGGAAGTCGATTGAACGCCTTTGCATCGTTGGCGGCGGGGTCCGGAACGAAGCCCTTAACCGGCTGGCGGGGCAGGCGACGGGCCTTGAGATCGTCAAAGGGCCGAGCGAAGCCACGCTGATCGGCAACGTTGCTGTCCAGATCGCCGCGCTTGAGAACACGCGCTCCCTGGAGCAGATCCAGTCCATCGCGTCGCGATTGAGCTTTGGAAATGACCACTGAATTCTGATTCGCGATCGGCGTCCTCACGACAGGGCATAAAACAAAGTTGTGGCGCGGAGAGCTGGTAATTCCCTTGCACGAGTTGCGGGGAACCAACTATCCTGAAGAGCGTGGGAGAAGAGGCTTATATGAAAGCAGCTTTTTTGACGGGCCTTCGCGAAATGGAGATCCGCGAAGCGCCGGAGCCGAAGATCACAAGACCCCGCGATGTTCTCTTGCGGATTGACACCGTGGGAGTCTGCGGCTCTGACGTGCATTATTACACCACGGGGCGCATTGGCTCGCTGGTGGTGAAATACCCGGAGATGACAGGACACGAATGCGCTGGAACGGTGGTAGAGGTCGGGCCGGAGGTGACGGAATTCAAGCCCGGCCAGCGAGTCGCCGTTGACCCGCTTGTGACTTGCGGCCAATGCGACCAGTGCCTTTCCGGCAGGGCCCACACCTGCCGTCATCAAGCCTTTCTGGGCTGTCCCGGCCAGGCGCCGGGCGCGCTCGCTGATTATCTGGTGATGCCGGCGGACTCGTGTTATCCCGTACCGGATTCCATGACTCTTGTGCAGGCCGCGGCCGTGGAGCCCTTCTCGATCGGGCTCTACGCGCAGCGGATGGCGCGCCTCGAGGACGGAGCGAAGATCGCCATCCTCGGCGCCGGGCCCATCGGCCTGTGCACCCTGCTTGCCTCCCGCGCTGCGGCGCGGTGTACGGCCTACGTCACCGACCTGCTCGATGAGCGACTGGAAGTGGCTCGCCGCTCGGGCGCGACCTGGACCGGCAATCCTCGGAAGTGCGATGTGGTGCAGGCCATTAACCAAATGGAACCGCTTGGCGTGGACTTCGTTTTCGAGTGCGCGGGCCAGCAGGAGACGGTGGACCAGGCCGTCGAGATTCTGAAGCCGGGAGGAACACTGCTCATCATCGGGATTCCCGAAGTGGACCGCCTGAGTTTTCCCATCCACAGTGCGCGACGCAAGGAACTCACGATCCGGAACGTCCGACGGCAGAACGAGTGCATGGCCCCGGCCATCGAGATGGTGGCCAGCGGCAAGGTGAACCTGGACACGATTGTGACCCACCACTTTTCGCTTGCCGAAACGAAGAAGGCCTTCGACCTCGTAGCCGATTATCGCGACGGAGTCGTCAAGGCCATCATCCACGTTTCGCAGCAGACATGAACCCGCGCGTCGTCGCCGGTCAAATTGGGCGGACCCTGCCAGGGGCGTTTTCCCAACCGCGACGCCAAGCAACATCGCCTCTTTCCCAGGACGGCCAGTCTGATATACTGCGGACAGCCGACCGCCGGGGGAAAGGTGAAGATGGTGGGCAGCATCCCGCGACTCATCGTTCGTGACGCTTTCGGGAACGAGCGGAATGTGGAGATCACGCGCACTCCATTTTCGCTGGGCCGACAGAGCGATAACGATCTTGTCCTCCTGGACAACCGCATTTCGCGCCGCCACGCCGTCATTGTAAAGGACGGTGGCGGCTATGCGATCCGGGACGCCGGCAGCCGCCACGGGACGTTCGTCAACGGAGAGCCCGTCAAAGAGAAGCCCCTCCACGGCGGCGACCAGATCCGGCTGGGGGTTGCGGACTCTTACCAACTCGCTTTTGCCATGGAGCAAGCCGACCTCCCGAATCTTCTCGAGCGCATCGGGAAGGTGCCGGAAAGCCCTGCGCCGCAGCTTCATCACTTGAACCTGCTTCTGCAAATGGCCCAGATGCTGGTCCGGCTGCCGGCGCTTGAGGAAGTGTTGACCGCCCTCCTCGATTCCGCGATCCAACTGGCGGACGCCGAACGCGCCTTGCTTTTCCTGCGCGACGATTCGGGTGAATTCCGCCTGCGCCTGGCTCGCGGCCGGGGAGGAACAACCCTCGGGACGGAACTGACGGATTATTCCCGGGCGGCCGTGGAGCGCGTGGCGCAAAGCGGGCGCGAGGAAGTCGCGCTCGAAGAAGAGGGAACGGGGCGAGCAACGCACGAGACCGGCATCATTCGCGGCCTGATGCGAGGCGTGGTGGCGGTTCCCCTTCAAAAGGTGTCGATGAAAGAACGCACCCTCGATACCACCATGATCAGTGCGCCGGAACTGCTGGGGGTGCTTTACCTGGACAGCCGGGTCCGGGCAGCATCGCTGACCGGCCTGGACCGGCAGGTGCTTCAGACGCTGGCGGTGGAAGGGGCGACGGTTATCGAGAATGCGCGCCTGCTGCGGCTTACGCAGGAGCAGGAACGCCTCCAGCACGAACTCGATCTGGCGCGGAACATCCAACAGGGACTCCTGCCGCGCCAATTGCCCCGCAGCGCATACTTCGAGATGTCGGCCCTTTCGCTGCCTTGCCACACCGTGGGGGGCGACTACTACGATGTGGTCACGCTGCCGGGTGACCGTTTTGGATTCACGGTCGCCGACGTTTCGGGAAAAGGCCTGCCCGCTGCCATGCTGGCCGCGACGCTGCAAGGCGCCTTCGCGTCGGCCGCCGCGGGTGATCCCTGCCTGCCCGACCTTTTTTCCCGGGTCAACGATTTCCTCTGTGGGCGCGCTCCTTCCGCGATGTATGCCACGATTTTCTATGGGGTGCTGGATCCGACCGGCTGCCTGGACTTCGTAAACGCGGGCCATTTGCCTCCGCTGCTTTTGCGTTCGCA
>Ga0070741_10015259_pt1 | contig 13058 bp, 10 predicted proteins | sample Coa_R1_4_FD_66440 | JGI IMG/M metagenome (GOLD analysis project Ga0070741, IMG submission 66440) | Surface soil microbial communities from Centralia Pennsylvania, which are recovering from an underground coalmine fire - Coalmine... | ecosystem: Environmental > Terrestrial > Soil > Unclassified ...
CGTCTCCTCCTCCAGAGAAGGGAGGGAGACTGGGGCACCCTCCGGCGTATGAACACCAAGGCCGACATTCTGATTGTGGATGACGAAGCCAACACGCTGGCTTCGCTCTCCCGCGCCTTCCGTCTGGCAGGCCATGAGGCCACCGTGTGCGACAACGCAGCGCGCGCGCTGGAGCTGGCGCAGAACCACACATTCGACCTGGTGCTCTCCGACGTGGTGATGCCCGGCCGCGACGGATTGGCCCTGCTGGAGGACCTGCGCGGCAGCGGCGTCACAACCCCGGTCGTAATGATGTCCGGCCAGGCGCACATCGACATGGCCGTGCGCGCGACGCGGCTGGGCGCGCTCGACTTCCTCGAGAAGCCAATCTCCACCGACAAGCTGCTGGTGACGGTGGAGAACGCGCTCAAGCTGAAGCGGCTGGAAAATGAGAACCGCGACCTGCGCTCGCGCGTCGGCAGGCACGAACTCGTTTGGAGTGGCGCTGCCATGCAGCGAGTCATGGCGCAGCTGGACCGTATAGCTGCCAGCGAGACGCGAGTGTGCATTTACGGGGAAACTGGAACCGGAAAGGAGCTGGCGGCACGCAGGTTGCACGAGCAGAGCCCGCGCGCACAGGGGCCGTTCGTCACGCTGAACTGCGCTGCAGTTCCGCCGGAGCTGATCGAGTCGGAGCTGTTCGGCCACGAGAAAGGCGCCTTCACCGGCGCCTTGCAGCGGCACCTGGGCAAGTTCGAGCAAGCGCACCGCGGCACGCTGCTGTTGGACGAGATAGGCGACATGCCGCTGCACATGCAGGCCAAGCTACTGCGCGTGCTGGAGGAAGGCGAGGTGGAGCGTATCGGCGGAGCCAAGCCGGTGAAGGTCGATGTGCGAGTGGTGGCGGCAACGCATCGCGATCTTGCAGAGTTGGTCACGCAGGGCACCTTTCGACAGGACCTCTATCACCGCGTGGTCGTGTTCCCGATTACGCTGCCGCCGCTGCGGGAACGGGCGGAAGACATCCCTAAGCTGGTCGAACATTTTGCCTCGGTGGTTTGCGCGCAGAATGGCTGGAAGCCCACTCCTTTCGCCAGCGCGGCACTCGCGGCGCTGGAGGCATACACCTGGCCTGGCAATGTGCGTGAGCTGAGAAATATGGTGGAGCGTCTGCTGTTGCTGGCTACCTGCGGGAGCGTGGACGCCGCGACGGTGGAGCTCGCGTTGCCGCGCGCGAGCCAGGCGACAGGGCCGACGGCCTCACACAAAGACAAAGACGGCGGCCGCTTGGTGGAGCGGCTGGCGGCCTTCGAGCGCGAAACGATTCTGGCCGAGTTGCAGCGGCAGCATCATCACATCACCAACACCGCCAAGGCGCTTGGCCTGGAACGCAGCCATCTCTACAAGAAATGCCAGCAGCTGGGCATCGATCTGCGTCAACTGCGCTGGGCGGAGAGCGGCAGCGCATCGCGTCCCGCCATAGCGGCACGCGGTGGCGACGAGTTATAATCGTCAAGCTGCTTGAAAGGCGCCCTTAGCTCAGCTGGATAGAGCGTCTGGCTACGAACCAGAAGGTCGGGAGTTCGAATCTCTCAGGGCGCGCCATTCTTTTGAATAGATTAGAGCACTCGTATCGAGTGCCCCTTCAACATCTGACGTGAATTCTCCGCCTTCTTTCCGTCAAAGGGTCGAACTGGTGTGCGCAGGCCGTCGGCATCACGTTCGCGCGGGATGTTCAGGTCAAGACGCTTTGGTTGCCAAATGCAGCAAGACTCTTCGGCTAATGGGTTCCCGGTGAGAGCACAGGCCCTCGCCCAGGATCCTCCGCAGGCGTCACGGAGTTCGCACACTCCACATTTGCCCTCTAAATTCCTGCTGTCGCGAAGGGCGACGAACAGCGGCGAATGCCGTTAGAGTTCGGCTAGCGACTGTTTACGCACGTTTCCCGCCGAGGGTGGCGGAAAGCCGCTCGGGAAGACTTCTCCCAGGTGGTGGTATTGCAATTGTGGTTGCTGACCCTCTCCATGCAAGCAATGCTTAGCGGCGAATACAGGACACTAATTCCAGCGGCAGCAGGATCGACTGCTTTGCTGGCCGCAACCGTCGGCTTAGTTCGCTATGTTTTCCATTTTGATCGCGAGATCACTAGGGAATAGAAATAGTGCGTCTCCGATGTTCTGTGACAAGCTGGCCACATTTGCTCAAAAGCAGGCTTCTAATTGTTTCTGCGGACCTGTTTCCGCGGAATCGGAAACCTTACTCTTCACGGAGTAGCGTCAGGAGACAACGAATGAATAGGCAAATAAGAATTTTATTGCTGGCGATCGGTATTGGATTGGTTCCCTTTTGTTTCTCTGCCGTGCCCATGCAGGCACAGCAAAACGAGATGCAGCGGGCGCACGACGCCGGATATCAGAACGGCGTGAATGCCGCTCGCCAGAACAAGCCGATGAACTTGAACACTGACGACTGGCACGGCGACCGGCTGAACGCCTACCGCCAGGGCTACGAGGAAGGCTACCGTAGCATGCGTGCCGGCGGCGAAAATGGCTGGCGCGGCTACCAGAACTCCGAGGATCAGAAGGCATACCAAGCCGGTTACCGTAACGGTGTTCACGACCGGGAAGTCAATCACCCGATGAACATGCGCACCGGCGACTGGAAAGCGGACCGTTTGGAAGCCTATCGCAAGGGCTACGAAGAGGGCTATCACGCGCGAGAGCACGGCCATGAACGGGCCGAAGGTTATGACCAGCGCTAGCTGAAGCACAACAGCCAGCCAATTGAGAGCGCAGCCGGGGTGGCTGCGCTCTTTATTTGCTCAGACAGGTAAGCGGCTAAGTGGCTAGAGCCGCTTTCGATTTTTCCCGCATTGCGGACGGCCTGAGGGCCCGTCGATTTTCAGTCGTGAACGATTAGCGTCGGCCGCGTCCGCCACCGCCGCCGCGTCCGCCACGGCTACCGCCGCGATCTCCCCGTCCGCCGTGATGCCCTCCGCCATGCCGGCTGCCGGCATGCTCGCGCCGCTCGCCGCCCTCACGGTTGAAGTTCTGCTCGGGCTCGTCAGCGCGCTCGTGTCCACCTTCGAAGGTCACTGAAGCGCCAGCGCCGCCTTCGCCTTCCGGCGCAGCTTCGCCGCCGCCCGCCGCCTGCATCTTCGCGCGCTGCTCGCGGAGTATGGCCTTGCGCGACAGCTTGATCCGGTTGCCTTCGACGGCCAACACCTTCACCAGCACCTGATCGCCTTCCTTCAGCTCGTCGCGAACATCGTTGATGCGGTGCTCGGCAACTTCGCTGATATGCAGCAGACCGTCGGTGCCCGGAATAATTTCAACGAAAGCGCCAAAGTCCGCCAGCCGCGTGACCTTGCCAAGGTAGGTCTTCCCTACTTCGGCGGTCGCCGTGATGTCGCCGATCATTTGCAGCGCCCGGGCCGCAGCCGCCTGATCGCTCGAGGAGACATTAACCTTACCGCTGTCTTCGACGTCAATCTTCACGCCTGTGGCTTCGACGATGCCGCGAATCACCTTACCGCCCGGCCCGATCAGGTCGCGGATCTTATCGGTTGGAATGGTCAGGGTGTAGAAGCGCGGCGCGAACTCGCTGATCTTAGTGCGCGGCTCACCGATGGCGGCGTTCATCTTGTCGAGGATGAACAGGCGCCCGGCCTTGGCTTGCTGCAACGCCTCGCGCATGATCTGCGGGGTGATGCCCTGGACCTTGATGTCCATTTGAAGCGCAGTGATGCCGCCGCGGGTGCCGGCAACTTTGAAGTCCATATCGCCGTAGTGATCTTCCGCGCCGGCGATGTCGGAGAGGACGGCGTAGTCGTCACCTTCCTTCACCAGACCCATTGCAACGCCCGCAACGGAAGCCTTCAGCGGAACGCCCGCGTCCATCATGCTGAGCGATGCACCGCAGACGGTGGCCATTGAGGATGAGCCGTTCGACTCGAGGATGTCGGAGACAACGCGCATAGCATAGGGCCAATCGGTATCGCTGGGCAGAACGGCGAAAAGCGCGCGCTCGGCGAGGGCGCCGTGGCCGATTTCGCGGCGTCCCGCACCACGCAGAAATGCCACTTCTCCAACAGAGAACGGGGGAAAGTTATAGTGAAGCATGAAGCGCTTCTTGGCTTCGCCTTCGAAGGCCTCGAGCCGCTGCATGTCTTCGGCGGTGCCCAGCGTGGTGGTGACCAGCGCCTGGGTTTCGCCGCGGGTGAAGATCGCCGAACCGTGAGTGCGCGGCAACACGCCGACCTCGATCCAGATATCGCGGATCTGGTCGAACTTGCGGCCATCCGGACGGCGGCGCTCCTTGATCACCTGCTCCCGGAAGACCTGTTCGCGCAGGAGGTCGAAATAGCTGGTCGCTTTCTTGCGACCTTCCATGTCTTCGTCGTCGATGGTGCTCTTCAGCTCGTCCTTGAGCTGCTTGATGAGCGAGTAGCTTTCGTTCTTGGGATACTTCTCGGTATTCGCCGCGTCCTTCAGGCGCTCGCCCATTTTTGTCCGCAAATCGTCGAGGTAGTCCTGATCGAGCACTGGCGGCTGGACCTTGCGCTTCTCCTTGCCGCCTTTTTTCACCAACTCGGTGATCGCTGCGCAGATTCTCTTGATCTGCTCATGGCCGAACTCGATGGCTTGGACGACGACTTCCTCGTCAACTTCGCGAGCGCCCGACTCGATCATCACGATGCCTTCGGAGGTACCGACGACCATCAGGTTCAGGTCGCCCGAGCGCTGCTCGTCGTAGGTCGGGTTGATGATGAACTGCTCATTCACGCGGCCGACACGCACTGCGCCGATGGGGCCGTTGAACGGAATGTCGGAGATGCTGAGCGCGACGGAGGCGCCGTTGATGCCGGAGACATCCGGATCGTTTTCAGTATCGGCCGAGAGCACCATGGCGATGACCTGGGTCTCGCAGCGGAAGCCTTCGGGGAACAGGGGGCGGATGGGGCGGTCAATCTGGCGGCTGGTGAGGATTTCGCGCTCACTGGGCCGTCCTTCGCGCTTGATGAAGCCGCCGGGAATCCGGCCCGCCGCATAGGTGTACTCGCGATAGTCGACGGTAAGGGGGAAGAAGTCGATCCCTTCGCGAGGCTCAGGGTTGGCGCAGGCGGTGGCCAGGACGACGTTGTCGCCCATGCGCACCACGCAGGAGCCGTGCGCCTGCTTTGCCAGCTTGCCGACTTCGAATTGGATGGACTTGCCACCGGGCAAATCGACTGAGATTTCATGCTTGTGGACGCCGTGAAGTTCGGCGGTCATGGTGTCTGCTTCGTTCATTTCGTAAGTTCCTTCTGTGTAGCGCAACCGATTCGAATGGGCGCCTTTTCGGTGCGCCGTCATATCGCGGGAGCGCGCGGCTTCGGCCGCTGAGGCCCCCTTCGGGACTAAAGGCCATTTCGTTTGGTCCTGAGCGGCGCGGCTGAAAGCGCGTCCCTTCAAAACCATAGTCACGATATGGGAGATGGAGTGAAATACAAGTCAGCCGAGAGAGGCTGTGGTCAATGGGCGCAAGCTGCACCCGTGTACGCCGATTTCGCGCGCCCAGCTCTGCCGGATCCCGCGAGAACACGCCCGAAGCGTAAGTAGTTCAGTCGGCACTCGCTACTTGCGGATGCCCAGCTTCTGAATGACGGCCTTGTAGCGCTCGGTATCAGACTTTCTGAGGTAGTCGAGCAGGCTGCGACGCTTGCTCACCATCATAAGAAGGCCGCGCCGGGAGGCATGGTCCTTCTTGTGGGTCTTGAAATGCTCCGTCAATTCGCCAATCCGCGAACTCAGAATGGCGATCTGAACTTCCGGTGAACCGGTGTCGTTATCGTCCCGCCGGTTATCGGCAATCAGGGCGGCTTTTTTCTCTCGGGCTAACACTGAATCGGCTGCGCTCCTACTCTTTTATCGTATGTTGTTACGTCGTCAAGGATAACATGCGCGAACGGGAACGGGCAAAGAGGAAGCCTGGAAAAGTCATAGTCACCCCAGCTTTGCCTCTGAATCGATGTACGCTGCGATGAATCGTGCTTCGATGGAGTAACTGTTGCCATGGGAAATATCGAACCTTGGAGGGCCCCATTTGTTGTGCCCTAACGAAACCCGGCCAAACATGAAGATTTGGCCGGGTCGGTATTAGATCCGCGAGATAGGTTCGAGTTACGGCAGAGCCGTTCCCGGGGTGAACGAGACGCCGCGAAGCACCTCGCCAAAGCCGGCGCTTTCGAAGGTCGTGAAGCTCTCGTTCGGCAGAGTGGTGGCGCTAATCTGATCGTTAATCACCACCAGCATGTTGGGGTCGGCGCCGGGATCACCGTTACCGCTCACCGTGGAGGTGATGGCGTAGATGGTCGCTGTGCCGTCGCCGTTGACAATACCGGTAAGGTTGCGCAGACCATCGGTTCCGGGCGACCACGGCAGCCTGGTCGCTGGATTGTTGCCGGTGGGGTAGTTTGCGATGGTGTACGGAATACCCAGCTGCAATCCCGATTGCAGAACGTAAGCGAGGTTCCACTGGCCGGCGATCGGATCGAAGATCCACTTCTGCAGTCCCGCCGTCGGGGAGGACGCCGCCTTGGTATAGACGCCGTTCGAGAAAGTATTATCGCCGTCGCCTTCATCGGCAACGTACAGCGTAGTCGCGTTGGCGAACCATATGCCGAATGGGAACGAGGTCTTCGATTTGAGCTTCTTGGGGAAGCCGTTCAGGATGCACATATTATTGGGATCGAGTCCCATGGTCTGCAGCAGGTTCGGGTCATAGGCCAGAGGTGCATTGGGCAGGGTCGCTCCAGCCGGCGGCAGGCCGATGCCCTTGCTGTCGTTACACACCGTGAGCGTCGGATCGACGAAATATACAGTGTTGACGCCATTGCTGCCGCTGCCCTTCGTGTAATACAGCACATTGTTAAAAATGGTCAGGCCGCGGAAGTTGGTGTCTTTGCCGATCTTGTCCTGCGGATCGCCGATTTGCGTGATGTTGAAGCTGGCGAGGGGCGTGGGCTGCCCTGGTCGCTGCGCAACCTCGGCGCGCACCTCGGCCGTAAGGATCTGCGCGCCGGCGCCGATGATGATGCCGTCCGGTTGAGGATTGCCGCCGTTACCTGCATTGCCCGCGGTGTACAGGAAATTGTTCCTCCCCGAGTTGTTCCATATCGTTGCCCGGCCATTGTTGCCGCTATACGCGTTGGTCACGGTGAAGTGAAACTTGCCGTGAGCGTCGACCTGCGCCACCGCGCGATACGCGTTGATGCCCACCGGATCGGTGGGATCGACGTCGGCAGGCGTGTTCGAATTCGAGACATCCACATTGTCGATGGGCGAGACGTAGCCCATAAAAGTGAGGTACTGGCCGTCGGTCGAAAGGTTCAGCGCCAGCTCGGACTTCGAGGAGAAGCTGGTGACCATTTGGTCCTTCTGCGGATTCACTCCGTTCTGCGAGCTGTTAGGAACTTCGAGCGAATTGACGAGCGTTCCGGCCGGCGTGTACTGGTCGAGAAACACCGTTGACGTGATCCCGAAGCTAGGATCAACCAGGTCGTTGTTCCAGACATAGGGATAAGTGCCGTCATTGGTTGCCGCGCCGGCACAGCCGCCCTGCGTCTGCTGGCAGTTGGGCGGCAAGATTTGGCCAACCTGCACGTTGTTCGGGTTGTTGTCATACACGCTGCGGCTGACCACCAGATTACCGGGCGAGAAAAAGTTGCTCTGGGCGCTAGCGCAGGCGACGCCAGCAAGAGCGATTCCGGAAAGCAGCGCAATTCGATGAAGCAGCACGCAAAAAGAGTTCCAGGGTGTTTCTGTCACGCAAGTCTCCTTTGAATTTCAGGCGATGGATGCCGTTGAACCGAGGCTCTAGCTCTTCTTAGCAGCCCGGTATTGCGCCTGAGTTACGGACAGGTGACAAACGCGTGAATGTCTGGCGGGCAATGGAAAACGAAACCCGAAACCGTAAGAGGGATTGGGTCGTAGGGGGGGAAAGAAGGCCGCGCCTTACCCCTGTGCCCCAACCGAGGCTGAGACACAGGTGTTAAGCGCTCTGTTCAACGTCACTGTCCCGATTCGACCTTGTTGACCTTGATGGTGTTTCTGTCGCTATTAAACTGGTACCTGACCGTCACGTTCTGCCCGTTGTAGTTCTTCAGTGCGTTCGGGTTGCTGACCTTCCAGGTAGTGTTGTTGCTGCTGAAGGTCCTGCCATCGTCGCCGACCATGCCGGTCATGGTGTGGTGCGGCGAGGTGTTCATGCCGTTCACCTGGTTCTCGGCCGATTGGTTCGCCGACTGCTGCTCCATTTTCGAATTATTATTCGGGTTCTGCTGCTGCGTATTGTCCTGGGCAAAAGCAACCGCCGCCGAGGACAACGCCAGCGCCAGCAGAGCGGTTATCAGCTTCGTCATCGCTAGCTCCTTGTGAGGCTCCCTGTCGCATGACGAGAATTCCTGACCTCTGTCATGCCTAGTTTTGTGACGGTAACTTCAGGGCGCGGGTTTGCTGGCAAGAGAGCTGCGGTTCGCAAACGGAGGCTCCAGACGGGCGGCTACTTTGGCCAGAGGTCGGCCAAGCCGAGCGGCTGCTCTCCCGGTGGACATCTTGGGCGCGGCGTGAAACTCACATCACCTTAGCCCCGCCAGATAGCCCATAGAAGGCAAAGCTGACCTGCCATCCATCATGCGTTCATTGCAGAACAAAAATGTTTCGGTACCCGAATCGGCCCGTCTTCAACTCACCGCGCGTAAGCGAGTCGACTGGCGAAGGCTGCTCTGTTCGTGCGAGATTAACCCGTGCCCCGTTTCACGTTCTTCATCGGCAAAGGCGGCGTCGGCAAGACCACAGTCTCGTCCGCGTACGCCCTGCACCGCGCCGCCAAGAGTCCTGGCAAGCGATTCTTGCTGCTCTCTACCGATCCGGCACATTCGCTCGCCGACGTCCTGCAAGTGAAGGTGGGTGACCGGGCGGTGCGCCTGGGCAGCGCCGGGCAGCTTTGGGCGCGGCAGCTTGATGCCGGCCGCCAGATCCGGCGTTTCCTTGCGCAGGAACGCCGCGAACTCCTGGCGCTGCTGAGCAAAGGAAGTTTCTTCACCGTCCAAGAGATCGAACCGTTGCTCGACACCAGCTTGCCCGGCATGGCGGAAGTTGCGGCGCTAATCGCTGTGCAGGAGCTGCTGGCGAGCGGCTACGACGAAGTAATCGTCGACACGGCGCCGATGGGACACGCCATCCGGCTGTTCCAGATGCCGGAGCACTTCGCGCGTTTTCTGGACGTTCTGGAAACAGCGACGGCGCGCGACCGGGTGCTGGCAGCGCATTTTCAGGGACGGCCGCGGCGCGAGCCGGCGGTGGAGCGCTGGACGCGCCTGGTCAAAGAGCTCGAGCAGGCGCTCTCAACCGAAGGCTCGCAACTCGTGCTGGTCACCACGCCAGAACCGTTCTCGCTCCAGCAGTCGGCACGTGCAGCAGAAACGTTTGCCGCCGGAAGCGTGCGCCAACGCATGACGACTGTCGTTCTCAATCGCGCCATGGCCGCGGGGCGCACTTGTGCACGCTGCCGGACGCGCGCCGAGCAGACGGTTGCCGCCCGAAAATTCCTGCAGCGCCAATTTTCTTCAGCGCTGATCTTTACTGGCGAGGACCCAGGCTGTCCCATCCTTGGGCTCGCCGGGTTGCGCTCCTACGGGGCGCATGTTTTTTACGGACGCAAGCTGCCGAAGTCGATCGTGAAGCAGCCGCCGAAAGCTTCGCCGATTCAGCTACAGCCTGAAAAGTGGCCGCGACTCTCCACCGCATTGACGCTTACCTTTGGCAAAGGCGGCGTCGGCAAGACGACAATCTCCGCCGCATTGGCGTTTCACCACCGCCAAACAGCAAAACGCGAATCTGTCACCATCTGCTCGATTGATCCCGCACCGTCCCTGGATGACATCTTCCAGGCGACAGTCGGCGACGCTCCGCGCCCGGTCCTGCGCGATACCAAATTACTTGCGGCGGAGTTCGATGCCGTGGCGGAGTTTCAGCAGTGGACGGACAGCCTACGCCGGTGGTTCACCCAAGCCATGACCAGTAACGAGCGCGGCCTCCACATCGACGTGAGTTTCGATCGCAGGTTTCTGCTTACGTTGCTCGATGTTGTGCCTCCGGGTGTCGACGAACTCTTTGCCATATTCCGCATCCTCACCCTGCTCAACGAGAACGGGCGAGTGGTGATCGACATGGCTCCGACGGGTCACGCTCTGGAGGTTTTGCGAACACCCGCGCGCCTGCTCTCCTGGACGCGGCTGTTGCTGAAGACGCTGGCGGCCCATCGCAAGCTGCCTATGGCGCGCGACGCCGCGGTTGAGGTCGCGGGCCTCTCCCAAAGGGTGCGCGAAGTGGCAGACGTGCTGCGCAACCGCAGCCGCAGCAGTGTTGTCGTGGTCACGCTGGCCGAGCCGTTGCCGAATTACGAGACGCGGCGGCTTTTGCGCTCACTGCGCGAGATGCACGCTCCGGTGCGTGCGCTGATCGTCAACCGCGTGCTCTCTGTCAAGGGCATTCGGTGCGAACGATGCAAGCGGGCAGCGGCGTGGCAGGCGTTCTCGCTGCTGCAGCTCAAGCGCGAAGGGCGCGGCGTGGAGCTGTGGATCGCGCCTGAGGCCGAGCGGCCGATCGCCGGCGCGAAGGCGCTGCGGAAGTTCACAGGTGAGCTGTATCGGCTGCGGTAACAGGATTGAGGGTGGCAATCCGGTACAATTTCACCTGCTTTGTCGCTTCGTCATGCCTAGGCTCGCGAAACCCACGTCGAAATCCTCAAGTAGGAGGGCGCCCGCGCGCGTACTTTACTTGTATGGGATCTCGCGAATGCCGCAGCAACGCACGCCCGCCATTGCCGCCGAAGGGATTGACGGCAGCGCTCCGGTCGAGGCGTTCCGAGCCGGTAAGTATCTTTGCTGGGTCAGTCGCGTCTCGAAGAAAGACTTTGCCGACCAGATCACTGAGCGCATGCAGAACCTGGATTGGCTGGCGGGCGCAGGCTTGAGGCATCAGAGGATCGTGGCCGAAATTTCAAAAAAGCTGGCTGCCCTGCCGGCGCGCTTCGGTACGATATTTCTCAGCGAATTATCCCTGACGCGGCATGTGGAAGAACGCGAGCCTAACTTGCGCGCCGCATTCGCGCGGGTGGCCGACGCTGACGAATACGGCATCAAGATTTTCGCAAAGCCTACAGCGGCGCGCCGCAAGCGCACTCTCGCCAGCAGCGGAGCGGAATATCTGAAGCGCAAGGCGGAAAGCTTGCGGCCGCGGACAGCAGCCAAAGGCGGCAAGGAGATCGAGGAGTTTGCGGCGGCGCTGAAGCAGCTGGCCATCGCCGACAGCCCCGGCGGCAAGGCCAGCTCCGGCCAACCCGGCTTGCTGTGGCACGCCTCACTGCTGGTACGCAGGAAGGATCGCGAGAAATTGGACTCGCTGCTGCGAAAGTACGCAGACCGGTGGCAGGAGCTTCGCCGCATCGATTGCAGCGGACCGTGGCCGCCGTACTCCTTTGTGGGGGAGCATGTCTGACGCGAGCCTGCAGTCCGGGCTGGCGCTGGAGGGAGAGGGCGAGCTCTCGCTGCTTGATATCCTCGACCACGTGCTGAACGCCGGCGTGCTGATTCATGGCAGCCTGGTGATTTCACTGGCGGGCGTGGATCTGGTGTACGTTGGGCTGAATGTCATTCTCACGTCCGTCGAGACTGCACTGCGCAATATCGAGGGCAGAGCGGACCTTTAGGTCCGCGTGCCAACCGGCCTTACAATCGCGTTCAGAGCTGAAGCCCCAGGCGTCAGCCCGGAACATCCGGCTTACGATTGCTGCGACGCGGGTCTGAAGACCCGGTCTACCGATGCCCTGTCTTCTTTACTGCGTCACCCAGGCAACTGCGACGGTCGAGATCACCGGCGGCGTGTGCAATGAAGCCGTCAAGTCGCGTGAGATGCTGGGAGTCCGGGTCTACTGGAGCGATCTGCTGGACGTGCAAGCGTGCCTCGGCACCCCGGAGGCGATCAAACAGGCAGCGCTGCAGTTTCATCAGGTGCTGCGCGAAATTCTCGCCGCCACAACGCCAGTGCCGTTCCGATTTCCGACATTACTCGATAGCAGCGACAACCTGGAGCAGCACCTCGCCTCCGAACAGGAGCTTTACCGCGAGGCGCTGGTGCGGGTTGGGGGCGCCGTGCAGTATGAGGTCATCGCCACTTGGACAGATGAGCCGGCGACCGATGCCGGCAAGCCGATCAGCGGCCGCGAGTATTTGAAGCGGCGACAGGAAGCCGCGGGACGCGTCGCCGCCGTCGAGAGCAAGCTGAGGCGCGTCACTGCAGACGCGGTTCGCGAGTGGCGCGGGCGGCAGGAGCGCAAGAGTTATCGATGGTTTGCCCTGGTGCCGCGCGAGTGCCGCGACCGCTTTCTGGCTGGGCTGCGCGGGGCGGGCGGATCCGAAGGCGTTCGCCTGCGGCTGAGCGGGCCGTGGCCGCCAAGCGAGTTTGTCGCGTCACGAGGCGAGCATGGATAAACCGAAGCGGCTGACGTCCGAAGAGGTCGAAGCAACCGTGGCGGAACTGCGGCGCCAGCTGCAGTCCAGCGCGAATGAGGCCCTCGAGCGCATTGACTGTAATTCAGAGACGATTGAGCAGGGGCTGGCGAAGCTGGTGCTCGGACTCATCGAACTGCTGCGCCAGTTGCTGGAGCGGCAGGCCATCCGCCGCATGGAAGGCGGCACCCTTAGCGATGAGCAGGTCGAGGAGATGGGCCTGGCGCTGATGAAGCTGGAAGAGAAAATGAAAGACCTGACCGAGCAGTTTGGACTAAAGCCGGAGGACTTGAATCTGGCGCTAGGGCCCTTGGGCAAGCTTATCGAATGACGCCGGCTGAAGAGTCTGCTGAAAAACTCGGGCGATGAGCCGTTTGGGTAGAGCTGGCCTTCAGGCCAGCGTCTAACCGTTTTGATTTCGTGCTTCCAAGCGAGCTTAGCTCGCGAGGAAGCCGCCTTTCCGGCTCCCCAACAAACCGTCAAGCCGGCATGCCCTTCTTGGCGCCTCCAACGCTAGCCGGAACGCCAG
>Ga0070741_10015260_pt1 | contig 13056 bp, 11 predicted proteins | sample Coa_R1_4_FD_66440 | JGI IMG/M metagenome (GOLD analysis project Ga0070741, IMG submission 66440) | Surface soil microbial communities from Centralia Pennsylvania, which are recovering from an underground coalmine fire - Coalmine... | ecosystem: Environmental > Terrestrial > Soil > Unclassified ...
TCCCGGCGAGCAGATGGAAGGCCCCTACTCCGCCCGCTTCCCATCCAGTTCAGTCGGGGAGAAATCCCGGCGAGCGCCCGTTCGCCGGGGGGCTGCCGATCAGCGATCCCGAGCGGAGCCCGACGAGTTCCGAGGGAGACGTGCATCGTGATCCGCTTCGAGCACCGGCCGGTGATGGTCGACGAGGTCGTCGCACTGTTGCGGCCGGTGCCCCCGGGGATCGTGGTGGATGCCACCGTCGGCGGTGGTGGTCATGCGGCCGCCGTACTCGACGGGGTTCCGCAGGTGACGCTGCTCGGACTCGATCGGGACGACGACGCACTCGCAGCAGCGGCTGCGAACCTCGCCCGATTCGGCAACCGAGTCACCTTGCGCGCAGTCCGCTTCGATGCTCTCGCGACGACGATGGAGGAGCTCGACGTGGATCGCATCGCAGGGGCGCTCTTCGATCTCGGCGTGTCGTCACCGCAGTTCGACCGTCCCGAGCGCGGCTTCAGCTACCGCTTCGAGGGCCCGCTCGACATGCGCATGGACCGCACGCAGGCGCGGACCGCGGCGGACATCGTCAACGAGGAGGACGAGCGCGAGCTGGCGCGCATCCTCCGCACGTACGGCGACGAGCGCTACGCGGCGCGCATCGCGCGCGGCATCGTCGCCGCCCGACCGATCACGACCACCACACGACTCGCGGACGTCGTCCGCGACGCCATCCCCGCACCGGCCCGCCGCAGGGGCGGCCATCCGGCGAAGCGCGCGTTCCAGGCGCTCCGCATCGCGGTGAACGACGAGCTCGACGCGCTCCCGGCCGCGCTCGATCAGGTCATCGACAGGCTCGCTCCCGGCGGGCGGTGCGTGGTCATCAGCTACCACTCCGGTGAGGACCGCATCGTGAACGAGACGTTCCGCACCGCGTCCACCGGCGGGTGCACGTGCCCGCCGGGTCTGCCGTGCACGTGCGGCGCGGTGGCGGTCGTGCGCGAGCTGCGTCCTCGCAAGCGCCGTCCTTCCGCGGACGAGGTCGCCCGCAACCCGCGCGCGGCGAGCGCCGTGCTGCGCGCCATCGAGAAGCTCGACTCCGCAGACGGTGCCGCCGCCTGATGGCGACCGTTCCCGCCACCCGTCGCGCCATGACCGCGCCGCGCCGCGCGCCCGGTCCGCGCGCGCCGGAGCACGCCGCACCGCGCCCGCGGCTGCGCGTCGTCGACGAGCGCGCACCGCGCCGGTTCAGCGCGACGACGCTCACGGCGATCGGGCTCGGCGCGGTGTTCGTCGTGCTGTTCGGCCTCGTCGTGTTCCACACCGTGCTGCTGCAGAACCAGCAGCGCATCGACCAACTCGATGCGCAGGTGCGCGACGAACAAGCGCGCTACCAGCAGCTGCGGCTCCAGGTCGCGCAGCTCGAGTCGCCGCAGCGCATCATCGACGTCGCGACGCAGAAGCTCGGGCTGGTGCCTCCCGCGACGACGACGTACCTGACGCCGACCGGTGACGACGCCGCGGCGGCCCGCCAGGCAGCGGCCGCGTCGCAGCGCGACAACTCCGGCACCGCCGACCCCGACACCGGACCCAGCGGCTGGCCGCAGGTGAAGCCGTACCTGGGTGCCGCGCCGTGAGCCCGACCCGCACGCCACCGCGCACCGGTACCACGAAGAAGATCGCGACGGCTCCCAGCCGATCCGTCCCGGCTGGGAGCCGTCGTCCCTCGTCGCGACCGTCGACCCACGCGGCGGACCCGCGTTCGCGCCAGCAGCTGCGGCGCACGACGCATCCGTCGATGCGGTCGCGCGCGCCGCAGACGCACGTCCGCACGGACAACCGGCGCCGGCTCCTCGCCGTGCTGATCGTCGTGGTGTTCCTGTTCACGCTCGTCGTCGGACGTCTGGCACAGCTCCAGCTCCTCGACGGGCACCGCTACGTGGCACTCGGTGAGTCGCAGCGCATCAAGCCCGTCGAGCTGCCGGCCGAGCGCGGGTCGCTGTTCGACCGGGACGGCAACGACCTCGCGCTGTCCGTCCCGCAGCACACGGTGTGGGCCGATCCGCGGTTGGTCGTCGACCCGCAGACGACGGCGGCGGCGTTGGCGCCCGTGCTCGGCATCGACCAGGACTCGCTGTTGCGGTCGCTCACCGCACCGGACAAGCAGTTCGTCTACCTCGCCCGCCAGGTCGACGACGCGACCGCGCAGAAGGTGACGGACCTCAAGCTGAAGGGCGTCGAGCTGCTCGAGGAGTCGAAGCGCTTCAACCCCTCGGGTGACCTGGCGCGCGGCGTGCTCGGGAGCGTGAACATCGACAACGTCGGGCGGGCCGGCCTCGAGCAGCAGTTCGACGGCACGCTCACCGGGACGCCGGGCGAGCTCGTGCTCGAGAAGGACCCGCAGGGCGGCACGATCGCGGGCGGGCAGCACAGCCTCACGCCCGCGCAACCGGGCAACGATCTCGTGCTGACGCTCGACACGGCGATGCAGTTCGAGACCGAGCGCGCGCTGTCCGACCAGATCGTGAAGATGGGTGCCAAGGGCGGCATGGCCATCGTCACCAACCCGAAGACGGGCGAGATCCTGGCGATGGCGGACATGGACCGTCCCGACGACAAGGGTCCGCCCGTGCCGAGCACGAACAACCGCGCGCTGACGACGGTGTTCGAGCCCGGTTCCGCGGCGAAGGTCATCACGATGTCGGCGGCGCTCGAGGAAGGTGTCGTCCCCGTCGACACGCGGCTGACCGTGCCGGACCACCTGCAGGTGGCCGACGGGATGTTCACCGATCACGATCCGCACCCGACGGAGCAGATGTCGCTCACGGACATCCTCGCCAACTCGTCGAACATCGGCACGATCATGTTGGGCCAGAAGCTCGGTGGCGCGCGCATCGACGACTACCTGCGTCGCTTCGGCTTCGGTACGACCACGGCGCTGCAGTTCCCGAACGAGTCGCCCGGCATCATGCTGCCGTTGAAGAACTGGTCGGGCACGTCGATCGCCACGATCCCCATCGGGCAGGGCATCGCCGTCACCGCCATGCAGATGCTGCAGGCGTTCAACGTCATCGCCAACGGCGGCGTGTACGTCGACCCGAAGCTGGTGCTGGCGACGGTGGGCAAGGACGGCGTGCGCCACGACACCGCCCCGTCGGCCACTCACCGCGTGATCTCGGCACAGACCTCCGCCCAGGTGCGGGACATGATGGAGCAGGTGGTCAAGTCCGGGACCGGTACGGCAGCGTCGATCGACGGCTACACGGTCGCGGGCAAGACCGGCACCGCCCGCAAGCCGCAGCCGAACGGCGGCTACACCGATGCCGCCGGCAACTACCACTACGTGGCCACGTTCGCCGGCTTCGTCCCCGCCGAGGACCCGCAACTCTCCGCCATCGTCGTGCTGGACGAGCCGAGCGCGTCGATCTACGCCAGCGACGCCTCGGCGCCGGTGTTCAGCCGCATCGCCGCCTACGGGTTGCGCCGCTTCTCGATCCCGCCGCCCGGCATCACGCTGCCGTCGTCCGTGCCCGCGCCGACGACGTTCAGCGCGCCGCACCAGGCCAACGACGTGACCGGCGGCGCCCGCCCGCCGGCCGCCACCGTGCCGTCGACGACGACCACCACGACGACCACGCCGACGAGCGCCACGAAGAAGACGCAGAAGAAGACAGGCGGTTGATGTGCGGCTGCGCGAGGTCCTCGCCGGCGTCGCAGTCGAACGGATGGTGGGCGATCCCGACACCGTCGAGGTGACGAGCGTCGTCCACGACTCGCGTGCCGTGCGCGCTGGTGCGCTGTTCTGCTGCGTGCCGGGTGCCGCCGTGGACGGCCACGACTTCGCGTCGACCGCGGTCGACGCCGGTGCCGTCGCGCTCCTGTGCGAGCGCGAGTTGCCGTTGCATGTCGCGCAAGCGCTCGTGCCGGCGACGCGCACGGCCATGGGCACGGCGGCGGCGACGTTCCACGGTCATCCGTCGCGCACACTCGACGTCGTCGGTGTGACCGGCACGAACGGCAAGACGACGACGACGCATCTGCTACGGGCGGTGCTCGACCGGGCGGGGCGTCGCGCGGAGGTGATCGGCACGCTCACTGGCGCGCGCACGACCCCCGAGGCGACCGAGTTGCAGGCGACGCTGGCGCGCATGCGCGACGACGGTGTGCGTGCCGTCGCGATGGAGGTCTCGTCGCACGCGCTCGCGCAACACCGCGTCGACGGCACGTGGTTCCGCGTCGGCGTGTTCACGAACCTCAGCCGCGACCACCTCGACTACCACCGCACGATGGACGAGTACTTCGATGCGAAGGCGTTGTTGTTCACGCCCGATCGGTGCGCGCACGCGGTCGTGAACGTCGACGACGAGTGGGGGCGCAAGCTGCTCGCCCGGATCGACGTGCCGTCGACGACGTACTCGCTGGACGACGTGCGCGACGTCGAGATCGGTCCGACGCAGTCGCGGTGCACGTGGGACGGCGTCGCGCTGCGGGTGCCGCTCGGCGGCCGCTTCAACCTGTCGAACGCGCTCGCCGCTGCCGTCAGCGCACGTGCGCTCGGTGTCGACGACCGCGACATCGCGGACGGGCTCGCGCACGCCGGCGTCGTGCCCGGCCGATTCGAGCCCGTCGATGCAGGACAGCCCTTCACGGTGATCGTCGACTACGCGCACACCCCCGACGGCCTCGAGCAGGTGCTCCGCGCCGCGCGCGACCTGGCGGCGGGCGCGTCGGTCATCGTGGTGTTCGGCAGCGGGGGCGACCGCGATCCCTCGAAGCGGGCGCCGATGGGGGAGGTGGCGTCGCGCCTCGCCGATCGGGTAGTCCTCACGTCCGACAATCCGCGGGGGGAAGACCCGGGAGCCATCATCGACGCCGTACGCCAGGGGATCAGTGACCGTTCCTCCCTCGCCGTGGAGCCAGACCGGCGCGCTGCGCTGCAGCGTGCCTTCGACGCGGCGGCGCCCGGCGACGTCGTCGTGATCGCGGGCAAGGGGCACGAGACGACCCAGACGATCGGCGAGCGGGTGGTGCCCTTCGACGACCGGGTCGTGGCGGCCGAGTTGCTGGGGGCGCGATGGTCGGCCTCCTGATCGCAGCCGCGGTCAGCATGGCGGTGTCGCTGGGCGGCACCCGCTTCCTGATCGACCTGCTGCGCCGGCGCAACATCGGCCAACCGATCCGCGAAGAGGGACCGGGCAGCCATCAGAAGAAGGCGGGCACGCCGACGATGGGCGGCGTCGCGATCGTCGGCGCGGCGTTGACGGGCTACCTCGTCGCGCACCTGCGCCACGGCGTGATCTTCACGTACTCCGGTCTGCTCGTGATGGCCGCCATCGCGGGTGCCGGTCTCGTCGGTTTGGCGGACGACTGGATCAAGGTCACGCGCGAACGCAACCTCGGGTTGAACAAGCGGGCGAAGATCTTCGGACTGCTCGTCGTCGCCATCGGGTTCGCGGTCATCGCGGTGTGGCAGCTGCCGGTGCAGCGCACGATCTCGTTCACGCGCTTCAACGCGCCCGGCATCGAGCTCGGCACGATCGGGTGGTGCGTCCTCGCCGTGCTCATGATCCTCGGCACGTCGAACGCGGTGAACCTGACGGACGGGCTCGACGGCCTCGCCGGTGGTTCGGCCGCGTTCGCGTTCATCTGCTACATGGTCATCGGCTTCTGGGGTTTCCGTCATCTCGACATCTACCGCATCGACCACTCGTACGACCTCGCCATCTGCGCGGCGGCGATGGCGGGCGCGTGCGTCGGGTTCCTGTGGTGGAACGCCAACCCGGCGCGGATCATCATGGGTGACACCGGATCACTCGCCATCGGCACCGGCCTCGCCGCGCTCGCCCTCACGACCAGCACCGAGTTGCTGCTGCTGATCGTCGGCGGGCTGTTCGTGCTCGAGACCGTGTCCGTGATGCTCCAGGTCGCCGCTTTCCGGTTGTTCGGTGGACGGCGCATCTTCCGCATGGCGCCCATCCACCATCACTTCGAGCTCGGGGGATGGCCGGAGACCACGGTGATCGTGCGCTTCTGGATCCTCGCCGGCCTGTGCACCGCGTTGGCGCTCGGCTTCTACTACGCCGACTTCCTCCGCATCGGTGCGCTCGATTGAGCTCGCCCTACGTGCTGCTGATCGGGTTCGGCGTGACGAACCAGGCGGTGGCCGACGCACTGGCGCGCCGCGGCGACGCGTTCGTCGTCGCCGACGACCATCCCACGGACGCGTCGCGTCGCGCCGCGCGTGCCCGTGACGTCGAGGTCGTCGAGATGCCGGACGCCGATCGCTACGCCTCGCTCGTGCGGGACGCGGCTGCCGTCCTGCCGTCGCCGGGCATCGGTGACACGCATGTCGCACTCGACCTCGCCCACGCGTCGGGCGTGCCGGTGCGCAGCGAGTTCGATCTCGCCGCGTCGTGGGACGACCGTCCGGTGCTGGCCATCACCGGGACGGACGGCAAGACGACGGTGACGACGCTCGTGACCGACATGCTGCAGGCCTCCGCCGTGCGGGCCACGGCAGCCGGCAACAACGAGCTGCCCCTCGTCGCCGCCATCGACGACCCCACGACGGACGTGTTCGTGGTGGAGGCGTCCTCGTTCCGCCTCGACCACAGCGAGCACTTCGCGCCCCACGTCGGCACGTGGCTGAACTTCGCGCCCGATCACCTCAACCTGCATCGCTCGCTCGACGCCTACGAGGCGGCGAAGGCGAAGTTGTGGCGCGACCAGACGGCCGCGGACGTCGCCGTCGGATCGACGGACGACCCCGTCGTACGCCGGCACCTCGCGCACGCGCCCGCCCGCCACGTCTCGTTCGGGCTCGACACCGGTGCCGACTACCACGTCGACGGCGACGCGCTCGTCGCCGACGACGGCGCGGTCGTGTGCCGCACCACGGAGCTCTGGCGCGCCTTCCCGCACGACGTTGCCAACGCGCTGGCCGCCGCCGCGACCGCGCGGGCCGGTGGCGCGACCGTCGACGGGTGCCATGACGCGCTCGTCGCCTTCCGCGGGCTCCGCCACCGCATCGAGCTCGTTGCCGACGAGGACGGCGTCCAGTGGTACGACGACTCGAAGGCGACCACGCCCAACGCGGCGCTGGCCGCGTTGCGTTCCTTCGACTCGGTCGTGCTCGTCGCCGGCGGGCAGAACAAGGGCCTCGACCTCGGCGTGCTGGCGGGGGAGGCGGCGCGCATCCGGGCCGTCGTCGCCATCGGCGAGAGCGCGGCGGACGTCGAGCGCGCCTTCGACGGTGTGCGACCCGTCGTCGTCGCGTCGTCGATGGCCGACGCCGTCGACGAGGCGCGCGGGTTGGCGCGGAAGGGCGACGTCGTCCTGCTATCCCCCGCTTGTGCCTCCTTCGACTGGTACAAGTCATACGGGGAGCGGGGGGACGACTTCGCCGCGCGCGTGCGTGGCGCGATCGGAGCAGCACCATGACGTCGCGAGCTGACGGGACGACCACGACGCGGACGCGTCCACAACCGGCACGGTCGGCTCGTGCGCCACGACCGACGCAGTCGTCGGGTTACGTGTTGCTGTTCGCCGTCATCGTCGTGCTCAACATGATCGGCCTCGTCATGGTGCTCTCGGCTTCGTCGGTGACCGCGCTGCAGCACGAGGGCTCGTCGTACTACTACTTCGAGCGGCAGGTGATGTGGCTGATCGGTGGCAGCGTGCTGTTCCTGATCGCGCTGCGTCTCGACTACCACCGCTTGCGCCGTTTCGCGCTGCCGTTCGTCGCCGTCACCGCGGCGTTGCTCGTGATCGTCCTGCTGCCGGGGATCGGCCAGAACGTGAACGGTTCGTCGCGCTGGATCGGTGTCGGCTCGTTCGGCATCCAACCGTCGGAGTTCGCCAAGCTGGCGTTGTTGCTCTTCGCCGCCGACCTGCTGGCGCGCCGCCACGCGTGGATCGGCGACACCCGCGTCACCTTGCGGCCCGTGCTCGTCGCGTTCGCGGGGTTCGCCGCGCTCATCATGTTGCAGCCGAACCTCGGCACGACGATCGTGCTCGCGGCCATCACCTTCGCCGTGCTGTTCGTCGCCGGAACCCCGCTGGCGCCGCTCGTCGGGTGGGGCGTGCTCGGCACCTGCGGGGCGGCGATGGCGTCGATGGGGGAGAGCTACCGGCGCGCCCGCGTGCTCGCCTTCCTCCACCCGTGGAACGATCCGCTGAACACCGGCTACCAGAACATCCAGTCGCAGGTGAGCATCGCGTCCGGCGGGTTGTTCGGCGTCGGCCTCGGCGCGTCGCGCGCCAAATTCGGGTTCCTGCCCTACGCGCACACCGACTTCATCTTCGCGATCATCGCCGAGGAGCTCGGTCTGTTCGGCGCCGCCCTCGTCGTCGGCCTGTTCGTCGCGCTCGGGTTCCTCGGCATCCGCATCGCGTTGCGGGCCGAGGACCCGTTCGGCCGCCTCATGGCCGTCGGCATCACGACGTGGCTGTGCGTGCAGGCCTTCGTGAACATCGGCGCGGTGATCGGCGTGCTCCCGATCACGGGCGTGCCGCTGCCGTTCATCTCGTTCGGTGGCTCGTCGCTGCTCGCCACGATGGCGGCGTCGGGGATCCTGCTCAACGTGGCGAGGACCGCGCCCGGGTTCCAACGGTGAGCGGGCGGCCGACCTTCGCGATCTTCGCGGGGGGCGGCACCGGCGGGCACCTGCTGCCCGGCATGGCCGTCGCGCAGGCGCTCGTCGAGCGGGGCCACGAGCCGGCCACGATCCACTTCGTCGGCAGCACCACCGGTGTGGAAGCGCGGCTCGTGCCTGCCGCCGGCTTCTCGCTCGACGAGCTCCCCGGCCGCGGCATCCAGCGTCGGTTGACGTTGCGCAATCTCACCGCCGCGCTGGGCATCGTCGTCGGCATGGTCCGCGCGCTCGCCATCGTGCGCCGTCGCCGGCCGCAGGTCGTGGTGGCGCTCGGGGGCTACGCGTCGGTGGCCTGCGGGCTCGCGGCCGTCGTGTGGCGCGTCCCGGTCGTCGTCCTCGAGCAGAACGCGCGCGCGGGCGCTGCCAACCGTCTCGTGGCGCGGCGCGCGGCTGCCGCTGCCGTCTCCTTCCCGGGCACCGATCTGCCGCGCGCCGTCGTCACCGGCAACCCGTTGCGGGCCGCCATCCGCGACGCCGCCATACATCCGGATCGCGCCGCGGCGCGCGCCGCGCTCGATCTTCCGGACGCTCGCGTCGTGGTCGCGGTCTTCAGCGGCTCGCTCGGCTCGCGCCGGATCAACGAAGCCGTCCACGGCCTGGCCCTGCGGTGGCAGGCGCGCGACGACGTCGCCATCCGCCACGTCACCGGGCGGCGCGACCACGAGGAGATCGCGAGACGGCCCCGACCGCAGGGCCCGCTCGTGTACCAGCTCGTCGAGTACGAGGACCGCATGGAGCTCCTCCTCGGCGCCGCCGATGTCGCGGTGACGCGGGCGGGGGGCAGCGTCGCCGAGCTGGCCGCCATGGGCGTGCCCGCGGTGCTCGTCCCGCTCCCGATCGCGACACGGGACCACCAGACGGCGAACGCGCGCGTGCTGGTGGACGCCGGCGCCGCCGTCCTCGTCCCCGACGACGAGCTCACGACCGACCGCTTGGTGGCCGAGCTCACACCGTTGCTCGACGATCCTGCGCGACGAGCGAGGATGGCCGGCGCCATGCGAGCCAACGCCCATCTCGACGCCGCCGACCGGGTGGCCGAGGTCATCGAGGCCCACGCCCGTGCCTGACGTGACCGTCGACCTCTCCCGCCCGCGCCGCATCCACGTCGTCGGCGTCGGCGGGGCGGGGATGAGCGCCATCGCCAGCGTCCTCGCCGCCATGGGCCACACCGTCACCGGGAGCGATCTCAAGGACTCGGCGGGGATGCGGCGGCTCGCATCGCTCGGCATCGGTGTGCACGTCGGGCACGCCGCCGACCTCGTCGACGGCGCCGACCTCGTCGCGGTGTCGACGGCCATCCCCGAACGCAACGTCGAGGTGCAGGCGGCGCACGAGCGCGGTGTCGCCGTGGCGCGCCGCGCCGAGGTCCTCGCCGCCATCGCGCGGACGCGACGTTGCATCGCCGTCTCGGGCACGCACGGCAAGACGACGACGTCGTCGATGCTCGCGCTCGTGCTCGTGGAGGCGGGATGGAGCCCGTCGTTCATCATCGGCGGCGAGCTGAACGAGATCGGCAGCGGCGCGGTGTGGGACGACGGCGACTGGTTCGTCGTCGAGGCCGACGAGAGCGACGGCACGTTCGTCGCCCTCCCTGCCGAGGACGTCGTCGTCACCAACGTCGAGGCCGACCACCTCGACTACTACGGCACCCTCGACGCCATCGAGGCGGCCTTCGACCGCTTCCTCCTCGCACCCGGCGTGAAGATCGTGTGCGCGGACGATCCCATCGCGGCGCGCCTCGGCCGCGCCCACGACGCGCTGACGTACGGCACGAGCGACGGCGCGGACTTCCGCATCGTCGATCCCGTCAGCGAGCGCGCCGGTGCCCGCTTCACCGTCGTGCGCGGTACGCACCCCCTCGGCGACGTGCGCCTCCCGGTGCCCGGGATGCACAACATCCGCAACGCGACCGCGGCGATCGCCATGGCGACCGAGCTCGGCGTGCCCTTCGCCGCCGCCACCACGGCCCTCGCCCGCTACGCGGGTGTGGCGCGCCGCTTCCAGTTCCGCGGGCGCGCCGGCGGCGTCACGTTCGTCGACGACTACGCCCACAACCCCGGCAAGGTGCGAGCGGTGCTCGAGGCGGCGGCCGACGGCGACTGGGGTCGCGTGGTGGCTGTGTTCCAACCGCACCGCTACACGCGCACGGCGGCGCTGTGGCGCGACTTCGCGTCGTCCTTCGACGCCGCGGACGTCGTCGCCATCATGGACGTCTACGCCGCCGGGGAGGACCCTCGCCCCGGCGTCACCGGCAAGCTGCTCGTCGACGCCGTGCTGGAGCACCGGCCGTGGAAGCGCGTCGCCTGGCTGCCCCGACGCGACGACGTGCTCGTGTACCTCGACCACGAGCTGCGCGACGGTGACCTGTGCATCACGATCGGCGCCGGTGACGTCACGTCGTTGCCGGACGATCTGCTGGCACGACGGTCGGCGAGAGGCGGATGACGGCGCGCGACGTGCTCGACGCCGTGGCTGACGCGCTCGGCGACCTCGCCCGCCGCGACGTGCCGCTCGGACCGCTCACGACGTACCGCGTCGGCGGCCCGGCGGCGCTGTTCGTAACCGTCGACGGGGAGCCGGAGCTGCGAAGGGTCGTCGACGCCGTGCGGGGCGCCGCGGTCGACGTCCTCGTCGTCGGCAAGGGCTCCAACCTCTTGGTGGCCGATGCGGGGTTCCACGGTCTCGCGCTCGTGCTCGGCGACGCGTTCGCCGACGTCGCCATCGACGGCGTCACCGTGCAGGCCGGTGGCGCAGCGGCCCTCCCCGTCGTCGCGCGCCGCACCGCGGCAGCCGGGCTCACGGGGTTCGAGTGGGCCGTCGGCGTGCCCGGTTCGATCGGCGGGGCGGTGCGCATGAACGCGGGAGGCCACGGCTCGGACATGGCGCGGTCGCTCACGAGGGTCCGCGTCGTCGATCTTGCCGACGGCGAGGATGGATGGGTGCTCGCGACCGCGCTCGACCTCGGCTACCGCCACTCGTCGATCACGCCGTCGCAGGTCGTGGTGCGCGCCGAGTTGGCGCTGGCGGACGGCGACGTCGCCACGTCGGAGGCGGCGATCGCGTCGATCGTGAAGTGGCGGCGCGAGCACCAGCCGGGTGGCCAGAACGCGGGCTCGGTGTTCACGAACCCGGCCGACGACTCCGCGGGCCGGCTCATCGACAGCGCGGGGTGTCGGGGGATGCGCCACGGCACCGCGGTCGTGTCCGACAAGCACGCCAACTTCTTCATCGCCGATCCCGGCGGGCGGGCCGACGACGTGTACGCGCTGATGGGCAAGGTGCGCCGGCGCGTGCACGAGGTGCACGGCTGCTGGCTCCGCGCCGAGACCCGCCTCGTCGGCTTCCCGGCGCCGGGTGGCCACAACCCTGACGTAGAGGTCGAGGGTTGAGCGTCACCGAGTCCGACGCACCGGTCCGGCCCCCGATCGACCCGCGCCTGCGGGCGCGGCGCATCGCCGTGCGGCGCGACGAGGGACGCCGCCGCCTCCGGCGCGTCGTCGTCGCCGGCGTCCTGGCCGCCGTGCTCGTGCTCGGCGCGGCGGCGACGCAGAGCCCGTTGCTCGACGTCGACCGCATCACCGTGGTCGGCGCGCAGCACGTCTCGGTCGATGCCGTGCGCGCCGCGACGAGCGTGCACGTGCACCGTCCGATGACGAGTGTCGACCTCGCCCGTGCGCGCGCGGGTGTGCTCGCGCTGCCGTGGGTGCAGTCGGTGTCGGTGCGGCGTGAGTGGCCGTCGACGGTCAAGGTGGTCGTCACCGAGCGCACGCCGGTGGCCGTCGTTCCGGACGGTGCGGCCGGGTTCGCGCTCGTCGACGGCAGCGGCCACGTGCTCGAGACGACGCCCGCGCCCACGCCCGGTTTCCCGGTGCTCGGCGGTGTCGCGGCGCCCGGCGCGCCCGGCGCGTCGATGGGCGACGACGCCGCGGACGCCTTGTCGGTGGCGGGACAGTTGCTGCCGTCGCTCGCACCGAAGGTGGCGACGATCACGCTCGCGCCCGACGGCGTCGAGCTCGACCTCGTCGGTGGCGGCAAGGTCCGGCTCGGTCCCGCGCAGGACGTGCTCGCCAAGCTCGTCGCCGCGGACACGGTGCTCACCCAGGTCGACATCCATCACCTGTGCACGCTCGACGTGCGGGTCGCGTCGGCACCGTCGTTGACGCAAGGGTCAGGCTGTGCGTAACGTTTCGACTGTCATTGAAGGTGTATGAAAGTCTCTACCTTCACTTGAAGGTTCCTCTGGAGAAGCCCCTGCCATGAGTGGCAACCCGCAGAACTACCTCGCGGTCATCAAGGTCGTCGGCATCGGCGGCGGTGGCGTGAACGCCGTGAACCGCATGATCGACGCGGGGCTGAAGGGCGTCGAGTTCATCGCCATCAACACCGACGCGCAGGCGCTGCTGATGAGCGACGCCGACGTGAAGCT
>Ga0070741_10015261_pt1 | contig 13055 bp, 14 predicted proteins | sample Coa_R1_4_FD_66440 | JGI IMG/M metagenome (GOLD analysis project Ga0070741, IMG submission 66440) | Surface soil microbial communities from Centralia Pennsylvania, which are recovering from an underground coalmine fire - Coalmine... | ecosystem: Environmental > Terrestrial > Soil > Unclassified ...
CGATGCCGGCGGCGATGCGGATCAGCGTGGCGTGCGATGATGTCCCCGGCGGGCGCTATATGCGACGGACGAGGAGGGCGCGGCATGTGGTGGCAGGACTTGCTGTGGGGCTTCTGGAACGGGCTGACGGCATGGGGCGTGCTCGCGGTCCACGCGTTCGGCGCGTGGGAGCGGTTCCCGTTCTACAACGGGGAGCGCGCCGGGCAGTGGTACGACTTCGGGTTCCTGCTGGGCGCGGGGTCGCCGGTCATGGGGATCTTCGGCGGGAGCCGCGGTCGCGGCGGCTCCCGGTGAGACGTGCGCGCGTCCGGCGCGCTCGCGGCCGATTCGTATTCTCGCGGCAGGTGCCCGCAATCAGCCGCAAGCGCCCTTCGCGGCGCGAGCCGATCCGATGCGCGACGCGCCCGAGCGCGCAACGATGATGCGCGCGCGCGGCGATCGCAAGACGGGCCGCGCGGCTGCTAGCGGACGGGCTGGCGGTCGCGGAAGCAGTCCCGGCAGTAGACGGGACGGTCGCCGCGCGGCTGGAACGGGACCTCGGTCTCGCGGCCGCAGTTGGAGCAGGTCGCGGGGTAGAGCTGGCGCGGGCCGCGCGATTCTCGCGGTCCGCCATAGCCCCCGCCGCCGCCCATGCCGGCGTCACCGCGCGAGGCCTTGCGCTGGCGCCGGCACTCCGGGCAGCGCTTGGGCTCGTTCGTGAAGCCGTTCTGCGCGTAGAACTCCTGGTCCCGCGCGGAGAAGATGAAGGGCCGCCCGCAGTCGATGCAGTTGATTGTCTTGTCGGCGTACGCCACCCGACGACCTCCTGTGTTGCGTTTCCTTAGTCGTCAGGTCGGGGCGAATCGTTTGGCGTTCGCGCGGCGGCTGGGACGGGAAACTGACTTGACTGAATGTGGCTACAGTAACAGAGCGCCCGTTCCGGCTGCAATGGCCCACCCCCGGGCTCAGGCGAGTCCTGCGACGAGCCCGGCGTTGATGCGCTCGTAGACCTCGCGCTTCCAGGGGCCCTGCGCGGTCATGATCATCGTCGTCACCCCGGCCTCCGCGTAGCGTTCGACGACTTCGCGCACATGGCCGGCGGGGCCGATGGGCAGCTCGCGCTGCGCCTCCTCCGGCGAGAGGCCGAAGCCGCGGCCGACGAGCCCGGCGACGCGCTCGACGAACGAGGCGTTGTCGCTGACGACGACAGGCCCGAACGTGGTCTTCTCGATCTCGGCAGGGTCGCGGCCGGCGTCGCGGCAATGCGCCTCCAGCACCTCGATCTTGCGGCGGACGATGGCCGGCGTGCCGGACACGTTCATGACGTCGCCGTAGCGGGCGCAGGCGCGGAGCGTGCGCCGCTCGCCGCCGCCGCCGACCATGATCGGCGGATGCGGGCGCTGCACCGTCTTCGGCAGGAAGGCGGCCTGGCGCAGGGTGTAGTAGCGGCCCGCGAAGTCCACGGGTCCCTCCGAGTCGAACAGCAGGCGGATGGCCTGCAGCGCCTCCTCGAGCCGGTCCTGGCGCTCGCGCACGGGCGGGAAGGGGATGCCGTACATGCGGTGCTCGCCCTCGTGCCAGGCTGCGCCGATGCCGAACTCCAAGCGGCCTGCGCTCGCGTGGTCGACGGTCGCGGCCATCTTCGCCAGGACGGCGGGCTCGCGGTACGTCACGCCGGTCACCAGACAGCCGATGCGGATGCGGCGGGTGACGCCGGCGAGCGCCGCGAGCGCGGTCCAGCCCTCGAAGCAACTGCCGTTGGGGTCCTGGGCGCCGCCCGGCGGGACGAAGTGGTCGTAGGTCCAGGCGCTGTGGAACGCGGTCTCGCGGTCGAGGAAGCGCCAGAAGTCCTCGAGCGCGCGCCACTCGACGCCGTCCAGGCTGGTCTGGATGCCGAAGCGCATCCTGGTCATTCGGTGCTTCCTCGCGTGTTCGTGTCCTTGCGTCGCGTCGCGCGCGGGCGGGGGCCGATGCTGGATGTTGGAGGTTTGGTGTTGGAGGCGCAAGTGCGCAGCGCGCGCCCGATCGCTCGGGGGTTCGCATCGCTGGCGCGCTGCTGGGGTGCGGGATTCAAGAGTTGAGAAGAAAGTTGGGGGGACACCCCCAAACCCCCGGCGGGGGCTGCGCCCCCTGCACCCCGCCGGGCGCGCTGCCGCGAGGGGAGAGGCTGGAGGTAGGAGGTTGGAGGTGCCTTGCAGTCGAGGAAAGGAGCACCGGCGCGACGGCGCTGCGCGAGCGTAGCGAGCTTCGCTCTCATCCCAGTTGCTAACGCAGGGTGTGGGCGGCGAAGAAGGACCAGATCTCGTCGGTGGCGCTGACTTCGTGCGTGGTGGCGCCGAAGCGGGTGACGTCGATCGGCGCGCCGGGCCAGGTATGGCCGCCGCCGTCCACCGTCCACAACTCGACCGCGGCGGCGTCGCGGCACTCGCTGTACGCCGTCGTGCGCACGTGCGCGCTGAAGTCCTGGCGCGCCGGCGGCTCGGCGCAACCGTCCGCCTTCGCCCAGGAGGCGATCGCGTCCTCGACCTTCGGCACGTTCAGCCCGCTGACGCCGGGGCCGCCGCCGTACGGCACGAGCGGGTCCTGCGTGCCGTGGAACTCGATGACCGGCATCGCGCGCGCGGTGGGGCAGCCGGGCGGATACCAAATCGCGGCGACCGGGCCGATGGCGGCGATGCGGTCCTGGAGCGAGCAGGCGAGCCGCACCGACATCGCGCCGCCGCTCGAGATGCCGGTGGCGTAGACGCGGGTCTCGTCGATGCAGAGCTGCGATTCGACGCGATCGAGGACGTCGCGGACGAAGCCGACGTCGTCCGCGCCGGAGGCCGTCGGGATGAAGTTCCACGCCTGTGGGTCGCCGAGCGCGTCCGGCGTGACCGTGATGAAGCCCTCGTCATCGGCCTTGCGGTTGAACTGCGAGTAGAAGACCTGCTCGCGGGCGTTGGAGCCGGCGCCGTGCAGGTCGACGACGAGCGGCAGGCGCCGTGCGCCGTCGTAGGATGGCGGGACGTGCAGGATGTAGGTGCGCGACCGCCCGCCGGAGACGATCGACTCGTCGCTGTCGCCGCTGCCGTGCGGGCGCAACTGGTCGCACGACGCGCCCGCCGGCGCGGCGGCATGCGTCGGCACCGGCGTCGGCGTCACGGGCGCGGCGATGGTGCCGACGACCGTGCCGATGACGGGCGTGCGCGCCGCCGGGGACGAGGCGGACGAGCCGCCGCGGCAGGCGGCGAGCGCGACGGCGACCGCGAGGAGCGCGGTGACGCCGAGGGTGCGCTTCACGGCCACAGGTCGGGGTTGCGTTGCCGGTGCAGCTCGCGCAGCTCCTCCAAGCGCGCGCGGAAGGACGGCGCGTCGAGCGCGGGCGTCGTCATGAGCACGGCGTCCTCGTCGTTGTCGGTGTAGTAGCGGACGCGCAGGCCGACCCGCTCGAAGCCGTACTTGGCGTAGAGGCGCTGCGCGGCTTCGTTCGACTTGCGCACCTCCAGCGTGACGACGTCCTCGCCGGCGACGGCGGCGAGCTCGACGGCGGCGATCAGCAGCCGCTCGCCGATGCCCATGCGGCGGTGGCTCTCGCGCACGGCGACGGTGACGATGTGCGCTTCGCCGACCATGAGCCAGAGGCCGATGAACCCGAGCAGCCGCTCGCGCGAGTCGTCCTCGCCGCTGACGATGCGCCGGATGGCGCCCCAGACCCCGGGCGCCGTCGCCGCGGGTTGCTCTTCGGCCGGCACTTCGGCGAGCACGATGTAGCGGGCGAGCTTGTTCTGCAGCTCGCGGCGGTAGGCGGTCTGCGGCCACATCGAAGGGAAGGACTCCCGCTCGATGTCCATCACCTGCGGGATATCCTCGGCGGTCATCGGCCGGAGGCGCGTGCGGATGGCCGTTCGCATGATGCGATCCGATTCTAGCAGGGCCGGCGGCGGCGTTGCGGCCACGGCGCGACGCGGCGGACGAGCGGGACGCCGTCTGGCGCCGTCGTCCGCCGCCGGGCGGGCAACGACGGCCGGGGACGGCGCAACGGGCGCAGCGCGCTCGCGCGGGCTCGGACGCGCTATGCTTCCGCAGCATGTCGGACTACGTCCCCGTCCTCGGCCGGCGCGTGCTGACGCGGCGCGACCCCGCGCTGGTGCAGCTCTCCTTCCGTGCGGACGTGCTCGACCGCTATCGCGGCCAGGCGGGCTATTCGATCATCCGCACCGACACGGCGGGACGGCTGCGCAAGCAGGGCGGCTGGTCGCTCGACTTTGGCATCGCGCCGGGGGACGCGCGCATCCACGCATCGTGGCAGGCGCTCGCGACGAGCCTGCCGGACGGAGAGCTGGAGCACTGGGGGCTGCACCTGGCGGGCGAGTACAGCGACAATTTCCTGCGGATGCAGCTCGCGCCGGGGAGCTGCTTCGACGACGGTGAGCTGAGGAGCTGGTGATGGTGTTCCGGCGCGGCGGCGACGACCGGCGGGAGGAGATCGAGGACGAGGACGAGGACGGCCTCAACATCATCAGCGACGAGGACGACGAAGCGGACGAAGAAGAAGGCGCGCCGCTGTTCGAAGAAGGGCAGCGGTGCGACGTCTGCGAGCGCAGCGAGGGACGCGTCGGCCTCGACCCGACGTGCCGTGGCGCGTACGACGGCGACCCGATCCTGTACTGCTTCGACTGCCTGGGCGATGGCCTGCGCGCGGCCTGGCGCCCGCTCGAGGGCGTGGCGGTGATCGTCGAGCCGTTCGGCGAGTACACGGCGCACTACTACTACCGGCTCGACGAGATGCCGGCGTACCAGTTCGTCCGCGAGGACATCGAAGGCGTCTCGTGGCTGATGCTGACGATCGGCGGGCCGTGCGCGCGCTGCGGCGAGCAGGGACACTATGTCTGGCTGCCGCCGGACGCGGTCGACCGTCGGCTACCGGAAGGGCAAGCGATCTTCAGGGACCTCGGGGGCAACTTCGAGCACCTCTGCCCGTCGCACGCGGCGGATGCGCTCGCCCGGACGTATCGCGAGCTGGGCTTGCCGCTGCTGACCGTCGAGCTGCCGCGCGGGGCGATGGGGATCCTGGTGCCGACGGGCGACTAGGGGCGGCGATACGCGCGCCGTGCGCCGCCCGTCGCGTCAGCCGGGCGATGTTGGATGTTTGCGCGCGCCGGCGGAGCGCCGGCGCACCATGGGCGAGGCGGGCGCGACGGCCCGGAGGGAAGATGGCGCTGGAACTCGAGCAACGCTACATCGACGAGATGATCGCGCATGCGCGCGAGGACGCGCCGAACGAGTGCTGCGGCATCATCGCCGGGCAGGACGGGCGGGCGACGAAGCTCTACCGCGCGATCAACGCCGAAGCCTCGCCGTACCGCTACAGCGTGCACCCGAAGGACCTGCTGCGCATCCACAACGATGTCGACGAGCACGGCTGGGAGTTCCTGGCGATCTACCACTCGCACACGCACACGGAGGCGTACCCCTCGCCGACGGACGTGCGGCTCGCGGCCGGCTGGCCGGACGCCTACTACATCCTCGTCTCGCTGATGGACGAGACGCCGGCCGTCCGCGCTTACCGCATCCGGGACGGCGAGGTCACCGAGGAGCCGATCGCGGTGATCGCCTGACCGGCGGGTGAGGTCGCCGGCCTCACGCAGGGTCAGGGCGGGGTTCGCACGTCGCAGGTGGGCCCGGTCGCACGGTCGCGGCGGCATCGGGGAGGCCGTGGACTGAGGTGCGCGCGCCCGGGCGTCCCGGCGCCCGCGTCGGGTCTCGCTGGCGAGTGGGAGAGGGGATGGATGGTCGGGGTGGGCAGATTTGAACTGCCGACCTCACGGTCCCGAACCGTGCGCTCTAGCCTGGCTGAGCTACACCCCGCCGAGGGCGCTGCATCCTAGCAGATGGGCCGCGCGGGCGCATCGCGCGGGCCGGGGGGAGCCGGGGCTGTCGCCACAGCGAGATCTCTCAGGCGTCGTCGTCTCGGCGCGAGCGCAGCGCCGCGCGCAGCGCGTCTTCGAGCTCGGGCGCATCGACCGGGGCGTGCGCCAGCACCTGCCCGTCGCAGAGCACGACGGGCACGACGTCGTTGTACTCCCGGCGCAGCGCCGCGTCCGCATCGACATCGACCAGGCGCAACTCGAAGCGCAACGCGCGGCGCAGGCGCTCGAGCGCGGCCGCGACGTCGTCGCACATGCCGCAGTCGCGGCGCGTGACCAGCGTGATCGTCCGGGACACGCTAGCGGGCGGCGGCGGTTTGCCTCGCGCGCGCGGCCGGGGCGGCGGGCGCGGCCTCGCGCGGCTCCTCCGGCTCCGACAGCACGGACCAGGCGAGCCCCAGCATTCCCACGGCGAACGTGCCGATCGAGACGACCTGCGGGAACGTCAGCCAGTCCTTGATCACGAAGAGCGAGTCGATGCGCAGGTAGCTGACGCCGAAGCGCATCGCCGAGTAGAGCACGACCCCGGCGAAGAACGTGATGCCGGGGCGCGTGCGCCAGAGGCGCGCGTAGATCAGCGCCATGACGCCGATGATGAGCAGGTCGCCGATCATCTCGTACGTCGTCGCCGGGTGCGTGGGACCGCGCAGCCAGCTCGGGCTGTTGGGGTTGGTGTAGACGAACGCCCACGGGAGGTCGGAGGACTTCGCGATGTGCTCGCCGTTGATGAGGTCGCCGATGCGCCCGATCGCCATGCCGAGGAGGAGGCCGAAGCCCGCGACGTCGAGCCCGCGGCGCACCGGCAGCCGGCGGACCGCGCCGTACAGCACCGCGCCCAGCACGCCGCCGATGACCGCGCCGTAGATGGCGATGCCACCCTCGTTGATGCGGAACCAGTCGGTCCAGCTCCCCAGCTCGCTGTGGCGCTCGGCGATGAAGAGCCCGCGCGCGCCGATGATGCCGGCCGGGATGCCGACGAGGGCGATGCTGTAGCCGTCGTCCTCGGTGAACCCCTGCCGGCTGCCCAGCCAGACGCCGAGGTAGACGCCGGCGGCGATCCCCACCGCCGTGAAGATGCCGTGCCACGTGAGCTGCACGTCGCCCCACTTGGCAAGGTTCGGGTCCCAGCTAATCGTGATCGTGAGGAGCTGCAGCAGCAGCACTAGGGTTCCTCCTGGAGCTCCGGCGGGATCTGGACGCCGAGACGGCGGGCGAGGATGCGCATGTCCCTCTCGAAGCCGCCGCTCTTCTCGGCGAGCGCGGCGACGTGGGTTGCCTCGCCCGTAAGCTTCAGCCACAGCCGGCGGCGGGGCACGTAGAAGGTTATCGCAAGGCCCCCGAGGAGCATAGCCGTCGCCACCCAGATGAAGGTGGCGCCGTGGTCGCGCTTGACGGCGATGCCGGCGAACTCGCGCGTGCCCTCGAACGTGTACTCGTAGCCGCCGGCCTGCACCGGCTGGTCGGGCGCGAGCAGCAGCGCCGGCCGGCCCGGCCCGACGAGCTGCAGCAGCGGCCGGCCATCGGACGCGTGCGAGAGCTCGGCGAGCAGCTTGTCCGCATCGGGGCCGGCTGCCTGCGCGCCCGAGGGCACGATGCCCACCGCCGAGGGGAGCGAGACGACGCGGTCGAAGCGCACGGTGAGTGCCCCCACCGGCGCGCTCGCGCCCTCATCGATCCGCGCCTGCGCGTCCTGCGGCGAGGTGGCGGGCGAGCTCTTCGGGTCGAAGACGGCGAGCTGCCACGCTTGCTGGTCCTTCGCCGTGAGCCCGATCCAGAGCACGCGGTCCGTGCCCGGCACCGAGACGAGGCCGCCGCTGGCCGCGCTCAGGAAATCGGTCGGCGGCAGGACGTCGTTCAGGAGCACGTTGCCCGATGCGTCGGTGATGGTGACGGAGGGCGCGGCGGTCGTCTCCTGCAGCGGGAACGTCTCGTGCACGACGGTGTTGCCCGTCGCCAGGTCGCGGATGCGCAGCGCCGCGCCGTCGGGGAAGTAGGCGACCTGGTGGAAGCGGTAGCCTCCGTATTTCAGCGGGTCGTTCACCGTCGTGAAGCCGGACGCGACCTGCTGCCCGTTCTTGAAGATCGTCAGGTGCGTGCGGAAGTCGAGGGGGTTGCCCTTGTCGCCGAATGCCCCGACGGCGTCGTCGATGCGCACCTGCAACTGGTTCGGGTTGCTCACGGCGAAGATCGGCGATGTCGTGCCTTCGCCGGAGAAGATCTCGGCGCTGAAGCCGGTGAGCCGCGTGACGAGCCCGCCGGCGATGAACAGGATCAGCGCGAGGTGGCTGATGAACGTCGCGAGCTGCGCCCAGGGGTAGCGGTCGGCGAAGAGGTACGTCGCGCCGCCCTGCGTCTCGCGGCGCACGCGGAAGCGCAGCCGCCGGAGCGCCGACTCCGCGTGCTCGGGCTCGACGGCGGCGAGCGTCGTGCGATTGTGGGCGTGCGCGAAGAACGGCTCCGGGACGCGCTTCGGCGGGTTGAAGACGTTGCGGAACGTGGGGGACCAGCGGTTGACCGTGCACGTCGTGACGTTGAGCACGAGGAACGCGAGCGCGAAGAGGAACCACCGCGCGTGGAACACCTCGAACAGGCCGAGGCGGTGCATGGGGTCAGTGAAGGGCCCGAAGGTACCGCGCTCGTGCGCCAGCCAGGCGTCGATGGCGGCGTCGTTCCCGCGCATGGGCTCCGGCACCTGCGGGATGACCACGCCCATCAACCCGACGCCCGCGAGGACGCTGATGTAGAGCACGGCGAAGCGGACGGAGGTGAGGAGCCGCCAGATGGGCTGGAAGAGGTCGGGCGCTTGCCGCCTCGAAGCCGTCGCCGCCGCGTTTGCCGTCGCCACAGTCCTCCGGTGACCCGCCCGCGGCATCGCGCCGGCGGCCGAATCCAGTATGTCGGATCGAGCGCGGGGGCTCACGGAACGTTGAATCCGCGTTGGAGCAGGCCGTCAGGGCGCGCCGAGCCACCCGAGCACCGCATCGACGACGCGCGCCTGCACGGCCGGCGCGTCGTCGAGCGTCTTGTGGGTAACGGGGGCCGGGCCGCCGCCGCCGTCGCTCGGCGCGACGGGCGCCTGCTCGGCGGATGCATCGACATCGGTCACGTCGGGGAAGCCGACGGCCTCGCCGTGCCAGCCCTCGTTGGTCTGGAAGATGTTGAGCAGCGGCGTGCGCGCCGGCCAGTCCGTCGCGAAGCGGTCGTAGAGCACGATGGTGCGGTCGAGCAGCACGCCGAACACGCGGTCGCCGTATGCGGCGTCGAGGGCGGCGGTGACGGTCGTGACGGTCGCGCCGCCATGGCTATGGCCGATGACGACGGCGCGCAGGCAGGGCAGCGCATCCATCTCGCGACGCAGGGCCAGCTCGCCCCATTGCTCCATCGCGGTCTGCGGGGCGGGGGCGTCGAACACGGCCGACGCGTAGATGCTCGCGCGGCTGGCGACGCCGCGCTCGGAGAGGCGCGCCTGCAGCGCGTTGATGATGTCGAGCACGCCCAGGCTCTCGCCGGACGAGGCGTCGAGCAGGTCGCTGCCGGCGCTGACGAACGCCATGAGCAGCACCGGGCGCTGGTCCGCGGCGCAGGCGTAGGCCGCGGCGTCGGTCGGCGCGCCCTGCAGCGAGTCGGCGCGTACGCGCCGGCCGCCCGGGACGGAGCCGCCGTCGCCGGAGTAGGGGCAGGCGTTGGGCACCAGATCGATGGCGACGCCGGCGAGCTCCGGCGCGTCGGCGCCGTCGATGCGCGCGTTGCCGTCCGCGTCGTGGCAGGCGATCAGCTCCTCGCGGGCGCCGTCATTCGCGCGCAGCAGTTCGCGCCACTTGCGGGGCGGCGGGGTCGGCATGGCCGGCGGCGGCGCTGACGCGGTGTCCGTCGCGCCGGCGGCGCCGCTCCTCTGCGCGCCACCGGTGCACGCGACGAGCGCGAGGACTGCGGCGGCGAGCGGCAGCACGCAGACGACTGCGCGCCACCGCACACTAGCCTTCGCCGGCTGCACCGCGAGGATCCGGGGAAAGCCGGGAGGGGGAGGCTTCGCGATGACGCACGGGCGCCAGTATGTCGGATCGTGCGCGGGGACTCACGGCGGCGGCGGTCGCGAGCCTACGGCGCGGCGGCCCAGGCGAGGACCGACGCGACGACCTGATCCTGGACGCCAGGCGCGTCGTCGAGCGTCTTGTGCGTGACGAGCGCGGGCCCGCCGCCGCCGTCGCTCGGCGCGATCGGCGCCTGCTCGCGGGACGCATCGATATTCGTGACGTTCGGCTGGTCGATCGGCTCGCCGTGCCAGCCCTCGTTCGTCTGGAAGTAGTTGAGCAGCGGCGCGCGTTGCGGGATCTCGGTCGCCGAGCGGTCGTAGAGCGCGGTCGAGCGGTCGATGAGCACGCCGAGCATGCGGCCGGCGTAACGGTCCTCGAGCGCGGCGGTGACGCTCGTCACGGTGACGCCGCCATGGCTGTGGCCGATGAGGACGGCGCGCAGGCACGGCAGCGCATCGAGCTGGCGCGACAGCGCATGCTCGGTCCACTGCTCCATGGCGGTCTGCGGCGTGCGGGCGCCGAAGAGCGCCGCGGTGGTGATGCTGACGCGCGTGCCGGCGCCTTCGGCTTCGAGCCGCGCCTGCAGGCGGTTGACGATGTCCAGCAGGCCCAGGCTCTCGCCGGACGAGGCGTCGAGCATCTCGGTGCCGCCGCTGCCGAACGCCATGATCAGCACCGGTCGCGCGGCGTCCGTGCACGCGTAGCGGGTGGGGTCGGGTGGCGGCGCTTCGAGCGCGTCGGCGTGTCCGGGGTCCGGGCAGGCGCCCGGCTGCAGCTCGATGCTGAGCCCGGCCAGGTCCGGCGCGTCGCCGCCATCGATGCGGCCGTCGCGGTTGGCGTCGCGGCAGGCGAGGAGCTCCGGCCTGGCATCGCCCGGCTGGCGCAGGCCGTCGCGCCAGGTTGCCGGAAGCGGCGTCGGCGTGGCCCCGGGCGCGGGCACAGTGCGGGTGGGGAGGGGCGGGATGGCCTCGGGCGCGCTGGTGTCGCCGCGGAAGGCGAGGACGAGGACGGCGGCCGCGGCGAGCGCGAGCGCCGCGAGCACGGCCGCGCCGGCGATCCTCATCCGGCGCGAGGGAGCCAGTCGTCGAAGGCTTCGGCGCGCCGCGCGCGGCGGCGGCCGGTGATGACGCGCGCGGCCCAGGCGCGGGCGGGCCGCCAGGAGAGCGCGGGCAGCAGCTCGAACAACGCCGTGCGCTCGGCCGTCGCGACGTGCAGGCGGCGGGCGCCGGCTTCGTTGCAGTCGATGATGTCGGCGAGCCAGAACGCGGCATCGCCGATGAGGTCGTTGGGGACGGTCGGCAGGAAGAAGAGGCGGTCGGAGGTGAGGACGAGCGCGCCGTCCCACCAGAAGGGCGGGTGCGGCGTCCGCAGGCGGGCCCGGGACTCGCACAGGAGGCGCTCCTCCGGGAGGAGCTTCTCGGAGTCGAACCAGCTATGGCGGGGTGCCATACCTGAAGTATACGTCAGGAAGGGCGGGGCATTTGTTGCGCTGGTGCATCGCACCGGGGAAGCAGGGATCGGGCGTCGGGCGCGAATCCGCGGGTCGGCTGGCTACGGGATCAACCCGTGCGCGCGGGCGGCGACGCGCAGCTCGGCGCTCAGCGCCTCCGCAGCCTCCCGCCGGCCGTGGAACGCCGCCGGCGCCGTGCGCGGCCGGGCGATGCGCAGGGCGGCGCAGGCGGGCCGGCGCGGGGAGCCGCGCAAGCTACTCGGTGCGGCCGGCCATCGCTGAGACGCGGGCAACGACGGCGTCGAGCGGCACGACTTCCGCGTCGGGCGAGGTGCGGCGCTTCAGCTCGGCGCCGCCGTTCTGCAGGCTGCGCGGGCTCACGGTGACGCGCAGCGGCATGCCGAGCAGGTCGGCGTCGTTGAACTTCACGCCGGCGGAGCCTTCCTCGCGGTCATCGAAGAGCACCTCGAGCCCCGCGTCGTGGAGCTGGGCGTAGAGCTGCTCCGCCGTCTCGCGCACGCCGGGCTTGTCGAAGCCGATGCCGACGAGGTGCACGGCGAACGGCGCGATCTCCGGCGGCCAGATGATGCCACGCTCGTCGTGGTTCGCCTCGATGGCGCCGGCGAAGACGCGGCCGACGCCGATGCCGTAGCAGCCCATGACGGCGGGGCGCAGCTCGCCGTCCTCGGTCGTGAACGTGCCCTCGAGGCGCTCGGTGTACACGGTGCCGAGCTTGAAGACGTGGCCCATCTCCATCCCGCGCTTCGTCTCGAGCCGCCCGCCGCAGCGGGCGCAGACGTTGCCCGCGCGGGCGAGCGAGATATCGGCGACGACGGCGGCGGTCCAGTCGCGGCCGTAGTTGACGTTGCGGTAGTGCACGTCGGGCTCGTTGGCGCCGGCGACGAGGTTGTACGCGTTGAGCGCGCTGTCATCGGCGACGACCTTGACGCCCTCGAGCCCGACCGGCGACGCGGAGCCCGCGACGAGCCCGTGCCGTCGCACCGCGTCGTCGTCGAGCAGCGCGAGCTGGGTCGCTTTCAGGGCGTTGCGCAGCTTCGCCTCGTTGACCTCGAGGTCGCCGCGGATGGCGACGAATACGGGCGCGCCGTCGGCTTCGTAGAAGACCGCCTTCAGCGTCTTGAAGTGCGGCACGCCGAGGAACTCGACCAGGTCATCGATCGTCTTCTGCCCCGGCGTGCTCACCTTTTCGAGCGGGAGCATCTCCTCGAACGGCAGCTCGTCTTTCTTGTGGTCGGCCTTCTCCTCGTTCGCGGCGTAGCCGCACGAGTCGCAGAGGAGGATGGTGTCCTCGCCGACCTCGGTGAGGTACATGAACTCCTCGCTGTCCTTGCCGCCGATGGCGCCGGAGTCGGCGAGCACGGGGATGGTCGGGATGCCGCAGCGCTCGAAGATGCGGGTGTAGGCGGCGCGCGCGGCCTGGTACGTCACGTCCAGCCCATCCCAGTCGGCGTCGAAGCTGTAGGCGTCCTTCATCGTGAACTCGCGGACGCGCATGAGGCCGCCGCGAGGCCGGGCCTCATCGCGGAACTTCGTCTGGAGCTGGTAGACGAGGACGGGCATGTCGCGGTAGCTGCGGACCTGCCGCTTGAAGAGGTCGACGACGACCTCCTCGTGCGTCGGGCCGAGCACGAAGTCGCGCTCGCGGCGGTCCTGCAGGTGGAA
>Ga0070741_10015262_pt1 | contig 13055 bp, 8 predicted proteins | sample Coa_R1_4_FD_66440 | JGI IMG/M metagenome (GOLD analysis project Ga0070741, IMG submission 66440) | Surface soil microbial communities from Centralia Pennsylvania, which are recovering from an underground coalmine fire - Coalmine... | ecosystem: Environmental > Terrestrial > Soil > Unclassified ...
GACACACCGTCGGCAGTCGGTATCTCCCAGCCGTTTTCGCCGTCGTACCACTCGTCCCACCAGCCGTCGCGAATGGACAAGTTCAGCCCGCCGTTGAGAGCGCTCTTCATTCCCGACGTTCCGCACGCCTCTAGCGGACGCAGCGGATTGTTCAGCCACACATCGCAGCCCCAGTACAGCAACCGGGCCATGGACATGTCGTAGTCGGGAAGAAACGCGATGCGGTGCCGCACTTCTTCTCGATCGGCGAACCTGACGATCTGCTGAATGAGCGCCTTGCCGCCGTCGTCGGCGGGATGCGACTTTCCGGCGACGATCATCTGAATTGGACGCTGTTTGTTCAGCAGCAGACGCTGCAGTCGATCAGGGTCGCGCAACATCAGCGTCAGCCGCTTGTAGGTCGGCACCCGCCTCGCAAACCCCACCGTCAGCACATTGGGGTCGAAAGCCTCTGCAATCCAACCTAATTCGGCCTCCGGGGCACCCCGCTCCAGCCAAGACTGCCGCAGCCGTCGCCGCACATCTTCGACGAGCTGCTCACGCAGCTGACAGCGGATCCACCACAGGTGACCTGGGTCCACTTGCTGCAGTCGCTCCCACACTGCGGGCTCGCTCGGCGAATCGTCACCAAGGAGCTCGTACCCGAGCTCCAGCCATTGCGGCGCCGCCCACGTGGGGGCATGCACGCCGTTGGTGACCGAGCCGATCGGCACCTCGCTGCGGTCGAACCCCGGCCAGAGTTCGTTGAACATCGCGCGGCTCACTCTGCCGTGCAACAGCGATACGCCATTGGCTCTCTGCGCCAGCCGAAGTCCCATGTGCGCCATGTTGAATTTGGTGGGATCGTCCTCGGCGCCGAGCGCGACGATCCGGTCGAGCGGCACACCGGGCACGAGCACCGACGACTTCGCGCCAGCGGAACCCCCGAAATAGTGACGCACCATCTCGACCGGGAATCGGTCGATCCCGGCGGGAACCGGTGTGTGCGTAGTGAATACCGTGCTGGATCTCACCACTGTCAGCGCGGTGTCGAAATCCAGCTTGTCGTCGGTCATCAGTTCCCGGATGCGCTCAAGACCGAGAAACCCGGCGTGGCCCTCGTTCATGTGGAACACCTCTGGCGCGGCGATGTTTTCGATCTCGGTGAATGCACGAATAGCGCGGATGCCGCCGACTCCGGCCAGGATCTCCTGCTTGATGCGGTGGTCCTGATCGCCGCCGTAGAGCCGGTCGGTGACGCTGCGAAGGTCGTGCTCGTTCTCGGGGATGTCGGAATCCAACAGCAGCAACGGGATTCGGCCGACTTGCGCGATCCAGATCCGCGCACGCAGTTCGTGGTCGTCGGGAAGGGTCAGCGTCACCAGCGCGGGCTCGCCAGTCACGGTGGTCAGCAGTCGCAGCGGCAGGCCCTGAGGGTCGAGCGACGGGTATGTCTCCTGCTGCCAGCCGTCGGCGGTCAGCGACTGCCGAAAGTAGCCCGATCGATAGTGAAGGCCAACCGCGATCAACGGCAGACCCAGGTCCGACGCGGACTTCAGATGATCGCCGGCGAGGATCCCGAGCCCGCCGGAGTAGTTCGGCAGCACCTCGGACACGCCGAACTCCATCGAGAAGTACGCAATGCCCGTCGGCAGAGAACGCCCAGCAGAGCCATCCGCTTGTTTCTCCTGGTACCACAGCGGGCGGGTCAGGTAGTCACGCAGATCGTCGGCCAAACCGTCCAGCCGCTCGAGGAACTGCTGGTGCGCCGCAAGCTCGTCGAGGCGTTGCGGGGTAACAGCGCCAAGCAGAGCGACCGGATCCCTCTGGCAGCGTTCCCACAGCGCGGGGTCGATCGAGGCGAAGAGATCCTGCGTGGGCGTATCCCATGACCATCGCAGGTTGACCGACAACTGTTCCAGTGCCGCGAGGCGGTCAGGCAGATGAGCACGAACAGTAAATCGACGCAGCGCCTTCACGCGGCACTACCTTACGCAGGATTCGCGCTTTCGCAGTCCGGCCTTCACCGCCCCGGCGTTTGGGATCGACACTACGGTGGGAACAAGGTCAAAAGAGCAGACGCAGAGGAGTGATGGGTGCCCGGTCGTATCGAGATCGACGATGTGCGGCCCGTCGTCTCCTGTGGGACGTTCCCGGCCAAGGCCGTCGTCGGCGAAATCGTGCCGGTGCGCGCGACCGTGTGGCGCGAGGGCCACGAAGCCGTCGCGGCGACGCTGGTGGTCCGCTATCTCGGCCAGGGCTATCCGCACCTGGCCGGGACCGCGAGCCGGTCGATGACCGCGCCGCCCGGCGCCGGCAAGGCCCTGCAGCGAGTCAAACCGGTCCTGCTGCCGATGGCGCTGGGCACCGAACCGGACGTGTATCACGGGCAGTTCTCTCCGGACAGCGTTGGCTTGTGGACGTTCCGAGTCGACGGTTGGGGCGATCCGATCAGCACCTGGCGGCATGCCGTCACCGCGAAGCTCGAAGCGGGACAAGGCGAATTGGAGTTGTCAAACGATCTGCTGATCGGCGCCCGGTTGTTCGAACGGGCCGCGATGGGGATGCCCCGCAAACTGCGTGATCCGCTGCTGGAGGCCGCGACGGCGCTGCGCACCCCCGGCGAGCCGTCGACTCGCGTCGGCGTCGCGACCACCGACGAAGTCACCGAGCTGTTGGCGCAGTTCCCGCTGCGCGAGTTGCTCACTCGCGGTGAACAGTACGGAGTGTGGGTCGACCGCCCGCTGGCACGGTTCGGCGCCTGGTACGAGATGTTTCCGCGGTCCACGGGCGGCCGCGACGCCAACGGCAAGCCGGTGCACGGGACATTCGCCACCGCCGCCGACGCTCTGCCGCGAATCGCCAAGATGGGTTTCGACGTGGTCTACCTGCCGCCGATCCACCCGATCGGCAAGGTGCACCGGAAGGGCCGCAACAACTCGGTCACCGCTGTCCCGGGAGACGTCGGATCGCCTTGGGCGATCGGCAGCGACGAGGGCGGCCATGACGCCGTTCACCCCGACCTGGGCACGATCGACGACTTCGACGCGTTCGTCGCCGCTGCCCATGGCCACGGCCTGGAAGTGGCTCTGGACCTGGCGCTTCAGTGTGCGCCCGATCATCCGTGGGCGCGTGCGCATCCCGAGTGGTTCACGGTGTTGCCGGACGGCACGATCGCTTACGCGGAGAACCCGCCGAAGAAATACCAGGACATCTACCCACTGAATTTCGACACCGATCCCGCCGGTTTGTCGCAGGAGGTGCTGCGCGTGGTGCGGCACTGGATTGCCCACGGCGTCAAGGTCTTTCGCGTCGACAACCCGCACACCAAGCCACCAAACTTCTGGGAGTGGCTGATCGAACAGGTCAAAACCACCGACCCCGACGTGCTGTTCTTGTCGGAGGCGTTCACGCGTCCCGCGCGCCTGTACGGACTTGCCAAGCTCGGCTTCACCCAGTCCTATACGTACTTCACCTGGCGAACCGCGAAGTGGGAACTCGTCGAGTTCGGCCAGCAGATCGCGGAGCACGCGGACTATGCGCGGCCGAACCTGTTCGTCAACACCCCCGACATCCTGCACGAAAGCCTGCAAAAGGGCGGCCCGGGCATGTTCGCGATCCGCGCCGTGCTCGCCGCCACGATGAGTCCGTCGTGGGGCGTGTACTCAGGCTTCGAGTTGTTCGAGCACCGGCCGGTGCGAGAAGGCAGTGAGGAATACCTCGACTCGGAGAAGTACGAACTGCGCCCGCGCGACTTCGAGGACGCCGTCAAGCGCGGCGCCTCGCTGGAACCGTTCATCGCGCACCTCAACGAATTGCGCCGGGTGCACCCAGCCCTGCGGCAGCTGCGCACGATTCATTTCCACCACATCGACAACGACGCGTTGATGGCCTACAGCAAGTTCGACCCGTCGACCGGTGACGCCGTACTGGTCGTGGTGACATTGAACCCATTTGGCCCCGAGGAAGCGACGCTGTGGTTAGACATGCCCGCCTTGGGTATGGAGCCCTACGACCGGTTTTGGGTTCGCGACGAGATCACCGGCGAGGAATACCAGTGGGGCCAGGCCAATTACGTTCGGCTCGACCCGGCGAGGGCCGTCGCGCACATCCTGAACCTGCCGCGCGTACCCGACGAGGCGCGCCCGCAGCTACTTCGCAGGGAGTGACACATGACGCGATCGATGCAGTCTGACTTGGCGCCGAGTGCGTCGGACCTGGACCGGCTATTGGCCGGCGAACACCACGACCCGCATTCCGTGCTCGGCGCCCACGAATACGCTGACCACACCGTGATCCGGGCCTACCGCCCGCACGCGGTGGAAGTGGTCGCGCTCGTCGGGTCCGACCGCTATCCGCTGCAGCATTTGGCAGGCGGCCTGTTCGCGGTGGCGCTTCCGTTCGTGAACCTGGTCGACTACCGGCTGGAGGTCAGTTATCCGGGCGCCAACGGCTCGTTGGATATACACCACGTTGCCGACGGGTACCGGTTCTTGCCGACGCTCGGCGAAATGGATCTGCACCTGTTCAGCGAGGGCCGCCACGAGCGGCTGTGGGAGATCCTCGGCGCGCATCCGCGATCGTTCCGCACACCCGACGGCATCGTCGACGGTGTGTCGTTCGCGGTGTGGGCGCCGAATGCCAAGGGCGTCAGCCTGATTGGCGACTTCAACCATTGGGACGGCAACGAGGCACAACTGCGGGTGCTCGGCTCGACGGGCGTGTGGGAGCTGTTCTGGCCCGGCTTCCCCGTCGGCGGTCTGTACAAGTTCAGGGTGCACGGCGCCGACGGCGTCGTCACCGACCGCGCCGACCCGTTCGCATTCGCCACCGAGGTGCCGCCGCAGACCGCGTCGAAGGTGACGACGAGCAACTACGTCTGGCACGACGAGGAGTGGATGACTCGGCGCGCCCAACAGAATCCGGTGTTCGAACCGATGAGCACCTACGAAGTCCATCTGGCCTCGTGGCGGCCAGGCCTGAGTTACCGGCAGCTGGCCGATGAGCTCACCGACTATGTTGTTGCACAAGGCTTCACGCATGTCGAACTGCTGCCCGTCGCTGAGCATCCGTTCGGGGGATCGTGGGGGTACCAGGTCACGTCGTACTACGCGCCGACCTCCCGGCTGGGTACTCCCGACGACTTTCGCGCGCTCGTCGACGCGCTGCATCAGGCAGGCATCGGGGTGATCGTCGACTGGGTGCCCGCGCACTTTCCGAAGGACGCCTGGGCGCTCGGCCGGTTCGACGGGACGGCGCTCTACGAGCACTCCGACCCGCGCCGCGGCGAGCAACTCGATTGGGGCACCTACGTGTTCGACTTTGGCCGACCCGAGGTGCGCAACTTCCTGGTGGCCAACGCGCTGTACTGGCTTCAGGAATTCCACATCGACGGCCTGCGGGTGGACGCGGTGGCATCGATGCTCTATCTCGACTACTCGCGGCCGGACGGCGGCTGGACGCCGAACATCTATGGTGGGCGGGAAAACCTCGAGGCCGTGCAGTTCCTGCAGGAGATGAACGCCACGGTGCACAAGATCACCCCCGGTATCGTCACGGTCGCGGAGGAGTCGACGTCATGGCCTGGCGTAACCCGGCCGACAAGCCTTGGTGGCCTTGGCTTTTCGATGAAGTGGAACATGGGCTGGATGAACGACACGCTCGGCTACATCGGCCGGGACCCGATTCACCGCAGCTATCACCACCACGAGATGACGTTCTCGCTGCTGTACGCGTTCAGCGAGAACTTCGTGCTGCCGATCAGCCACGACGAGGTCGTGCACGGCAAGGGGACGCTGTGGGGCCGGATGCCGGGCAATGACCACCAGAAGGCCGCCGGACTGCGCAGCCTGCTCGCCTACCAGTGGGCGCACCCCGGCAAGCAACTGCTGTTCATGGGTCAGGACTTCGGCCAGTACGCCGAATGGTCCGAGGAGCGTGGCGTCGACTGGTGGCAACTCGACGAAGACAGCTTTTCGAAGGGCATCCAGCGACTCGTTCACGATCTGAATGTCGTCTACCGCGAACACCCCGCGCTGTGGACGTACGACAGCAGCCCGGACGGCTACTCGTGGATCGACGCGAACGACTCAGCGAACAACGTGTTGAGTTTCCTGCGGTTCGGCAGCGACGGCTCCATGCTCGCCTGCGTGTTCAACTTCGCCGGGACCGAGCACACCCGCTACCGGCTCGGCCTGCCGCGGGCAGGCCGTTGGCGTGAGGTGCTCAACACCGACGCAGACCTGTATCACGGTGCGGGCGTCGGCAATTTCGGCGCGATCGACGCGGTCGACGAACCCTGGCACGGCCGTCCCGCGTCGGCGGTGATGGTGTTGCCACCGCTGTCGGCGCTGTGGTTCGAACCGGAGTAGCCTCACCGCCTCACCGCCTCTCCGCGAGCAGACGCGGAATCGCGTTACCGCACCCCGATTTGTGCGAGTTGGTGTCTGCTCGCGCGCGTTTTAGTACAGCGCGTTTGCGAGGTTTCGCCGAGCGGTGATGACCGCCGGGTCCGACGGATCGAAGAGATCGAACAACTCGACCAGCCGGGCACGCACCTTGGCCCGGTCGTCGCCCGTGGTACGCCGCACCAGGTCGATCAAACGGTTGAACGCCGCGTCGACGAGCTGATTGAGGATCTCGACATCGGCAGCCGCGAACGCCGCGTCGATGTCGTCAGGCGCCGCGTCGGCGACCCGTGTCGCATCTGGTCGCTGCTTGGTCGCGCGCGCCAAAAACGAGATCTGATGAACCGCGGATTTGGCTTCGGGGTGGGCCGGGTCCTTGTCGAGGATCGCCTGGTACGCCCCCAACGCCGCGTCGAAATTACCGGCCTCCAACAGCTCCCGCGCCTTCGCCAACCCGGGGTCAACCTGCTCCGGCTCGGAATCGCTTGCGCCGCTGAGCTTTCCGGCTGTCGCGGATAGAAGCGAATCAATCCAGCGGCGCAGCTGCTCGACGGGCTGCACGCCTTGGAAGCTGGAAATCGGTTGCCCTGCAGCCACGGCCACCACCGACGGCACCGCCTGCACGCCGAAGATCTGCGCCACCTGCGGGACGGCATCCACGTTCACCGTCGTCAGCGCCCACTTGCCGCCGTCGGCCGATGCCAGACCGCCCAACGTGTCCGCGAGCTGGACCGACGCGTCGCTGCGCGGTGACCACAGCGCGACCACCACCGGCACCTCGTTGGACTTGGCGATGACCTCTGCCTCGAAATTCACCTCGTTGATCTCGACGCCAGCCGGCGTGCCGCCGTCGCTTGGGGTGGCGCGCTGTTTCAGGGCGGATAGATCGATGGCGCCTGCCATGGCGGGCGCGACGGGCGGACGCGGACGGCTCACGGAGTCAAGTTTGGCACGAGGCCCGATATGACGAACATCACACGGGAGCCTTCGAACGAGAGTATCGGCGCTTCCAGCAAACTATGTCCTAGCCCGCCCGCAGGATCAGCGCGTCACCCTGCCCCCCGGCCCCGCACAGCGCGGCAACAGCGTGCCCGGAGCCGCGGCGCGCCAGTTCCAGCGCCGCATGCAGCGTGATCCGGGCGCCGGACATCCCGATCGGATGACCGACGGCAATCGCGCCACCGTTCACGTTGACCTTCGCGGGATCAACGCCGAGTTCCTTGGTGGAGGCCAGAGCAACGGCGGCAAACGCCTCGTTGATTTCGATGACGTCGAGCGCATCTACCGAAATGCCCTCCCGCGCGATGGCTTTCTTGATCGCGTTGGCCGGCTGTGACTGCAGCGTGGAGTCCGGGCCGGCCACCACGCCGTGTGCGCCGATCTCCGCGAGCCAGCTCAGCCCGAGTTCTTCGGCCTTGGCCTTGTTCATCACGACGACAGCGGCGGCACCGTCGGAAATCTGCGACGCCGACCCCGCCGTAATGGTGCCGTCCGGCCGAAACGCCGGCTTCAGCCCGGCGAGTGACTCCACCGTGGTGTTGGCGCGAATGCCCTCGTCTTCGGTGAACTCGATCGGATCACCTTTGCGCGCAGGGATTTTCACCGGAACGACCTCGTCGGCGAACACGCCGTCCTTCCACGCGGCGGCAGCCTTCTGGTGCGAGCCGGCGGCGTACGCATCCTGCTCTTCGCGGGTGAACTTGTCGGCATCGTTGCGCTGCTCGGTCAGCGCGCCCATCGGCTGGTCGGTGAACACGTCGTGCAGCCCGTCGTAGGCCATGTGGTCGAGGACGGTGACATCGCCGTATTTGTAGCCGGCCCGGCTGCCCATCAGCAGGTGCGGCGCCGCCGTCATCGACTCCTGCCCGCCGGCGACGACGACGTCGAACTCGCCGGCGCGGATCAACTGGTCGGCGAGCGCGATCGAGTCGATACCCGACAGGCACATCTTGTTGATCGTCAGCGCCGGGACGTCCCAGCCGATGCCCGCGGCAACCGCCGACTGGCGGGCGGGCATCTGCCCGGCCCCCGCCGTCAGCACCTGGCCCATGATCACGTATTCGACCAGCGAAGCCGGGATGGCAGCCTTCTCAAGCGCGCCCTTGATAGCGATCGCACCCAGGTCACTGCCCGAGAAGTCCTTCAGCGAACCCATCAATCTGCCGATCGGCGTGCGCGCTCCAGCAACGATCACGGACGTTGTCATCGGTACCTCCAGGAGTCGATTCGAGTGCCCGGGCAGCGGGGTTCAGACGCGGGAACTTTCCCGTCAGGTTACCGTTACGTTATGACCACCGAGCAGGTTGATGCCCGCCCCGTCCTCGCCAGCGCGTTGGTGACGGCGCTCGACCATGTCGGGATCGCGGTGCCCGACCTCGACGCCGCGATCGCCTGGTATCACGACCACCTCGGCATGATCGTTCTGCACGAAGAGGTCAACGAAGAACAGGGTATTCGCGAGGCGATGCTGTCGGTGCGAGGCGCGCCGGTCGGCAGCGCGCAGGTTCAGCTGATGGCCCCGATCGACGATTCGTCGACGATCGCGAAGTTTCTCGACAAGCGCGGGCCGGGCCTGCAGCAGCTGGCATATCGCGTCAGCAACCTCGACCAGTTGAGCGAGCGTCTGCAGGAGCAGGGCGTCCGGCTGCTCTACGAGGCGCCGCGCCGCGGGACCGCAAGTTCGCGGATCAACTTCATCCATCCCAAGGATGCTGGCGGCGTGCTGATCGAGCTGGTCGAGCCGGCCGCCTGATCCTTTTAAGACCACTTTCGCGTCGGGCCGCGCGTCGCCCGGTTCTTCCAGCAGAGCGTGTGCCAATGCCGACGGTCGTCGACGCCGCGCTCGCCGATGTCGGCCGGCCACACCACGACATGCGCTGTGCCCGGCCGGATTTCATGATCACACCCCGGGCATCGATACACTTTCGTGGCACGCGCGCCGGCGACTGGACGCACTTCGTAGTCGTAACCGTCGGGTCCGGTCTCCACTCTTCGGATCATCAGAACAACCGGTACTCGTCGCTTTCCAAGCCACGCATCTCGTCGTAATTCAGCGTCACGCAACGTATTCCACGATCAACGGCAAGTGTGCGCGCCTGCGGCTTGATCTGCTGGGCGGCGAACACTCCGCTGACCGGCGCGAGCAGGCTATCGCGGTTGAGCAGCTCGAGGTAGCGGGTCAGCTGCTCGACACCGTCGATCTCGCCGCGGCGCTTGATCTCTACCGCTACCGAGCGACCGCTTTCGTCGCGGCACAACAGATCGACCGGACCGATCGGCGTCATGTATTCGCGCCGCACCAAGGTGTAGCCAGCGCCCAGCAGCTCGACGTGTTCGGCCAGCAGCTCCTGCAGATGCGCTTCGACGCCGTCCTTTACCAGCCCGGGGTCCACGCCGAGTTCGTGCGAGGAGTCGTGCTCGATCTCCTCGATTGTAATGCGCAGCTGCTCACCAGACTTGTTTTCGACTACCCAGACGTGGGTGGGCCCGTCGGTGGTTTCGGTCAGCCAGCACGGCGGGCTCATCCAGTTCAGCGGCTTGTATGCCCGGTCGTCGGCGTGCACGCTCACCGATCCGTCGGCTTTGATCAGTAGCAGCCGCCGCGCCGAGGGCAGGTGCGCGGTGAGTCGTCCCAGATAGTCGACGGTGCACCGGGCGATCACGAGACGCACCCGAATTACTCTAAGGTTTCTTCAATGTCGTTGGCTCAGCGGCTGGGCCGAGTGCTCGAACGGGTGACTCGCCAAAGTGGCCGCCTGCCCGAGACCCCGGACTTCGGGTCGTGGCTACTGGGCCGCGCCGAAGAGAGCCCGCGCCGCCGGCGGGTGCGAATCCAGGTGATCTTGACGATCTTGGTGCTCAGCGCGAACGTCATCGGCGTCGCGGTCGCGCTGTTGGTGGTTACGATCGCGATCCCCGTCCCCAGCATCTTCAGCGACGCTCCGCTATGGCTGACGCTCGGCGTCTGCCCGGCCTATATCGTGCTGGCGCTGTTCGTCGGTGTCATCTGGGTGACCCGCCGCATCGTCAACGATCTGCGATGGTCGATCGAGGGGCGACCGCCCACGCCGGACGACGAGCACAACACGTTTCACGCGCCGTGGCGGGTGGCGGCGATCCACCTCGTGCTGTGGGGTATCGGGACGGCGCTGCTGACGACGCTCTACGGCATGGTGAACAGCACGTTCATCCCTCGCTACCTGTTCGCGGTCGGTTTCAGCGGGATCGTGGTGACCGCGATCTGCTACATGTTCACCGAGTTCATGCTGCGGCCGGTCGCCGCACAAGCGCTGGAAGCCGGACCGCCACCACGAGGTTTCGCGCCGCGCATCATGGGCCGGATCATGACCGGGTGGGCCCTCGGCTCGGGCGTCATCGTGTCCGGCATCGTGCTGCTGGCAGTGTTCTCGCTGTCGCTGCAGAATCTCACCCAAACCCAATTCGGCGTCGCCGTACTGATTTTGGGCGTCGTCGCCTTGGTCTTCGGGTCGATGTTGATGTGGATCGTCGCGTGGCTCATCGTCACTCCGGTACGGGTGGTGCGCGCGGCGCTCCAACGTGTGGAGCACGGCGATCTCGACTGCAACTTGGTGGTGTTCGACGGCACTGAGCTGGGTGAGTTGCAGCGTGGGTTCAATGCGATGGTCAACGGGCTCCGCGAACGCGAGCGGGTGCGCGACCTGTTCGGCCGCCACGTGGGCCGTGAGGTCGCAGCCGCGGCCGAACAGGAGGAATTGGAGCTCGGTGGCGAAGAGCGTTATGTCGCAGTGCTTTTCGCTGACATCATCGGCTCGACCCAGATGGTGGGCAGCAAGCCGCCAATGGAGGTGGTGGAGTTACTCAACCGCTTCTTCGCCGTCATCGTCGACGAGGTCGACAGCCATCGGGGGCTGGTCAACAAGTTCGAGGGTGATGCGACGCTGGCCATTTTCGGGGCACCCGTCCGCAGTGAACGACCTGCCGACGACGCCCTGGGCGCCGCCCGTGCGATCACGGCGCGATTGCGTGAGGAGGTGCCCGAGTGTCCCGCCGGCATCGGGGTCGCAGCCGGAAAGGTCGTGGCGGGCAACGTCGGTGCGCACGAGCGCTACGAGTACACCGTCATCGGAGATCCGGTGAACGAGGCAGCGCGGTTGTGCGAGCTGGCCAAGTCGGAAGACGGCCGAGTCCTGGCGTCCGCCGCGGCGGTGGAGTCCGCCGGCGAAAACGAGCGTGGACAATGGACGTTCGGCGACGACGTGGTGCTGCGCGGGCGCGACGAGCCGACGCGGCTGGCAATGCCCGTCAGCAAGCGGTAGGAATCCAGTTGCCGTGGAAGCCGGCGGGCACCCGATGAGGCAGTTGGATAGCCGCCACGTCTTGCATTGTCTGGGCATCGAGGATGGCCAGTGCACTGCGATCGGTCGCCCGGTCGTAGACGTATCCCATCAGCACTCCGTCGTCCTCAGCGGCGTCGGGAGACGACGGATGGAAAATGAACTCCCCCAGCACTTTTCCCGCGCCGAATGATCGGGAAGCGGTCTGGCCGCCGACGAGGTCGTGTTTGAGCAACGTGTCACCGCCGGCTGCACCTTCCCTGACTGCCGGCGCATAGCCGTACCGGTGTCGCTTGCCGACCAAGCGCTCGTCGACGCGGGGGAACTCCTGCGCGCGGTCGTCCACGCGTGACTCGCGCACCTTGCCGTCGGCGAGATCGACAGTCCAGCGGTCGAGCGTCGGCGGTCCCTCATTGGGCCCGAGGTTGTCGGTATCGAACATCTTCGGGTGCCGGACCACGTCGAGTACGACGGTGTCGCCGTCGTCGTAGGCGTTCATCGGATGGAACACATAGCACGGTTCGACATCGAACCAACGGATGTCGGAGTTGTCACCGTCGCGCGGCATCACGCCGACACGGGCTGGATACCGTGGATTCCACGAGTACGGGAAGCGCCGATCGGCCTCGCTGCCGCCGGTCTGCCGGGCTGCGATGGGATCAGGAATACGAACGCGACCGATCAATGCGGACAACATCAGTCGGGCCGGCAGGCGCAGTCCGCGCGGCACGGTCATTGCCACCGCCGTGCGGGCATCGAACGTGACCGGCAGGTCGTACAGCACGACATGACGTTGCGTGAGCGAGAAGTCATGCATCATCGGACTGCCCGCGACTTCGATGTCGACAGTGCGACGCGCGCGGCCGTCAACACCGATCACCGAATATTGGACCGTGTTGCCACGGAACATGCTGTACGAAACCGCATGCAGCTCACCGGTATCCGGGTCGCGCTTGGGGTGCGCCGTATAGCCTCCCGTCAGCGTGCCGTCGAAGTCACATGCGCCGACGGTGTCCAGCTCGTCGGTGAGCTCGTAGTTCGTAACCCCGGATTCGACCAGCGCCAGCGTCTTGCCGGCGTGCCCAATTACGTTCGTGTTGGCGCCGATGCCCGACACCCGAGCGTCTTCGACGGGCCCAGTCTCCCCCAACGCCCGCGCCGTCTGCGGCCCCCGCACCCAGCGGTTGCGGTACCACTCGGCCCTGCCGTCACGGATCCGGATGCCGTGCACCATGCCGTCGCCGGCGAACCAGTGATACAGCTCGGGGTCGATCTCGCCGACTGGGTTGGGACCGTTACGCAGGTACCGCCCGTCCAGATAGTCGGGGATCGTGCCGGACACCTCCAGGTCGGT
>Ga0070741_10015263_pt1 | contig 13055 bp, 14 predicted proteins | sample Coa_R1_4_FD_66440 | JGI IMG/M metagenome (GOLD analysis project Ga0070741, IMG submission 66440) | Surface soil microbial communities from Centralia Pennsylvania, which are recovering from an underground coalmine fire - Coalmine... | ecosystem: Environmental > Terrestrial > Soil > Unclassified ...
TCGTCATCGTAAATGAGTTGGGAGTGATATCGCTGTAGACGGTCTTGGTCTGCAGCGGCATGCCGTTCATCTCTTCCTGGCCTTCCTCGACCAGGTCATTGCCCTCCCATTTGGCGACGTTGTTCCCCGTCGAGCAGCCGTTCGGAGACATGTTGTCGCACCACGTTCCTTTGTAACCGCCGGCCTTGGGGTCCCACCAGAAGACGCCGTGGCCGACAAAGCCGCCGGACGACTTGTAATCTTCCAACACGGACGTGCCGCCGGGTCCGTTCTTAAACACAGCCGTGCCATGACCGGTGGCGCCCTGCGGAGCCATGGGCCCGGGCTCCATCTTCTCCGACGTGGTCCAGGTTCCGACCATCGTCTTGCTCAGCTTCTCCATTTCCGGAGAAGGCTTCGGCATCGGCATCGAGGATGCCGCTGAACTCGACTTGCCGCTTTTCTTGGCTGCCGGCTTGTCCTGGGCCATCGCGCACGCGGCCAGCAAGGCGATCAACATCATCGTTTGTACAAACTTCATGAGCACTGCCTCCTGGAAATCAAAACCGAGGGGAAACTATAGACGAACGGCAGCGCCGGTCAAGCCGTCTCTCCGCGGCTCGTTGCCGTTCTGCCGCGCGCTTGCTAAGCTATTCGACGGCGATGGAGTTCGCCACAACCGCCTGCCTCCAGGCTGATGACTCCTACCTAAGCTCGACGTGGAGAACTCCCATCGTGGCAGCATATTTCTGGATTTGTCTGGGCGCAGCTTTTGGCGCGAGCGCCCGTTATCTGGTCAGTCGCTGGGGCGCGCGGCTGATCTCCGCCGATTTCCCGTACGGCACGCTGATCATCAACATCACCGGCAGCTTCATTCTCGGCCTGTTTCTTATCTGGACAACCGAGCGCGTGCTGGCCGACCCGCGCTGGCGGCTGGTGATCGCGATCGGATTCTGCGGCTCGTACACCACATTCTCCAGCTACGCGTTTGAGACCATCGCGTACTTCGAACAAGGACACTGGCTGCTGTTCTGGACGAACATTTTTTCGAACAACATCCTCTGCCTGCTGGCCGTGATTGCGGGCGCCGCGCTGGCGAGGGCACTGTAGAATGGCCCCCACAATGGCCGTCCAGGTGAGCCTGTATCTGAATGAAGCGGACGAGTGGCACCGCAAGCCGCTCCACCTCGAGATTTTGAATTATCTGCGGGCGGAGAATGTCGCCGGAGCGACCGTCCTGCACGCGGTCGCGGGGTTCACCGGACGGCAGCGCGTACACACCAGCAGCCTGGTCGACGCCGGCGGCAAGCTGCCGCTGGTGATCACCTTCATCGATAGCGACGAACACGTGAGCCGCGTCCTGCCCAAATTGCGGGAGATGGCGGCGCATCGGCTGATCGTTCGGGAGACGGTGGTCATCGAGCAGGGGAGCTTGGACTAGTACTCTGCTTGATCCCTGAAAGGATCGGAGCGAACGACTCCGCTCTCGCGGTGAGACTTGAAAATATCGGTTATTCTGCCGGCGCGTAGTACCCACGCCGCGCCCGCACGAAGTACTTGCTCTTGTCGGCGACGATCTCGATGGTGTGGTACTGGCCATCGGCCTTGAAGTCTGCGGGGCGATACGCCAGCACGTACTGGCTGTGCAGTTCGTCGCGGATCTCGCTAAATGCGTGCGCCACGTCCTTGATGGTCAGCGGAAACAGCGCGTCCCCGCCCGTGGCTGCCGCAAGCTTCTGCAGGACGTGGTCGCCATGCATCTTGATATTGCTGTAGTTCGTACTGATGGCGTAGATGATCACCTCGGCGCGCTGGGCCATCTCGATGGTTTCATCCAGTGTTCGCGAACTTTGATTGTCTTCCCCATCGCTGAGCAGGATGATGGCGCGCCGGCGCTGTGATTTGTCCCTCAGCTTTTCCTGGCAGGCGTAGTAGATCGCGTCGAACATCGCGGTGCCGCCGCCGGGTTTCAGGTGATGAATGGCATAGTTGAGCTTGATGCGGTCGCTGGTCGAATCCTGCGCAAGGTCGCGGCGCGAATCGAATCCCAGGACGAACGCTTCGTCAGCGCCCGGCCGGATGATCTGCCACAGGAATTCGCTGGCTGCCTCTTGCTCGAGGTCGAAGCGATCGCGCACCGAGCTGCTGGTATCGATCAGCAATCCAACCCGCAGCGGCAGATCGGTTTCGTGTACGAATGAGACGAGATCCGGCACCGGCTTGTGGTCGTCGAGCACCTGAAACGCTTCGCGTTGCAAGTCGCGCATCGGGCGCCCGTGCTTGTTCACCACCGTAAACACCACGGCCACTTCGTTTACGTTCTTGCGAAACGTGTGGATGGGCTCTTCGTCAGCCGAGTCGTCGACGGGAGCGCGCATCGTGACTGCATCGGATTCCGAGGGCGTCGTTTCCGTGCCGCTGCCCGCCGGCAGCATCGAAGAGGTCTGGCCGAAGCTGGCCGGAGCCAGCACTGCCGCGCACAAAAGTAACCACGCAGGCTTCATCACTCCACAGCATGGAAGAACTTGCTAGCCCGGAACAGGTCACACCCGCTCACCGTCTTTCGTTCTTTTGGCGCAGCGCCGGAAGGAAACCGGGCATGTCCCAGCGACCGCGGCCATGCACAAGTCCTGCCGTTCCTTATAATTGCCCTATGCCCTCGGCCGCCCGCGACCTGCAGCGCACGCTTGACGAGCTGCGCGACAAGATTCGCTATCACGAGCATCGCTACTACGTCCTCGACGACCCGGAGATTTCCGATGCCGAGTTCGACCGCCTCATGCAGGAACTGAAGGCGCTTGAAGCCGAGCACCCCGACCTTGTCACGCCGGACTCACCTACCCAACGCGTTGGGGGGAAACCGAGGGAGGGATTCGTCAAAGTCGAGCACTCGCGTCCCATGCTGTCGCTGGACAACGCTTACAACGAGCAGGAACTCCGGGACTGGGAGCGCCGCGTGCATGAACTCTCCGGCCGCAAGCAGGTCGAGTATGTCTGTGAACTGAAGTTGGATGGGCTTTCGATGGCCCTGCGCTATGGCTCCGCCGGAGCGAAACGAGTGAGCGAAGACGGTTCGCGACTGGCTCTCGCGCTCACCCGTGGTGATGGCTCCGTGGGCGAGGAAGTCACGGCCAATGTGAGGACGGTCCGCTCGGCTCCGCTGTCGATTTCGCCTTCGGTGCTCAAGAAGGCCGAATTGCCGCCGAATTTCGAGGTTCGCGGAGAGATCGTCATGCCGGTGAAATCGTTTGAGCGCATGAACGAAGAACGCGAGCGGCAGAACCTCTCGAAATTCGCCAATCCCCGCAACGCCGCCGCGGGAGCGGTTCGGGTGCTCGATCCCAATATTACCGCGCAGCGCCACCTCGATTTCTACTCGTACTTTCTGCTGGTCAACGGCCGCTATCACTTCCCGCAGCACTCCGAATCGCTCGAGGCGCTTCAGCACGCCGGGTTCAAGGTAAATCCGAATTGGCGGGCGCTCAAAGATATTGACGGGGTGTGGAAATTCATCAACGACTGGGAGCAGAAGCGCGACAAGCTCGGCTACGAGATCGACGGGGTCGTGATCAAGGTTAACGACGTTCGCCTGTGGGAAGAGCTTGGTTACACCGGCAAAGCCCCGCGCTGGGCGATCGCCTACAAATATGCCGCCCGCTCTGGCGTCACGCGTATCGAGGACATCCTGATCCAGGTCGGGCGTACGGGGAAACTTACGCCAGTCGCGGCCTTGAAGCCCGTGCCCATCGGCGGCACCACCGTGAGCCGTGCCACGCTGCACAACATGGACGAGATCGAGCGGCTCGGTGTCCGGATCGGAGACTGGGTCACGGTCGAGCGCGGTGGCGACGTCATTCCCAAGGTCGTCTCGATCGTAGAGGACAAAGAGCATCCGCGCGGCACCAAGACATTCCACATGCCGGAGCGTTGTCCGGAGTGTGGCGGCCACGTCGTTCGCGTAGAAGGCGAGGCGGATCACCGCTGCATCAACGTGAACTGTCCCGCCAAGCTGCGCGAGAGCATCCTGCACTTCGCTTCAAGATCGGTCATGAACATCGAAGGCTTGGGCGATGCACTGGTTAATCAGCTCGCCGATCGCGGGTTGGTGAAGAGCGTCGCCGACCTTTACGCGCTCACGAAAAACGACCTGCTGCGGCTGGAGCGCATGGGGGAAAAGTCCGCGCAGAATGTGCTGAACGAGATCGACAACTCCAGGAAGCTGCCGCTCGAGCGCGTCATCTACGGTTTGGGCATTCGCTTTGTCGGCGAGCGCACGGCCCAGTTTCTGGCGGAGCACTTCGGTTCGATGGATGCCATCATGAACGCCAGCGTCGACGAACTGATGCAGGTGAATGAAGTCGGGCCGCGTATCGCCCAAAGCATCTACGAGTTCTTCCAGGAGAAGCGCAATCGCGAACTCGTGGAGCGCCTGCGCAAGGCGGGGCTCATCTTTACCGGCAGAAAAAAACAGCGTGGCACCAGGCTGGCGGGCAAGACATTCGTTCTCACCGGCACTCTCGTTCACTACACGCGCGACGAAGCCAAGAAGCTGATCGAGGACGCTGGCGGGCGCGTTTCCGGATCAGTGAGCAAGAAAACCGATTATGTTGTCGCGGGCGCAGATGCCGGCTCGAAGCTGGACAAAGCTAAAGAGCTGAACGTCTCCGTAATCGACGAAAAAGCGCTCGATGCCATGCTGGGGTGAAACCTTCCCCTTTTCACCGTCACCAGGCCCGAGCTACGGAATCTCCAAATACCCATCCACCCAGCGTTTGATCGTGATCCGTTGCTCGTCGGCGGGATCGAAACGCACCCCGATCAACCCCTGCGCCTTGCGCGACCAGCACGCCGTCGCGCGCACCATGATCAAGGTGGCCGAGCCGGGCAATTTGAACGTGATCTCCAGCGGGAAGTCCCTTTCAAATGTCCGCTGTGTACAGATCGACATTCCGCCCGCGCTGATCTCGTGTGATGTCGCGCGAAAGGTTTCTCGTTCCCCATCGCGCGTCGCACGCATTTCAAGTTCGGTGACCATCGGCAGGCGAACGTAACGCCGGAGTTCGTGCAGGACGAGCAAGTGCGTGGCGCGCACGACCTTGAGTGCTGACTGCCGGTCGACAGGATCATCCAAAATCGCATTCACGCCATATCTGGAGAAGCGCAGCGCTTCCTGCGTGTTCGCCGCGATACCATAAATCACCATGCGCGAATTCGAGGGCGAGTTGCGTGCCGCCTCCAGCACGGATTCCGCCTGCGGCTCGGAGAGCTTCACCACACAGGCCTCGAACTTCTCGTGCTGAAAACGCTCGGCGGCATCTTCGTCGGTCAGCACTACGCGAATGCCGAACTGCCGGAAGCAGTCACGAAGGATGATGGCGGTGGATTCGTCCGGATTCACCAGCGCAACCCGGGCATATACCTTTTTGGGGATGACTGGGGAGGGTACCACTGCTGATTGGCTCATCGATCGGCCTTCTTTCGCAGTCGTAACGATTGTCGGCTCGGTCAGGCCTCCGCACAACATTCTTTGGTAACTCGGATTGCCAGAAGGCCCGATGTGGGCTCGTCCCGAAGGACAGGGGGTTACAGCGATGCGGTTGCGGGACGCATGGTGCCGGCGAGCATCACGGAGTTGCGGCCGGCCTGCTTGGCAGCGTAAAGCGCCTCATCGGCGGTCTTGACGATCTGGTCTCGGGTGAGCCCGTGCTCGTGCGCAGCCGCAACCCCGGCGCTGATCGTCACCGGGCGCGGCACCCCGGGGAAGTACCAGGCTGCCACCGTGGCCCGCAGCTTTTCGGCGAGCTTGGCGGCATTGGCCGCGATGGTTTCGGGAACGATGATCGCGAACTCCTCGCCGCCGTACCGGCACACGATGTCCGATTTACGCACCTGCTGCGCGAGAATGTTTGAAACCTGCCGCAGCACTTCATCGCCGAGCAGGTGACCGAACTCGTCATTGATCCGCTTGAAGTGATCGATGTCGATCATGATGATCGAGAACGTGCTTCCATAGCGCTCCGCGCGATGTATCTCGTCGCTGATGCGGAGTTCGAAGTGGCGGCGATTGAACACCCCGGTCACACCGTCCAGGTACGCGAGCTGTTTCACCCCGGCAAAGTGACGCGCGTTCTGGATTGCGTTCGCGCAAATGTCCGCCACTGATTCCAGAGGTTGCAGGTCTGCCTCGCCGAACGCATTCGCGGAGGCGCTGTCGAGCGCCAGGACGCCGATCGTTTGTCCAAAGGAAATCAGGGGCAGGCACATCTCGGAAATTGTTTCCACGATCCCGGGCACGTAATCCGGAGCGTTGCGAATGTCGGACTCGACCACTGCTTTACCGCGGACCAGGCACGTACCCGCCAGCCCGGCGTTTTTCGCGACCGATTCCCCGAGCGCGAAGCAGGAGGTCAGCTTTCCTTTTTGCGCCCGCAGCGACAGCCGGTCACCCTCAAGGAGCAGCAGCGAAACGTGGTCGCACGGGAAAAACTGCAGAATCAACGAACAGACCTGCTCGAGCAGATTATCGATCTCCATCACGGCGGTCGTCTGCTGCGCGATCGCGTTAATGGCCTGTAGCTGGGTGGCACGTTTGCGTTCCAGGCTGTACAGGTGGGCGTTTTGCAGGGCCAGCGAAGCTTGCTGCGAGAACAACGTGAGCAGGTCAATTGTCTCGGAGTCGAAGAAGTTCACGCGATCGCTTTGGCAGTCCAGCACCCCGACCACTTCGTCGCGCAGCATGAGCGGGATCGCGACTTGCGATTTCGTCGAAGCGGCATATTGGACGTAACGTGAATCTTTGCAGACGTCCGCCGCATACACCGGCCGCTTCATTCTCGCAGCCGCTCCGGTCAGGCCGGTTCCCAGGGGCGTGCGCATTCTTTCGGTGCCCTCATCCCAGCCGCTGGAAGCGCGCACGTAGAGTTCCTTCCTCGGATTGTCGAGCAGGAGAATCGCCGCCCGGTGCACCTGGAAATAGTCGCGCACCAGCGCGAGGATCTGCTTGAGCACCTCGTCCAGGTCGAGCGTCGAGAGCACCGCCTGGCTGGCGTCGTAAAGGATGGCGATCTTCTGCATGCAAATCGCCGCGCGTGAGCACGGCAATGCGAAAATTCTATGACGGAACAATCGAAACGGCACTGGACGATGGGACATGTACCTTGGATGGAACGGGTGCCAAGTCCTCAGTCCCGGGATGATGCCTTGATGTATATAGCGTCGACGATCACGTAAATCACGACGCAGAGCAGGAAATCCACGCCCAGCCCGTAATCGATGCGGTTGGCTTGGTGCTGCATCGCGTACGGCAGCCGTGGCATCGCCCAGAAATAAATCAGGTTCCCGACCAGGATCGAAAGGAACGCTTTTCCAAGATTGCGCATGCGCGCACTGGTATACACCACTTGCCACGCGCAGGGCGCAGAGCTGAAACTGTCCGCGTGACCCTCGAACCAGGAACTTCGGTCCAGTACGTGAAGGGCATCGGCCCGCGCCTGGCGGAGATCCTGGCTTCGAAGGGCATTCATACGGTCGAAGACCTGCTCTACTACCTGCCCTTCCGTTACGAAGATCGCATCAACCCCCGCAGCATTGCAGAACTGAAACCTGGCGAAATGGCTACCTTGCTGGCTGAAGTTCGTGGTTCAGGATTGTTCCGCACCCGCCGGCAAGGCGTGCAGATCTTTCAAATGACTGCCGGGCAGGGCACCTCAGCGATTAACTGCTTGTGGTTCAACGGCGCCTATCTCAAAGACAAATTCAAGCCCGGCCAGACGGTCGCGCTCTACGGCCGTGTCGAAGAGCCGAAGTATGGTCGCCGCCTGCAACTGATGCAGCCGCAGTTCGAGATCGTCTACGATCCCGATGAGCCCGGCAGTTCGGAACAGCACGGCAGACCCGGTGGAAACGGCATCCCGGAATCCCTCGAGATGGGGCGTATCGTCCCCGTTTACGAATCGGCCGGCCAGGGCAAGCTGACATCCCGATGGTTCCGGCGGATCATGCATGCAACCCTGCGGGACCTTACGCCGAATCTGCCGGACGGAATTCCTCCCGCGATCGTCCGCCGGTTGGAGTTAGTGCCGCGACGGGAGGCGTTCGTTCAGGCGCACTTTCCCGACGAAAGCGTTCCGCTCGAAGACCTTGACCGGGCGCGCACGCCTGCGCACCGGCGCCTGATTTTTGAAGAGCTGTTTTTCCTCGAGATCGGACTGGAGCTGAAGCGGCGCGCTTTGCGCGCACAACCGGGGCTTTCGTTTGAAATCAATGATGGTGTGCGGCAGGCGGTAAAGCGCATCCTGCCTTTCCATCCGACGGCAGCGCAGAAACGTGTGCTGAAAGAAATCGCTGACGACATGCAGCGCCCTTTTCCCATGCGCCGCTTGCTGCAAGGCGACGTGGGCTCGGGAAAAACCATCGTTGCGCTGCAGGGCGCGATTATCGCCATCGAGAATGGCTACCAGGCGGCACTGATGGCGCCGACGGAAATCCTGGCGGCGCAGCACTATCTTTCCGCGCGGCGCATCCTGGAACCTGCCGGGTACCGTGTGTTGCTGCTCACCGGATCGCTCGACGACGACCACAAGCGCGAGATCCGGCGGCACATCGCGCAGGGCAATGCGCAACTCGTGATCGGCACCCATGCCCTCATCGAGGAGAAAGTCGAGTTCGCTAAGCCGGGGCTGATCATCGTTGACGAGCAACACCGGTTCGGCGTTCTACAACGCTTCCGTCTGATGAAAAAAGCCGCGCAGGCCGAGCCCGACGTCCTGGTCATGACGGCGACGCCGATTCCCCGCACCCTCGCGCTGACGCTATACGGCGACCTTGATATCAGCGTGCTTGACGAGTTGCCGCCAGGACGCACGCCGATGGTCACTCGCCGCATTTCGGAGGACCGCGCCAACGAAGTGTGGGACTTCCTGAAGAAGCAGGTCGCGAAGGGAAATCAGGCGTTTGTGGTGTATCCGGTGATTGAAGAGCAGGAGGAGCCGGAGACGAAGAAGACGTTGGAACAACCCAATCTGCTCGCGGAGACCCGCACCGGGCTCAAAGCGGCAACGAAAATGTATGACGAGCTGCGAAAGAAAATTCTTCCTGGGCTGCGCGTCGGCCTCCTGCACGGGCGCTTGCGGCCGGACGAAAAAGAAGAAGTCATGCGGCGCTTCCAGGCAGGAGAGATCGACGTACTGGTTTCAACGACCGTGATCGAAGTCGGGGTCGATGTCCCGAATGCGAATTTGATGATCATCGAACACGCAGAGCGCTTCGGCCTCGCGCAACTGCACCAGCTCCGAGGTCGTATCGGGCGCGGCGCGGCAAAATCGTTTTGCGTGCTGATGACCGGAGGCAAGGTATCACCCGAAGCCGAGCGCCGTCTCGATGCGATGGTACGTACCACCGACGGCTTCGAGATTGCCGAACTCGACCTGGAACTTCGCGGCCCGGGAGAGTTTTTCGGGACAAAGCAATCCGGCTTGCCCAGCTTCCGTGTGGCCAACCTTCTGCGCGATCGCGAGCTGCTGGAAACAGCCAAGCGTGAAGCCGCGGCGCTGGTCGACGGCTCAGCCAAAGACATTTCGAAAGAAGACGTAACCCGCGTGATGGCACACCTGCGCTCGCATTGGCAGCGCCGCTACGGGCTGGTGGAAGTCGGGTGAGCTACATTCGGGGTCATTCAATAAACATGCAATCGCCGTACGAGTAGAACCGGTACCGCTCCTTTACCGCGTGTTCATAGGCGGCCAGCATCTGCTCGCGTCCGGCGAAGGCTGAGACCAGCATCAGCAGCGTCGATTTTGGCAAATGGAAGTTCGTGAGCATCGCGCTAACTACGCGAAACTGAAACCCCGGGTAGATGAACAGGTCGGCCTCGCCTCTGCCGGGTGTTACGCGTCCGCTTTTGCGCGCCGCGAACTCGAGAGTGCGGACGGTCGTCGTGCCAACTGCGACCACCCGCCTACGGGCATCGAGTGCGCGGTTGACCGCACCCGCCGTTTGTTCGCTGATCGCGAACCTTTCGCTGTGGATACGGTGCTCCTCCACACGCTCGACTCGCACCGGCTGGAATGTCCCTAAGCCTACGTGCAGCGTCAGTTCGGCAATATCCGTCCCGCGCGCGCGAATGCGTTCGAGGATTTCCGGCGTGAAGTGCAATCCCGCCGTTGGCGCAGCGACCGACCCTCGCTCCCGCGCGTACACGGTCTGATAGCGATCGCGATCCGCGGGCTGATCGTCGCGCGAGATATAAGGCGGCAGCGGCACGTGTCCGATCCGCTCGACCACGCTAAAAAAGTCGTCCACCGGTTTGAAGGCTAGTGTGCGTTCACCATAGCCGCCGCGGGCGATGACCTCCGCCTCCAGCTCACCCTCGCCGAAAAACAGGCGCTCGCCAATGCCGATCTTCCGTCCAGGGTGGACCAGAGCGTTCCAGACGTGACCTCCCGGCTCGCCGTGGGCCGGTTCGGTAAGAAGCACCTCGATCGTGCCCTGCAGAAAATCGCGGCCAGCAGGATTTCGTGAGCTGACCGTCTGCGCTCGCGACCCGCTGCGGTGTCCATAGAGCCGCGCCGGAAACACACGGGTGTTATTCAGCACCAGGAGGTCGTCCGGTCGCAGCAGGTCGGGAAACTCGCCAAAGTGGCGGTCTTCCCACCGCCCGCTGCGACGGTCGAGCTGCAACATGCGCGACGACGCCCGCCGCGCCGCCGCTTCCTGTGCGATCAGCTCGCCCGGTAGGTAATAGTCGAAGTCAGAGACCTGCATGGACTTTCAGCCCCGGCGCGAGGGATATCCGCGGCATTGCCTGCCACTTTCCCGGTGCTGTAGGATACGCGAGCCTGCGGGAAGCCGGGATTTACTACATTTGTAGTACATGAAGAGCGAGCGCCAAAGTCGCGAAGAGATCGTCCGCCTCGGACGCATGTTGCACGACCGCGGTTTCGTGGCTGCCACGGACGGCAACCTCTCCGCGCGCCTCGACCACGAGACCGTGCTCTCGACTCCGACCGGGATCAGCAAAGGGATGATGTCGCCTGAGGACCTTGTCATGGTCGACATGTCCGGCCGCAAGATGTCGGGTCGGCGTGACGTGTCCAGCGAGATTGCCATGCACCTGCTGATCTACCGCTTGCGGCCCGAGGTGCATGGCATTGTTCACGCTCATCCGACGACCGCCACTGGCTATGCCGCCGCCGGACTGCCGCTGAACCAAGCGCTGGTATCGGAGGTCGTCATCGGACTTGGCTGCGTGCCCCTCGCGGAGTACGCAACTCCCGGTACTCCCGAGCTGACAAAGGCGCTGGAGCCGCTGGTGCCTTCCTATGACGCTATCCTGATGGCCAATCATGGCGTGGTGACGTACGCGGAAGATATTCTCCGCGCGTACATGAAGATGGAAACCGTCGAGCACTTCGCGCAGATCGCGCTGGTGACGCACTTGCTCGGCCGGCAGCAATTATTGAGCGATGAAGACGTCAGCAAGTTGATGGTGGCGCGCCAGAAATATCAGGGCGTGACCTCGAGCACCGCGCGAATGCCGGGCTGTCCGGTAACCACGAGCACTATCACGACATCGGCTGCAGCCGCCAGTGGCGCTCAGGGCGGGAATTCAGAACGGTTTCTGGTTACGCGCGATGAACTGGCATCCATCGTCGAGGATGCTGTGCGGAATACGAAACGCAGGTGGTAAAGGCGTAAACGATTTTTGGAGGACATGATGGGAGAAGCATTGGGAATGATCGAGACTCGGGGGCTGGTAGCGATGATCGAAGCCTCCGACGCCATGGTGAAAGCCGCCAAAGTGACGTTGGTCGGCTGGGAGAAGATCGGTTCAGGTTACGTCACGGCTCTCGTCCGTGGCGACGTCGCCGCAGTCAAAGCCGCAACCGACGCCGGCGCTGCCGCAGCTCGTCGTGTGGGCGAATTGATTGCGGTCCACGTGATTCCGCGTCCGCACGGCAGTCTCGAAGAAGTGCTGCCGATCGGCCGGGCCACGGGTGCGAAGGCCGCAGGCGCGTAAATCTCATGATCCTCGCACGAGTGGTTGGTACGGTTGTCGCAACCCGGAAAGATGAGCGCCTCGACGGCAAGAAGCTGCTCGTCTGCCGACCCGTCAACCCGAAAGGTGAAACGGACGGCAGCTACGTCGTGGCGATCGACACTGTTGGAGCGGGCTACCGCGAGACCGTCCTGGTCGTGAGCGGCTCGTCGGCGCGGATGGCGGCGGGTTTGAAGGATTCGCCGATCGACAGCGCGATCGTGGGAATTGTCGACGAAGTCCGCATGGATGCCGACATCGCAAACAACGATCGCCGTGTTGCCGTGGCAAGCGCAGGCAAGAACAAGCGATGATGCTTGGACGCATCGTCGGCAGCGTCGTAGCGAGCGCCAAGCATCCTTCGCTCGAAGGCAAGAAACTGCTCGTCGTGCAACCGGTCACGCGCGAGGGCCACGATCGCGGAAAACCGATTGTCGCCATAGACGCCGTCGGCGCCGGATTTCGCGAGACCGTTTACTGGTGCCGCGGCAAAGAAGCCTCGCTGGCATTTTCCGCGGAACTTCCGTGTGACGCCTCGATCGTTGGCATCGTGGACGCGATCACTCCCGCCCCCGCGCGCCCCGATGCACCCCGGCAGGCGAAGAAATGATTCTCGCGCGCGTCACAGGCGAGGTGGTTGCCACCATTAAACATGCGTCGCACTCCGGGAGAAAGCTGCTCATGGTGCAGCCGGTCACCCCGGAAGGAACCGATCGCGGCGCACCGGTGTTGGCCTTGGACGCGGTAGACGCCGGCATCGGCGATCGCGTGCTCGTAGTCCAGGAAGGCTTTGCCGCGATGACCGCCGCCGGTCGCTCCAATTCACCGATCGATGCCACCATCGTCGGCGTGGTGGACGCGCTACACCTGACCGAATAGCGCGGAGAGGTTCTTCAGACCCCACTGCTGATGCTTCGACTCGGTCGTTGGCCCTCGCTCAGGATCACAAAGCATTCAGTTGCAGATCACAAGTTACAAACTATTCCCCTCCGACCCTGAACCGGACCCCAGCGCGGAACGTCGTGCCCAAGCTCGGGTAGCC
>Ga0070741_10015264_pt1 | contig 13054 bp, 14 predicted proteins | sample Coa_R1_4_FD_66440 | JGI IMG/M metagenome (GOLD analysis project Ga0070741, IMG submission 66440) | Surface soil microbial communities from Centralia Pennsylvania, which are recovering from an underground coalmine fire - Coalmine... | ecosystem: Environmental > Terrestrial > Soil > Unclassified ...
GAGTGCCAGGTCTCGTTGAGCCTCTTCACGCCGGCGCCGAGCCCGAGCCTGAACCGGCCGCCTGACATCTCGTCGATGTCGAGCGCCGTCACAGCGAGGATGAAGGCGCTCCGGGTGAAGGCCCACGCGATCCCGGTGGCGACCCCGACCTTCTCGGTCTTGGCCGCCAGCCAGGTGGCCTGGGTGACCGAGCTGCGGAACAGCTCCGGCGTCCAGACGCAGTCGATTCCCGCCGCCTCGGCGGTCCTCGCCTGCTCCGCGAGGTCCCGCGCGGTATCGCCGATCGCGGCGATCGAGATGCGGTCGAGGGCGGACATGGTCAAACGGGTCGCTCCTCAGCCTGGCTTGCGGGGGCGTCCTCGCATCAAGCTGCCTCGCCGGCGCTTTCGACCGGCGTGTTGTCGAGCGAGCGCCAGAGATAGAGACAGGCGAGCGTCCGGTGGGGTCGCCACTCCTCCGCCAGCCTCTCGAGCTCCTCCGGCCCCGGGAGATCATTCATCCCGTAGGCGATCTGGACGGCCCGACGGATGCCGAGGTCGCCGACGGAGACGACGTCGGGCCGCCCGAGGTGGAAGATCAGGAACATCTCGGCGGTCCAGCGGCCGACGCCCTTCACCTCGATCAGCTCGGCGACCACATCCTCGTCCGGCAGCTTCGCCAGCCGCCTCAGGTCGAGCTCCCGGGTCGTCACCCGAGTTGCCAGGTCCCGGAGGAACTCCACCTTGGCGTTGGACAGGCCTGCCCCGCGCAGGGTCGTTCTCCTCTTCCGCAACAGCTGCTGGGGCGTCGGAGTGCGCCCGCCGAATTGGGCCAGCAGCCTCTCCCAGATCGAGCGGGCCGCCCGGGTCGAGAGCTGCTGCCCGACGATTGCACGCGCGAGCGCCTCCCACGGGTCGGGGCGGCTGGCCCGCCGGTCGATCTCGGGATCGATCGGGCCGCGCTCCTCCATCAGCCGGCGGAGCACCTTGTCGGCGCGCATCAGCTGGCGGTCGTCGGCGCTCCACCTCGCCGCCGGCTTACGGGCATGAGCGTTTGCGGGCCTGGTGGCCATCCTCACATCAACGCCCGAGAGCTTGGCGCCGTGAGATCAGACTCTTTGGATCAGGGTGCCGGTCCCGAGCCCGCCGCCGCAGCACATCGTCACGAAGCCGATCTCCTTGTCGGAGCGCTCGAGCTCATGCAGCAGCGTGGTGATCAGCCGGGCGCCGGTCGAGCCGAGCGGGTGCCCGATCGCGATCGCGCCGCCGTTCACGTTGACGCGGTCCATGTCGGGCTCGAGCTCACGCCGCCAGGCGGCCACGACCGAGGCGAACGCCTCGTTGATCTCGATCAGGTCGATGTCGTCCATCTTCATCCCGTTTCGATCGAGGATCTTCTTGGTGGCCGGGATCGGCCCGGTGAGCATCAGCACCGGATCCACGCCGACCGTGGTCTGGTCGACGATCCGTGCGCGCGGCTTGAGCCCGAGCTCCTTGGCCTTCTCCGGCGTGGTGAGCAGCACCGCGGCGGCGCCGTCGGAGACCTGGGAGGAGTTGCCGGCGGTGATCTTGCCGTCCTCCTTGAAGGCCGGCTTCAGCGAGGCCAGCTTCTCGAGGGAGTCCTCGGCCGGCGGCCGGATGCCCTGGTCGGTGACGTAGGTGTCGCCGTTGTTCTGCCACGGGATGATCTCGCGCTCGAAGCGGCCCTCCTCGGTCGCCTGGTGGGCGAGCGTGTGGGAACGGAGGCCGATCTCGTCGAGCTCGGAGCGGGGAATCTCCCACTTGTCCGCGATCATCTCTGCCGAGATCCCCTGCGGGACGAGGTTGTAGCGCTCGAGCAGGGCGGGGCTGAACGCGAAGCCGTGCTCCTTCATCACCTCGGCCGAGTCGGCGAAGGAGATGTGGCCCATGTGCTCGACGCCGCCGCCGATGACGACGTCATGGACTCCGGATGCGACCAGGGCGGCGCCGAAGTTGACGGCCTGCTGGGCGGAGCCGCACTGGCGGTCCACGGTGGTGGCCGGGGTCTCGATCGGCAGGCCGGCCTCGAGCCAGGCGTTGCGGGCGATGTTGATTCCCTGCTCGCCGAACTGCTGGACGCAGCCGGCGACGACATCGTCCACCTCGGAGGCGTCGATGCCGGCCCGCTTGATCAGCTCGTCGTAGGTCTTCGCGAGCAGGCTGGAGGCGTGGACGTCCTTGTAGTAGCCCTTCTCCTCGTGGCCGCGTCCGACCGGCAGCCGGGCGGCCTCCACGATCACTACCTCACGTCCGCCGAACTTTCCGTTCTCAGCCACCTTCGGTGCCTCCTCAGTCGGTTTCTTCAAGCAACCAAGCCTTGCGCAGACAGCATACACCTCCTGACTGGCGAGTCAGCCAGTGGCCACCGGGCCGCCGAACGGCGAGCTTGCCCCCTAACTGCGCGTGATAGACACCGGGCGCGTGGCGGGCACCGACATATACGAGCGACCGGCGATCGCCGGCAGCGGCACGATCGCGACCGGCCTCGCGGCCAGCGCGAGCACCGTCTCGGAGGTCCTCCTGCTCGCGCGGTCGGACGCCTCGGCCTGGCGCGCCGAGGAGCAGGCACACTCGCTCTGCACGAAGCTGGATGCGGGCGACGCGAAGCGGGTCCGGGTGACGACGGAGGTCGCCGACCTCGCCGACTGCGACCTCGTGATCGAAGCGGTCGTCGAGGAGCTCGAGCCGAAGGCCGAGTTGCTGCGGGCGGCCGCGGAGGCCGCCCCCGGCGCCGACCTGGCGAGCACCACCTCGTCCCTGTCGCTCGACGAGCTCGGGGCGAGGAGCGGTCACGCCGACCGTGTCTTCGGGTTCCACCCGTTCAACCCGGTGGCCCGGATGGAGCTGATCGAGCTCTGCATCCCCGAGGCGGCCCGGGACGAGATCAGGCCGCGGGCGATCGCCTGGGGCGAGGCGATCGGGAAGACGGTGGTCGAGGTCCCGAACGAGCCGGGCTTCGTCGTCAACCGGCTGCTCTTCCCTTATCTGTTCGATGCCGTCCGCCTGATGGAGCAGACCGGGATGGCGCCCGAGGACGTGGATCGCTGCATGACGCTCGGCGCCAACCATCCGATGGGGCCGCTCGCGCTGATCGACCTGATCGGGGCCGACGTCGCCGTGGCGATCGGCGAGGCCTTGTACGCCGACAGCGGGGCGGAGCATCACCGTCCGCCCGGTCGCCTCATGGCGCTGGTCGATCAGGGCAGGCTCGGGCGCAAGTCCGGCGCCGGGTTCTACACCTACGACTGAATCAGTCCTGCCCGCCCGCCGGCTTGTTCAGGTCGAGGACCAGCTGCGCGACGGTTTCGCCGACCTTGTCGTAGGCGCCCGGGTCCAGCTTGTCGACCGTGTCCTGGGTCCCGTTCTTGAAGCGGTAGGACCAGTCGATCAGGTCGATCGAGGGGATGTGGCGGACGAGAAAGGGGATGTGGTCGTCGATGATCGGCGTCTGGGTGCCCGGCAGGAAGACCGACTCTGTCCCGACCTCGGCCGCCGCCTTCCGCAGCCGCTCCCAGAGCGCCGGCGTCGAGTTCCGCTCGCGCGGGATCCGCAGCCCCCGGTTGGCGACGTAATCGAGCAGGATCACCTCTCCGACCTGGCCGGGGTGGGCGGCCGCGTAGGCGCGCGATCCGCGCAGCGCGCAGTACTCGAAGAACCTGTCGGTGCAGCCCGGCGGCGCCTCCTCGCCGTCGAAGAGGACGAAGCGGATCTCGCGGTGGCCGGGAGGCAGGTCGTTGGCGAGATCGCGCGAGAGCTCGATCACGGCCGCCGTCCCGGCGGCGCCGTCGTTCGCCCCGACGAAGCCCCGAGGGCGGTACTGGGTGTCGTAGTGCGCCCCGATCAGGATCGCCGGCGGACGCCCCGGCAGGTCCCCGACGATGTTCCGCAGCCCCTGCTGCGGGCCGAGGCTCGCGAACCGCTCGAACCGGCCGTGCGGGAGCAGCGCGCGCAGCTTCGTCGCCAGGTGGCGGAGCTGGGGAGACCCGGCCGGCCGCTGACCGACCCCGACCTGGCGGTAGACGAGCGACATCGCGCGGTTGACGTCGAAGCGGTTCGGCTGATCCGTCCCGCCGGAGCCACCGCAGCCGGCGACGGTCAGAAGCGCCAGGGCCGTCGCCGCGACCCCGGAGCCGGTCCGGCTAAGCCGCCTGCTTGCCCTTGCGCTTGACGCGCGAGCGGGCCGTGATCGGAGGGACCGCCGGCTCCTCATGCCGGCCGGAACGATCCCAGATCACGTCCGCCTCCGATACGCCCTGCTTCGAGGCCTCCGCCTCCACCTCGCCCCAGGGGAGCTGGGCCTCAGGAAGATCGTCCCATCGCGCCAGGTCGAGGGCCTCGATGGCCCCTTCGAGCGCCGGCCCTCGATGCTCCTCGGAGCGAAGCACCGCCCTCACCACCTCGAGCTGCTTGTCGCTGAGCCGGACGACCCACATGTGGCCTCCTAAGTGAACCCGAGTTAATCGGGTTGCACCTGCGGCTTCGCCTTGGTGCACCCTCGGATCTTCGGGACCGTAGAGCCCTAAACGGACGGAAGGAGAAACCGCTGCAACTGCGCGCCTTTGCCGTCAAAGCGCGTTTGCAGGGGACCCCAACGCGTCCGCTCGGGGCTTCTCCCGGCGCTCATCCGGGGGGAGCTTGCCGGCCGCTCGAGTGGATTCGAACCGCCTCGATCCGGTTCTCGCGGACCGATTCGACCCGGATCTCGTAGCCGTCAGCGCTGATCAGGTCGCCCCGCTTCGGCAGCCGGCCGAGCTCTCCGAAGACGTAGCCGCCGATGGAGTTGTAGGCGTCCGTGTCGACAGGGAGCTCGATGCCGCGGTCGGCGAGGTCGCCGAGCGAGACGTGTCCGCGCACGTACCAGTCGCCGTTCGCGAGCTGGCGGAGCGATCCGGCGAGCGGATCGGTCTCGTCCTCGATCTCCCCCACCACCTCCTCGAGGATGTCCTCGACCGTCACGATGCCGACGGTCCGACCGTACTCGTCGACGACGACGCCGATCGAGGAGCGCTGGCGCTGAAGCTCGGTGAGCAGGTCGTCGAGGGGCTTCGTCTCCGGGACGATCAGCGCGTCGCGGACCGCGGACTCGATCCTCGCATCGGGGCCCTCGGCCATCATCAGCCGAACCAGCCGCAGCGCGTGGACGATGCCGCGAACCCGGTCGGCGTTGCCGTCCTCGACCACCACCAGGCGGTTGTGACCCGACGAGGTGCAGAGCTGCAGCGCGTCGGAGACCTTGGCGGAGTGGTCCACCGTCACGACGGCGGGTATCGGGGTCATCACCTCGCGCGCCTCCTGCTCGTGCAGGTGGAAGACGCCGCGGAGCATCACCGCCTCACCGGGATCGAGCTTGCCGCCCACGGCCGACTGCGAGATCAGGACCTGAAGGTCCTCCGAGGTCGGCTCCTGCTCGTCGATCTCCTCGCGCCTGACGCCGAACAGGCGGGCGACCCCGTTCGACATCCAGGTGAGGGCGACGGTGAAAGGCGCCGTCACCCGCCGGAACCAGCGGAGCGGTGAGGCGAGGCGGCGGGCGCTGCCCTCCGGACGTGAGATCGCGAACAGCTTCGGCGCCTGCTCGCCGATCACCACGTGCAGCGAGGTGACCAGGGTGTATGCGATCGCCACCGAGATCGCGACGGCGACCCCGTGCGAGAAGCCCCCGAAGATCGGCTCGAGCAGCTTGGCCACCGCGGGCTCACCCAGGAAGCCGATGCCGATCGACGCCATCGTGATGCCGAGCTGGCAGGTCGAGAGGTACTCGTCGATGTGATCGAGCTCGTCGAGCACCGCGGCGGCGCCCCGGGTCCCCTCGCTCGCGAGCTGCTCGAGCTTCGAGCGGCGCGATCTCACCAGGGCGAACTCGGCGGCGACGAAGACGCCGTTGACCGCGATCAACGCGAACAGCAGGATCAGGAGGACGGCGCTCATCGAGGCAGCCTCCGCTCAGGCCTTGGCCGGCTTGACCCGAGGGTGCGCGACAGCGCAACTCGTCTCACGCCGGTGACGCCCCGTCGGGCGCACGTACTTCGAGGGGGGTCGTCGTCGTTCACTGGCGACGAGCCAAGGCTACCGGACGAGGTGACGGCGTCTGCGATGTCTCTTGTGCCGCTTCTTCCGCCGCTTCTTCTTGCGGTGGCGACCCGCGACCACCCCGGTCCCCGGGTCGTTGTCCGGCGCGACGAAATGAGGGCCGATCAGCTCGTCGGGCGTCCCGGCCTTGAACCCGGGGGGCGCGGCGGGCAGCCCGAAGTCCGCGGAGCGCGCCACCAGCTCGGACGCCGCCCGCTCGCAGACCGCGGAGATGGTCAGGGACGGGTTGACGCCGAGGCTGGTCGGGATCGCCGAGGAGTCCATGCAGAAGAGCCCCTCGTAGCCGAATACCTCGCAGCGGTGGTCGACGACGCCGAGGTCCGGTGTGTCCGCCATCCGGCAGCCGCCAAGGGGGTGGGCGGCGTAGGCGCCCCGGGTCTCGGTCAGCTTCAGGAAGCGCCCGAGGCCGGCCCGGGCGAGCACGTCCTGGATCGCGGAGTTGGCGGCCTCACGCACCGCGACCGACTGATCCGAGAGGTCGTAGTCGAAGAGACCGACCCCCACCGGCCCCGGGCCGGTCCGGATGAAGTCACCACCCTCCGGCGGGGGCAGGTAGAAGGTCCCGTCGCTCGTGTCCTCGACCATGGCGAGGATCTCGATGTGGCGGCTCCAGGTCGCGATGGAGCGCTTCTTGTCGCGGCCCCAGAAGCTCGGCTCACCCTCGGGCGGCCGGCCGTCGTCGTAGAGGAAGTTGGTGAGCTGGGAGAGGTAGATCTCCTGGAGCGTGAAGCGCGTCCCGTCGTGCTCGTGCCCCGACCGGCCCGCATACCAGTCGTAGCTCATCGTGGTGATCGGCTTGCCCTTGAAGAACTCGTGGTAGCCGGGGAGCCCGAGCAGCTCCTGGACCTTGGACTCGTCGTCGTACTCGATCGCGGCGACATGGTCACCGTTCACCCCGAGGTGCCTGCCGAGGTGCGGGGAGAGCGAGGGGAGCGCGCCGCTCTGCTTGGTCCGCATCAGGATCACCGGCGTGCCCATCGCCCCCGCGGCCAGGATCAGGACCTTGCACTCGATGTCGGTGATGGAGCTGGTCTGCTGCTTGCTCGTCGGATCGACCTGCTTGGCCTTGACCAGGTAGCGGTAGGGGCGCAGGCTCGACTGGCGGATCTCGTTGACCTCGGTGAGCGGCCGGACCTGCACCCCGGCGGCCTCGGCCGACGCCAGATAGTTGGTGATCAGCGAGTTCTTCGCGGCGAAGATGCAGCCGGTGTGGCACCACTTCGCGTCGACGCAGCGCTGCTGGTTGATCGCCACGGGGACGCGGTCGCAGGTGTGCCCGGCGCGGTTCAGGGTGGCCGCCCACATCCCTCCGGACTTCGAGATCTGGTTCCAAGCAGGCTGGTTGACGCGCAGCCCGGCCTCCGCCCGTCCGTAGTACGGGTCCAGGGAGGCGCGGCTGATCTCCGCGGGCCACATGCGACGGTCGGGGCCGTCGTCGGGCCGGTGGTCGCGCCGCTCGAAGATCTCGGTCGGGGCCCGCAGCGAGGCGGCGAGGTAGAGGTTCGACCCGCCGCCGACCAGGTTTGCCACGACGACCTGGGCGTTCGATCCCCTGCCGACCGCGCTCTGGCCCTCGCCCTGGATCAGGCCGTAGCAGTCCGAGAGATGGCCGATGTCCATCGACTGGCGAAAGTCGGTGTGCCCCTTGCGCATGCCCCGCTCGAGCACCAGGACGCTCGGGTCCTGGCCGGCCGCCCGGTAGAGCTCGGCGAGCCGGAAGGCCGAGATCGAGCCGCCGAAGCCGGAGCCGACGATGCAGACGTCCACCCTTTCCGTCACGGCAGATATCCCCTCTGGGTGAGCTCCCGGCTGAGCGGCACGCCGTAGGAGAAGTCGGTGTACCCCTGGGGTGCCGTGCCGGGATGGCCCATCACCCGGTAGCCGGATGCGGTGGCGGAGGTCGGGTTGACCTGCGTGGCCGCGGCGCAGAAGGCGGTGAAGGCGACGGCCGCGGCCGCCTCCCAGACCGCGCGGGTCGGGTTGGAGAAGGAGAGCCCCTGCAGGCAGACGGCCTCTCGCCCCTCGTACGGCAGGTCGAGGAAGTCGCCGCCGTGGGTGACGGAGAACGCCTCCAGCTCGGCGAGGAACGGGATCTCCAACGCCGTGAACCCGAGCCGCGCGTCCTGGCCGAGCAGGAGGGCGTCGGCCTCGACGGCCCCGGGATCGGGATCGAGGCCGGCGATCGCCTTCGGATGGATCTCGTTGCCCAGATCGGTCGTGGTGGCCGGCCTGCCCGGGATCAGGGTGTCGTAATAGGCCTGCAGCGTGCCGTCCTGCACGGCAACGGCGGCAGCGGCGCGCGGCGGCACGATCATCCGCGCGGCGACGGGGATCGCGCTCGCGATGATCGCTCCCGCACCGAGAACCCCGGCTCGCTGCACGAACTCGCGCCGCGACAGCTCGGCACCCACTTCCCCTCGGATCACCCTCTGCTCCATACCCCTGGCGTGAAGGTACAGCGACCCAAACGCATCTGCGCCGGGTGGCGCCGTAGGTGGGGCCCATCGACGCGATTGCTGAGCGTCGATGGGACGGTACCTGCGGCGACAGGACCCGGCGCCCGATCCGTTGGTGCCTGGTACTTTCGCCCGCAGGGGCATGTGGAGACCGGCGACAGCGATGTTGATCGGCGCGCTGCTGGTGACGGCCGCGCCCGCGGCGGCCGAACAGCCGGTGGGGCCTTATGCGCCCTGGGACGGCACGAACCCGTTCAACTGCACGATCCAGGACGTCGGCACCGGCGTGGACTTCCCGGACCCCGGCGCGGACCCGTTCTGCGTCGAGTTCGACAAGACCCAGCAGAACGTCACCGACTTCGGGATCCTGGACTTCCTCGCCAACGAGCCGGCCCGAACGGCCGCGGCCTCGCCGAAGTGCTTCTACTTCCAGACCGACCACTGGACGGGCTCGATCGTCCAGGGCGAGCAGCCCGAGCTCTGGCACTGGGACGGCCAGTACTTCTTCGACAAGGCGATCGGTGCCGGTGGCGTCAACATCACCAACTTCAGGATCGGCGGCCAGCCGGCCTCCTTCCCGCCCGGCTCGATCCCGCCCCAGTTCGCTCCCTACTTCGACCAGGGAGGAGGCGGCGCCTACGTCGTCACTGGCATGCCGGCCGATCCCAGCTGTGCCGCCCGGGTCGCCACCCAGGAGGGCCGCGACCAGGTCTACGCGCACCCCACGGCCTCGAGCGGCCAGGGCGGAGGCGCGACCGCCGGCGCTCACGCGAAGCACAAGAAGCGCTGCAGGCACCACCGCAAGCGCTGCCGCAAGCACCGCTAGGGCCCGGGTCCCTGCTCGGCTACGGGAAGCGGCGCTCGCGGGCGGGATACTGTCGCGAGTGCCGGAGGAAGAGAACATCCAGCTCCTGGCGCGTGCGCTTGACCACTTCGAGCGGACCGGCAAACCCGATCTCAGCATCATCGCCGACGAAGTCGTCTTCGATCTGTCGCGCTCCCCGTTTCCCGACGCGGGGGTGTACCACGGCATCGAGGGCGTGCGGACCTGGTTCCAGGGTCTCGACGATGCCTTTGGAAAGCCCCATTACGAGGTCGAGAGGGTCGAAGCCCAAGGGGAAGTGGTGGCGGCGCAACTGCGCGTATCCGGTCGTGGCCCGGGCAGCGGGATCCCCGTGGACTACAGCTTCGTGCCGGTGTTCACGATTCGGGACGGAAAGGTCGTACGGATCGACCGGTACGACACGTGGTCGGAGGCCCTCGAGGCTGCCGGGCTGGCCTCGAACCCTGAGTAGCTGCTCACTGGAGCGCCAGTCCGCATCGAAAGGGTGAGACCCGGCGCTTGGCAGGTTATGCCCGCATAGCGGGCAAGAGCCGCCGATTGCGGTTCAGCGACGCGGGGTGGCTAGGCGAGCGCGTCGACCTTCTTCGCCAGCTCGAAGTCGTTCTCTGTGAGGCCGCCCTGGGCGTGGGTCGAGATCGAGACCTCGACCTGACTCCAAGAGATCGCGATGTCGGGGTGGTGGTTCATCTCCTCCGCCGGCTCGACGAGCGAGTCGACGAACTTGACCGACCCGACGAAGTCGCCGCGGTCGAAGCTCTTCACGATGTACTCGCCCCGCCGGCGCCAGCCGTCGAGCCCCTTGAGCCTCTCGGCGATTTCCTCTTCGCTCAGAAGTGCCATATTCGTCGGGTGCGAATCGCGAGCCTCGTCCCCTCCGCGACCGAGATGCTATTCGCCCTCGGCCTGGGCGAGCAAGTCGTGGCGGTCACCCACGAGTGCGACTACCCGCCCCAGGCGGCGTCGAAGCGGCATCTGACCCACAGCCTGGTGCGCGATGGCCTCTCCGCCGGTGAGATCGACGCCGAGGTGCGCCGGCTGAGGGGTCAGGGGAGGCACCTCTATGAGCTGGATGAGCCGGCGCTGGCGGAGCTCGAGGTCGACCTGATCGTCACCCAAGCGGTCTGCGAGGTCTGTGCCGTGTCCTACGACGACGTGGTGGCGGTCGCGGCGCGCCTGCCGAGCCGGCCGCGCGTGGTCTCGCTCGATCCCTCGAACCTGGCCGAGGTGATCGCCGACGTCACGCGGCTGGGTCAGGCGACGAGCACGGGACCGGAGGCCGTTGAGCTCTGCGCGGAGCTCGAGCAGCGGCTCGACGCCGTCCGCCGGGCGGTGGCGGGCGCGCGGCGGCCGAGCGTCCTCGCCCTCGAATGGCTCGACCCGCCCTTCGTCGGCGGCCATTGGATTCCCGAGATGATCGAGATCGCGGGCGGCCGGGACGCGCTCGGGATCGCCGGGGCGAAGTCCAGAACCGTCGAGTGGGCCGAGCTCGATAGCTCGTCTCCGGAGGTGGTGATCGCGATGCCCTGCGGGTGGAACGCCGAACAGGCCGCCGCGGAGGTCCGGCAGCGGGCCGCGCAGGTCGCATCGCTCGGTGCCGACCGGATCTGGGCGGTGGACGCAGCAGCTTCGTTTTCTCGGCCCGGCCCGCGCCTCGTCGAGGGAACCGAGCTGCTCGCCCACCTGCTGCACCCGGATAGGGTTCAGCCACCGCCGGGCGTGCCGTTCGAAGCAGTGTCCCTGGCGGCGCCGGCGGCCAGCCGCTAGAGCGCGAGAGGAGTCGAGATGGGCCTCAACTGGGCCGAGCACACCGTCGAGATCGAGGCGCCGATCAAGACCTGCTTCGACGCGATCACCGACTACGAGACCTTCCCCACCTGGCAGAGCGCCGTCGTCGACACCGAGGTCCTCGACTGGGACGAGCAGGGCCGCGGCAAGCGGGTCCGGCTGGTCGTCGACGCCAAGGTGCGCAAGGTCGACTACACCCTCGACTACCGCTATGAGGAGCCGATCCGGATCGAGTGGGACTTCGTCGAGGGCAACGGGATCAACGACGCCGACGGCTACTACCTCTTCGAGGAGCTCGCCCCGAACCGGACGCGCGCCACCTACCGCTTCGGCCTCGAGGTGGGGATCCCGCTCCCCGGGCCGGTTGCGCGACGGGCGCACAAGTCGACCCTGAAGGCGTCGGTCGACGATCTGAAGCGCGAGGCGGAGCGGCGCGCGGAATCGGCGGTCCGGGCGACCGGCGACGGCGAGGCCGGGGAGCGCGAGAGGAAGCTGGCGGAGAGGGTCGGCATCGCGAACCCGCGACGGTCCGAAAGCTCACCGCCGCCATCGGAGGAGAGGGCCGACTGGGCGGATGGGGACGGCCATTCCGTCGTGGAGCTTCCGGGACTGGTCGTCGGGCGGGCCGCCTCCATGGGCCGGCGTGTCGCCGCGGGCGGGATCGAAACGGCCGTGGAGATGACCGCGGGCGCAGCGGACGCCGGTCTGGGCGTGGTTCGCCGGGCGGCCCGAGTCGGGCTACGCGTGCCGGCGGCGATGGTCGATCGCGCCGGCCGCGCGTTGGGGAGACGGCCCGGCGCCGACCACCGTCCGCGCTAGCCGGTCAGCCGGCGGCCGCCAACGCGCCCGCGAACGTCGCGGTGATCATCAGCACGATGCCCGCAAGCTCCAGGATGAAGCCGGCCCGCTGACCCCTCAGGCGCCGCTCGACGAAGATCACCAGCAGGGCGGCGACGGTGCCGCCGATCAGCCCGCCGACGTGACCGCCGACCGAGATTCCGGGAACGGAGAAGGTGAGCACCAGGTTGAGGACGATGAACAGGCCGAACTGCGAGGCGAGCTGCTCGACGCCGCGCCCGCGTGCCACCACGATCACGCCCGCCATCAGGCCGAAGATCGCCCCCGATGCGCCCACGGTCAGGGTGTTGGGATCGACGATCAGCGCCCCGAGCGAGCCGGCGATCAGCGAGACGAAGTAGATGCCGAGGAAACGCGGGCTGCCGATGCCCGGCTCGAGGATGCTGCCCGCAACGTACAGGACGTACATGTTCAGGAGCAGGTGGAGGAAGCCGGCGTGCAGGAAGCCGCCGGTGATCACCCGCCACCAGTCGCCGTTGGCGATCTCGGGGCCGCGCAGGCCGGCGTCGTGGATCAGCTGGCCGCCGTTACCGAACTGCCCGGCACCGCCGGCCGCGAGCTCGGCAAGGAAGACGCCGACGTTGATCGCGATCAGGGCGATCGTCGCCGGCATCCTCGAGATCGCGGGGCTGAACGCGCCCTGACCCGCGCGCACCTTCGTCGTCTGGCGCGCGCATTCCGGACAGCGCATCCCGACCGGCGTCGAGGTCATGCACTCGGGGCAGATCGGCCGGCCGCAGTTGGAGCAGGAGACACCGGTCTCCCGGTCGGGGTGCCGGTAACAGGTCTGGCGGGTCCGGGTGGACGCTTCCACGAAGGGGCAGCGTAGATGAGCGCTGCCGCGGGCCGGCTTGGTTGCCGCTATTCGACGGTCGCGGTGAGGAGAACGGGCGGTGTCGGGGTCGTCCGCCCGGTGTGCGGCTCGCGCGTCACCATCACCTTGGTCCCCTTGGGGAGATGGCCGTCCACGGACGCCATCGCGTCGCCGGCACTGTCCGGCAGGAAGCTGGCCGAGGGCCGCA
>Ga0070741_10015265_pt1 | contig 13053 bp, 9 predicted proteins | sample Coa_R1_4_FD_66440 | JGI IMG/M metagenome (GOLD analysis project Ga0070741, IMG submission 66440) | Surface soil microbial communities from Centralia Pennsylvania, which are recovering from an underground coalmine fire - Coalmine... | ecosystem: Environmental > Terrestrial > Soil > Unclassified ...
CGAGCACCGATGTTCACGGCGAGCCCGCCGACCTTCCCGTTGATCACCTCGACTTCGCCGGTGTGCACTCCAGCGCGCACGTCGAGGCCGAGAGGCTGCACAGCGTCGATGATCGCTCGGCCGCATCGCACGGCACGCGCGGGACCATCGAATGTCGCAAAGAACCCGTCCCCAGCCGTGTCCACCTCCGTACCCCTGTAGCGCGCCAAGAGTCCGCGGACGACGGCGTGATGCGGCTCGACGACCTCACGCCAAGCGCGATCACCGAGTGCGGCTACTCTCTCGGTCGAGCCGACCAGATCGGTGAAGAGGACGGTCGCCAGAACTCGTTCCAGCTCGGGCTCCTCCTGGAGCGAGGCGAGGAAGTGCTCAAGCTCCCGCAGCACGCGTTCGCGATCTCCCGCGAACGGTGCGTGCTCGTCGCCAGGCAGTTCGACGACCTGTGCGTTGGGCAACTGGTCTCCGATGTATCGCGCCTGCTCGACTCGCTCGTTCGGATCGTTCGTCCGGTGCATGACGAGCGTCGGAACCGACACAGCCTTCAGGAGCGCGCGAATGTCGGTCTCGCGCGCCGTCCGCTCGATGGCCAGAGCAGATCCAGGAGAGGCAGACAGCCGCGAGTAGCGAGCCCAGGCTTTGACGCGCTCGGGGTCTTGTCGAATCGCTGGGTCGACGACTGAGCTGTTCGCCTCCCAGAAGCGCTCGGTTCCCCAATGGCGATCGATGAGCTGCCACCACGCTTCGGCCTCGTCTGTCGTCCAGCCCCACGGGTACTCAGGCGACGCGTGGTACGTGGCCCACATCGCGAACAGAACGAGAGCCGAGACACGCTCTGGATAGGACGCGGCGAACAGGGTGCAGATCGCGCCGCCGTCGTCGAAGCCGAACAGCACCGCGCGCTCGCTCCCGGCCGCATCCATGACGGCTCGAATGTCGTCCATTCCGAGCTCCATCGACAGCGCACCGCTCGTGATCGGCCAATCCGAGAGTCCGAAGCCCCGCCGATCGAGCAGGATCAGTCGAAACGCGCTCGCGAGCTCGCCGAGAAAGTCGCCCAGATCCGGCATCTCCCAGACTGCCTCGAGATTTGAGAACCAGCCCGGTGCGTAGACAAGGTCGACGGGTCCTTCGCCAACGACCTGGTAGGCGATGTGCAATCCGTCGATCGTCTTCGCATACCGGATCGCTGGATGTGCCACCGAGCGATCGTAACGTCGTCCTGTGGCGCAGCCCAGGCTGCGGAGCTCCGGGCAGCGCTTAGATCCCGCCCCACGACGAGTCGTGGCGGACGGAGGTACTTGCAGTCGTTCTCAGAGGAGCGCGACGGTCCGCACGCCGGTCGAGGCGTGCAGCTCCTCGAGCGCCTGCGGCACGCCCTCGAGCGGGATCGTGCGGGTGACGAACGCGGCCAGGTCGAGGCGCCCGTCGAGCGCCGCCTCTGCGAGGAACGGGAAGTCCTGCTGCGGGATCGTGTCCCCGCCGTGGGTGACCGCGATCGACACCTTCGGCTGGAACAGGTCCTGCTCGAGGTCGACGTCGAGCGTGCGAGCGGGCGGCGGCACGCCGACGAGCGTCGCGACGCCCGCGTAGGCGCACATCCGCACCGCGTCGGCGAGCCCCTGCGGCGCGGTGACGGCCGAGAACGCGTAGTCGACGCCGTCGGTCAGCTCGCGCACCTGCGCGACCGCGTCGCCGGCCGAGGCGTCCACCGCGTGCGTCGCGCCGAGCGAGCGCGCGAGCTCGAGCTTCTCCGGCAGGACGTCGACGGCGACGATCGCGGCCGCGCCTGCGAGGCGCGCGCCCTGCACGACCGCGAGACCGACGCCGCCGCAGCCGATGACGGCCACGGACGACCCCTCCCGCACCGGCGTCGCCCAGAGCGCCGCGCCGGCGCCGGTCGAGAAGCCGCACGCGAGGAGGCACGCCTGCTCGAGCGGCAACGCGTCGGGAACGCGGACCGCGGCCGACTCGTGCACGACGACGCGGTCCGCGAACGCGCCGCAGCGCAGGACCGGGGCGAGGCGGCTGCCGTCCGACCGGTACATCCGGCTCCGGATCCGCAGGTTGTTCGAGCAGCGGCGGAGGTCGCCGCGCCGGCACGCCCGGCACGAGTCGCCGCAGGGCGCGCGCCAGGCGACGACCACGCGGTCTCCGGGCGCGACCGCCTCGACGCCCTCGCCGACCTCCTCGACGATCCCCGCGCCCTCGTGGCCGAGGAGGATCGGGAACCGAAGCCCCCACCCGCCGGTCTCGACGACGTGGAGGTCGGTGTGACAGACGCCGCACGCCTCGATCCGGACCTGCACCTCGCCGGCGCCCGGCGCCTCGACGACGATCTCCTCCACCGCCGGAGCAGAACCGGGCTCGGCGAAGACGACGCCGCGCGTCACGAGGCCGCGCGCCGGAGCTGCTCGTCGAGCGGCACGAGCGGCAGCGCGAAGGTCTCGACGGCGTCGTTCGAGGTCACGACGTTGTCGCCGAGCGCGAGCATCGTGAGCTGGTCGCGCGTCACCGGCGCCCCAGGCAGCCGCTCCGTGAGCGCCGCCTGGACGCGGAGCGCGCCGAACGGGATGTGGACGGTCGGCCGGCGCGAGCCGAGGACGCGCTTCAGCCGCGACCAGAACTCGTTCCAGGTCGGCGCGTCCGGACCGCCGATGTCGAACGTCCTGTTGGCGGCGCCCGCATGGTCGACGGCGCGCGCGAAGTACTCGGCGACGTCGTCGACCCAGATCGGCTGCAGGCGCTGCGTGCCCGGCCCCACGACCGGCGTCACCGGCGCGAAGCGCGCGAGCCGCACGAACGTCGGCAGGACGCCGCCGTCCTTGCCGAAGACGAAGCTCGGACGGAAGATCACGTGCTCGATCCCCGACTCCGCGACCGCACGCTCCATCGCCCACTTCGCACGGAAATACGGGACGGCGTCCTTCGTCCGCTCGTCGAACCCCAGCGCGCTCGCGAGCACGAAGCGCCGGACGCCCGCGTCGCGTGCCGAGGCGACGAGGTCCCGCGTCCCCTGCGCCATCACGCGCTCGAAATCCGCGGGCGAGCCCTTGATGATCGAGACGAGATGCACGACCGCGTCGACCCCGGCCGCCGCGCGGCGCAGCGCCTCCGGATCGGTGACGTCGCCCTGCACGAGCTCGGCGCCCCGGGACGCGGCCCGCGAGGCGCGCCGCGTGTCGCGCACGAGCACGCGGACCGGCAGCTCGCGCGCCCGCAGCGCGTGCACGACGTGCGAGCCGACGAACCCGCTTCCGCCGGTGACGAGGACGGTCACTCCCCCGCCTCGAAGTTCTTGTAGTAGCGGCTCGGCGTCGGGCCCGTCTGGCCCTTGTACTTCGACCCGATCTCCGACGCGCCGTACGGCGTCGTCGCCGGCTCGGTCATCTGCATGAAGGAGATCTGCCCGATCTTCATGCCGGCGTAGATCGTGATCGGCAGGTTCGCGACGTTCGACAGCTCGAGCGTCACGTGCCCGTCCCAGCCGGGGTCGATGAAGCCCGCAGTCGAGTGGATCAGCAGGCCGAGCCTCCCGAGGCTCGACTTCCCCTCCAGCCGGGCGACGATGTCGTTCGGCAGCCGCACGCGCTCGAGCGTCGACCCGAGCACGAACTCGCCGGGGTGCAGCACGAACGGGCTCTCCCCGTCGACCTCGACGAGCTCCGTCAGGTCCTCCTGGGGCTGCTTCACGTCGATGAACGGGTAGCGGTTGTTGTGGAAGACGCGAAAGAGCGCGTCGACGCGGACGTCGACGCTCGAGGGCTGGAGGAGCGATTCGTCGTACGGGTCGATCTCGATTTGCCCCTCCGCGAGGTAGCGGGCGATCGTGGCGTCGCTGAGGACCACGCGCGGGACTTTACGGGCTACGATCCCGGGTCCTCGTGGCAATCGCCTCGGACATCGACGTCGCCGAGCTGCGGCGGCAGCGCCGGGAAGCGCGGCGCCGCAGGATCCGCCGCCGCCGGCTGACCGCGCTCGCCGTCCTCGGCGCGCTCGTCGCCGCCGCGGTCTTCGGCCTGCTCCGGCTCGCCGCCGGCGACAGCGCCTCGGCCCAGATCACGCTCGCGCCGGTCGCGAACGTCCTTCCCGCGAGCACGTTCCGGACGCCGCTCCCCGAGGAGATCCGCGGCGTCCACGTGACCGGGCCGCTGATGACGCTCCCGGGCAAGTTCGAGCAGTACCTCGCGCTCCGCCGCTACGGGCTGAACACCGTCGAGGTCGACGTGAAGGACGAGAGCGGGAACGTCTCGTTCACGAGCGGCGTGCCGCGCCTCGCCCACGACGGCGCGGCCCGGGCCTACTTCGACCCGGCGAAGGTCGCGCGCCGCGCGCACGCGGCCGGGGTCTACCTGATCGGCCGCATCGTGACGTTCGAGGACCCGATCACCTCGGTCGCCCATCCGGAGCTCGCGATCCACCGGCGCGACGGCTCCGTCTGGAAGACGAGCGGCGGCCTCGGCTGGCTCAACCCCTACAACCGCGCCGCCTGGCGCTATGACGTCGACGTCGCGGTCGCGGCCGCGAAGGCCGGCTTCGACGAGATCCAGTTCGACTACGTCCGCTTCCCGAGCGACGGCGACGTGAGCGCCATGGTCTTCCCCGGCCGCCATCCGCAGCCGAAGAACGCCACCATCCCGGCGTTCTTCCGCTACGCGACGAGCCGCCTGCACCCGCTCGGCGTGCGCGTCTCGGCCGACGTCTTCGGGCTCGCCGCGACGCACGAGCTCGGGATCGGGCAGCACCCGCGCGCGCTCGCTCCGATCGTCGACGCGCTCTATCCGATGACCTATCCGTCGCACTACAACTCGGGCGAGTACAACCTCCCCGACCCGAACGCGGCCCCCGGGACGACGGTCGCCTACTCCCTCCGCGACTTCCACGAGGAGCTCGCGGGCGGGAAGGCGGTGCTCGTGCCGTGGCTCCAGGACTTCTCGCTCGGGCGGACGTACACCCTCACGGACGTCGCCGCCCAGGTCGCAGCCGCGCGCGCCGCGAACACCGGCGGTTTCATGCTCTGGAACGCCGCCGGCGTGTACACGCCGCAGGCGCTCCACGGCGGCCCGCCCCCGCCGCTCCCGACGCTGCGCCCGCCGCCCCTGTAGGCGCGGGCAAAAGCCAGGCGCTCGGTTATCGTGAGTGCATGGCCACGACGCGCGCGATCGACCTGAAGACCGAGATTCCCGGGCCGCGCTCGCGCGCGATCCTCGAGCGCAAGGCGCGGTCGGTCGCCGACCCGCTCTCGATCTACCTGCCCGTCGTCGCCGCAGAGGCGCGCGGCGCGACCCTGACCGACGTCGACGGCAACACCTTCGTGGACTTCGCCGGCGGCGTCGGCTGCCTCAACGTCGGCCACGCGCACCCGCACGTCGTCGAGGCGGTGCAGGAACAGGCCGCGAGGTTCCTCCACACCGACTTCACGATCGTCCCGTACGAGGTGTACGTCACGCTCGCCGAGCGGCTCCTCGCCGTCGCGCCGTTCAGCGGGCCGGCGAAGGCCGCGTTCTTCAACGCCGGCACCGAGGCGGTCGAGAACGCAGTCAAGTTCGCGCGCGCGTACACGGGCCGTCCCGCGGTGATCGCGTTCGACGGCGCGTTCCACGGGCGCACGCTGCTCTCGCTGACGCTGACGTCGAAGACGCATCCGTACAAGGCCGGGCTCGGGCCGTTCGCGCCCGAGGTGTACCGGGTGCCGTTCCCCTACGAGTACCGCGGCGTGACCGCCGCAGACGCGCTCGCCGCGATCGAGCACGCGTTCACGACGCAGGTCGCGCGCGAGCAGGTGGCGGCGATCGTGCTCGAGCCGGTGCAGGGCGAAGGCGGCTTCGTCGTCCCGCCCCGCGAGTTCGTGCAGGGCGTGCGCGCGATCTGCGACCGCGAGGGGATCGTGATGGTCGTCGACGAAGTGCAGACCGGGTTCGGGCGGACCGGGCGCATGTTCGCGATCGAGCACTTCGGCGTCGAGCCCGACCTCATGCCCGTCGCGAAGTCGATCGCGGGCGGCCTCCCGCTCTCGGGCGTGCTCGGCAAGGCCGAGATCATGGACGCGCCGGGCGACTCAGCCGTCGGCGGCACGTACGTCGGCAACCCGGTGGCGCAGGCGGCGGCGCTCGCGGTGCTCGACGTGTTCGAGGAGGAGGGCCTCGTCGACCGGGCCGAGCGCATCGGCGAGACGATCCGGGGCAGGATGACGGCATGGCAGGAGCGATTCCCGCAGATCGGCGACGTCCGCGGGCTCGGCGCGATGCTCGCGATCGAGCTCGTCCGGGATCGCGAGTCGAAGGAGCCCGCGCCGGAGCTCGCGTCGCGCGTCTCGGAGGCGGCTGCGCAGAACGGGCTGCTCCTCCTGAAGGCCGGGGTCCACGGCAACTGCATCCGCGTGCTGTGCCCGCTCGTCATCACCGACGGCGAGCTGGACGAGGGGCTCGAGGCCTGGGAAGAGGCCCTCGAGCTCGTGCTGGCGTAGCCGCGAAGCCCGTCTTCGCGTTCTACGGACGTGGCAACTCCCACGCGTTCCGCCGTGCCTGAGGACAAGGTGCTCGCCGGCCGGTACGAGCTCGTCGAGCTCGTCGGCACGGGCGGCATGTCGAGCGTCTACAAGGCGCACGACCGGCTGCTCGAGCGGAACGTCGCGCTGAAGGTCCTCCACCCGCACTACGGCGACGACGAGGAGTACGTCGAGCGCTTCCGGCGCGAGGCTCGCGCCGTCGCGCAGATGTCGCACCCGAACATCGTCACCGTCATCGACCGTGGCGAGGACGACGGGCAGCAGTACATCGTCTTCGAGTACGTCGACGGCGAGAACCTCAAGCAGCTGGTCGAGCGGAGCGGGCCGCTCCCGGCGCGGCGCGTGGTCGAGCTCGGGATCGAGATGGGCGACGCCCTCGCGTTCGCGCACGAGCACGGGCTCGTCCATCGCGACGTGAAGCCGCAGAACGTGCTCCTGACGCCGGACGGCGAGGCGAAGGTGACCGACTTCGGCATCGCGCGGTCGCTCGACGTCGAGCAGGGCGTCACGCAGACGGGGACCGTCCTCGGGACGAGCAACTACCTGTCCCCGGAGCAGGCGAGCGGAAAGCCGGTCACACCGGCGACCGACGTGTACTCGCTCGGCGTCGTCCTCTACGAGCTCCTGACCGGCGAGGTTCCGTTCCCGGGCGAGAACTTCGTCGCCGTCGCGATGAAGCACATCAACGAGCCGCCGCCGGACCTCGCGGAGAAGCGACCCGACATCCCGCTCCGCCTCGTCGCCGCCGTGCAGCGCGCGCTCGAGAAGGACCCGGAGCGCCGGTTCGGCTCGATGGACCAGTTCGTGTGGGAGCTCCGCCAGTGCCTCGCCGAGATGGGGTCGTCCGACAGCGACCGCACCTTCATCGCCCCGAGCGCGGTCGTGAAGCAGTCGAGGCCGCACCCGGTGCGCGCCGGCCGCCCGCGGTGGCCGCTGTACGCGGTCGTCCTCCTCGTTGCCGCCGGGGCGATCGTCGCAGGCGTCCTCGGCCTCGGCGGCTCGAACGACAAGACGGCGCGCGGCGGCGGCGCGACCACGAAGCCGATCGCCCTGCACGGCGTCGGCGCGTTCGACCCGCAGGGCGGCGACGGCGAGCACGACGACGTCGCGTACCGCGCCACCGACGGCGACGCCGCGACCTACTGGGACACCGAGCACTACAACACCTTCACGAAGAACGGCGTCGGCGTCGTCGTGGACGCCCGCCGCGCGGTCGCGGTGCGCCGCGTGACCGTGACGTCCGACACCCCCGGCTTCACCGCGTCGATCCTGGCGGGGAGCAACCCGAACGGCCCCTTCGTCGTCGACTCGGGCTCGCAGACCGTCGCCCGGTCGGCGACGTTCTCGCTGCGCGGGCTCTCGCGCCGCTACTACGTCGTCTGGATCACGAACCTCGGCCCGAACGTGTCCGTGCACGTGAACGAGGTTCGCGCGCGCGGCTAGAGAGCCGGTCGCCGGACGTCAGTACTCGAGGCCCGCGCGCCGCTCGTGCCGCTCGAGCGCGAGCTCGATCAGCCGGTCGACGAGCTCGCCGTACGGAATCCCCGACGCCTCGAAGAGCTTCGCGTAGACGCTCGTCGCGGTGAAGCCCGGCATCGTGTTGAGCTCGTTGACGACGACCTCGCCGTCGCCGGCGCGCACGAAGAAGTCGACGCGCGCGAGACCCTCGCACTCGCACGCGACGAACGCGTCGACCGCGCGCCGCTGCACGAGCTCGATCGTCTCCTGCGGAAGATCGGGCGGGATGACGAGCCGCATGCCGTCGGCGTCGTACTTGGAGGCGAAGTCGTACCACTCGTGCGCGAGGGTGTCGATCGTGCCCGGCAACGACGCGATCGGCGGCGGCACGCGGTTGCCGAGGACGCCGCACTCCACCTCGACGCCGTCGACGAACTCCTCGACGAGCACCTTCTCGTCGTGGCGCCGCGCGAGCGCGACGGCGGGCTCGAGCTCGCCCTCGTCGTGCACCTTCGAGATGCCGACCGACGACCCGAGACGCGCCGGCTTCACGAACACCGGATAGCCGAACGGATTCTCGACCGGGTCGCCGAGCCGGATCGCGTGGTGGCGCGCGACGGGGATGCCGCTGTCGCGCATCACCTTCTTGAAGAGATCCTTGTCCATCGCGAGCGCCGACGCCGCGACGCCCGCGCCGACGTACGCGACGTCGGCGAGCTCGAGGAGCCCCTGCACCGTGCCGTCCTCGCCGAAGGGCCCGTGGAGGATCGGCAGCACGACGTCGACCGACCCGAGCGCCTCGAGCGTCCCGCCCGACGCCGGGACGGGCAGCGTCTCCGCCGGCCCCGCCTCTCGCGCGATCTCGGTCGCGGGCGGCGCCTCGAGCTCCCACCGTCCGTCGCGGCCGATGGCGACGTTGACGACGTCGTAGCGGGACGGGTCGAGCGCCGCCAGCACCGAGCGCCCGGACGCGAGCGAGATCTCGTGCTCGCTCGAGCGTCCGCCGGCGAGGATCGCGACGCGGAGCCGCCGGCTCAAGGCGTCGTCGTCGTGAACGTCTGCGTGTCGCCCGTCGTGACGAGGCGGCCGACGACGAGGGTCACCGCAGCCCGCGGCGGCTGCTGCTGTCCTCCGACCGGGGACTGCTCGAGCACGACGCCGTCCGACGCGGGGTCGGTCACGTCGCGGTACACGACCTTCCACCGGAAGCCGGAGGCCTGGAGCGTCTGCTGCGCGGAGCCGAGATCGGTGCTCGTCACGTCCGGCACGGTCGAGGTCTTCGGCCCCTTCGAGACGGTGAGCGAGACGACCGAGTGGCGGCCGGCGCTCTCGCCCGCGGGCGGTGTCTGCTCGATCACCGTGTTCGCGGGCTGGTTGTCGTCGACGTACCGCGGCTGCACCTGGAAGCCGGCGGCCTGGAGCTCCGAGCTCGCCTGGTCGATCGGCTCCCCGACGACGGACGGCACCGGTATCGGCTGCGGCCCCTTCGACACGTTGACCTCGACGACGCTTCCGACCGTCAGCTTCACGCCCGGCTTCGGCGCCTGCGCGAGCACCTCGCCGACCGGCCGCTGCGACGGGACGTTCCGCAGCTTCGGCTTCAGCCCGAGCCGCGTCAGCGCCGCGACCGCATCCGTCGACTGCTGGCCGACGAGCCCCGGGACCTCGCGGCGCGGCTTGCCCGTCGAGACCCAGATATGGACGCGCGACCCGCGCGTCTGGCGCTCGCCGGCCACCGGGTCCTGCCTGAAGACGAGGCCGATCGGCGTCGTCCGGCTCGAGTGGTGGTCGACGAGAGGCTCGAAGCCGTCCGTCTTGATCTTCTCGCGCGCCTGCGCCTCCGGCATGTTCAGGTAGAGCTCGACCGCGACCGGCTTCGTCGAGTTCAGCTTGTTCGACACCTCCCGGTAGAGGAAGAACCCGCCCGTCGCGGCCGCCACGACGAAGACGAGCGCCGCGACCCACGGCCACATCGGGCGCCGGTGGATCGGCTCCTCGAGGTCGTAGTACACGGGCGGCGGCGGGGGCGGCAGCTGCGCCGTCCGGCGTGCACCCGCGGGCGCCGCGACCATCGTCGCCATCGCGTCGGCTCCGTATGCCGGCGGGACGCGCATGATCTGCGTCGCGGACTCCTCGGTCTGCGACGAGACGCCCGCTCCGCGCGAGAAGCGCTCGAGGTCGGCCTCCATCTCCTCCGCGCTCTGGTACCGGTCCGCCGGGTCCTTGGCGAGCGCGCGCATGACGATCAGGTCGAGCTCGCGCGGCACGTCCGGACGCTTGACCGACGGCGGCTCGGGGAGCGTCGACAGGTGCTTCATCGCGATCTCGACCGGCGTGTCGCCGGTGAACGGAACCGTTCCGGTCAGGAGCTCGTACAGGACGATGCCGAGCGAGTAGACGTCGGACCGCTGGTCGACGGCCGAACCGCGCGCCTGCTCGGGAGAGAGGTACTGCGCGGTGCCGACGATCGAGCCGGCCTCGGTCATCTGCGACGTTCCTGCGCGCGCGATCCCGAAGTCCGTCACCTTGACGCGGCCTTCGGCGTCGACGAGCACGTTGTGCGGCTTGATGTCGCGGTGCACGATCCCGTGCCGGTGCGCGAAGCGGAGCGCCTGCAGGATCTGCCGTGCGTACTCGCCGGCGACGGTGACCGGCGCCGGTCCCCGCGAGACGATGAGCTCCTTGAGCGACCGCCCGTCGAGGAACTCCATCGCGATGTAGTACGTCCCCTCGGCCTCGCCGCGGTCGTAGATCGAGACGATGTTCGGGTGCGAGAGCGCGGCGGCGTTCTTCGCCTCCCGCCGGAAGCGCTCGACGAACTGCTCGTCGTTCGCATGCCGCTCGTTCAGGATCTTGATCGCGACCCGGCGGCCGAGCTCCTGGTCCTCGGCCAGGTAGACGTTCGCCATCCCGCCCGCGCCGAGCTTGCGAACGACCTGATAGCGCCCGTCGAAGAGCGTGCCGATGAGCGTGTCCGAGACGGCCACGGGGGTGGCTACAGGGTAGTGGTCGCGTCAGCGGGCCAGCAGGGCTTCCATGACCTGCTTGGCGATCGGCGCCGAGACCGCGCCGCCGAAGCCGTTCGCCTGCTCCTCGAGGACGACGGCGACCGCGACCTGGGGGTTCTCCGCGGGCGCGAACGAGATGAACCAGGCGGTGTAGACGTGCGGCGTGTTCGTCTCGGCCGTCCCGGTCTTGCCGGCCACGTGGATGCCCGGGATCGCCGCCGCGTTCCCCGTCCCGCCCTCGGTCACGGTGACCATCATCTGCGTCAGGGTCGCCGCAGTCTCCGGCTTGATCGCGCGGCCGAGGTTCGCCGGCTTCGTGTTCCGGACGGTGGAGCCGTCCGGCGCCACGATCTTCTGCACGACGTACGGCTGCGGCACGACGCCGCCGTTCCCGATCGTGGCCGCGACCATCGCCATCTGCAGCGGCGTCGCGAGCATCCGCTCCTGGCCGAACGCGAGCCGGCCCGGGTCGACCTGCGTCGCGGGGTCCTTCGGGTCGTACAGCTTCGAGCCCTTGTAGAGCCCGCTCGGGAAGCGCTCGTCGCCCGGGGTCTCGAGCGGCGGCGTCTTGTAGAAGCCGAACTTCTTCGCGTACGCGAGCACGGTGCCCGCGCCCAGCTGCTTGCCGATGTTGCAGAACACCGAGTTGACGGAGTGCTGCAGCGCCGTCGTGAAGTTCAGGCGGCCGAACGTCTCGCGACCGCCCTGATCGGGATTGCCCGCGTTCGAGACCTGCTTGCCGTACTCCTCGCAGTAGCCCGGGTCGTAGAAGCTCGAGTTCGCGTTGAACGCGCCGGTGTCGAGCGCGGCCGCCGCGGTGACGACCTTGAACGTGGAGCCCGGCGTGTACAGACCCTGCGTCGCGCGGTTGTAGAGCGCCGACGCGCCGCGGCACTCGCCGCGGATCTTCAGCACGTGCGCGTACCCGTTCGTCTGCTCGATCTGGTTCAGGTCGTAGGTCGGCGACGAGGCCATCACGTACACCGCACCGGTGTGCGGGTTCATCGCGACGACGGAGCCGCACCGCGTGCCGAGCAGGCGCTCCGCGAGCGCCTGCACCTTCGGGCGGATCGTCAGCACGAGGCTCGAGCCGTGGACCGTCGCCGGGCCGAGCCGGTCGAGAATCGTGCGGAACGCGTTCGAGAGGTTCGTGTTCGCGCCCGTCAGGTAGTCGTTCATCGAGCGCTCGAGCCCGCTCTGGGCGCGGGACGCGGTCGAGTACCCGACCGTCTGGGCCGCGAGCTTGTGCTGCGGATAGGTGCGGAAGAAGAGCGACTCGCCGCTCCGCCGGACCTTGCGGTTCTTCGCGAAGACCGTCTTTCCGTCGGCGCCCTCGATCAGCCCCCGCGCGACGGTGAACTGCACTACGCGCTGGATCGCGTTGTCCTGCCGGTCCTGGAGCCCCGCGACCGCCCACGTCTGCCAGTAGGTCGTCGCGACGACGAGCACGGCGAGCAAGACGATCGCGACGAGCGCGAGCCGGTTCAGCTGACGGTTCACCTCGCCGCCTCGAACTCGCGGTTCGCACGATTCGAGACGAGCATCAGGCCCGCGAGCACGAGGAAGTTCGCGACGATGCTCGAGCCGCCGTAGGAGACGAGCGGCAGCGTGATGCCCGTGAGCGGGATCACCCGGAGGATGCCGCCGATGATGATGAACGTCTGCAGCCCGAAGCCGAACGTGAGCCCTGCCGCGAACAGCTTCGAGAAGCCGTCACCCGCGAAGAGCGAGATGCGGAACCCGCGCAGCACGAACACCATGTAGAGAAGGAGCAGCCCGGACGCGCCGATCAACCCGAGCTCCTGCGCGAGCGCGGAGTAGATGAAGTCGGTGTTCAGGTAAGGGATGATCTGGTGCCCGGACGCAGTCCTGAACGTCCCGCTGCCGAGGCCGGTGCCGCCCATCTCGCCGTGCGCGATCGAGTAGAGCGACTGCACCTCCTGGTAGCTCTGGCAGTCCTGGCGGTACGACATCGTGCCGGTGAGCGGGCAGTAGATCTTCGTGGTGGTCCACGGGTGCAGCCAGTTCGCGACGCGCTCGCGCACGTGCGGGGTGCCCTGGTAGACGGCGGCGGCGCCGGCG
>Ga0070741_10015266_pt1 | contig 13052 bp, 8 predicted proteins | sample Coa_R1_4_FD_66440 | JGI IMG/M metagenome (GOLD analysis project Ga0070741, IMG submission 66440) | Surface soil microbial communities from Centralia Pennsylvania, which are recovering from an underground coalmine fire - Coalmine... | ecosystem: Environmental > Terrestrial > Soil > Unclassified ...
CTGGAGGTACAGCGTGCTCAGGTACCACATCACGAACAGCGCACCGCTGAATAAGAGCACGATGCCGTTCGCCGTCCGCAGCGGACGTGTGAACTCCTTGAAGGGGATCAGCGGGTCGGAGGCCACCCGCGTCTCGATCACGGTGAAGAGCATGAGCAGCGCGAAGCCGCCGAGGATGGGGCCGATGGCCAGGGCGGCGTGCCAGCTGCGCAGGCCGGCTTCGACGACCCCATACACCAGCACCATCTGCCCGATGGTCAGCGTCAGCGCGCCGGCAAGGTCGAAACTTCCTTCCCGCCTGCGCCGGATATCGGCTACGACCCTCCAGCCGACCAGCGCGGCGGCGATTCCGATCGGGGGGTTGATCAACAGCACCCAGCGCCAGCTGAGCTCCTGGGTGATGATGCCGCCGAACAGCACGCCGGCCGCTCCGCCGGCTCCGTTCATGGCGGCCCACAGCCCGACCGCGCGGTGGAGCTTGGGTCCCGGCGGGAAAGAGGACGTGATGATCGCAAGCGAGGAGGCCGCCATGAACGCGCAGCTGAAGCCCTGCACGCCGCGCGCCGCCACCAACATCTCCTTGCTCTGAGAGGCGCCGCCCACCAGCGAGGTTATGGAGAAGAGCACCAGCGCCGCGACGAACACTCGCCGCTGCCCGAGCTGATCGGCGGCCCGGCCGCCAAGCAGCAGGAACCCGGCGAAGGCGATCGTGTAGGCGTTGATGATCCACAGCAGCTCTGCCGAGGAGAAATTGAGGCTCGACTGAATCGAGGGCAGCGCCACGTTGACGATGCTCAGGTCAAGGATGACCATGAACTGCGCTACGCAGCAAACGACAAGGATCCACGTTTCGCGCGAACCAACCCTGGCGTTGGTGCGCGGCAACCACCGCCGCTGCGCGGGCGCCTCGATGTCGGCGTCCATGCCGTCGCCGGGGCGGACCGCGTCGGCCTCGATACCGCCCAGCGCCGCCTCGCCGTCGAGCGCGCCTTCTATCGTGCCGTCTTGATCATCGGGCCGCTGGACGACCTCATCACGCGGCATAGCCCATCCCTTTCAGCTGGTGCAAGTGCAAGTCAACGGGTTTCGACTGCGGCCTGCGAAGGCGCCCTCGAGCAACCCCGGCCAGATGGTAGTCATGTTGCCGCTTTTGTCGGCAAGCCGTCGTGCGGTCCTTTTGCAGGTGGCAGCCTTTAGACGGCCGGCGCAAGGACCCGACGGAGCGTCGAAGCATCTGCGCTAACATGGCCCAACCGGAGTCAACGTCCTCAAGCGACCGAAGGGGGGCTATGAAACGAGCACTCGTATTGACGGTGGCCCTAGCGGTGGCCATTGCTGGCTGTGGCGGTTCATCGACGACCACGCACAAGGCCAAGCAGCATCTCGCCGCTGACACCACCAAGACGACGACCACGCACCACAAGAAGAAGATGCACCACAAGAAGAAGGTGCACCACAAGAAGAAGGCCCACAAGGCCGCCACGACGCAAGCGGCTGCTCCGGCGACCACCCAGGCGGCGCCCGTCACGACGACGGCAACGCCGACCACCAGCGCACCGACCACTTCGGCCGCGCCGTCCAATAGCGCGCCGGCGCCGACGAGCAACAGCAGTCCGCCGCCGTCGACCACGCAGTCACAACCTCCGCCGCCCACGAAGACTCACACGGGCCCGACGCACACCGGTCCGCAGGGCTACTAGCCCTCCTACCCGTCGCCCTCGCCTGAGGGCGCGCCCACGGGTTCCTCGCCCTCGCCGCCCGAGGGCGCGGTGCCCGTGGGCTCTTCGCGGGTCTGGGCTCTCCACTCCTGGAGCGTGAGCAGCGCCCCATCGACGACGCGCTCGCCGAATTCCTTTGCGTCATTGAGATGCGGGAAGGGCATCTCCGGAACGGGGACGCCTAGGAACTCGCACAGCGGCTCCCACCCATCACGAACAGACCAGACGAGCAGACGGTCGGCCGGAACTGTTGCCTTGACCTCTTCCTCATAGCGCTCCATGGCCTCCGCCATGAACTGCTCGCTCGTGTCGACGCCCTCCATCAGACCGCTGCGCTGCCACATCTCCTTCATCAGGTCGATATAGCCGTCCCACTTAGGGTCAATCTCGCATCTGGCGTCCGAGAGGTAACGGATCACGTTCTTGCCGTAGATCACGCCCCAGATCGTTTCGCGCATGCTCCTGGCCCACGACTCGCTTTCGCGCGTGCTGAGCAGCACCTTTGCGTCGGGATAGACCTCGAGCAGTTCCTTGTAGAAGAACGACCCCGGCCAGTCGACGGTCGCTTCGAACCCGTCGAAGATCTCATCCCACTGACCGTCGCCGTCGACCGCACGGCGCCACTGTGGCACGAGGTCGAGGTTGGCCAGGATGTTGACCATGTGGTAGCAGGGACCCTGCCCGGCGACCTCGAGTCCGACCTTCTGGGACAGCGTGCCCGTACGCGGCAGTCCGGCTCCGATCAGCTTCATTGCGCTCTCCTCCTGTGGTTTTTGCTGAAAGCAGCCGTCGGGTCAGTGCACCACGGCTGATGTGCCGAGGAGTTTCCCGTGGCTGTCGTATGCCTTGACCTGGTAGTACGGCCCTCTCTTCTTGGTGCGAAGCGCGGTCTCGAACCCGCTCTGCTTCACCGTGGCCACTCGGCCCGTGACCTTGCCCGGCTTGGTACCCGCGAAGAGCTTCCAGACGGCGACCTTGGTGGCGCCGTTCCAGGAGGCGAAGACGGCCGACAACTTGCCCTTCGGATGGCGCACGGCAGCGCTGGGCTTCGTGGTCGGCAGGCCCACCCAGTTGGCCTTGACGGCACGGTAGGACATGTTCGACCTCGGCATGGCGGCGTCGTAGAGCAGCGAGTTGGTCTTGGAGTACTCCGAGTAGTAGAACGACTGGCCCCAGCCAATGAAGCTGTGGGAGCCGATCTGCTGATAGTTACCGGCGGTCGGGACCTCACGGGTGTTGTAGTGGTGAACCTGGCGGACCACCGTGGCGTGATGCTTGCTCAGGCGCAGGACGAGGCCACGCGCCGGGCCCAGGGGGCCATGCACACCCAGGTTGCAGCACTGGTCATCGAACATGCTGACCTCGCCCGAGCCGTGGAAGCGGACGTCGTGCTGCCACGCGAACCGGGAGGCCTTGTTGAGCGAGTAGCTGCTGCCCTTGCCGTTGATCAGCTTCCACACAAACTTGAACTTCGCGCTGCCCATCGGCTTGATGTTGTAGGCGCCCCAGGTGTTGCGCAGCGAGATGAGCATGTCGCCCGACGAGTTGAGGCTGATCGAATTCGCGTGGTAGGGGTCCCAGACCTCGTTCTTCTTGGGATGGACCTTTGAGTCACGTAGTGAGACGTGCTTTGCGACGTCCCAGTGGAATACGAGCTTGTTTGAAGCCAGGTCTACCTGCTGGATCTCCTCATCCTCGTAGGCGCCGTTGGGCGAGCCGCCGTAGGGCCTGAGATTCTTTGAAACCTTCTTGGCCGCCAGGAAGATCGCGGTTCCCTTGGGATGGGACTTGGTCGGCTTGGTCAGGACGAGCTCGTGAAAATCGGTGATCCAGCCCTTGCCGGGGCTTTGAACCGCCTTGATCTGCCTGACCAATTTGTAGTGCTGGTTGTAGATGAAGAAGTTGCCGTGGACCGGCGCTCCGATGGCATACTTCGACGGGAGATACTTGGGCGGGATCGCGATGGCGCCTTGCCAGAAGCTGATCACCGGCTCGTGCTTGGTCTTCGAGGTGTAGTACGTATCGGTCTGGAAGTCCGATGCCTGGTCGCCCCTGGGCACGGGGTGAAACCAGACCGGATCCCCACGACCGTCGACCATCAGGGCCCCGGACTGGCCCACGAACGACCCGCCGTTGTTTGCGTTACGGAACGGGCCGAGGAACACCATGCCGCCGGCGGTGCTGGGCTTGTGCCTGCAGACGTTGATACGCATCGGATGGAGCTTCGGAGCTGAGACGAAGTTCCATGCGCTCTTCGGAGGGGTGCAACCGCGCGCGCTCGCCGCGGCCGGTGCGGCCGCGAACAAGCAGGCAAGTAGGCCAGTGCACAAAACCACAGCGCTCCCAAAACGCTTTATGAGTGCCCGCGACAAAACCGTCACAACCGCCCCTTCCTTACGTCGAGTGCTTGGCCACCCCGTGGCGGCACGGAGCGCCCCCAAGAGGTTGGTGATCATAGCGCGGCCCGATGGCGAAGCGACCCACTTCGCGCGGCCGGTGAAACCCCTGCATTGGCTCATATTGATTCCCGGGTGATGAAGGTCAGAGTGGTCAATTTCAAGCTCCCGCCGAACGCTGGATTCGCGCTTGCCCAACAGCTTGCAACGGTTCAGAGCCTGCGGAGTTAGCTGACGGGCTAGCGCAATGCGCCATGCCGCGACTTGCGGCGCTTCGCCCCACGCGACCGGGTCCGGTCGCAATTGGGTCCCCCGCTCGCCGGACACGGATGCGCGGCGACTCGGCTGATATATCGGGGCTCACCGTATCACCAAAATCGCCTCGCTGCGCGCGCGTCCAGCGGGCCCGTAACACGCGTCGGCTGGGCCGCTAAGGCTGTGGCGCGACGACGCGTCGTAGCGCGGGATAGAGAGCCCGATAGCGCTCGCGCTGCTCGCGATATACCTCGACCCAGGCGGGCACGGGCTCGATAGTCCGGCCGGCTTTTACGGTCGCCGCGACGCCTTCGCGCACGTCGCGCCAAACCCCTGCCGCCACCCCCGCCAGGATGGCCGCGCCAAACGCGGCGCCCTCGTCGACCGCCACGCGCTGGAGCGGTATCTCCAGCGCCGAAGCGACGATTCGCAGCCAGAGTTCGCTGCGCGCGCCACCACCCGAGACCCTTCCCAGGCTGGGCCGCTCGCCGAGCGCGGCGATCAGATCAAGCGAATCCCGCAATCCGAACGCGACACCCTCCAGCACCGCTCTGGCGAGCGCTCCGCGATCGTGGCGCACGCTCAGCCCGACGAAGGCCCCGCGCGCGTCAGGATCGGCATGGGGAGTCCGCTCGCCCGCTAGGTAGGGCGCAAACATAAGCCCCTCTGTGCCGGCCGGCCACGCCTCCGCCTCGTTTACGAGCTGCTCATAGCCGAGATCGGGTGCGGCTGCGCTGCGAAGCCACTGCAGCGACCCGGCGGCCGAGAGCATCACGCCCATCGCATGCCAGGTCGCCGGGACCGCATGACAGAAGGCGTGCAGCCTGCCCTCAGGGTCTGCCGCGAAAGCGGGCAGGGCGCAGAAGACCACTCCCGACGTCCCGAGCACGACGGAGAGCGGCCCGGGCCGGTCCACCCCAACGCCCAGAGCGCCTGCCGCCTGGTCCCCTGCGCCTGCTGCCACCGCCACGCCGTCGGCGCAGCGCCCCGCTTCGTCGACGCTTTCCAGCACCGGCGGCAGCCAGCTCGCCGGCAGCTCGAGCGCTTCCAGTACCTGATCGGACCACCGGCGCGCCGCCACATCTAACAGCAGCGTCCCCGAGGCATCGGAGACGTCGGTGCAGCGCGCGCCGCACAGGCGCAGGCGGACGTAGTCCTTGGGGAGCATCACCTGCGCGATGGCGGCGTAGGTATCGGGCTCATGGCGGCGCAGCCACAACAGCTTGGGCGCGGTGAACCCCGGCAGCGCGCGGTTGCCGGTCAGCGCGATCAGCCGCTCCAGGCCCAGGGCGCTCTCGATCTCGGCGCACTCGCGCGCGGTGCGCTGATCGTTCCAGAGAATGGCGGGACGCAGCACGCGGTCGCGGCGATCGAGCGCGACCAGCCCGTGCATCTGGCCGCTGAGGCCGATTCCCTCTGGGCGGCCGGTGGGCTGGGCCAGTTCCGCGAGCACCGACTGGGTCGCCTCCCACCACCGCTCGGGGTCCTGCTCCGCCCACCCCGATCGGGGCGTGGAGAGCGGATACGAGGCCTGCGCCCGGGCGAGCACGGTGCCGTGCTCGTCGATCGCCAGCCCTTTTACCGCGGAGGTACCGACGTCCAGACCGACCAGCGAGACGCCGCTCCGTGCGTCCCGCGACGCAGTCATCCAGCTGCACCCAGCGCCGCGTAGACGATTTCATAGGCCCGCACGGCATCCTTGCGCTGCTGTGCCTCGCGCAAAGCTCCGTCGTCTATCCGGGCAGCGACCGAATCGATGAAACGCCACTGGAGCACCGAGCGGCGTACCGCGCCCACCTGATCCTCCGTGTAGGGGTAAAGGTCAAAGCCCAGCCGTTCCCCATTCGAGCCGTAGCCGCACCGGCGCAGCTCCAGGGCCAACTCGACGGTCTCCATAAAGGCGGTCGCCCCGACCATGTTGTCGTCGTCGAAAGTTCCCCAACCGGAGTTTGCGTGCTGGTGGCCGAGCAGCCCCTCCGCGGCCAGCAGCGCGGCGTATTCGGGCAGGTGCTCGCCGTTCATGATCAGGTGCTGCCAATCCATGTTGACCTTGACGTTGTCGATCCCTTGCGCTCGCAGCTTGTGGATCACGTGCAGGGTCATGCCGAGGTTGCGCATGAGGATCTTCATCGCCGGCTCCGAGTTCTTGTGCTCGAGCAGCAGCGTGATTCCGTGGTCCCGGCAGACTTCCGCCGCCTCGCCGATCGCTTCAATCAGCCAGCCCCACGAGTCCGCGTAGGCAGTCTGGAAGGGATAGTTGTAGCCCTCGCCCCCCGGCCAGATGATCAGGTTGGCACGCAGCTTCCCGGCGAACTCCGCAGCCTCCCGCAGAATCCGGCGGGCATCGTCGCGTACGCCCGGATCGGGATTCACGAGTCCTCCCCGGCCGAAGCGGGGGTTCAGGTGAAGACCACTGGCGATGCAGTAGATGTCATGCGGCCCGAGCGCAGCGCGGACCTCGTCGAGATTCTCGGGCGAGAGCTCGTTGGGATAGTGAAACTCGTAGCCGTCCATCAGGTCGCCCAGTCCCTGCACCGCCCGATGCACCTTCTCGGCGACGGGCTCGGTGTCGTAGCCGTGCTCGCGCTGGTAGCCAACGGGCACGAAGCGCGTGATCATCGGTCCCAAGGCCCAGATGCCGAGGCTTGTCTTCATAGCTCCTCCTTCGTCTCGGTTCGCTTGTCCTGCGCCCGGTCCGGTCGTCTCGTGCGCTAAGCGGTGGTGGCGTCGAGCTGCCCACCGGCGGTCGCGACGTCAGGCTGCCCGCTCGCGGCCGTGATCATCGCCAACGCGACGGCGCCGAGGACCTCGGCCTTGTCTGCAAGCGCGCCTCGTACGACCTTATAGGGGTGGCCGGGCGCCGGAGCGGTCCGCTGATCGATCATCTCGCGGATCGCGTCGAGCAGGACCCCGTCGGCGGTGGCCAACTCGCCGCCGACGATCACGAGCGCGGGGTCAAGGACGCTGCACATTGCCGCCAGCGCCTGGCCTACCGCCCGACCGGCATCGGCAATCAGACGGCGTACCCCGGGGTCTCCCGCCTCGCAGAGGGCCAGCAGGCCAGCGAGCGTGGGCGTGGTCTCATCCCTGTGCTGGAGCGCTCGCGTCAGCGCGCTCACGCCGGCCAGGGTCTCGAGGCAGCCACGGTTGCCGCACCGGCAGATCGGGCCGCTTGGATCCACGACTACGTGACCCAGCTCCCCGGCGGTCCCGGTGTCACCCTCGTATAGCGCTCCGTCCAGGATGATGCCCGCGCCGACGCCCGACGAGAGCATCACGTAGATCAGATTTTGCACGTCTCGCCCGGCGCCGAAGGTGGCCTCGGCGAGCGCTCCGAGGTTGGCGTCATTGCCGACATATACCGGTAGTCCGAGCCGCGAGCCCAGTGCCCGCGAGACGTCGAGCGCGGCCCAGCCGGGAAAGATTCGCTGCGATGCGAAGGCGTGGTCGCGGGAACGCAAGGGGGCCGAGACGGCGGCGCCGACGCCGAGGACGCGCTTCGGCGAGATCCCGGCGTTGTCGAGCAGCCCGCGCACGATCCGGGTTGCAGTGGCCAGTGCGAGATCGGCTTGGTAGTCCACGTCGAGCTCTTCTCGTGCGTTGGCAAGCAGATCCCCTGAACGATCGGCGAGGGCGACGTTCACGCTGTCGTGGCCGAAGTCGATGCCGACAAAGGTGCCGGACGCCGGATCGAGCGCGAGCAGAATTGGAGGCCGCCCGCCGCTTGAAGTGGGAGCCTGCAGGACTGGATCCGGCCGCTCGACAACGACGCCCTCCTCGAGCAAGTCGGCGACCAGGCTCGAGACCGTGGTTCGTGAGAGCCCGGACGCCCTGACGATGTCGGCGCGGCTGGCGCGTCCGCGCCGTTGCAGGACCGCAAGAACACGCGCCCGGTTGACCCGGCGCAACGACTCCAGCGAGCCCGGTGCGACTGCCATCAGCGGCAGAGCATAGCTTTCTCCAGGGTGCGGATCTACCTGTCAGAAATATGACGTTGCTTCCTCCTTGACACGGATAAACCTCGGCGATACTGTGCCGCTAACCCCGGAACGTCCAATAAAGCTGTCCTGGGATACCCGGCCGTGCGAGAGGCCCGGGGCAGGAGAGGTGGCAGCATGAAACGTGTCAGCAAGACGCGGCTGCTCCATGCCGGAGCAGCCACCATCGCCACGGCCATCGCCCTGGTGGCGATCCCATCATCGGTCTCAGGAGCCACGAAGCCGGCTTCGTACGAGTGCCGAGGCGCGCACCCCATCTACCTCAACACGAGGTACTCGTTCGCCGAGCGCGCCGCCGACCTCGTCTCGTGCATGACGCTCTCGCAAGAGGTGCTCCAGCTGCACACCAACAACGCGCCGGCGATCCCCAGTCTCCACATGCAGCCCTACTGGTACTGGAACGAAGGCCAGCACGGCGTCAACACGATGTTCGGCGATACGAACAACGGCAACACCCCCGGGGGAGTTCACGCGACCAGCTTCCCGACGAATTTCGCCTCGACCATGACCTGGGACCCAGGGCTGGTTTACAAGGAGACGACCGCGATCTCGGACGAGGCGCGCGGCTTCCTGGACCCGTCGCTCTGGGGCAAGGCGCAAAACGATCTCGGACCGTCGGCCAGCGACTACGGCAATCTGACCTACTGGGCACCCACGGTCAACATGGACCGCGACCCACGCTGGGGCCGTACGGACGAGGCCTTCGGCGAGGACCCCTACCTCGTAAGCCGCATGGCCGGCGCCTTCGTGGACGGCTATCAGGGCGAAACGCTGTCCGGCAAACCGCTCACCAAGTACCTAAAGGTCGCCGCGACCGCCAAGCACTACGCGCTGAACGACGTCGAGGACGACCGGCAGGCGGATGATTCGGTGACAAACGACGCCAACATTCGCGACTACTACACCGCGCAGTTCCGCAGTCTGTTCGAGAACGCCCACGTCTCTGGGTTCATGACCTCCTACAACGCGGTGAACGGGACGCCTGCGTCGGCGGACACCTACACCGCCAACGAACTCGCACAGCGCACGTACGGGCAGAACGGCTACACGACCTCCGATTGCGGCGCGGTCGGCACGACCTATCAGAATCCGCCGTCGGGGCACGACTGGGCTCCGCCCGGATGGGCCACCAACGGCGGCGGCTCCAGCGCCGTGTGGACCAACCGCCGCTCCGGCAAGCAGGTATCGGGAGCCGCCGGCGGTCAGGCGTTTGCCGTCCGAGCCGGTACAGACCTCAACTGCACCGGTGGCGAGTACACGCCCCAGAACATTGAGCAGGACATCAAGGCCGGGATCCTGAGCAAGGGCGTCATTGACAACGCCCTCACGCACGTGCTCACGACACGCATGGAGACCGGCGAGTTCGACCCCCGCAAGGACGTTCCGTGGACGAACATCAAGTCCAACGTCATTCAGAGCAAGGCGCATCAGGCGCTGGCCCGGAAGGTCGCTGACAACTCACTGGTGCTGCTCAAGAACGACGACGTCCCGGGCACAAGCTCGCCGTTGCTGCCGGCGGATCCCTCGAAGCTCAACAACGTGGTGGTCGTCGGCAACCTGGCCAACACGACCACGCTCGGCGATTACTCGGGCGACCCCTCGCTTCAGGTCAGCCCGGTCACCGGCATCACGCAGGCGATCAGGGCCGCCAATCCCAGCGCCAACATCTACTTCGACTCGTGCGGGACGTCCACGACGTCAACCGCGCCCGCTTCCTGCATGTCTCAGACACTCTCCGAGATCCAGAACGCCGATCTCGTGGTGGTGTTCGTGGGGACCGACCTGAACGTCGCCACCGAGGGCCACGATCGCGGGTCTATCGCCATGCCCGGAAACTACGACTCGCTCATCAGCCAGGTGGCGGGGCAGGGAAACACCCGGATGCTGCTCGCGATTCAGTCCAACGGCCCCGTGGCCATCTCGAACGTGCAGAAGGATTTCCCCGCGATTCTGTTCAGCGGCTACAACGGCGAGAGCCAGGGCACCGCGCTGGCGGACGTGATGTTCGGCAAGCAGAACCCAACCGGCCACCTCGACTTCACCTGGTACAAGAACGACTCGCAGCTGCCCCCAATGGAGGATTACGGGCTGACACCCGGGCAAACCGGAGGCCTGGGCCGCACCTACATGTACTTCACGGGCAAGCCCACCTATCCCTTCGGATACGGGCTCAGCTACAGCTCCTTCAAGTATTCGGGTCTCCACGTGAGCCCAACGAGCACGACGCCCAACGGAACCGTCAGGGTCAGCTTCGACATCACCAACACCGGCAACGTCGCGGGTGCGACGGTGGGACAGCTGTACGTGACCCCGCCCAACGACCCGGCGCTCGAAACCCCCCATGAGCAACTGGCCGGTTTTCAGCGGACGAATGTCCTGAGCCCCGGCCAGACGCAGCACATCACGCTGTCGGTGAAACTGTCGAGTCTCTCGCGATGGGACGAACGGCTGCTCAAGCAGGTGGTGATCAACGGGCCGTATGAGTTCAAGGTCGGTGCCGACTCCGCCCATCTCCAAGCTTCGCCCCCTGTCACAGTCGCAGGCACGCTCTCGCCGCATGTTCAGTACGTGACGGTCCAGCCCGACCGGGTGATCTTTCGCCCGGGCCAGACCCTCGAGCTGACAGGCAAGAATCCGTGGATCAAGCCGGACACCGATCCCTCGCTCGAGCAGCGCCACGCCCCGGCGGACAACATCGTCGAGGCCGTCGACAGCAACCAGTCATTCGTCAACCTCGCTCATGCGAGGGTGAGGTACAGCACGACGAACCCGAGCGTGGCAACGGTCAGTCCGTCGGGCAAGCTGAGAGCCGTATCGGTGGGCGTGACCGCGGTAAATGTCACCGTCGATGGGGTCACCGGCTCAACGCCAATCGTGGTCCAGCAGCCGTTGAAGATCACGGGCGGGGACGCTGGGATGCACACGGCGACGACGAGGCCGTCCAACACCACGACGTCGTCGAACGCGCGCTCGGCGGGAGCGCGATCGTCGAGCAAGCATTCGGCGACTGCGAGCCACCCCGCGGCGAAGCGCCCGAAAGTCGCCGTGACCGTCCGGTCGCGGTCCGCCGCACACGGCCGATCCATGGTCACGGCTGGCCCGGCGCGCACAGGGCGCGTCGCGTCCCCGGCATCCAATGATTCGGCGCAGAGGATCGTGGCGCCGGGGTGGACCTTCACGGCCTCTGCCACCCTGCGCGACCCGCGCGGTGCCGCGCCGTTGAAGAACGTGAGGCTGAGGCTGGTCGCGCCGAGAGACTGGCTTGTCGAGCCGACCTCCCCGACCAGGTTCGCGCGCGTGAATCCCGGCCACTCGGCCACGACGAGGTGGCACGTGACGGTGCCGTCCAGCGCCAGAGGAGGCGTCAAGACACTGACCGTCGTGGCGAATTTCCGTAGCGCCAGCGGACCCGCCGATGCCACGGCCCAGACGCAGCTCTCCGTGCCCTATGCGTCGCTTGCCGCGGCCTTCAACAACCCTGGCATCACGGACGACTCCGACACCACCCCGGGCAACGTCGACGGCGGCGGGCAGAGCTACTCCGAACAGACGCTCGCAGCCGACGGACTCACGCCCGGGGCGACATTCACGCACGACGGGCTGACATTCACCTGGCCGAGCGCCTCGCCGGGTTCAAACGACAACGTCGTGGCGTCGGGCCAGACGATCAGCCTGTCCGGCTCGGGATCGACGCTGGGGCTCCTGGGGACGGGCGACTACGGGACCGCGTCGGGTACGGGCACGATCATCTACACGGATGGCACCAAGCAGTCTTTCTCGCTCGCTTTCTCCGACTGGTATTCCAACTCGGCGCAGCCTGGCGGGGACATTCTCGACACCTTCCCATACCACAACGCTCAGACGGGGCGGTCCAGCAACCAGGTCAGCATCTACTACGCGCCGGTGCCACTGAAGGCAGGCAAGTCGGTCAAGTACGTGACGCTGCCCGACGTGAGCCAGGGAGTCCAGACCAACACGATTGCCATGCACATCTTCGCGGTCGCGGTCGGCTGATAGAGGCTCAGTGCGGGACGCGTGATGCCAGCCGGGGATCGGCCAAGAGAATGTGCAGATTTCGCGCGCCGACCCTTTCCACGCCGCCACGTTAGCGGTAACATCGCCGTTGCATTTCGTGGACATAGGGGTTCGATGGGGGATTACGACACGGTCGGTACCAGGCGCCGCCGGGCGGCGGTGCTGACGCGCAGGCGCGCAGTGATGGCGGACGTCGGACGGCTGGCGGGCGTCTCCCACCAGACGGTGTCGCGCGTGGTCAACGGGAGCCCCCATGTGCGCGCGGAAACGCGCCAGCGAGTCCTCGAAGCGATGCTCGCGCTCGGTTACCGCCCGAATTCCGCCGCGCGGGCGCTCGCGACTGGCCGCTCCAACACCCTCGGGGTGGTCAGCTTCGACACGACCCTGTACGGGCCCGCGTCGACATTGCTGGGAATCGAGCGGGCTGCGCACGAAGCGGGCTACTTCATCATGGTGGCCAGCCTCAAGGAGCTCGACCGGCCCTCGGTCACCGAGGCGGTGGAGCGGTTGTGCCGTCACGGCGTGGACGGCATCCTCGCCATCACGCCTCACGAGGAAGCGGCCGAAGCCTTGCTGCATGCCCCGGGGGATGTGCCCCTTGTCGCAGTGGAGGCCGGACCAGACCACGCGCTCCCGGTGGCGGCGATCGA
>Ga0070741_10015267_pt1 | contig 13051 bp, 15 predicted proteins | sample Coa_R1_4_FD_66440 | JGI IMG/M metagenome (GOLD analysis project Ga0070741, IMG submission 66440) | Surface soil microbial communities from Centralia Pennsylvania, which are recovering from an underground coalmine fire - Coalmine... | ecosystem: Environmental > Terrestrial > Soil > Unclassified ...
CCGGAGGTGGTGACGATCTCCGTCGAGCTGCCCCCGGAGGAGGCGCTGCGCGCCGTGCTCGAGTCGCCCTACACGCGGTACCCGGCCTACAAGGAGACGCCGGAGCACATCGTCGGCGTCCTCCATCTCCGCGACCTGCTCAATGCCCTGAACGAGCGCGGGATGGCCGAGGTGCAGCTCGAGGAGATCCTGCGGCCGCCGTACGTCGTCCCGGAGACGAAGGACATCGCCGCGCTGCTGACGGAATTCCGGCGGACGAACCAGCACATGGCGATCGTCGTCGACGAGTACGGCGACATGGAAGGGATCGTCACGCTCGAGGACGTCCTCGAGGAGATCGTCGGCGAGATCGAGGACGAGTTCGACCTCCCGGACGAGTCGATCGAGCGCGTCGACGACCGCTGCATCCGCATCGACGGGACGTTCCCGATCGACGACTTCAACGAGCAGTTCGAGATGTCGCTCCCGATCGAGGACTACCACACGATGGGCGGCTACGTGTTCGGCGTCCTGGGCCGGGCGCCCGAGGCGGGCGACGAGATCGAGGACGGTGGGGTCCGCTTCAAGGTGCTCGAGGTCGAGGGCAACCGGATCGAGCGCCTCGAGGTCGAGTTCCTGCCGATGCTCGAAGCCGAACGCCACGAGGACGAGCCGCAGGCAGCACAGGGATAGGCTTCGCCGTGTGAGAGCGGTCGTCATCGAACGGCCCCACGAAGCTGCCTTTCGCGAGGTCGAGCCGCCCGAGTGCGGGCCCGGCGACGTGCTCGTCCGCAGCCGGCTCGCGGGCGTCTGCCGGACCGACCTCGAGGTGCTCGAGGGCGAGCTCGACCGGCGCTGGGTGACGTACCCGTGCGTGCCCGGTCACGAGTGGAGCGGCGTGATCGAGCAGGTCGGCGAGGAGGTCTCCGGCCTCGCGCCCGGCGACCGGGTCGTGTGCGAGGGCTTCTGCTACTGCGGCGTCTGCCGCCACTGCCGCGCCGGCGACACGAATCTCTGCGAGCGCTACGACCAGCTCGGCTTCACGCGCGGCGGCGGCTACGGCGAGCTCGTTCTCGCGCCGCGCCGGGTCGTGCACAAGCTCCCCGAGAACGTCTCGCTCGCTGGAGCCGTCCTGATCGAGCCGGCGTCGGTCGTCTTCAGGGGCTTGCGGCGCGCGCTACCGGAGCCGGGCGAGGCGGTCGGCGTCGTCGGCGTCGGCACGATCGGCGCGCTGTCGATCGTCCTCGCGCGCCTGTTCGCCCCGGCGGCGATCGTCGCCTACGGGATCCGCGAGGCCGAGCTCGAGCTCGCGCGGCGGCTCGGGGCGACGGAGACGGTCGACGTCTCTGGTGGCGCGGCCGCGCACGCGGGCGAGCTCGACCTCGTCGTCGAGACCGCGGGCGCCGTCCCCGCGGTCGAGCTCGCGCTCGGGCTGGCGCGGACCGGTGGACGCGTCGTCGCCCTCGGCATCGCGGGTGCCGGCCGCGAGCTGCGCGTCGCCGCGGACACGTTCGCGCTGCGCGACCTCGCCCTGATCGGCAGCGTCGGCTACACGACTGCGGACTGGTCGCGCGTCGTCGAGCTCGTCGGCGCCGGCCTCGTCGAGCTCGAGCCCGTGATCGCCGCGCGGCTGCCGGCCGAGCGGTTCGAGGAGGCGTTCCGGCTGATGGCGGAGAGCGACGGTGTCGCCGGCCGGATCCTCCTCGAGCACGGATGAACGATCGGAAGGAATTCCTCCGCCGCGCCGGAGCGGGGGCGGCGGGGGTCCCACTCGCCCAGCTGCTCGGTCCGGCGCGGGCGCTCGCCGGCGCCGGAGGAGGCGACTTTCCGAGGCATCCGCGCTGGAAGTTCGTCTTCTGCAGCCACGACACGCTCGACCCGTTGCTGGTGGCGACGCAGTTCGGAGCGCAGGACGCGGCCGCGCTCGTCGGCTGCTCGATGCAGTGGACGGGGTCGGCAAAGGGGTCGGCGAAGGAGACTGCGCGGGCCGTTCGGGCGGCCGTCTCTCGCAAGGCCGACGGGATCGCGGTGTCGATCCCGGACGAGCGCGCGCTCGCGCCCGCCCTCGAGGCGGCCGGCCGCGCCCGCGTCCCGCTGGTCGCGTTCAACGTCGGGCCGGTGACCGGACGCACCGCGTACGTCGGCGAGAACCCGTACGCCTCGGGCGCCCGGGTCGGTGCCGAGCTCGCCCGGCTCGTCCCCCGGGGGCAGGTCGTCGTGTTCGCGCCGGCGTCGCCTCGCGCGTCGGCCAGCAGGCGCCTCGAGGGTCTGCTCGGAGCGCTCGCGCGCGCGAACCGAGCAGCGTCGGCGACCACCGTGCGGCTCGCGGGCGACGCCCGGCAGCAGCAGCAGAAGGTCGAGTCGACGCTCGCCGGCGCGGCCGGTCTCCGCGGCGCGGTCGCGGTCGACGGCCTCGGCACCCTTGCGCTCGGCCGGGCGCTGCAGAAGCGCGGCGGTCACGCTCTCCGCGCCGGCGGCTACGACCTTCTCCCGCCCGACATGCAGCTCGTCGCCGACGGAGTCCTCGACTTCGTCGTCGACCAGCAGCCGTACGTCCAGGGCTTCACGCCCGTGATCCAGCTCTTTCTCGCCAGGATCTCGCAGGGGACCGTCCTCCCCTGGGACACCGAGACGTCCGTCCTTCTCCGGAAGGCCGACGTGCAGGCGTTCATCCGGACGAAGAGCCGGTTCGAGGGCAGCTCCAGCCGGCACGAGTATCCACTGCGCCGGGCGTAGAATCGCTCTTCGCATTGGGGCGGGCTTCGCCCGGCCCAACTGCGTAAGCTAGGCCGTGCGGCGCTGGGTCGTTCTCGCCGTCGGCACGTTCGTGCAGACGTCGCAGGCGGCGGTCTACGCCGGCCTGGCGGTGATCGCGCCCGACCTGCGCGACCGCTTCGACCTCAGCCTGACGCAGATCGGCGCGCTCTTCGGCGTCTCCGGCGTCGGCGGGCTGCTGACGCTGCTCGCGTGGGGGATCGCCGCCGACCGCGTCGGTGAGCGCGTGACCGCGACTGCCGGGCTCGTCGGCGCTGCGGCCGGACTGACCGCGGCCGCGCTGGCCTCGAGCTACGGGGCGCTGCTCGTGTTCCTCTTCCTGACCACAGCGCTGAGCGCCAGCACGAACACGGCGACGGGCCGGGCGGTAACGAGCTGGTTTCCGCGCGGCGAGCGCGGATTCGCGCTCGGGATCAGGCAGACGGCGATCCCGCTCGGCGGGTTCTCGGCCGCCTTCGTCCTCCCGCCGATCGTCGACCACGGCGGCTCGCGGGCGGCGCTGCTCGCGCTCGCCGGCTTTTCGGTCGCCGCTGCGCTCGCCGCCGCCGCGACGATGACCGAGGGGCCGGTGCGGGCGGTCGAGGACGAGGCGGCCGCGCTCAGGCATCCGCTCCGCGACGGCCGGATCTGGCGGCTCTCGAGCGGCAGCGCGATCCTCGTCCTGACACAGGCCACCGTCACGGGCTTCGTCGTCCTCTTCCTCGAGTCCCAGCGCGGCTTCTCGCACGGCGCGGCTGCGGCCGTGCTCGGCGGTATGAACGCGATCGCGATCCTCGGCCGGCTCGGCGGCGGTCGCCTCTCCGACCGCATCGGCAGCCGGGTCGAGCTGATGCGGCGGGTCTCGCTCGGGACGGCGCTGTTCGTCGGCGCCGTCGCCGCGCTCGTCGGGGCCTCGCCGTGGCTGCTCGTGCCGGCGCTCGTCCTCGGCGGCGGCCTTTCGATGAGCTGGAACGCGCTCTCGGTCGCGGCGACCGTGGAAGCCGTCGGGCCGAGACGGAGCGGCGCCGCGCTCGGGCTGCAGCAGACGATGCTCCAGGTCGCGATCGTCGTCGCGCCGCTCGCCTTCGCGCCCTTCGTCGCGGCGACATCGTGGCGCGCCGGCTTCGCCGCCGCCGCCGCGTGCCCGCTCGCCGCCATCGTCGTCTTGCGGCGTCTCGGCGGCTGAGCGACAATCGTCGGCGTGGAACGTGTGCTGATGCTCGCCGGCGACGCCGTCGAGGACCTCGAGACCTTCTACATCCTGTATCGCCTGCGCGAGGCGGGGTACGCGGTGGACGTTGCGGCGCCGTCGCGGCGGACGATGCGCACCGTCGTGCACGACTTCGAGCCCGACTCGGACGCCTACGTCGAGAAGCCGGGGCGCCGGCTCGAGCCCGACCTCGCGTTCGCGGACGTCGAGCCCGAGCGCTACGTCGGGCTGGTGATCCCCGGCGGCCGTGCGCCCGAGTACATCCGCGTCGATCCCGACGTGAGACGGATCGTCGCCCACTTCTTCGACAACGACCTCCCGGTCGGGACGCTCTGCCACGGGCCGCAGGTGCCTGCCGCCCTCGGCTACCTGGAGGGGCGGAAGTCCTCGGGGTTCCCGCCGCTCGCGCCCGACATCGAAGCGGCCGGCGGGACGTACGTCGAGGGCGCCGACGTGGTCGACGGGAACATGGTCTCCTGCACCGGCTGGCCCGACCTGCCCGAGTGGTCGAAGGCGTTCGTCGGCCTGCTCGAGCGGTCGGCCGTTCCCGCCTAAGCGCCGAGCGCGCGCTCGAGCGCCTCGTAGCCGTCCTCGACGACGGGCTCTCCGTGTGTGACGAGCACCCGGTCGACCGGCAGGTCGAGCAGCGGCAGCAGCTTCGCGAGCGTCTCCTCGTAGCGGTCCTCGAACCACGTACGCGGCACCTCGAGGCCGTGCGCGCGGCCGAGGATCAGGTCGCCGCAGACGAGCGCCCGGTGCTCCGGGAGCCAGTAGACGACCTCGTCCCACGCCTCGGCGGCGCGCTCCACGCCGGCGCACAGCTCCCCGATCGAGGCGCCGTAGCGCTCCGCCAGCTCCTCCGCGCTGCGCCTGTGCGACTCCGCCGTGACGAGGATGCGCACGGGCCTCGCCGCCCGCTCGACGTCGCGGTCGAGCGCTTCGAAGAACCGGTGCCGGTCCTCCATCGGGACGAGCGGGTCGAAGAGGCAGACCGCGTCTGGCGCCTCGTAGTAGTAGCAACCGACCTCCTGGTCCCAGCCGTCCGGGCCGCCGTCGGCCGGCGTCCAGCCGGGGTGGCGGCCTGTCCAGTACCAGAGCCCCCTTGCCAGCTCGCGGACCTGCATGGCGTCTCTATCCTGGCAGCGGAGGAAACCACCCGGAAGGAGAGCAGCTTGCTTCGTCTCTGCACGCTCGTCATGAGCGCCGCGCTCGCGGCACTCACGGTCACGGCGCTCGCCGATGCGGCCGTACCGCCGAGGGTCGCCGGCACCGTCGGCCCCGGCTTCACGATCACGCTGAAGCGCTTCAACAAGCCGCTGAAGACGCTGAAGGCGGGTCGCTACAGGATCACGGTCTCGGACAAGTCGAACATCCACAACTTCCATCTCAGGGGCCCCGGGGTGAACAAGGAGATCACGGCCGTCGGCTTCGTCGGCACGAAGACGTTCACGGTCGCCTTGAAGAAGGGCCGCTACACGTTCGTCTGCGACCCGCACGCATCGTCGATGAAGGGGTCGTTCACGGTCACCTAGCGACCGAAACCGCTTCCGCTGCGGCGGCGTAGTGCCCGGCATGAAGACACTCGTGACAGCACTCGTCGCCGCAGCCGCCGCGCTCGGCGCTACCGGCGTCGCCTCTTCGGCGACACCTAAGCTGACCGGCACAGTCGGGCCCGGCTTCACGATCACGCTGAAGCAGGGGCAGAAGCCGGTCAAGACCCTGAAGGCGGGCCGTTACACCTTCGTCCTCAGCGACAAGGCCTCGATCCACAACTTCGCGCTTCGCGGGCCGGGCCTGAACAGGGCGCTGACCACGGTCGGCTTCACCGGCGCGAAGACGGTGACGCTGACGCTCAAGCGCGGCACGTACACGTTCTACTGCCAGCCGCACGCGAGCTCGATGCGCGGCACCTTCCGGGTCAGCTAGGCGTCCTCGAGAGGGAGCGGCTCGACCGCTCCCTCTCGAATCCGCCAGGCCGCGAGCTCCCGGGTCGGGCGCGAGAGAATCAGGTACGGGCGGTCCTCCCAGAGGCCGATGTTGGCGAGGTCGGTCTGCGACGGTCTGGCCGAGTCGGTCGGGTGGGAGTGGAAGACGGCGAGCTCGTAGCCGTCGTCCTCGAGGTCGAGGACGAGGCTCGGGTCCGGTGCGCGCAGCTCGAACCGGAACGGGCTCGCGGCGGCGTTGACGCAGGGCAGGTAGCGCTCCGCGACCCCGCCCCGGAGGGCGAGGAACCCGCACGCCTCGTTCGGCGCTTCGTCCTCGGCGTGCCGTTCCAGCTCGCGGCGAATCGCCGCGGGCACTACCACCAGTGGCCGTGCTCCATCGCCTGCTCCGCGTCGGGCGCGTCCCAGAAGTCGGCGGAGAGGTACTTCCAGCCGCCGTCGGCGAGGATGCAGACGACGACGCCCTCGTCGAGCTCGGCTGCGAGCCGCGCGGCGACGTGCACGACCGCGCCCGAGGAGAGGCCGGCGAAGATCCCCTCCCGCTCGACGAGCGCGCGGACGCCGGCGAGCGACTCGGCGTTCGAGACGAGCAGCTTCCGGTCGAGCTTCGCGACGTCGAGGATCGGAGGGACGTATCCGTCGTCCAGCGAGCGCAGCCCCATCACCGGATCGCCGGGAAGCGGCTCGGCGGCGGCGACGAGCACGTCGGGGAAGCTCTCGCGGAGCCGCTCGCCGGCGCCCATCAGCGTGCCGCCGGTGCCGAGCCCGGCGACGACGAGGTCGACGCGGTCGAGCGCCTCGGCGATCTCCGCGCCAGTCCCTTCGTAGTGCGCGCGCGGGTTCGCCTCGTTCGCGTACTGGAACGGCATGAACCACCTTGGGTCGCGCTCGGCCATCTCGAGCGCGAGGCGCACCGCGCCGTTCGAGCCCTCGGACGCGGGCGAGTCGACGATCTCGGCGCCGTAGATCCGCAGCAGCCGGCGGCGCTCCTCGGTCGCGTTCTCCGGCATCACGCACGTGAGCGGGTAGCCCTTCAGCTTCGCGACCATCGCGAGCGAGATGCCCGTGTTGCCGCTCGTCGGCTCCAGCAGGGCGCGCCCGGGCTCGAGCTCGCCGGACGCCTCGGCAGCGTCGATCATCGCCAGCGCGACGCGGTCCTTGATCGACCCGGTCGGGTTCGCGCCCTCGAGCTTGGCGTACAGCTGGACGCTCGCCTTCGGCGACAGCCGCGTCAGCTCGACGAGCGGCGTGCCGCCGACGAGGTCGAGGACGCTCGGTGCGAGCCGGCTAGCCACCCGCCATCGCGGGCAGCAGGATCACGGTCGCGCCCTCGCGCACCGGCGTCTCGAGCTCGTCGAGCGTGCGGATGTCCTCGCCGTCCACGTACACGTTCGCGAACTGGAGCTGCCCCTCCAGGCCGGGGAAGCGGGCGGTCAGGTCGTCGAGCAGCTCGCCGACGGTCGCGCCGCTGGCGGGCACCTCGCGCTCGCCGCCAACGGCGGCGCGCAGCGTGGGCGGGATCCTGACCCTGGTCATGCGTGCGCTCTCGGCCCGGCGCAGAACTCGACGTAGTCGACGTACTCGGTGATCGTCGGGTTGTCGCCGCAGACCGGGCAGCCCGGATCGCGGCGCAGCGTCACCTCGGTGAACGACGCAGATAGCGCGTCGTAGAGGAGCAACCGGCCGACGAGCGGCTCGCCGATCCCGAGGGCGAGCTTCAGCGCCTCGGTCGCCTGGATCGAGCCGATCACGCCCGGCAGCACGCCGAGCACGCCGCCCTCGGCGCAGCTCGGCGCGAGCTCTGGCGGCGGCGGCTGCGGGAACAGGCAGCGGTAGCAGGGACCGTCACCAGGCTTCAGCACCGTCACCTGGCCCTCGAAGCGGAAGATCGAGCCGTGCACGACGGGGATCCCGTGCCAGACGGAGGCGTCGTTCAGCAGGTAGCGCGTCGGGAAGTTGTCGGCGCCGTCGACGATCACGTCCCAGCCTTCGCCGAGGATGCGGTCGACGTTCTCCGACGTCAGGCGCTCCTGGAACGTCTTGACGGTGACGTCCGGGTTCAGCGCCTCGATCGTCCGCTTCGCCGACTCCGCCTTCGCCTCGCCGAGGCGCTCGGTCGAGTGGACGATCTGGCGCTGCAGGTTCGTCGCGTCGACGGCGTCGTCGTCGACGATGCCGAGCGTGCCAACGCCTGCGGCCGCGAGATAGAGGGACGCGGGCGAGCCGAGGCCGCCGGCGCCGATCAGGAGGATGCGCGAGTCGAGCAGGCGCAGCTGGCCCTCCTCGCCGACCTCGGGGATCAGCAGGTGGCGCGAGTAGCGGCTCCGCTGCTCGGCGCCGAGGCTGCGCGGCAGCGTCGTCGGGAAGCCGTTTCGCTTCCAGTCGGTGAAGCCGCCCGCCAGGCTGACGACGTTCTCGTAGCCCAGCTCCGTCAGCGTCTTCGCCGCGAACGCCGAGCGCGAGCCGCCGGCGCAGTAGACGACGATCGAGCGCTCGCGGTCGGGGACGAGCCCCTCGACCCGCGACTCGAGGTTGCCGCGCGGGATGTGCACGGCACCGGGGATGATCCCCTGGTCCCACTCGTCCTGCTCGCGGACGTCGAGGAACAGCGCCCCGCCGGAGTCGGAGTCGAGCAGGCGCACGCCCTCGGCGGCGTCGATCTCGTCGATCTCCTCCTTGACCTGGCTGAGCAGCTCCCGGTAGGTCGCCATCGCTTCAGAAAGGATAGCGACTTCGAGCAGGAAGCCGAAACCGGCGGGGTACGCTCGCCGCGATGCGCCGCTACGCGATCACCGCGGCCGTCGCGCTCGCCGCGGCCGGGCTGACGGTCGGGCTGACGCTGGCGACGCGGACGCCGACGCCGCACCGCGAGGCGCAGCTCGGCTCACCGCCCTTGCTGCTCGATCTAGGCGTCCGGACGGATCCCGAGGCGGTCGCGCTGCGCCGCGCGTCGTCGCTCTACGACGCCGGCAAGGCGCAGGCGGCCGGGGTGATCTTCGAGCGCTACCGCTCCGTCGAGGCGCAGGTCGGCGCGGCGCTCGCGGCGTGGCGACGCTCCCCGCGTACGAGCCTGAGCGAGATCTCGGACCTCGCGGGCGAGCACCCGCGCAGCTCGCTCGTCCAGCTCGAGTACGGGCTCGCGCTCTTCTGGCGAGGCGACGATGCGGCCGCGGCGGACGCATGGCGCACGGCACGGCGCGCCCAGCCCGACACGCCGTATGCGTTGCGGGCCGAAGACCTGCTCCACCCGAACTTCCCCCGCGGGCTGCCGACCTTCGTACCGAGCTTCCCGTCGCCGCCGGCGCTGGCGAAGCTGTCGCCGCCGAAGCAGCTGGCCTACCTGCGCGCGCACGCGACCGACGACCGCGGCCGCCTGCTCTACGGCGTCGCCCTTCAGCGGCTCGGGCGCCAGCTCTCCGCGCTGCGCCAGTTCGAGCGCGTGGGCGGGGTCGAGGGGCGCGTGGCCGTCGCCGTCGCGCGCTTCGACAAGGGGGACCCGTCGCGGACGTTCTCGCAGCTCGGCCCGCTCGCCAAGCGGTACGCCCGCAACCAGAGCGTGCGCTTCCACCTCGGCCTCTGCCTGCTCTGGCTCGGCAGCGTGAAGAAGGCCGAGCAGGAGCTTCGCCTCGCCCGCGCCGCCGGCGCACGCACGACCCTCGGGCTCGAGGCGCAGCGTTTTCTCGAGCGGCTCCGAGGCGTGGGGACCAGGTGAGGCGAAGATGGGCCGATCGGCCTATGGCATCCGTCCGTTTCGTTTGCAACAGTGCCGCCTGCTCGGTGGGGTGTTTGACGGGACACAAGGCGGCGGCTAGGTTTCCGGCCTTGGCGGGAGGGGTGGAGGCATGACCGGGGAGACGGCCGTCGAGCCGAAGGCATCCGTGCTCGAGACCGACGAGGCGCGCTCGCTGCTCGAGGCAGGGCGCGAGTCGGGTTCGCTCACCGCCGACGAGATCACGCTCGCGCTCGACGACCTCGACCTCGACGCCGGCCAGATCGACGACTTCTACCAGGCGCTCGACGAGCTCCAGATCGAGGTCGTCGCGGTCGAGGACGCCGACGACGTCGCCGAGGAGGTCGAGGCGCAGGAGGTCTCGACCGACGCGCTCCAGCTCTTCCTCAAGGACGTCGGCAAGGTCGACCTGCTCACCGCCGCGCAGGAGGTCGAGCTCGCGAAGCGGATCGAGCGCGGCGACCATCGCGCGAAGCAGGAGATGGTCGAGGCCAACCTGCGGCTCGTCGTCTCGATCGCCAAGCGCTACCGCAATCAGGGCCTGCCGTTCCTCGACCTGATCCAGGAGGGGACGATCGGGCTCGTGCGGGCGGCAGAGAAGTTCGACTACCGCAAGGGGTTCAAGTTCTCGACCTACGCCACGTGGTGGATCCGGCAGGCGGTCGCGCGCGCGCTCGCCGACAAGGCCCGGACGATCCGGATGCCCGTCCACGTCGTCGAGAAGCTGAACAAGATCGTCCGCTCGGAGCGCAAGCTGCGCGCCGAGCTCGGGCGCGAGCCGGTCGCCGTGGAGATCGCGCGCGACCTGGAGCTGACGGTGGACGAGGTCGAGCAGATTCGCCGCACCGCGCAGTCGCCGGTCTCGCTCGAGAAGCCTGTCGGCGACGAGGAGGAATCCGAGTTCGGCCACTTCATCACCGACGAGACGGTGCCGCTGCCCGAGGAGGCGGCCGAGGTCACGCTCCGCAAGGAGACGCTGGAGAAGATCCTCTCGCAGCTCTCGCAGCGCGAGCGGCGGGTGCTCGAGCTGCGCTACGGCCTGAACGGGGAGCACCCACGGACGCTCGACGAGGTCGGTCGCGCGTTCAACGTCACGCGCGAGCGGATCCGCCAGATCGAGAACCAGAGCCTGAAGAAGCTGCGCGCGCTGGCCGAGAGCCAGAAGCTCCGGGACGTCGCCTGACGCTCGCCGCGGCCTTCGGCCGCGTTGCTCGCTCGCACGGGGGGAACGGCCGGTTCCCCCCCTGAGCCCCCCTCCCTAAGCATCTCCGCACCCTCGCGTTCTGGTCTGCCGCGGCCGCCGTGTCGGCCGCGGCGGCGGAGGTACCCCGGGGAGTGTTGGCCGTGACTACAGATCGCCCGCTGCGAGGGCTCGTGTCGCGTACTTGGCAGGCAGCTCCACGCCGAAGCGCTCGTGTAGCAGGTACAGCTCGCGGTAGTCCTTGGCGGTCAGCTCGTAGCCGTCGTGGACGAGCATCTGGACTTCGGCGCTCAGGCACCGGACTACTCGTCCGCCGACACGACCTTGGCCCTTGAAGCCGCGGGCCGGATACACCCATTCACGCCCATCACTCATCTGATACACGCCGCCGCCTCGGGCTTGATCGAAGACGACCGGATGCACGTCAACTTGCCGGCCAGCACGATCGACGAAAACAAAGCTTGTCGGTGCTGATCCCGCGGCGTGCTCGTAACCGGCGCTTTCGAGTGCCTTGGTCAGCGATGGGACCTGAGCAAGCTCGACCACCAGATCGAGATCGTCGTGCTCGCGGACCTGCTCCTCCAGCAGCGCGTCGACGCCCCAGCCGCCGTCAAGCCAGACCGTTACCCCTAGGGACTCCATGAGGTCGAGCAGGCGCACCACCTCCGGCGCAGTCATCGGCGCGCGAGGCTCGCGCCCGCGGTACGCACGCGGGGCTCGTGTTACAGGCTGAGGTTCATGCTCCGTCATACCGTCAGTATGCGGAGAGCCCAGGGGAACCTTGCGTTAGCGTTCGCCGCCGTGGCGGGGACGGTCGACCCGGACTGGCTCGACGAGCTTTCGGAGCTCCTGCGCATCCCGAGCGTCAGCGCCGACGCCTCGCACCAGGAGGACGTTCGGCGGGCGGCGGAGTGGGTCTGCGGCTTCGTGCGCGGTGCCGGCGGCGAGTGCGAGCTCGTCGCGCACGCGAGCAGCCCGCGCCCGCTCGTGATCGGCGAGCTGCCCGCGTCGGCCGATCCGGGCTCGGCCCCGACGGTGCTCGTCTATGGCCACTTCGACGTCCAGCCGCCGGCGCCGCTCGACCTGTGGGACACGCCGCCGTTCGAGCCGACGATCGTCGACGAGTGGCTCTACGGCCGCGGAGTGGCGGACGACAAGGGGCAGCTCTACCTGCTGCTGAAGGCGGCGGCGCTGCTCGCCGGGGAGGGCGCGCTGCCGGTCAACGTCCGGTTCGCGTGCGACGGCGAGGAGGAGGTCGGCGGGCACGCGATCGTCGACTGGCTCGCACACGACGAGCGGGGGGCCGACGCCTGCGTGATCTTCGACGCGCACCAGCCGCGGCGTGGGCAGCCCGCGTTCTACGTCGCGACGCGCGGGCTCTGCTACTTCCACGTCCGCATCAGAACGGGCGAGCGGGATCTGCACTCCGGAACCTACGGCGGCGCGGCGCTGAACGCGATGCACGCGCTGATCGCCACCCTCGGCGGCGTCGTTCCGCGCGACGGCCGGGTGCCAGAGCCCCTGCGGGCGGACGTCGTCGCGCCGACCGACGACGAGCTCGCCGATTGGGCGTCGCAGACACCGGGCGCGCAGGTGCTGGCCGACCAGGGCGCGAGACCGGCCGACGCGCGCGCCGCGGCCGAGCTCTACCTGCGTACCTGGGGAGAGCCGGCGGTCGACGTCCACGGCGTCGAGGGCGGGTCGCCGCAGCTCCAGAAGACCGTGATCCCGATCTCCGCCGAGGCCAACCTGTCGATCCGGCTCGCGCCGGGCCAGCACCCTGACACGATCGCGCCGGTCGTCGAGCAGCTGCTGCGCGACGCGGCCCCCGACGGCGCCGAGGTCGAGATCGCGCTGTGGTCGTCGACGCCGCCCGGCCTCGTCGCGCCCGACTCCGATGCGATCCGGCTCGGCCAGGACGCGTTCGAGCGCGCGCTCGGCGTGCGGCCGCTGCTCCTGCGCGCAGGCGGCTCGATCCCGATCGTGTCGGCGCTCTCGGACCGCGAGATCCCGACGATCGTCACCGGCTTCGACGTCCCCGGGGGCAACCTGCACTCGCCGAACGAGCGGTTCCTGCTCGAGCACTTCCCGCTCGGCGTCGCGGCCGCGCGGGAGGTGTTCACCGCGTTCGCGGGGCTGCGCTAGGCGTGCTTGTGGTCGGGGTCCTGGACGAGCCAGTCGTGGCCGAACCGGCGCATCGCCTCGATCACCGGCAGCAGCGCGACCCCTTTCGG
>Ga0070741_10015269_pt1 | contig 13048 bp, 15 predicted proteins | sample Coa_R1_4_FD_66440 | JGI IMG/M metagenome (GOLD analysis project Ga0070741, IMG submission 66440) | Surface soil microbial communities from Centralia Pennsylvania, which are recovering from an underground coalmine fire - Coalmine... | ecosystem: Environmental > Terrestrial > Soil > Unclassified ...
AAACCTTGACGAAGGAGAAGGGGCCCTGCGCACCTTGACACTCGAGGGAAAGCCAAGTATGCTTTGCGTTTACCGTTGGCCGAGTCGGGCTGCCTGAGAAGGGCTCGCGCGGCCGCGATCCCCAGACAGTCGTCCGCGGGTCTCGCGATCCGCTCGACACACGTCGCCAGGATGCGTCGCATGTCCACGTTGACCGCCACCAGCCGGCAGGCGCTCGAGAGCCGTCGGTGGTACCTCATTGACGCCGAAGGCCGCGTCCTCGGTCGCCTTGCGACCGTGGCGGCCCGGCTGCTCCAGGGCAAGCACAAGCCGATCTACACGCCGTCGATTGACTGCGGTGATCACGTCGTGATCGTCAACGCCGCGAAGGTGCGGCTGACGGGTCGGAAAGAAGATCAGAAGATCTATCGCCAGCACAGCGGCTACGAGGGCGGACTGCGCGAGGAGCGGGCGCGGCTGGTCCGCCAGCGGCGTCCCGAACGGCTGGTCGAAGAGGCCGTGCACGGCATGCTGCCCAAGGGGTCCCTGGGGCAGGCCATGTACCGCAAACTCAAGGTGTACGCCGGTCCGGACCATCCGCACGCGGCGCAGAAGCCCGCCAGACTCGAGGTGGCCTAAGTGGCAGCAGTCCAGTATTACGGAACGGGGCGGCGCAAGACCTCCACCGCCCGCGTGTTTCTCCGGCCCGGGACCGGGTCGGTGTCGATCAACCGACGGCCCTTCGAGGCGGTCTTCCCCACCGAAGCCCTCCGCACCCAGATTCGCCAGCCGCTCCTCGTCACCGAGACGGCCGACACGTTCGACGTGATGGCGACGGTCGCCGGCGGCGGCGTGTCGGGCCAGGCGGGCGCGGTGCGGCTCGGGATCGCGCGGGCGCTCGTCGAGTACAACGGCGATCTGCGAAAGCCGCTCAAGGCCGAGGGGCTGCTCACGCGGGACGCGCGGGCGAAAGAGCGCAAGAAGTACGGCATGGCTGGAGCACGCAAGCGGTTCCAGTTCAGCAAACGCTAGGAGGGCATTTGGCCGCGATCGCGATGAAGGATCTGCTGGAGGCGGGTGTTCACTTCGGCCACCAGACGAAGCGCTGGAACCCGAAGATGAAGGAGTACATCTTCGGCGAACGCAACGGCATCTACATCATCGACCTCGACAAGACGGTCAAGCTGTTTCGCGAAGCCGAGGAGTTCGTCACCAATCTCGCCGCCGAGGGCAAGACGATCCTCTTCGTGGGCACCAAGCGGCAGGCGCAGGACGTCATCGCCGAGGAAGCGCAGCGCTGCGGGATGTACTACGTCAACGAGCGCTGGCTGGGCGGCCTGCTCACGAACTTTTCGACGATCCAGCGCAGCCTGGGCCGACTGCGCGATCTCGAGGCCATGGCGACCGACGGTCGCTACGACACGCTGTCGAAGAAGGAGATCGCCCGCGCGGAGAAGGAGCGCCGCAAGCTTCAGAAGAACCTCGAGGGCATCCGCGGCATGAACCGCCTGCCCGACGCCGTCTTCGTCGTCGACACAAAGAAGGAGAAGATCGCCGTCGACGAGGCGCGCAAGCTCAAGATCCCGGTCATCGGGATCGTTGACACCAACTGCGATCCGGACGAGGTCGACTTCGTCATTCCCGGCAACGACGACGCGCTGCGGGCGATCCGGCTCTTCGCGTCGCGGATTGCCGACGCCGTTATCGCCGGCCGCGCCCTCAGAGAATCCTCCGACGCCGAGGCGGGCCGCGAGGCCGCCGAGGAAGGGGGCCCGGAGGAGCGGCGCGCCCAGCGGCCGCCCCGACGGCCGCGCGAAGCGGCGGCCCCGGCCTCGGCGTGATCGGGTGCTCGCCTCGCCTCGAGGCGTCGCCTTCCCCTCCGTCGAAGCTCGAGGCCTCGGCCGAGCGCAGGTGCGTCAACGGCCTCGTTCGGACGCCGGCTCCTCCAGGGCCGGCGTTTCCGCGTACAGGGATGTGACCCATGGCTACAGTGACCGCTGAACAAGTCAAGAAGCTCCGCGAGCAGACGGGCGCGGGGATGATGGACTGCAAGGCCGCGCTCGCCGAGGCCGGCGGCAACTTCGAAGAGGCGACGACCATCCTCCGCAAGCGCGGGCTCGCCTCGGCGGCGAAGAAGGCCGGCCGCGCCGCCCGGGAGGGGCTCATCGGCCACTGGCTCGCGCCGGACCACTCCGCCGGGATCCTCGTGGAGGTCAACTGCGAATCGGACTTCGTGGCACGGACCGACGAGTTCCAGCGCCTCATCGCGGACGTCCTCTCCGAGATCGCCAAGCGCGGCGACTTGGCCGACGACGCCTGGCTGCAGGACCCGAACGGCCCGATCAGGAAACGTGTGGCGGAGGCCATCGGCCGGCTCGGCGAGAACATCTCCGTGCCGCGCTTCGTGCGGTACGCCGGCGGCGGCTACGTCGGGCAGTACATCCATCTCGGGGGGAAGATCGGCGTCCAGGTCGACTGGAGCGGCGTCACCGGCGCCATCCGCGATCGCGACGAGCTCCAGACGCTCGTCAAGGAAATCGCGATGCAGATTGCGGCCGCGAGCCCTTCCTATGTGAGCCGCGCCATGGTGCCCGCCGACGTCCTCGAGAAGGAGCGCGCGATTTATCGCGCCCAAGTCGCCGGCAAGCCGCCCGCCGTCGTCGAGAAGATCGTCGAGGGAAAGCTCGGAAGCTTCTACAAGCAGGTGGTCCTGCTCGATCAGGAGTCGATCCGCGATCCGAAGACGACCGTCGCCGAGGTGATAGCGGCCGCCAACCGGGCGCTCGGCGCGGCCGTCGGGGTCACCCGCTTCGCGCGGCTCCGCGTCGGCGAAGCCGCCGCGTGAGCGCGTGGGACGATCGTGCGCGCGCCGCCGCTACCGGCGCGGCGCGCGGGCGGCTATAATTCCGTCCCGATGCCCGCGCCCGCCTACAACCGCATCCTCCTGAAGCTCTCCGGCGAAGCCCTGATGGGCGACAAGGCGTACGGCATCGATCCCTCCGTGACGGCGCAGATTGCGCGCGAGATCGGCGAGATCCAGGCGATGGGCGTGCAGACCGCCGTCGTGATCGGCGGCGGGAACATCTTCCGCGGGCTGGCCGCCAGCGCGGGCGGGATGGATCGCGCCACGGCCGACTACATGGGGATGCTCGCGACCGTGATCAACGCGCTCGCGCTCCAGGACGCCCTCGAGCAGCAGGGTGTCGTCACGCGCGTGGTCACGGCGATCGAGATGCGCGCCGTCGCCGAGCCGTTCATCCGCCGGCGGGCCATCCGCCACCTCGAAAAGGGGCGGGTGGTGGTGTTCGGCGCGGGCACCGGCAACCCGTACTTCAGCACCGACACGGCGGCCGCGCTCCGGGCGATGGAGATCAAGGCCGACGTGATCATGAAGGCGACCAAGGTCGACGGCATCTACGACGCCGATCCGATGCTCAACCCGCACGCCTCGCGGTTCGACCGGATCTCGTACCTGCAGGTGCTCGAGCAGGGGCTGAAGGTGATGGACGCGACGGCGATCTCGCTGTGCATGGACAACCGGCTGCCGATCCTGGTCTTCAACCTGCTCACTCCGGGCAACATCAAGCGGGCCATTTCGGGCGAGGCGGTGGGCTCGGTCGTCACCGCCTGAGCATGCAGAACGCGCCATGGACGTCAACGATCTCAAGGGGCTGTTCGCCGAAGTCAACAAGCGGATGGATCAGGCCGTCGAGCACGTGCGCCACGAGCTGAGCGGCGTGCGCACGGGCCGGGCCTCGGTCGCAATCCTCGACGGCGTGCACGTCGAGGCGTACGGGTCGCGGATGGCCCTCAACCAGCTGGCGGGCCTGTCGGTGCCGGAGCCGTCTCTGATCGTCGCCCAGCCGTTCGACCCTTCGCTTCTTGGCGCCATCGAGAAGGCGATTCGCGCCTCCGACCTCGGGCTCAACCCGTCGAACGACGGCAAGGTGGTGCGCGTGCCGATTCCCCCGCTCACCGAAGAGCGGCGCCGGGAGCTGTCGCGCCACGTGCACAAGCTCGCCGAGGAGGGGCGCAACAGCGTCCGCCAGGTGCGCCGCGACGCGAACGAGCGCATGAAGAAGCTGCTCAAGGACCACAAGATCTCCGAGGACGACGAGAAGCGCGCGCTCGACGAGGTCCAGAAGCTGACCGATCAGCACATCAAGGCGATCGACGAGCTGCAGAAGAAGAAGGATCAGGAGCTGCTCGGCAAATGACCACCCGCCCGGCCCCGGCCTGCCGCTTCCATTTGCCGGCCGACGCCTAGCCTCGCGACTGCCATTGTCGTACTTCTCTCATCTCGAATGCCTCGTCCCGTGCGGCGCCCGCCCGCTCGATCCGCGCGGGCGGCACCACCGGTGCGCGTGCGGCGCGCCGCTCGCCGCCCGCTACGATCTCGACGCCGCCCGCGCGTGGCGGCGCGAGAGCCTCGCGGACCGCGAGCCCACGATGTGGCGCTACCGCGAGCTGTTGCCGATCTTCGACGGCGAGGAGCCGGTCACGCTCGGCGAGGGATTCACGCCGCTCGTCCACGCGCAGGCCATCGGCGCCCGGCTCGGCCTCCCGCGCCTCTACATCAAGGACGAGTCGCTCAACCCGACCAGTTCCTTCAAGGCGCGCGGGCAGGCGACGGCTGTGACGCGCGCGCGCGCGCTCGGGGCCACGGTCGTGGCCCTGCCCTCGGCCGGCAACGCGGGCAGCGCGGCCGCGGCCTACGCGGCCCGCGCCGGCCTCAAGGCGAAGGTGTTCCTCCCCCGCGACGTCAAGCCGGCGTTCGTCCGCGAGTGCCAGCTGTACGGCGCCGAGCTCGAGCTCGTCGACGGCGTCATCACCGACGCCGGGCGGGTGGCGGCCGAGCGCGGCCGGCCGTTCGGCTGGTACGACCTCTCGACGCTCAAGGAGCCTTACCGCGTCGAGGGCAAGAAGACGATGGCCTTCGAGCTGGCCGAACAGCTGGAGTGGAGCTGGCCGGACTGGATCGTTTATCCGACGGGCGGCGGCACCGGCCTCATCGGGATGTGGAAGGCGTTCGAGGAGCTCGAGCGCCTCGGCTGGATGCGGCCGGCGCCGCGGCCCCGGATGGTCGTCGTGCAGGCGGCGGGCTGTGCGCCTCTCGTCCGCGCCTTCGAGGCCGGCGACGATCGGGCCGCGCCGTGGCAGGCCCCGCACACGGTCGCGGACGGCCTGCGCGTGCCGCAGGCTCTCGGCGACTTTCTGATCCTGCGAGCCCTCCGCGAAAGCGGCGGCACGGCCGTGGCCGTCTCCGACGAGGAGATGATCGCAGGTATGCGCGAGCTCGGCGCGGTCGAGGGGCTGAGCGCCGCGCCTGAAGGGGGCGCCGCGCTGGCCGCGGTGAAGCGGCTCGCCGCCGACCGCATGATCCGGCGCAACGACACGGTCGTCCTCTTCAACACCGGCGGCGCACTCAAGTACCTCGATCTCCTCGGCGAGTCTGCCGGCTGAGGTCGCGGCGCTTGTCCGCCTCTGCCCTCTGAGGGCGGTGTGGCGCTCGCCGGTCCGGTCGGCGCGCCGCCGCTCCGCTCGTGCGCCCTTCAGTCGCCGAACGTCACCCCAATCGCCTTCGCCGCCTGAATGAGATCCGAGTCGACCGGGACCAGCCGGACCTTGCCCACGATCTCGCCGAGCGGCCGCGCGACAATCGCGGGCGGATCGTAGGCCACCATCGTGCCGAAGCGGCCGCGCACTGCGAGCTCGACGGCGTACGATCCGAACCGCGTGGCCAGCACGCGATCTGTGCTGGTCGGCTGCCCGCCCCGCTGGAGGTGGCCCAGCACGACCGATCGCGTCTCCTTGCCAGTTTCGGCGGCCAACAGGCGGCAGACCTCGGCGCCCATGCCGCCCAATCGCTCGAGCCGACCGCGCCCGCCGGGATCCGTGACTGCCGGCGAGCCGCCCTTCGGGCAGGCGCCTTCCGCGACCACGACGACGCTGAAGCGCGCGCCACGGCGCTCGCGCGCGAGCAGGCGCTCGGCGACGATGTGCGGGTCGAACGGAATCTCTGGAATGAGGATGGCGTCGGCGCCGCCCGCAAGGCCGGCATACAGGGCAATCCATCCGGCGTACCGGCCCATCACCTCCACCACGAGAATCCGGTGGTGCGCCTCGGCGGTCGCGTGCAGCCGGTCGATGGCGTCGGTGGCGTACTCGACGGCGCTGTTGAACCCGAAAGAGCTCTCGGTGCCAACGATGTCGTTGTCGATCGTCTTCGGCACGCCGACGATCGGGACGCCGAGCGTGCAGAGGTGGTACGCGATCGCCAGCGTCCCGTCGCCGCCGACGACGACGAGCGCGTCGAGCCCGAGTCGGCCGGCCATCTCGGCGACGCGCACGCCGTACTCCTTCGGGCCGTCCGACGTCGCGACGAGGCGACGGGGATCGGCGCCGCGGTTGACGGTGCCGAGAATCGTGCCGCCGAGGCGCAAGATGCCCGTGACGTCGCGCGGCTGGAGGACGCGCGAGCGATCCGGCTCGAGCAGGCCCTCGAAGCCGTCCTGGATGCCGACGCATTCGATCCCGCGCCTGCAGGTGGACTTGACGACGGCGCGGATGACGGCGTTCAGGCCCGGGGCGTCGCCGCCGCCCGTGAGGATCCCGAGTCGTCTGACCGGCGGCATCGGGGAGACTATAACAGGCGCGCGTTGCGGCGCGGAAAATGCGCGTGGTACAATTGACGTTCGGCGCGTGGGCGGCTAGCTCAGTTGGGAGAGCGCCGCGTTCGCAACGCGGAGGTCGGGAGTTCGAGCCTCCTGCCGTCCACCACCTTCAGTCTTCCCCGCCGGATCGCTGCAGTCCGGCGTGTGACGCTCGTCAAGCCCGGTCTTTTCATCCCGCCGCGCGCTCATCGGTCCGCCCGGCAAGCACGGCGCGTCGCGAGCAGATCGAGCGCCCCGATGGCGGCGCCGGCCCAGACGTCGCGCGGCCGGTGCCAGTTCGCCCAGATCCGGGTCTCGCCCACGAAGGCCGACACCGGCACGCCGAACGCCCAGCGCCACCCCGACGCGCTCACCGCGAAGGCCGTGTGCAGCGAGGGAAACGAATAAGGATCGTGGCCGTTTGGGCGCCATTCCCGAACCGTGTGCTTGAGCGCTTCGGACATCCCGAACGCGATCCCGAGCCTGAGGCCCTCGCACGCGAGCGCCCGGCGCCGATCGGCGGCCCTCCAGCTCGCCAGCGTCTCGGCGGCCATCTGGCCGGCGACGGCCACGGTGCCGAGGGTGTTCGCGAGAGCCTGGTGCTCGGGCGCCCAGGCTCCGGGCTGCTGCTCCCTCTGTTGCCCCGCGAGCGCCGCGCCCGACCAGAGCGCCGGGGCCAGGAGCGCCGACGCGCCCAACGCCGCCGCGATCGATCGAGTCATGGCGCGACCTTCGTGCTCTGGCTCGCGACGGCCTGCCAGCGGCCGTCGCGCAGCACGAACACGTCGAGGTACCGGTAGTCGAGCGCCAGCGTCCGCCCCTTGCTGGGGCCGACCACGTGCTGCGAGAACCAGACGACGGCCGTGTCGCCGTAGACCTTGACGACGAAGTCGCCGAGCGTCGAGGCATCGATCTGCTGGTTGAACGACGCAGCGAGCGCCAGCTCCTTCGCCTTGTCCGCGCGGGTCCCGTCGCTGTAGGTGGCCACGAACTCGTCGGCCAGCACGCGCTCGATGAACGCGACGTCGCGCCGGAGGAAGGCCTCGTCCCAGTCCCGCTCCAGCTGAATCAGGATCTGCTGGTCGGAGCGGACCTCCTGCGCGTGCACCGGGGCGATTCCCAGACCGAGGACGAGCGAGACGAGGCCGATGGAGCGGGCGCGCGAGACCATGATCCCTCCCGACGACTCCTCTCAGGTTCCGGCGGAGCGCACCTCGCCACGGGCGCGTTCGGAGCGGTCACGAGCGCGGACGCGTTCGCGCCTGCGGGCCGGCCACGACGTCCGCCGCCGACGGCACCACGCTCCTCCGAGCGGCTCGAGGCGAAGCGACGTGGCTTCCAGTATCGCAGGATCGCGGCACGAGAGATGAACGCGCGAAGGCCGGCGCCGGTCGGGGAACCGCTCAGTGCCGGATGGCTCGAGCGCGACGAGTGGCGGGGGCGGCCTCCCCTGTCCCGGCGCCCAGCCGGCGCGGTCTCGAACGGGAGGCGAGATCCGTTCAGTGGCTGATGGCGATCTTCGGGAACGGCGCGATTCCCTCGATGGACACCGTCACCGCCGTGGTGGGCTCCGGGACGATGTACTTGGCCCAGACCTCGAGGGTCGCCTTCGGTCGAATCACGATGTACTGGTTCGGCTGTCCGTTCCTCGAGGCCACCGGGCGGCGGTCGTCATCGCGTGCGACCGGAAACTTGATCTGCTTGACCTCGTCGAGCAGGTAGCTCTCGACGGACAGCCGATACGGGTCGACCCAGCCGGTTCGGTCGTTGGTCAGGCGCTTCGCCTCGCTCGTCTCATTGCGGTAGCGCCAGCGAACCGTGATGACCGTTGGCGATTCGCGCTTGACCTCGAGAAGCTCGACCTTCACGCCTCCGACTTCATGCTCGGCCGAGGCGAGGACCTTGACCGGGGCTGCCGTCTGAAGAGCCAGGGTCGGGGGCGCGCAGCCGAGGAGCACGAGGAAGGCGAGCTGCAGCGGGCACTGGGATCGGGTCTGCATCGCATCTCCTGAGGATCTTCGAGCCGGCGTCCACGGTCATATCCCGGCCTGCCACGGCCGGCCGGGCGGCTGGCGGCGCCCATCGCCGCGCCGGCGACGGCGAGCCTCGTCCCTGCGACACTAATCCTTACTCGCCTGCCAGGTGCCCTTGCCCGTCCCTGCCGCGCAGGACACGGTCATCGTCCCGGAGATCTTCTTGCCCGAGATGGTGCCGGTGAACACCGCCGTCGCGCCGCGATTGTCCAGCCCTCGGTCTTTGATGTCGAGTCGGATGCTCGACGCCCTGATCGTGACGGCAGCCGGCGTGTCCTCGCGGAGGCAAGCGCTTCCCGTGAGGGTGAGGGTCCCCTTGTCGGCGCCCTTCAGCTTCAACGTCAGCGGTCCGCCGCCAGGCACCGGCTCCGTGCGCCGCCACGTTCCGGACCATGCTTCGTCGCCCGACGCACCCGCGAGCGAAGGCGGCCGAACGCCGCTCAGCCACAGCCCGACGAAGAGGAGAGTCCATACACGCGCCGCGCGGGCTTGCCTGGTCATCATCTCCTCCTCCGGCGGTGATACAGGAACTGGGGTGTCCCGGCGAAGTCTGCAGCCTGCTGTTGGCAATCCTCCTCCGAACCGCACGGTGGCCGGTTCTGAAAGGCCTTGCCAAAGACCGCCCGGCCCGTCGTCTGAGGAGCCGCGCGCGGCGTCCCGCCACGCAAGCCTGGATGCCGACCAGGGGCCGTGCACCAGGTGCCCCCCGGGTCGCGCCTCGGGAAGGTCGACGTCCGTGCCGACGACGGCCCGTATGATAGCGCAGACCGGACCTGTGGCCATTTGCTTCGAACCCCGAGCTCCGCACGCCGGGACCCGGGGCTCCGACCGGGGGCCCCGGGCGCGCGGTCTGTGCTTGACGGGAGGCTCGCGACGCTGCCGCCTCTCTCGCTCTCGCCCGGTTCCCTGCCACCCACCGGGCGTACTTCCCCGCGGCCTCCAACGCGCGTGGTGTGCACGGTGGGGAATCGGACCGTGTTCGTCAAAAGCCCCCGCAAGCCCGCACGGCCCACAATTTCCGGAGACCATGACTTGCGGTCACCCTGCCGGATGAACTCGCTGGTCCGCTACTCGACCGATCGCGGTTCTGAGCAGGCATTCTTACGATGGGGAGGGGGTTCGCCGCCGGCGCGCCAGCTCGCGCGTCTTGACGTGATTTTGCCCCGGGCCGGCCACCTGCAGTGTAATAGGAAGCCCCGGAGGGTCGCACGGCCGCTGGGGCGCCGGGTCGTGGAGGGTGCGCATGGCCGCAGATGCGAAGGCAGATGCGAAGGGGGTCCGGGAGGTGAACGCCAAGCCGCGCCAGCCCGTCGAGGTCTGGACGGTCCTGAAAGCGTGGGGGCGCCTCGTGCGCGGCTACAGTCCGCTGCTCTCGATCGAGATCACGCGCGAGTGCCCGCTCCACTGCCCGGGCTGCTACGCGTACGAGGCCAATCACCTGGGCGGCGGCGTCACCTTGCGGCAGCTCCACGACCTGCACGGCCAGCCGCTCGTCGACCGCGTCCTGGATCTCATTCGAACGCACCGGCCCATCCAGGTGTCGTTCGTCGGCGGCGAGCCCCTGATCCGACACAAAGAGCTCAGCCAGATCCTCCCGATGGTCAGCAGCTGGGGGGTGTACTCTCTGGTCGTGACGAGCGCCGTCATCCCGTTTCCGCGCGAATGGAACGCGATTCCCCGCGTGCGCATTGCCGTCTCGATCGACGGGCTCGCGCCTGAGCACGACGCGCGGCGGGCGCCGGCCACCTACGAGCGGATCCTCAAGAATCTCGAAGGGCGCGAGGCCGACATCAGCTGGGTGATCACGAACCAGATGCTGCAGCGGCCGGGCTACCTCGAGGAGTACCTTGCGTTCTGGACCAGCCAGCCGGGCATCGGGCGCATCTGGCTCAGCCTGTATACGCCGCAGAAGGGCGAGCAGAGCGCCGAGGTGCTCACGGCAGACTCGCGGCGGCGGCTGTTCGAGGAGCTGCCGGCGCTCAAACGGCGCTATCCCGCGCTGGTGCTTCCCGACGGGGCGGGACACGCCTTCGCGCATCCGCCGCAGCATCCCGGCGAGTGCACCTTCTCGCGGATCTCGGTGAACTACTCCGCCGATCTACGGACGCAGGTCGAGCCGTGTTTCTTCGGCGGCGATCCGGACTGCTCGCAGTGCGGCTGCGCGATCAGCGCGGGGCTGCACTGGCTGCGCGACCGTCCGGTCGGCGCCGGCCTGCGGGCGCGGCACCTCATCGACTGGTCGCTGGCGCTCGCCAACCGGCAGGTGGAGCGGCGGCCCGCGGTGTCCGCCGCCTCCATGATGACACGCGGCACGTGACCTCCCGAATCGGGGCGGGTTGGGCGCAAGAGGAGCGGGATGCCGCGCCTGCCGAATGCCCACCGACGTCCGACTCGGGACACGAGGATTCGCTCGCGCGCACGAAAGGGAATCTGTGCAGCCAACTATTCGCTCCTTCGACCTCGCGCACCTTGGCCACATCGAGCTGCTCACGCCCAAACCCGACGAGAGCCTCCGCTTCTTCGTCGACGTCATGGGCATGACCGAGAGTGGCCGCCACGGCGACTCGGTGTATCTCAGGGGGTGGGACGACTACGAGCGCCACACGCTCAAGCTGACGGCCTCGCCCGTGGCGGGCATGGGGCACGTGGCGTTCAGGGCGACGAGCCCCGAGGCGCTCGAACGGCGCGTGGCCGCACTCGACCGAGCCGGATTCGGCCGCGGCTGGACGGACGGCGACGTCGGCCATGGCCCGTCCTATCGGTTCGAGACGACCGACGGGCACGTCGGCGAGCTCTACTACGAGACGGAATGGTACACCCCGCCGCCGGCGCTCAAACCCGCGCTCAAGAATCAGGCGCAGCGCTTCCCAGCGCGCGGCATCAACGTCCGCCGGCTCGATCATCTGAACCTGCTCGCGGCGGACGTGCGCGCGCTGCGGATCTTCTTCGAGGACGTGATCGGCATGCGCACGACCGAGATGATCGTCCTCGACAACGGCGACGAGGCGGGCGCCTGGCTGACGACGACGAACAAGAGCTACGATCTAGCGTTCACGGCCGACCATTACGGCGCGCGCGGGCGCTTCCACCACCTCACCTACGCCGTCGACTCGAAGGAGGAGGTGCTGCGCGCGGCGGACATCTGCCTCGAGCACGGCGTGTTTATCGAGACGGGCCCGCACAAGCACGCGATCCAGCAGACCTTCTTCCTCTACGTCTACGAGCCGGGCGGCAACCGCGTCGAGATCGACTGCGCCGGCGCGCGGCTGGTCCTCGCGCCCGACTGGCAGCCGGTCGTCTGGTCCGAGGCCGAACGGAAGAAGGGGCAGGCGTGGGGTCTCAAGACGGTCGAGAGCTTCCACACCTACGGGACGCCACCGATTGAGGCGTACTCGGGCCAGCGCCGTTAGCCGCTCGGGCGGGCGCCCCTGGACGGGTGGATCAAGGCGCCCGGCGCCTCCGGTTTCGCGCGAGGCCCCGGTGTCGAGAATCGTCGGCGCGCCTTCATCTGCTGACAGAGTTTCGACAGGGCCCGCGCCCGCCGCTGGCCTCTCTGCACAAGAGCGCGCACGACGGCGCACGTGCGGGGTTCGGCTCAGCGCGCAGCCGTGGCATCCCTCTTGCCTGGAGCGGCGGTCAAGCGTCTCCGCGCGAAGGGCGAGGCCGATATGTGGAGCTGGTTCAGCTGTCATCTGGCGGGACATCACGAGTACGGCGTCTGGTGCGAGCCTGGCAAGATCTTCCTGCGCTGCGTCCACTGCGGGCGTCGCTCACACGGGTGGACCGTCGACGAGAAGCCCGCCTCGGGGGCTCGCGCGCCGACTGCGCCGGCGCCGCCGAAGCCGGTGCTCGAAGCCATTCCCCCGCGCGCGTCGAGGGCACGCGTGATTCCGTTTGGCCGCTTCGATCCGATTTCGGTTGCGCCGCCCGGCGAGACGGGCACGGCCCAGGCGAGCTGAAAGAAAGAGCGAGCGGCGCGCGACGCCGCGACGCGGAGTTGACAGCGCCGACGGGCGCGACACAGAATGAAGGGTTGTGGCCGTTCCGCGCATCACGAAAGAGGATCTCAAGCAGCAGCTCGACAGCCCGGCGCCGCCCGTCATCGTTGATGCCCGCCTGAAATATCCCTACGAGCACAGCACGGTGCGACTGCCCGGGGCCATCCGGTACACGGGCGACGTGACGCTCGCGGCGCTGCCGCGCGATCGACCGATCGTCGTCTACGACTCCGACCCGAACGAGCTGGCGAGCTCGCACGTTGCGGCCGAGCTGATCCGGCGCGGCTTCCGGGCGGCAGCCCTCAAGGGCGGCATCGCCGACTGGCTCGCGGCCAACCTACCGACCGAAACAAAAGACGCTCCGAAGCAGGCGCCGCCGGAGCCC
>Ga0070741_10015270_pt1 | contig 13046 bp, 11 predicted proteins | sample Coa_R1_4_FD_66440 | JGI IMG/M metagenome (GOLD analysis project Ga0070741, IMG submission 66440) | Surface soil microbial communities from Centralia Pennsylvania, which are recovering from an underground coalmine fire - Coalmine... | ecosystem: Environmental > Terrestrial > Soil > Unclassified ...
ATGGCCAGTGGGGATATTAAGTGAGTCAAAATTATGATATTCATTTTCCACTTCAGGGCCATCGATAATGTCGTATCCCATTGAAATAAAAATATTTTCTAAGTCTTCAACAATTTGCGTGTAAATGTGGGTTGAACCTTTTAATTCGCGATAACGGTATGCTGATACGTCAAAATTTTTTTGTTTGGTAAGTTCTTGTTCACGTGCTTGTTGTTGTAATTTGATTAATGCGCTATTAAAAAGATCCTGTGTTTCTATTTTAAGCGCATTAAGAAGCGGGCCATATTGTTTTTTTTCTTCAAGCGGCAGCGTTTTAAGGCTTTCCATTAGTTCGGCAATTTTACCGTTTCGGCCTAAAAAAAGAATATGTACTTTTTCAAAATCTTGTATGGTTGAAATGTTTTCAAGAGATTGATTGCGGTTCTGCGTTAGTGCTGTAATCCGTTCTAAAAGATTTTCCATATGCTACTTTTCGTTCTCACTGCTTGAGTTATGAAAGAACTGAACGTTCTTTTTTTAGGTTTGAATAAAAGTTTTTATTATCATACCTTATTGATGCGAGCTATGCAACTCTCTCTCATTTGAGAGTGATGAAAAAATTGTGCTTTTTTATTGACAAATCCTGATAAACAGGTACCATACAAGAGGAAATGGTTGAAATTTCCTTTTTTTAATGCCGGGGTAGCTCAGTGGTAGAGCGTAAGCCTGAAGAGCTTAGCGTCGTTGGTTCGATTCCGACCCCCGGCACCATACTACGCTCGAAACGAGCTTCGTATGGCACGGCCATTTTTTTTAAGGTTTGAAATAAAAATAATTGAAGAGCGTAGTATGCCCTTCGTAGCCTTGGCGAAGTAGGGCAAAACTTTTCTGTATCTCATATCTTGATATTTTTTGCAAGAGCATGTTATTGTCTTTTTTAATGTTTAAAAAAGGAAAAAACGATGAAGACGCGAAAAATATTCTTTTTTTTATCTGTTTCTTTTTTCACTTATTCTATGGAACAACAACACAAAACTAATGGGCTTGATAAAAAATCTGAAGCGACGGTACAAAATCCGGTATTAACATCTATTCCTGAAAAACAAAAATCAAATCCATTGCTTGATCGTGTTAAGCTGCAAGGTTCTCCCATAAAACGCGACCCGGACCTTCTTTTGAATAAGGGACAAGGGTGAAGCATATGCAAGCAGACAAATATACTATTGCATGGTTTAAAATAGCAGATTGTGTATCGCGTGGGGAAAAAGAGCGTGCATTAGGAGTCTATCGTCTTTTGTCGCATTCATTTAATGATGATGCTTTATCGCGACAATTAGAAGCTGATATTTATTTGTCCTGTAATGAGCAAGAACGGGCTGTTAGCCTGTATCGTCAAGCAATTGAAGGGTATAAAAAATCAAAAAGATTTGTTGAAGCAGCTGCGTTGTATGAACATCTTATTTTTTTATTGCCCCATGATAGTGCTCTTAAGCGAGAAATTATGCTGTGTTACCATGAAATAGCACATATGAATGCAAAAATATATCCTCATTTTCAAGAATGGATAAAAGATCATCGCAATAAACAAGCATGGGCAGTGATTGAACATTTTATGCAAGAGAGCGATTATTTTACTCCCGTTGTTCAAAGCACCATGTGCCACTATGTTATCGAAATATTCCATAAAACGGTTGAATGTCATTCTTTGATTATGCTGTGCGTAGAAAAACCGATCAAAAGAAATAATACGTTTGAACATGAGCAGTCAGTGTTACAGGGCTTTTTAGATAACATACGATCAATCGATGAATTATTATTTGAATATGCCTGTGCTTACCTGCAAAAAGTATCGTTGTAATAACGCGAATCCGATTTAAAAAATATGTATTAATATAAATCAAAATTAGCTCCTATCCGTTCGCCCTGAGTTTTTTTATTCTTATAAAAAAGTATCGAAGGGTAGATAAATTTATTTTTTTTCATCCTTCGATACATTCACCTTCGCTAAGAAGCTACGGCGAACACTCAGGACGAACGGAAGAGTGCATTTATTCCAAAAGCTTAGATTGAACTTGCGCTATAAAATGCATTTCACGGTAATATTTTTCTCTTCTAATGTGTGTGCTATCTGTTGATCAAACATGATGCATTCTTTTGTTTTGATATTTAATAATTTTTGATTTTCTTGGAATCTTAAGTGTAAAGGAATTTTCCCTTTTATCATGTTGTTTTTAATAAACTGTATAACTTCTTCTTGGATGCTATCAGGCAATAAAAAAATAATATATTCAATGGCAGACCATTCGTTAAATATCAGTTCAACAGGGACCATTTCAGCGGCCTTTATTTTCAGCGTATTTGGGTCAGAAGTATCAACAACACCTTTAACAATAAAAATATGATGTGCGCCAAGCCATTTTTCGGTTTTTGCAAATGTTTTGGGGAATACTATAATTTCAGCTGATCCCGTCATATCTTCTAATTGCATAAAAGACATGCGATCACCTTTTTTAGTAACAATATTTTTATGTGTCTTGAGTAACCCACACACGAGTGTTGTGTATTCGGTTGCGCTTTTTTTTGCTTGCATTGCTGCTTGTTCAAAGGTTTCAACTGAAAACCATGAGCACTGTTTATGATATGTTTCAAGAGGATGAGAGCTAATGTAAAACCCTGCAACTTCATGTTCTTTTTCTAATTTTTCTTTATCTGGCCACTCTGACTGAGGTGAAAACGTATAAACAGTATTTTCTGGAGACGCGGTATTTTTGTGTAAAGAAAATAAATCCATTTGGCCAGTAAGGCTGTTTTTTTTATGGGCAAGAGCTAAGTCAATGACATTGCCGATTTCATTAAATTTTTGTGCTCTATTGCCGGGTAATGAGTCAAATGCTCCTGCGCAAATAAGGCTTTCTATAACGCGTTTATTTGCGGTACGCAAGTCTACGCGTTTACAAAAATCCAAAAGGTCTAAAAATGGACCATTTTTTGCTCGTTCTTCTAAAATGTTTTCTAGCGCTGCAAGCCCCACATTTTTAATTCCTTGTAAACCAAAAAGGATTTTTCCCTCAACAACAGAAAATTCTACGTGTGACGTATTAATATCAGGGGGCAACAAAGGAATATGCAAATCTTTTGCTTCTTGCAAGTAAAACGTCATTTTATCGGGGTGTGTTGCTTCAAGAGAGATTAGGCATGCTAAAAATTCTGGTAAATAGTGTGCTTTTAAATATGCTGTTTGATAGGTAATAAGTGTGTAAGCTGCCGCGTGTGATTTATTAAAACCATAGCCGGCAAAATATGCCATAAGGTCAAAAAGTTCTTGAGCTTTTTTTTCATTAAATCCTCTTTCAGAGGATTTTTTGGTAAAAATTGCTCCTTGTTCTGCCATTACTTCTGCTTTTTTCTTACCCATGGCGCGCCGCAAAATGTCTGCTTCTCCCAATGAATAACCGCCAATGGCAGATGCAATTTTCATAACCTGTTCTTGATACACAATAACGCCATACGTTTCTTGCAAAATTGAGGACAATTCTGGGAAAAGGTAGGTAATTTTTTGCCGACCATGTCGACGTTCAATAAAATCGTCGGCCATACCAGAGCCCAAAGGTCCTGGTCTATATAATGCGTTAAGGGCAATCAGATCTTCAAATTTTTCTGGTTTTAATTTGCGAAGCACTTCTTTTAATCCGCTTGATTCGAATTGGAATACGCCCGATGTTTTCCCTTCACACAGAAGTTCAAAGGTTTTGGCGTCATCAAGTGGTAATTTGTTCATATCTAATGAGATATGGTAGTTTTTTTTAACGAGGTTAAGAACGCGATCAATGAGCGTCAGGTTTTTGAGTCCTAAAAAGTCAATTTTCAGAAAACCAATACTTTCAAGTTCAGTCATAGCATATTGAGCAACCAATTCATTACTTTTTGGAGGAATATAAATGGGCAATACTTCATCAATTGGTTCTGGTGAAATGACAATGCCGGCAGCATGCTTTGATGCATGTCGCGTTAGTCCTTCGAGCTTGAAAGCAATATCAAATATTTTTTTTATTCGGGGATTATGAGTAACTAATTCTTGCAGCCGAGGTTCTTGTTCAACAGCTTCATGGAGTGTTTTTGTAGGATCAATGAGGTTGGTGAGTGCGTTTGAATCTTCAAAGGGAAGGCCTAAAACGCGCGCAACGTCTTTAATAACTCCTTTTGCCATCATGGTACCAAACGTAATAATGTGGCACACTTTATCATGACCATATTTATCCCGCACATAATTGATGACTTTATCACGCCCTTCAATGCAAAAATCGATATCAATATCAGGCATGCTCACGCGTTCGGGGTTTAAAAAACGTTCAAAAAGCAGATTATATTTTAATGGATCTATGTTAGTTATTTGTAACGCCCATGCAACGAGTGAGCCTGCGGCAGAACCGCGCCCAGGACCCACGGGAATATTGTTGCGGTACGCCCATTGAATAAAATCACTTACTACCAAAAAGTATCCAACAAAACCCATTTTTGTGATAAGTTCTATTTCTATTTCAAGCCGTTTATCATACAGTTCTTCATGTTCACTTTCTATCAGCTGCTCTTCTTTTAATCGTTGTAAACCGATATGACACATGTGAGCAAAATATGATTCTTGTGTATAGTTTTCAGGAATAATAAATTGTGGAAAAAACAGTTTTCCTGTTTCAAAATCAAAATTGCACATGTCAGCAACGACACCGGTGTTCCACACGGCATCTTCATGATCTTTAAAAATCTCTAGCATTTGCTCAGTTGTACGCATGTAAGCGCGGCAATCGCCAAAGCTATATCGATTAGGGCTGTCCATTTTATTTTGCGTTTGGATAGACAGCATGACTTCATGCGCTTCATGATCATCAAGGGATACATAATGACAATCTGCTGTTGCAACGCATTTAATATTTTTTTCTTTACTGAGCGCAAATAATTTTTGATTTAATATTTTTTGTGCTTCTTGATCTTCCGGTTGTACTTCAAGAAAAAATCTGTCTGGTCCAAAGACGCGCAAAAACCAGTCAAGGCGTTCTTCAAGTTCTGTTGTATTGTCTGACATAAGGAGTTTAGGAATATGTCCACCAAGGCACGCTGATGTTGCAATTAGGCCTTCAGAATATTTTTCAAGGATTGCGTAATCGATACGTGGTTTAAAATAAAAACCTTCCTGGTACGAATATGATATTAATTTACACAGGTTTTTGTACCCTATGTCATTTTGTACGAGCAAAATCAAATGATAATATTTATTGTCAGCATTTTTAACCCGTGCATCTTCGGTAAAATAGGCTTCCATTCCTAAGATTGGTTTTATGCCTGCTTTTTTACATTGTTGAAAAAACGCGACAGCCCCAAATACATTGCCATGATCGGTGATGGCAAGAGATTTAAAATTATGTTCTTTACCATAGGCAATGAGTTTATCAAGTGATATGGCACCATCAAGTAATGAATATTCTGTATGAAGATGTAAATGGGTAAAATGCTGCGACATATATGAGGGCTTTCATTGTTGTATTATTAGATATATAGTTAATCATAAGGGATAATTGAATAAATGTTGAGGGGGATACGCATAAAAATGAATAGAAAAATTAATGCTTTATTGTTGGCATTTTTAATGAGTGTACAGCCGACTATGAGTTATTCTTCAGATAAGATCGATTATGAAATGATGTTGTCTGTTATTGTGAGCGTTTCATCGACGATAATTAGCGCGTGTATAATAGTCTTTATATCAAAAATAATGATGAGGCCTGATGAGAAATTTAAACCTATTTCAGTTAAAGAGCGATTAAAAGATTATGCGGGAAAAATTCCAAAATCGGTGATAGATCTTATCAAACAATTAAAAAATTTAACGCCATATCAAGAAATTAATGCGTCTATAACAAAAGGCATTCTTTTGCATGGGGACCCAGGTTGTGGCAAAACACATCTTGCTCGAGTTATTGCGGGAGAAGTAGATTGCCCTTTTTTTGAAACTAATGCACCTTCTTTTTCGCAGAATCTCGTAGGAAATGCGCGGACAATAGTAGAGAATCTTTTTATAACTGCGCGTAAAGCGGCACAAAAACATGCGTCTAAAACAGCAATTATCTTTATTGATGAGTTGGATTCGATTGGATCAAGAGATGCGAATAATCCTAGTATGACCAATACTGAAATTATTAATACTTTATTAAGAGAGATGGATGGATTTGATAATAAGAAAGAACACATTGTGGTCATTGCTGCAACAAACCACATTGACTCTCTTGATTCAGCTCTTATTCGTGCCGGTAGATTTGATCAGAAAATATATATTCCGATTCCAAGCAAAAAGGCTCGGGTAAAAATAATTGATTATTACTTACAACAGTGTCCTCATGAAGACGATATAACAGTAACTTCATTAGTTAGTGTAACAAAGGGAATGACTCCTGCGGATATCAAGGAATTATTTAATGAAGCAGGCGTTAGGGCAATAGATGATAGCAAAAAGAGGCGAGATAAAAAATGTTTTGTGCTTGCTTGTTACGATATTCAGAAATCAAAACAACAGCAACAAATAGCTCCTAGGTACAAACGAGAGAAATATATTAGAAGCATAATAACGACTCGGATTCCAGGGCTGTCAATAGAGGATTGCTGCAAGAGTACAAAAGGTATGAGCTTAAACAATGTAGATCAGACATTTACTCGTGCTTGTCAAGAAGCGCAAAAAAGTGGAACAGTTATTTCTTCTGCTATGATTATTGAAGCGTCGTGTGCCGTTAAAAGGGAAATGAAGAAAAATAATAAAATAAATAAGATAAAAATTGCCCAAAAAATTTATCAGATTGATAAGCAGAAAGTTAAGCGTTGGAAAGAAGACAAAGATCTATTGCAATTAACCTCTGCTATGATTATGGATGAATGTAAACAATTGTAAATATTGATTTTGCATTCAGACAACCAGGAAGATTTGATTATGCAATTGCAGTTTCGTAGTGAATAGCTTGTATGCAGATGTGAGTGTGTGAATACTTCGAAAAATATGAATTACACAATATTTTGAATCTGTTCCCGTATCTTTTCAATTTCAACTTTCACGTTGATTGCGTGAATACTAATGAGTGCATCGGAACATTTTGCATTGATGGTATTAATCTCTCGGCCCAGTTCTTGTAGCGTAAAATCAAGACGCTTGCCTTTTTCGGTATCAGGTGATTTTATATGTACCATGAGCTGATTGAGGTGATTTTTAAAGCGAGTAATTTCTTCATGAATATCAATTTTATCAAGCATAGCAAAGAGGCTACTTTTTTGTGCATTGACTAACAGATTTTCATCCGCACCAATATCTTGTAGCGTTGCGTGTATTTTTTTCTTGCCTTCTTCAATGACGGCGTGAGCTCTTTGAGTAATAATATCCATTTCTTGTTGCACAATGGCGATTCTTTGAAGGATATCTGCTGCTAAGGCCTGTCCTTCTACTTTTCTTTCTTGAATAACTTTTTCTATCAATTCTTGTATTATCTGCAAAATCAAATCATTTGATTTTGCATCTAGTTGCTGTTCTTCTGATGAAAAAATATGGGGTAAGCGCAAGATGTTTTCTAATTTAATTGTTTCATTAAGAGCATATTTTTGTTTGATAATGTCTATTGCTTGAACATAGCCATCGATAATGTTTAGCGCGGGGGAAATGGAGCCGACAAAAACATTTTGGTTGCTAATATATGCACTGCAATAGATATGACCTCGACGTAATGCTTCTTTAAAAAGTTTAATGCATGTTGTTTCAAGATGTGCCATGCTATGAGGAAGCTTAATTGTTGTTTCAAAAAAGCGGGAATTAAGTGCTTTTACATTGATAGAAATATGCGCTTTATCACCGGCTGCGGTGGTCAGTATAAATGTTTTTGAAGCAAAACCAGTCATGCTACAGAGCATAATATTCTTTTCCTTTTTATGTACTAAATATTTGTGTAGACATTGTTAACATCATCATGATCTTGAAGTTCTGAAAGAAAAGCAAGAACTTTATCTTCTTGTGCTTGCGCAAGAGGGGTTTTGTTTTTTGCGACCCATTCAATGCCAGCACTTTCAATTTTTAATCCTGCTTTTTCAACCGCAGATTTTACTGCTTCAAGCGATTTAACATCACAATAGATGGTATAATTATTATCATCTATTTCAATGTCCTTAATGTCATATTCTATTAAATGTTCAAGTAATTCGTCCTCAGAAAGTGAGCCAGTTGCATGTACTGCACCAACTTTTTCAAACATCCAACTGACCGAACCAGAATCGCCTAATGTTCCACCGTTTTCAGAAAAAAGCCTTCTCAGTTCAGCAACGGTGCGATTTTTATTATCAGTTAATGCATCAATTATCACTGCTATTCCGCAAGGAGCGTATCCTTCATACGCATATTCCTCATAATTTACGCCAGGAAGCTCTCCTGTGCCTTTTTTTATTGCGCGTGTGACGTTTTCCAGCGGCATGTTTGCTTCCTTGCTTTTTTCAAGCAATAAGCGCAAGCGTGGATTTTGATCAGGGTTGCCGCCTCCTTGGCGAGCAACTATGGTAATTTCTTTAATAAGCTTGGTAAATATTTTGCCTTTTTTGGCATCTTCTTTGGCCTTTTTATGTTTAATATTGGCCCATTTACTATGACCTGCCATGCGTTTTAACTCCTTATATGTAAATACTTTAATTTTATCGCTAATTGTGCTGCCTGTCTAACATAAATTCTTCTTTGACATTGTTATTTTTGCATGGTAAAAGCATGTATAAAAATATTATTTAACAAAAAAGGAGTCCTTATGAAGAAAATGTTATTATGTGTGTTGATTTTATGTATGATGCATAATCTTTCAGTAGCCCACGATCATCACAAAGAATATCAGCAACTTGAGTGTACCATAATTCATGTTAATCAAGCAGGATCGCATAACAATGATCAACATGCTTCTCATCCGCATATTCCAGGGCCGCGCACATCACGAGTGCCTGGTAACGTTGCAACCAGTACCAATTGGAGTGGATATGCAGCAGAAACTAATTTTTCTCATCCAGCAAAAAATTCTGTTTCAGCGGTTTCAGGCTCTTGGATTGTTCCTCATTTAGCAGCAACACCAGATAATAGTTATTGTTCTCTATGGGTAGGAATCGACGGATACAGCAGTTCTACGGTTGAACAAATCGGCACAGAACATGATTGGCACAACGGATCACAGCAAAATTATGCATGGTTTGAAATGTATCCGGGCGGAAGTTATTTAATAAGCGGATTTCCACTCACACCAGGTGATGTAATTAGTGCATCTGTTGTCTATTCTGGTAATTCAATTTTTACTTTAACTATAGCCAATGATACTCAAAAGGTATATTTCACTGTCCCAACATCGTACACTCGTTCAACTACAGCACAAAGATCGTGTGCTGAGTGGATTGTGGAAGCACCGTTTTTAAATGGCATTCTGCCTTTAGCTGATTTTGTGACAGCATATCTTTGGGGTTGTAACGCAACAATTAATGGTGTTTCAGCGCCAATCAATAACGGCTCATGGCAGCATACAGCAATAGAAATGGTAACAAATAATGGTACGCCAAAAGCTATTCCATCGCCTATATTACCCGATAACGGGTCATTTTTTGTTACGTGGGCACATGAATAAATATTAAAACTAAATTTTTATAAAAATTTTAGTTTTATAAAAAGGAATTTTATGATAAAAATACTTTCATCAAAAGTTATCATAGCAGCGGTTTTTATGCTTTTTGCAGGGATTGCTCATGCAATGGATCTGCAAACTATTGAAACCGATGGGCTGCAAATATTGATACATCCTACTGCTGATTGGTTTAAATTTAAGGCCGTTGTGGGGAAAGATATTATACGAGATTTTGTGACTCCACGGCCTGAAGGATCAACGTTTAAAGAAAAATGCTTAGTGTTTCCTAAGGGCACTATTGATGTCAAAAAGCAGCCTTCGTTTCTTTATGATAAAAAGGGAAATCTTTTAACAAAAGAAACAAGTATTGGTATATGGAAATGTGCTGGAAAGGCCCTTGTAGAAACTTCAATTGCACAGCCTCCTGCTATAGGAACATGCTTTGAAGAATCGACCTGGAATTTTATTTTTAAATCGGACAAGTCTTCTGGTATAATGGCTCATGGCTTTCATACGGTAATTAATACATTGCAGCCTGGTAAAAAACTGGTAAAAAATGAGTTAACTATTACGGAAGATACAGAAGATAAAGAGTTAATAGGCAAAAAAGTACATGGTAGGGCTTATGTTGCTCCTGATGGTCAATCATTTGTTATAGAAGTTTCATTTGATGAAAAAATAACCATTCAACTGAAATAATAAATTGATAATATATAAATAATATATAAATAAAAGAGTCGTACATAAAAAGTGCGACTCTTTTATTTATATCGACCTGATGAGAGCAAGCTTTTTTTGTTTTTTATTGAAAAAACCTCATGTTTTCTGGATATTTCTGTAGCAATATGATACTTTTCTTGTTGTTCACATAAGAATTTTCAACCAGGATATATATGAAGAAAAATTGTTTTTATGTTTTTTTGTTGAGTGCTATGAATGTAGTGAGTTGTTATGGCTCGCAATCGCCGGATCAAGCTATGATTCCACTAGAAGGGCAAATGAAGAGAGCCAGCGAACTATTAAATATTCTGGATCAGAAGTCAAGAGAGGCGATTGAAAAATCGTTGGCAAATTATCATGAGCAGCAGAAAAAATGTGTTATCCAATTAGAATTACAAAACAACAATATTCAAAAACAGTTAAATGCATTGACAGATGATGTGTCTGGGCACGCAGAAAAAATAAAATTGTTGCAAGAAGATTATAACCGTCGTGATGGTGATGTGACAAAATTACAAGAATCTGTTGTAGCGTTATCATCACGGTTAGAACGGATAGAACGAATGCTCGAGCAATCAAAAAAAGATTTTTCTGAATTAAAATCCAATCAACCCAATCAGGCCAAACGCCAAAATAACACTCCAGCGGAAAAATTATGGATATGGGAACAAAATTTTAGCAAAATTATTGCTTTGAGAATACTTTTGGGTACATTTTTTTATAACAAATTTGGGGGTTGTAGCGTTGTGTACTATGGAATAAGTGAAATAGGCAGTTCATTGTCTATTAAGAAATTTGATACAAAGGAAGCGCCTGGAGGTAAACTGCTTTCCGGTGTTGTAATAATGTGGTTATCTTTGGTAATTGCAGCTTATGGGTCTGATCATGATTATGGTAGCATGTGGATCACGGGTATAATAATGCCCTTATGTACCGGATTATTCTGTGCAGCGGTAGCGACATAGATTCTGTTTTCATCGAAAAACATGTATGTTATTTCACCTATAATACGATCTGATAAAGATATGTTTTTTTTTTGCTTTTTATTGAAAAAACCTCACGTAATTGTTTATAGTAAATATATAAAAGGCGTTTATTTATCTATAAAATGGAGGTTTTCATGAAAATTCGTTATATATTATGCCTGATGTCTTTTGCCGCGTTTCAAGGAGTTCAGGCAAAAAATGAGAAAGTATTGGCTGATATTGTACGTACAGAATGGCTTAAGTCAGATGCTGCAATAACGAAAGCATATTTCGTTGATTGGCATAAAATATTCAAAACAGTAGATCAAAATGGTATTAATGTAGCAAAATTTCGATGTTCATTTGTTGAGGGTGAAAAACCTACATCTCTTTTAAGTTTTGCAATTGCTATAGCTCGTCTTGGTTCTGATTATCAGGATAATGAAAAACGGGCACAAGGAGCTGAGCGTGCCATAAAAACATTGTTAGAAAAATATCTTAAAAATAATCCTTGTGCAGGGGAAGATTGTAATATGTTGGTTATGCAGTGTTTAAGCGGTATAGAAGATCATCCAAATCTAAAAATAGTAGACATGTTACTCAAGCATGGTGCGCGAGTGAATGAAGCAACAAAAAATGCTATAAGAACAGCGTATCAAGACGAAGGATCGCCAGCAAAAGAATTTCCGCATATTAAGGCGTTTCTTGCCAAGTAAGATAACAGAGCAAAATAAATATTGGAGGTTTTTATGAAAGTTCGTTATTTGTTAATAGCTTTGGCTATTTTTAGTGGAAATATCTATGCGGTCAAAGGGACTGATGAGAAATACGTTCGTTCTGAGTTGCATAGAATTCTTGAACAAACAGATGCAAAATCTCTTTCTTTGAATGATGTGAGAAAGGTTCATTCTTTAATTCGTGATTTGGAAAAAATTGATAAAAAAAGTGCTGATCATATTAAAATGCAGCACATAGAAATACAATATGGTTGTTGTGAATATCTCAGTGAATTTAGGCAACGTGACGTAGTTTTAGAGATTAAGGATGCCTTTGATAATCCTCAACCAAAAGATCATAAATGGAAGCAGAAAGTAGAGCGCCTTTTAGATCTATGTTATAAATTTGGTCCAAATGATGATTGTGGTGAACCAGTTGAGCCGCTGTTGACAGCCTATAAACAATATAAAGAACGTTATAATAAACTCGTTGGTCGTGCATATAAACCAAAACCAGTGAAAGAAGCGTTGAGTCAGTATGCTACGGAATGGTATGCAAAGCATGGGGGTTAAAACCGTTTAATTAATTGTGGCAATATAAAAGCAGGAATTTGTCTGCCGCGAGGGGTACGTTCTAAGTACCCCTTTCTCAATAAATAGGGTTCATAGGCCAATTCTATGGTATCAGCATCTTCGCCAACAAGTGATGCTAGCGTATCAAGGCCAACGGGTCCACCATTAAAATTTTGTACCATTTTTTTTAAAATCATTACATCAACGGCAGTCAGGCCATCATGATCAATTCCTAAAAATGCAAGAGATGTTTCTACAAAGAGCTTGTCGACACTGCAATTGCGCACTTGTGCAAGATCGCGAATGCGGCGCACTATTTTTTTTGCAATACGCGGCGTTCCGCGTGATGCTGCGCCGACCATAAGCGCTGCTTCTGCGGTGATGGCAAAATTTAAAAAGTTCGCGCTTTGAAGCACTATATCACGTAA
>Ga0070741_10015271_pt1 | contig 13044 bp, 11 predicted proteins | sample Coa_R1_4_FD_66440 | JGI IMG/M metagenome (GOLD analysis project Ga0070741, IMG submission 66440) | Surface soil microbial communities from Centralia Pennsylvania, which are recovering from an underground coalmine fire - Coalmine... | ecosystem: Environmental > Terrestrial > Soil > Unclassified ...
AGCTGCTGCTGGGCGAGCTCGATCGCGCGATCGAGGATCGCGGCCCGCTCCGCCTCGCTCGGGTCGCCGTGCCAGCGGTCGCGCAGCAACGCGCGCGCCTCCTCGGCGTCGGTCAGCGCGTGGAGGGGCCCGACCGCCAGATGATCGACGGCGTCGCCGCCGGGACTATCTCCGAGCACGAACTCGCCGAGCGGGTGCGGCGAACTCAGCCCTCATCCCCGCGATAGCACTTCATCACCGGAAAATCCGCACGGAGAAGAGTTTCCGGCACGCACACGCTCGTAGCGACGTGCCGCCGCCCTTGCCTACGATGGGGACGTGAGTGCCGCACCGCACGGGGCACCGGTGGCACGTCCCTTCCACGTCATGGCGAAGCCAGGCGGGGCGATCTGCAACCTCGACTGCGCGTACTGCTTCTATCTCGCCAAGGAGCTCCTCTATCCGGGGAGCCGCTTCGAAATGGCCCACGACCTGCACGAGACGTACGTGCGTCAGCTGCTCGAGTCGCACGGCGTCGGCGAGGTAGTGATGGCGTGGCAGGGCGGTGAGCCGACGATCCTCGGGCTCGACTTCTTCCGGCGCACGATCGAGCTGCAGCGGAAGTACGCGCGTCCCGGGCAGCGTGTCCTCAACACGCTCCAGACGAACGGCACCCTGATCGACGATGCATGGGCGCGCTTCCTGCGGGAGCACCGGTTCCTCGTCGGGATATCGATCGACGGGCCGGAGGAGCTGCACGACCGCTTCCGCGTCGACAAAGGCGGGAAGCCGACGTTCGCGCGCGCGCTCCGCGGTCTCGAGAAGCTCCAGGAGCACGGCGTCGAATGGAACGTCCTGACCTGCGTCCACGCGGGTAACGGCGACGCCGGGGTGCGCGTCTACCGCTTTCTTCGCGACGACCTCCGTGCGCGGCATCTCCAGTTCATCCCGGTGGTCGAGCGCGCGGCGCGAGCGGGATCTACGGGCGCGGTCGGGGAGTCCTCGGTCGGACCGGAGCAGTACGGTCGGTTCCTTGTCGAGGTCTTCGACGAGTGGGTGGCCGCCGATGTGGGCCGTGTCTTCGTGCAGCTGTTCGACACGACGTTCGCGCGGTGGCTCGGGCTTCCAGGAGGGCTTTGCGTGCACGAGGAGACCTGCGGGCGCCAGGTGGCGCTCGAGCACACGGGCGACCTCTACGCCTGCGACCACTTCGTCGAGCCGCGCTTCCGGCTCGGCAACATCAGGCAGTCGCACCTGCTCGCCCTCGTCGACTCCCCGCAGCAGCGCCGCTTCGGGCTCGCCAAGCGCGAGACGCTGACGGCGCAGTGCCGGAGCTGCGACGTCCGCCCGCTCTGCAACGGCGGGTGCCCCAAGGATCGCTTCGCCCTCTCGTCGGACGGCGAGCCCGGTCACAACTATCTGTGCGAGGGGTACGGGCTGTTCTTCCGCCACGTCCGGCCGGCCCTGCGCGACCTCGCCGAGCTCGCCGCCTCTTGACAGGATTGCAACGAGATACTTATTATTTCAGGTTGAAGAAAGAAGCGGCCGGATGCGCGCCGCTCTCGTCCCACGTCGATCCGGGAGGGCCCTGCCATGACAGACGAACCGATCACTCGCCGCGACGCGCTGCTGCGGGGCGGCGTCTCGATGGCCGCGCTGGCCGCGTATCTCGCGGGACCGGCGGCGGGAGGCGCTCTCGCCGCAGCGCGTCGCGCCGCCGCCGGCGTGACCGGCACGACGATCACGGTCGCGACCGCGTCCACGCCCTGGCTCGCGAGCTACCAGAAGGTGGTGTCCCTCTACCAGCAGGAGACCGGGAACCAGGTCAACCTCCAGGTGTTCCCGTTCGCCGGCCTGCTCACGCAGCAGGCCAACGCCATCCAGAACAAGAGCGGCGCGTTCGACGTCTTCCAGATCAACGAGGGGTGGACCGGCGCGTTCTACGACCGCGGCTGGGTGCTGCCGCTCTCGGCCGTCCAGCCGAAGTTCGCGTGGCCGGCGCACGTGATCGGCTACGACGGCGTCGGGCGCTGGGACAAGAAGGCCCGGGACACCTCGAGCGACGGCATCCCCTACGCGCTCCCGATCAACGGCAACGCGCAGGTCCTCGGATACCGCAAGGACATCTACCAGAAGCTCGGGCTGCGCATCCCGACGACGTTCGCGCAGGCGATCGCGAACGGCGTCAAGGCGCAGAAGGCGGGGCTCGTCAAGTACGGCTACACGACGCGCGGCATGGGCGACCGCGGCGGCAACTCGGTCACCTTCGACTTCGGCGCGGTGCTGAACGGGTACGGCGCCGACTGGTTCAGGAACCCCGACGAGGGCGACTGGACGCCGACGATCGACTCCGAGGCGGCCCAGGAGGCGATGGCCACCTACCTGAAGCTGCTCGCGCTGGGCCCGCAGCCGGCCCAGACGGTCGGGCAGCCGCAGGTGCTCGCGATTATGCAGGCGGGGCAGGCGCTGCAGGGCCACTTCGTCGAGGCGCTGGCGCCCAACCTCGACGACCCGCGCTCCTCCACGGTCGTCGGGAAGATCGGCTACGCAGTCGTCCCCGCCGGCGTCGGGAACAAGCACGCGCCCCAGACGGGTACCTGGGTGCTGGGCATCCCCTCCGTCGGGGTCTCGCCGGCGCAGCGCCGTGCCGGGCTCGCCTTCGTCGAGTGGCTCGTCTCGGCGCACGCCCAGCAGCAGTGGGCCTCGTACGGCGGCATCATCACGCGCGACGACGTGCTGAAGACGCCGCTCGCGCACACCGGCACGACGCGGTGGATGCGGGCCGCCCGCTACTCGACGCCGTACTACCACCGGGGGATCCGCTACCCGTTCGGGCCGACGATGACGGGCGTCACCGAGGTGCGGATCACCGAGATGGTGGCGGGCCAGCTGTCGGTGAAGGACGGGATGCGCACGATGGCGCGGGAGATCGGCAAGGTCGCGCGGCTCTGGAAGGCCGGCAAGCTGGGTTGACCGCGGTGTACGCGGGGAGGCGGCGCCGCCGGCTCCGCCTCCCCGGCTTCCGCTTCCTCGCAGTCGCGCCCCTGCTCGCGTTCGTCGGGGTCTTCGCGGGCTACCCGCTCGTCGAGCTGGTCCGGATGTCGTTCTCGCACCTGCACCTCGCGAACGGCAACTTCGACTGGTCGTACACCGGCGTGCAGAACTTCCGCGACGCCTTCCACGACGCCGTCTTTCGCCACTCGATCCGGATCACGGCGGTGTTCATCCTGATCACCACCGGCGTCTCGGTGGCCCTCGGCACGGCGCTCGCGCTGCTCGTCGACCGCGCGCGGCTCCTCGCGGGGATCGCGAAGAACGTCCTCGTCTGGCCCGCCGTCATCGCACCGGTCGTCGTCAGCGCCATCTGGTGGTTCGTCCTCAACCAGCAGTTCGGGCTGCTCAACAAGATCCTCGACGCGCTCGGCCTCCCGACGCAGAGCTGGCTCGCCTACGGCACCTCGGCGCTCCTCTCGGTCGCGTTCGTGGACGTGTGGCACTGGACGCCGATCGTCTTCCTGATCGTCTACGCGGCGATCCGCTCGATCGACTCGTCGCTGCTCGAGGCGGCCCGCGTCGACCGGGCGAGCGAATGGCAGGTGATCCGCTACGTCGTCCTGCCGATGCTCGTTCCGACGCTCGCCCTGGTGGCCGGGGTCCGCATCGTCATGGGCGTCAAGGTGTTCGACGAGATGTACCTCCTGACGAACGGCGGGCCGGGTGTCGCCACCACGCTCGTCAGCCTGTACATCCGGACGGTCTTCTTCGACCAGGTCGACCTCGGCTACGGCGCGTCGCTCGGCCTCTGCGTGCTGCTGCTCGTGCTCGTGATCTTCGTCGCCGCCCTCGCGGCTCGCGGCATCGCCCGGCGGGTGGCGGCCGCATGACGCGGGCGCTTCGCCTCCGCCGCGGCGCGCCGAACGCCGCCGACCTGGCCCTGCTCGTCGCGCTCGCGGTGATCGTGCTGCCGATCGCCTGGATGACGCTCGCCGCCTTCCGGCAGCCGCGCGACCTGATCGAGCCCGGCGTGCCGATCACCTTCACGTTCTCCAACTTCCACGATCTCTTCGCCGCCGGCTCGACCTTCACGCACCAGGCCCTGAACAGCCTCGAGATCGTCGTCGGCACGACCGTCCTGTGCACGGTGATCGGCTCGCTCGGCGGCTACAGCCTCAGCCAGATGTCGTGGCGCCGCTCCGCCGTCGCGCTCGTCGTCTCCGTGATCGGCCTGATCCAGCTCGCGCCGCCGATCACGCTCGTTCCGGGCGAGTACGTGACGCTCTCGCAGTTCGGGCTCCTCGGCACGGTGCGCGGACTGATCCTCCTCAACACGATGTTCGTGCTCCCGATCGCGACGCTCCTGATGAAGGTGTACTTCGACGGCCTGCCGGTCGAGCTGCGCGAGTCGGGCCTGGTCGACGGCGCCTCGGAGTTCATGGTCTTTCGCCGCATCATGCTGCCGCTCGCGGCGCCCGGCCTCGCGGTCGTGACGATCTTCACCGCGATCCTCGCCTGGAACGAGTTCCTGTTCGGGCTGACGATGTCGAAGGGGGCGTCGTCGGCGCCGCTCACCGTCTGGATCGCGACGGTGGTGCAGTCGTACAGCATCCAGTGGACCGACCTCGCCGCGGCGGGGGTCATCTCGTCCGTGCCGATCATCCTGATCGCGGTCTTCGCGAACAGGTTCGTCGTGTCCGGCCTGACAGCGGGCGCCGTCAAGCAATGACCGGCGGCGGTGCCGGGCGAAAGGAGCGCAGTGGCTGAGATCACGTTCGAGGCGGTCCGGAAGGTCTTTCCGGACGGAACCGAGGCCGTCGCGGGCGTCGACCTCGCGGTGGAGGAGGGCGAGTTCGTCGTCCTCGTCGGGCCGTCCGGTTGCGGCAAGACGACCCTGCTCAGGATGACCGCCGGTCTCGACGCGCCGACGAGCGGAACGATCTCGATCGGCGGCGTGGTCGTGAACGACCTGCCGCCGCGCGAGCGCGACGTCGCGATGGTGTTCCAGAGCTACGCGCTCTACCCCCACATGACGGTTCGGGCCAACATCGGCTTCCCCTTGCGCGTCGAGCGACGGCCGAAGGAGGAGATCGCGAGCCGCCTCGACCGGGCGGCCGAGATGCTCGGGCTGACGGCGTACCTCGACCGGAAGCCGCGGGCGCTGTCGGGGGGGCAGAGGCAGCGCGTCGCGATGGCCCGCGCGATCGTCCGGCAGCCGCAGGCCTTCCTGATGGACGAGCCGCTTTCGAACCTGGACGCGAAGCTCCGCGCCGAGATGCGGGCCGAGATCACAAACCTGCAACGCCGGCTGGGGGTGACGACGCTCTACGTGACCCACGACCAGGTCGAGGCGATGACGATGGGACAGCGCGTGGCGGTCTTCCGCGCCGGCCGTCTGCAGCAGGTGGACACCCCGGCGCGCCTCTACTCGCGCCCGCGCTCCCTGTTCGTCGCGGAGTTCCTGGGCTCGCCGCCGATGAACGTCGTCGCGGCGAAGCTCGAGCTGAGCGACGGCGTGACCGTCGCCGTCGGGCGGCAGCGGCTCGTGCTGGAGCCCGAGGCGCTCGGGATGGAACCGGCCGCGCTCCGGGCGCACGACGGGCGGGAGGTCGCTCTCGGCTTCCGGCCGGAGCACGTGCGGCTCGCTTCGGCGCCGGGCGCCGCGCTCGACGCGCGGGTCGAGTTGGTCGAGATGCTGGGCGCGACGATGCTCGTCTACTTCCGCCTCGACGCCGCCGTCGTCACGGCCGAAGACGAGGAGGAGGGGTCCGCGGCGGGTGGGCGCCTGCTCATCGCCGCGCTCGATCCCGCCCGTCGCGACGAGATCGGGGACGCGATCAGGATCGCCGTGGCGCCCGCGCACATCGAGCTCTTCGACCTCGAGACGGGGCTCTCGCTGCGCGCGTAAGAGGCAGTCAGACGGGGAGCGCGGGAGCCCCGGCCTCGCTGCGGCGCTTGTTCGGCTCCAGGTCGTAGAAGAACGCGTCCAGCGCCACGGTCGCCGCGCCGGCGAGACCGGCCTGCGCGCCGAACGACGCAGGCTCGATCCGGACGGACGGGCGGAGGAGCGGGAAGACGCCGTCCGCGACCTCGGCGCGCAGGCTCGGAAGCAGCAGCTCGACGGCGAGCGGCTCGGCGAGGTAGCCGCCGACGACCACGAGCTCGACGTTCAGCAGGTCGACGACCACGACGATGCCCCGGGCCAGATGGCGGAGAAACCGCGTGCGGATCCGCCCGGCCGCCCGGTCGCCCTCCCGGGCGCACCGCAGGAGCGCGCCGAGCGGATCGTCGTCCTCGGCCAGGGCGGCTGCGAGCGCCGACCCCGCAGGCGTCGCCACGGCGGCCCGAACCTCGCGCGCCACGGCGTCTGCCGAGGCGACCGCCTGCAGACAGCCGCGGTTGCCGCAGGAGCAGGCGGGCCCGCCGACGACGACCGGAATGTGGCCCAGCGCCGCGACGGCGTCGATGCCGCCGCGGTACGGCTCGCCGCCGATCACGAGTCCGGCGCCGACGCCGGCCCCTTCGACCGTGACGAAGGCGAGGCTGTCGACGCCGCGATGAGCTCCGGCGCGTACCTCGGCGAGCGCCATCGCCCGCGCGTCCTGCTCGACCACCACCGGGCACTCGAGCAAACGTTCGAGCGGGTCCGAGACGGGAACGTCCGTCCAGCCGAGGTTGACCGCTCTCCGGATCCCCCGGCGCGCGTGGTCGACCGGCCCCGGCGCCCCGACGCCCACCCCGAGCACGGGTACGGGCGCCGCCGCCTCGGCGAGCGAGCGGCAACGGGCGCCGACCGCGGCGAGGACCTCCGCCGGACGCGCCGAGTCCGCGAACTCGAGCGTCTCCGACCGGACGACCGCGCCGAGGAGGTCGCAGAGCGCGAGCTGCACGACCCCCGCGCCCAGCTCCACCGCCAGGACGAGACGGCTCCGCGCCGAGATCGCCAGCTCGCTCGAGGGTCGTCCGATCCGGGTGGTCGGGTCGCGCGGGGCGCGCTCGACGAGCACGCCGTCGGCGAGCAGCTCGGCCGCGACGTTGCTGATCGCGCTGTGGCTCAGCCCGAGCTCGCGGGCGAGGGTGAGCCGGGTGGACGGCCCGAGACGGAGACGGCCGAGCATCGCCGCCCGGTTGTGGGGGCGCACGTCTTGCACGCTGGCGGGACGGGAGACCTTCGACATCGCTGCAGATGCTCGATCCTAGTTCGGTCCCCGGGGGCGACCCGGGAGAGAGGCCTGCCGGCGACCTAGCACCCGCGGCCTGCGCCGGGACGCCCGGGGGCCAGCCAGGCGTCGAGTTCCGCGGCGAGTCGCTCCCGCACCGCGTCGTAGCCGGGATCGGCCGCGAGATTCGTCCGCTCGTCCGGATCGTGCGCCAGGTCATAGAGCTCCTCGGAGGCGCGCGGCGCGAGGTGGTCGTCGCCGTAGCCCTGCCGGGTGATGCTCGTCTCCAGGTCGCCGGAGAGGACGAGGGCGGGGCCGTCGGCCAGGTTCCGCACGTACTTCCAGCGGGCGGTGCGCACCGCCTGGATCGGGTCGTAGACGTCGTGCTCCACCTTCTCGGCGTACACCGCCTCGCGCTCCGGTGTCGTGGGCTCGCCCCGCAGGAGCGGCAGGAAGGAGATGCCCTCCGTCGACGCGCAGACGCCGGCGACGTCGAGCAGCGTGGCGTGAACGTCCACGTGGCTGATCAGGCCGGTGTGCACGCGCGGCGGCACGTTCCACTCGAGCGGCGGCCGCGCGAGCAGCGCGACGTGGAGGCCCGGGTCGTAGAGCGACCCCTTCGCGCGGGGGAAGGCGGCGCCGTGGTCGGTCGTGAAGATCACGAGCGTGTCGCGATCCCGGCCGGTGGCCTCGAGCGCGTCGAGGATGCGCCCGACGGCCTGGTCGGCCTGCCGGATCGCGCCGTGGAACGCCGCCACGTCACGGCGCGTGAAGTCGTTGTCGGGAAGCCAGGACGGGACGCCCACCGTCGCGGGGTCGTCGGCGCGGTAGTCCTCCGCCGGCCAGGGGCGGTGCGTCTCCCACATCCCGACGGTGAGGAAGAAGGGTCGCTCGTCGCCCCGGTCCGCGCGCAGCCACCGCTCGGTCGTCTCGGCCACGACGAGGGCGCGGGGCAGGTACCCCTCGCCCGCGATCTCGTCGAAGCCCAGCGTGCGGCTGTCGACGGCCTCGTGCTGCAACCCGATCAGGGCGGTGTGGTAGCCGGCCCGCCGAATCTGCATCGGCAGGGTCTCCGTGCCCGGCCGGTACGCGCCGCCGCGGTGGACGAGGGCCGTGAGCCCGTGCTGGTGCGGGTACAGACCCGTGAACAGCGACCCCCGCGCCGGCGAGCAGAGCGGGGCTGTCGAGAACGCCTGGTCGAAGCGGACCGCCTCGGCCGCGAACGCGTCGAGCCGCGGGCTCGAGATCGACCCGTCCCCGTAGCAGCCGAGCCACGTTCCGAGGTCGTGGGTGTGGACGAGCAGGATGTTCGGAGATTTTTTCTCCACCTTGCAAAATTAATCGTCTCGTTGTTACGGTGTCAACCGTGCTCGCGCCGCGCGATGCCGACTGACCCGTCGACCGGCCGCGCCGGGAGCCGGGCGCGCGACGCGGTCGCCGGCATCTCCGTCGCCTGCGTGCTCGTCCCGCAGTCGCTCGCCTACGCACAGCTGGCGGGGTTTCCCGCTTATCGAGGCCTCTTCGCGGCCGCGATCCCGCCGCTCGTCGCCGCGCCGTTCGCCTCGTCGCCCTACCTGCAGGCCGGCCCGACGGCGGTCACCGCCCTTCTCACGTTCTCGGCGCTCAGCACGCTCGCCGCGCCCGGGAGCCACCAGTACGTCGAGCTCGGCCTCCTGCTGGCCCTGCTCGTCGGCCTCGTTCGCATCGCCGTCGGGCTGGTGGGCGCCGGCGTGATCGCGTACCTGCTGTCCGACGCCGTCCTCGTCGGCTTCGTCCCGGGCGCCGCGATCCTGATCGTCTGCTCGCAGCTGCCGGCGGTGCTCGGCGCGCACGCGACCGGCTCGAGCCAGGTCGTCCGCGGCGGCTCGGCACTCGCGCACGTCGGCCGCTGGAACGTCCAGGCGGTCGCCGTCGCCGTGGCCGTGGCCGCGCTGCTCCTGCTCGCCCGCCGGCTCAGCCCGCTCGTGCCCGCCGTCCTCGTCGCGGTCGGCGGCGCCGCGCTCGTGCGTCGACTCACCGGCTTCGGCGGCGAGACGATCGGCCGCCTGCACGCGCACTTCCCACCGCTCACGACCTCGTTCCCCGCCTCTCGCGCCGGCGATCTCGTCGTGCCGGCCCTCGTGATCGCGATCGTCGGCTTCGCGGAGGCCTCCTCGATCGCCCGTACCTACGCCGTGCTCGACCGGACGCGATGGGACTCGAACCGGGAGTTCGTCTCGCAAGGCGTCGCGAACGTTGCAGCCTCGCTCTCCGGCGGTTTCCCGGTCGGCGCCTCGTTCTCGCGCAGCGCGCTCAACCGACTGGCCGGCGCCAAGACACAGTTCAGCGCGCTCGTCTCCGGGCTCGCGGTGCTGGCGTTCCTTCCTTTCGGTGCCGTTCTCGACTCGCTGCCGCTCTCCGTGCTCGCGGCGACGGTCATCGTGGCAGTGATCCCGCTGATCGACCTCCGACGGATGGCCGAGGTCGCGCGCGTCTCGCGCATCCAGTTCTCGATCACCGCCCTGGCGTTCGTGACGACGCTCGTCCTCGCGCCGCACGTCGAGTGGGCGGTGATCGCGAGCGTGTGCATGTCGATCGTCGTCCACCTGTGGCGAGAGCTTCGGGTCGACGTCGAAGCACGCACCCTCCCGGACGGGCGTCTGGAGCTGCGGCCCGAAGGCGTGCTGTGGTTCGCGACCGCGAGCCGAATCGAGGAGCGGCTGCTCGAGGAGCTCGCCGCGCGGCCCGAGGCGTCCGGCCTCGAGATCCGTCTCGACGGACTTGGACGCATCGACTTCAGCGGCGCGCTTGTGCTCCGCTCGCTCCTCGCCGACGCGGCGGCAGCAGGACTCGACGTCTCACTCACCCGCGTCCCGGCGCACTCGCATGCCGTTGTCGAGCGGGCCCTGGAGGCGCGGCCGACGGCTTCCGGCACGAGCCCGATCTGATCTGAACGACCGTTCGGTCGGCGCTTGCAGGCGACGGCGCGCGCGGGCTCTTACGCCAAGTCAACGTCAAGAAGGTCGAAGCGGGAGGGAAGTCAAGTCGCGCAGGCGGATCAGCTCGCGCAACCGTGCGACATCGGCCTCCGAGTAGAGGCGGTGGGCGCCCTTGCTGCGGGCGTCACTGCCGAGCAGGCCGAGCTCTTCGTAGTAGCGGATCGTCCGCGTCGTGACACCGACCTGCTCGGCGACCTCGCCGATGCGCAATGTCCCGGTCTCCGCTGTCGTGCTGTGTTGAAAATGCGCTACACCTAGGCGGCCTCCGGCAGGGGTTCGAGGGTGACCTTGTGGCCGAGGCGTTCGAGCTGGCGGATGAGGCGGCGGCGGTAGCGCTCGACCTGCTCTTGGTCGCGTTGCTGGAAGTAGAAGTTCGCCGACTTCGGGGTAGGGGACGCCGCGCTGGAGGATGAGCGTCTTCCACGACCCACCGCCACCTCGCCTCCTGGGCCGGCGTCTGCCCCGGCAACAACGATCAGCGCGTGGTGGGTGCGGAAACGACCCGCGAGTGCCTCGCGCAGTGCCGGCAGCTTCTGGCGCAGCTTGCCCTTCGCCAGCTCCGCCAGCATTCTCCGGGTCGTGGGTGCCGGCGACCAGCGCCTGCAGCATCGCCCGGCCGGAGACGCCGAGCACGTCGCTGGCGACCGAGGAGAGCTTGATCCCCGCGTCCTGGAGTACCTTGTCCAGCCGCTGCGCCTCGCGACCGCGTTCCTCGATCTGCACCCTGCGGTAGCGAGTCAGGTCGCGCAGCTCGCGGATCGGCCGCGGCGACACGAAGCTCGGCCGCACCAGGCCGTGCTCAACCAGCTGGCAGATCCACTCCGCATCGGCCAGGGCCGTCTTGCAGCCGGGCACGTTCCGCAGATGCTGAGCGTTCAGCAGCTGGCACTCGAACTCGTCCTCGAGCAGGTAGTAGACCGGCTTCCAATAGCAGCCGGTCGACTCCATCCCGACCACGGTCACGCCGTAGCTCTTCAGCCAGTCGCGCAGCACGAGCAGCCCGGCCGTCGTGGCCGCGAAACGACGCTTCTCCTGCTCACGACGTCCTCGACCGCCCGGAACGCGCACGCACGCGACCACCGAGTCCTTGTGTACGTCAAGCGCCGCGGCGCGCTCGATCAGCGTGTTCACTGTCCCTCCAATCCCCGAACGACACAACGATGTCGCCTCGGAGAGCCTCCTGAGAGAGAGTCTGTGTTTCGTGCTCGCGGCAACACTTCTGGGTGCCTGAAGCTCTCGCGTCACACTCACAGACGGGCTCGCAGCACCCAGCGGACCCGACGTCAACCCGGCGACAGCCCCATTTTCATCCGTCGCGGCGCCGCGGCGCCAGGAGCTGAGTTGGGCGGAGTTGCTGCGCGCGCAGGCGGCGAGCATCCCTCGAGTGCGACTTCCTCCCCGTCGACACGCTGTTCTTGAGGCGTTTCTACGTGTTGTTCTTCATCGAACTGGCGACCCGGCGCGTTCGTCTGGCCGGCACTACCGACTAACCGGACGGCCGCTGGGTCACCCAGCAAGCACGCAACCTGCTCATGGACCTCGACGTGCAGATCGACCCTGGATTCTGATTCGTGATCGGGACAGCAAGTTCACGGACGACTTCGACGAGGTCTTTCGCTCCGAGAGCGTCCCGGTGATCAAGGCGCCGGTGCGGGCGCCGCGAGCGCCTCGACCGCATCCTGATCCTCGCCCGCCACCACCTTCAACAGGTTCTCGCCGCCTATGTCGCTCATTACAACGAGCACCGGGCGCACCGATCGCTCGGACAACGGCCGCCGCTCGGCAAACCGCCACCGACCGAACAGGCGGCGATCGAGGCGATCACGCTCGGCCGGATCCGCCGCCGCGACCGGCTCGGGCGGCCTCCTCCACGAGTACGACCTCGCCGCGTAGACATTTTGTATTACACTATTCGCGTGTGGAAATCCACCAGGCGACGCGCAAGCACGGCATCGCCGACGACGACCTCCGCCACGCAGTCGAGCAGGCGGTTGTCGGTTACGCCCTCGAACAGGGCGACGGCGAGCCGCGGCGGACGCTGCTGCTCGGCCCCGACCGGGCCGGCAACCTGCTTCGAGATCGTCGTGCTCGAACTCGACGACGGCGACCGGATCGCGATCCACGCAATGCGGATGCGCCCCAGCTACGCCGACCTTCTGCCATGAGCCGTAAGAAACAGCACACAAGCGGCGGTGTCCCCGTCACCGACGAGCTGATCGACAAACTCGCTACCGAAGCCGAACACGGCTACCAGCCTGCCACACTTCGCGGCCGACCGCGACTCGGCGCCGGGCCCTCCGAAGTCGTCCCCGTCCGGCTCGACCCGCAACTCCGGCACGCGCTCGAACGCCGCGCCAACGAAGAACACACCACCCAAAGCGACCTCATCCGCCGCGCCCTCCGCCGCTACCTCCACGTTGCGTAGAAAGAGCCGCCGCGAACGTCGGCGCAGGCGCTCGCCGCTTCACCGCAACCGAGTTATCGGCACCCGCACGGTTCTGATCGCGGTCGAGAAGCGCGGCCCCGGCATGGGCCGCGTGCGCTTCGCGCCGATCGCCAACACCAGCACCGACGGTTCTCCCGGCGGCGACCGGGGAGCTGATCGAGCTCGGCAGCGTCGTCGCGACCGACGGCCACGCCGGCTACAACGGGGTCGTCGGCGCCGGCTACACCCGCGACCGGCAAAGCCTGTGCGCGACCGGCGATCCCGCCCACTTGGCGATGCCGCGCGTCCATCGCGTCGCCTCGTTGCTGAAGCGCTGGCTGCTCGGCACCCACCAAGTAACAAGCGCGGCGCTCGGACGAGCTAGCGACCGAGCTCGCGTCGACGCGTACGCAGTCGCCGCAGCTTCGCCGCCAGGTCGCCGGCGAACTCGTCGAGCTTCTGGCGGCGCGCGTTGACGAGCTCGAGCTGCTGCTGGGCGAGCTCGATC
>Ga0070741_10015272_pt1 | contig 13044 bp, 10 predicted proteins | sample Coa_R1_4_FD_66440 | JGI IMG/M metagenome (GOLD analysis project Ga0070741, IMG submission 66440) | Surface soil microbial communities from Centralia Pennsylvania, which are recovering from an underground coalmine fire - Coalmine... | ecosystem: Environmental > Terrestrial > Soil > Unclassified ...
TCAGGCGATCGCCGACGCGCTGCAGGGGGTGACTGCACAGGACGCGCGGGGCTGGTTCGCGCACTGCGGCTACGAGCTTCCTGTCGCAATATAATTGCAAACCGCTCTAGGTGCACAGGGACGAGGCGGCAGTAACCGTCATCACCGGCCTGACGTGAATCCAGCCACAGGACCGCAGGAGCTACTCCCGCTGGTGCGTCCGACCGCGCGTCCAGCATGGCCCCGGTCGGTCAGCCGAGGGGCGGCCCCTACTCAGGGCTCCAGCGGGGCAGGCGTACGGTGAAGCAGCTACCCTGGCCGGGCGTGCTGGCGGCCTCTACCGAGCCGCCCATCGCCTCGGCCAGCTCCTTCGTCAGTGCAAGTCCCAATCCCGCGCCGGTGCGCCCGTCGCCCTCGCGACCACGGTAGAAGCGCTCGAAGACGTGGGGCAAATCCTCGGGCAGAATGCCCTCGCCCGTGTCGCGAACCGCCACGTCCACGGTGCGGCGCTCGGCGGTAACGGCGGCTGCCACCAGCCCGCCGGGCGGCGTGTGCCGGACGGCGTTGCCCAGCAGATTGCTCACGATCTGCTCGAGCCGCTGGGCGTCCGCGCGGGCGGGCGGCAGATCGGCGGCCACCTCGGCCAGCACCTGGACGCGCCGCTGCCCCCAGGCCAGCGGTGCCGTCGTCTCCACGAGCCGGCGCACCACGGCGCCCGCGTCGGTCGGCTCCAGGCGCAGCGCCAGGCGGCCCACAGTGGCGCGCGAGAGGGTGAACAGGTCCTCGATCAGGCGCTGCAGCCGCGCGATCTCCTGCTCCATCGTCTCCAGGTCCGCGCGCAGCATGGGCGAACGAGCGGGATCGGACCGCAGCGCGGACTCGAGATAGCCGCGGACGGTTGCGACGGGCGTGCGCAGCTCGTGGGACACGCTGGCGACGAGCTGGCGCTGGGCGTCGAGGAGCCCGGCGACGCGGTCGCGCTCGGCCTGCAACTCCCGCAGACTGCGCTCCAGATCGGCGGCCATGCCGTTGAACCGCCGCGCGAGCTGGCCGACCTCGTCGGCCGGCCCCTCGGGCACGCGGCAGGTCAGGTCGCCGGCGGCGAGCGCTTCGGCCGCCTGCCCGAGCCGCTCGAGACGACTGGTCAGCCGCCGCGCCAGGAAGTAGGCGAGCACGCTGGCGGAGAGGAGGGCGAACAGCGACGCCGCGGCCAGGATCGCCACCGTCGCCGCGCCGAAGAATAGCAGCGGGCGCCAGAAGCCGAGCAGGCCGCCGGCGGGAGCGAGCACCGGCTCGGCCACGACGACGGTTCCGACGCTGCGCCCGCGTTCGTCGACCACGGGCGCGGCGGCCAGCGCCGCCGGTCGCTGGCCGGGGCGCAGCAGAACGAGGTCTTCCGGGTCACGCGTGCCGCGCTGGGCCTGGGCGGCCAGGGCGGTCCAATCGGCGCGCTCGGGCGGGGCGAACGCGGCGCCGGCCGGGTCCGAGCTAGCGATCGCTTGTCCGTCCGGCCCGAGGAGTACGACGTAGGCCAGGCTCTGCAGCGGCGCGCCCAGCCAGTCGGCCCGTCGCGCCGCCTCCGGCGGCCCGTACGGCCAGCCGGCGGCGGGCAGGCGCAGCCGGCCGTCCACCAGCGCGGCGAGCAGGTCGTTCAGCAAGGCCGCGTCGCCGTCGGCGGCCAGCCCCGCGATCGCGCGGGCGACGGTCTGCGCGTCCTGGGCGGGCTCCCGGGCTGGACTGTCGTGCGAGCGCGCCAGGAGCGTGGCGAAGAACCCGGCCGCGGCGATCAAGCAGACGAGGGTGAACGCGGTCGCCACCAGGTGCGAGAGCGTCAGTTGCCAGCGAAGTCGCCCGAGCGCGCCTCTCATTGCCTAGCCCTCGCCGCCCGGCCGCGGCGACACTGCTGTCAGCCCCGCGCCGGCCGCGCGGCCGTCTCTGCGCCGCGCTGCTGAGCGACTGCTCTCGGCGGCGCCCCGCTCAGCCCGCACCGTCGGCCGGCGGATGTTCGCGCGGTCCGGCGGCGAGTCGATAGCCCACGCCCCAGACCGTCTCGATCGCCTCGCCCAGCGGCCCCAGCTTCTTGCGCAGGCGCAAGATGGCGTTGTCGACCGAGCGGTCACCCTCGACGGCCGGCTCGCCCCACACCGTGTCGTGCAGGTAGGCCCGGCTGAACGCCCGGCCCTGGTTGCGCAGCAGCAGGTGGAGCAGGCCGAATTCCGTGCGAGTGAGGTCCAGCGGCGCGCCATCCAGCCGGGCGAGGCGCGCGGCCGGGTCGAGCGTGAGGGGACCGAGCCGCAGCGCCTCGCTCGCCTCGGTGCGGTCCGCCGCGAGCATCTCCGCCAGGCGCGCGTGGCGCCGCAGCAGCGCCCGCACGCGGGCGACCAGCTCGCGCATGCTGAAGGGTTTGGTGAGGTAGTCGTCGGCGCCCACCTCCAGCCCGACGACGCGGTCCACTTCCTCGGCGCGCGCCGTGAGCATCAGCACCGGGACCGGCGAGGTCTGGCGCAGGCGGCGCAGCACCTCCAGGCCGTCGAGCCCCGGCAGCATCCAGTCCAGCACCACGAGGTCCGGCGGGTCCGCGGCGAAGAGTCGCACGGCGGTGGGGCCGTCGGCTGCATAGCGAACCCGGTAGCCCGCGGCTTCCAGCTCGCGCAGCACCAGCCGCCGCAGCTCCGGCTCGTCTTCGACCAACAGGACGTCCGTCATCGGCCTCACCCCGCGCCCTCACCATCTCTCTATACCCCGGCGCCGCGGTCGGGCACCACAGCCCGGGCTAGCCGAGGCGATTCTGCGACAGAGCTGCGACAGACGCTGGACGGCCCCGCGACGTTTGGGGGCGAGACTGCAAGTGTCGAGCGGATCGGGCCGGCAGTCCACTCGCGTATCGCCCGATCCCGGAAGGAGAAGCATCGTGCAACGACTCCGCTTTCCTATCGCGGTAGCCCTGACCTCGCTGGGGCTGGTCGCGCTGCTCGTCGTGGCGGGCGGGCTGTTGGTGAGCAGCGTGCTCGCGGGGACGCCCTGGGCCGGCGGACGGTACGGTCCGTGGTTCCACGCCAGAGCCGGCGGGCCGTGGGCCACTGGTCCCGGCCCGTGGGGTGGGTTCGCGCTCCCAGCGCAGCTCGCCGGGCTGCACGACGTGCCGGCGGCCGAACGGTTCGACCACTTCAAGGGCGTCCAGGTGAGCCTCACCGACAAGGATGGCCAGCCGCTCGTCGTGACGCTCACGCCGGGCACCGCGACGGCGGCAAGCGCCACGAGCCTGACGGTCGCCGCCAACGACGGGGCCTCGCGCACCTTTGCCCTGGATGGCCAGACGGCGATCCGCGGCTGGCGCGCTCAGGGCGACGCTACAGCCAGCATCGCCCAGGGTGACCGGGTGGTCGTGATGACGCTCAACAACAGCGGCACGGCGGCGGCCGTCTGGGCCGGCGACTTCAGTGGCTGGGGGCCGCGCGGCGCGTTCGGCCACTGAACGCCGTGAGTAGCGTGCAACCAGTGTAGGAGGTGAGCGTCTTGTTCTCGCGTAACCCACGAGGGGAGCGGCGGGTGTCGTCGCCAGTGTACAAGCTCTTGCTCACTGCACACATCATCATCTCCGTGGGGTGGCTGGGCGTCGTGCTCGCCAAGCTCGTCCTCGGGCTCGCCGCCGTGACGACCAGCGCCCCGGACGTCTCCGCTGCCCTGTACGTCTCCATGAACGTGCTGAACGTCGCGTTCCCGCCGGTGGCCATCGCCACCATCATTACGGGCGTCCTGCTGTCGTTGGGCACGAAGTGGGGTCTGCTCCAGCACTACTGGGTGGTGACGAAGCTCGTATTGACCGTCGGGGTGATTGCCACGGCGGTCCAGCTCGGCGATCGGCTGGTCCGGCAGTCCGCTGGGGTGCCGGATGCCCCCACGGTGTTGGGCATGGCACCGGTGCTGGCCCTGCTGATCTCCCTGGCCGTAGTCCACCTGCTCATGCTGGGCGCCGCGACGGTGCTCTCCGTCTACAAGCCGTGGGGCAAGACGTGGTTTGGCCGGCGCGCGAAGGCTCAGCAGACGCACAGCAACGTAACGGAGCGGAGCGCAACACCCTCCCCCTCCAGCTAGAACTGAACCGCCCCCTCTCCCGCGCGGGAGAGGGGGCGGTTCAGGCCGCGGACGTCGGCACACGACAGACTCGCTGGTGTTCTTCCCCTCGCCCCTTGTGGGAGAGGGGGTGAGGGGTCAGCGCGCCCCGTTGCCCTCGGGCGCGGTGCCCGATCCGACGGCCACGGTGCCGGCGGACGGTAGGTCCGTGGGCTGCGGCAGCGGGACTTCCAGCACGCGCACTGGCAACTGGCGGGGAAAGCTCCGGCGAAGCAGCGGCATCGCCACGTTGTAGACCGGCGTGCCGCCGCTCGTCTTGCCCTCTACCGTGCCGTGGTGGGCGTGGCCGTGGAACACGGCGGCTACAGGGTAGCGGTTTAGCGGCTCCTCCAGGCGGCTCGAGCCGAGGAACGGGAAGATTTCCGGCGGCTCGCCCTGCACCGTCGTCTGGATCGGCGAGTAGTGGAGGAGGGCGATGCGCTGGGCCGTGCGCAGCTTGGCCAGCGCCGACTCGAGCTTGAGCGCCTCCTCGATGGCCTCGTGGACGAAGCGCTTGATCGTCCGCTCGCCCCAGGGTTGCAGGGCCGCGCGGCCGAAGCCGCCGCCGAAGCCCTTCACGCCCGCGAAGCCCACCCCCTGGACCTCGTAGGCGTCGCCGTCGAGCATCACCACGCCCGCGTCGCAGAGGATCTTGACCACCTCGTCCACCTGGCCCGACTCGAACTCGTGGTTCCCCAGCACGCCCAGGATGGGCAGCTTTACCGCGCCTAGCTCCTTCGTCAGCAGCCGCGCCTCCTCGGGTAGCCCGTAGTCCACCAGGTCGCCGCAGAGGAGTAGTACGTCGGCCTGCTCCGCGATGTGGGCGAACAGCGGCTGCAGCAATCCGGCGGCGTGCCGCGTGCTGTGCAGGTCGGCTACCGCTGCCACCCGCAGCGTGTCCTTTCCGGCCATCCGCTCCTCCGTGCTGATGATCGCGCGGCGTCGACTGGCGAATCGGCAGGCCTCACGGTCACATTCTGGCAAGATGCATACCTCGCCGCTCGCCGGCATGGCACACCTTCTGCCCTGGTGGGGCTACAGGCGTCGCCGAGCGACGATGGCCAACGAGGCCCGTCGCGGCCTGCGAGTGGTCCCGCCGAGGGAGTGGTCGGTGCGTCGACACTGCTGAGCAGACGAGAGGTTGTCATGGAAGCCTGCGCCGACGCTCCCCCGGGACTCGATGCTGGTACACGGGAGTTCTACTGCCAGGCGCTGCGCACGCTTCGCAAGGCCAGAGCGCCCTTCCTCGTGGGGGGCGCCTACGCCTTCGAGCGCTACACCGGCATCGCCCGCCATACCAAGGACTTCGACATCTTCGTGCGCGAAGCGGATCGCGACGCGGTGCTCGAGACCTTCGCCAACGCTGGCTACCACACCGAGCTCACCTTCCCTCATTGGCTAGCCAAGGCCTTCTGCGGTGGCGCGTTCGTCGACGTCATCTTCGGCTCGGGCAACGGTATCGCCCGCGTCGACGATGGCTGGTTCACGCACGCCGTCGACGGCAAGGTCTTCGGCATACCCGTCCGCCTGTGCCCGGTGGAAGAGATGATCTGGTCGAAGGCCTTCGTCCAGGAGCGCGAGCGCTACGACGGCGCCGACGTGGCCCACCTGATACGCGCTCAAGGGCGTTGCCTGGACTGGCAGCGCTTGCTGGCGCGCTTCGGCCCACACTGGCGGGTCCTGCTCAGCCACGTCACCCTGTTCGGCTTCGTCTACCCGAGTGAACGCGATGCCGTCCCCACCTGGCTGACCGAGCAGCTCGCTCGCCGACTGCTCGACGAGGCAGAGGCAGGGCCGGCCGCCGAGCGGGTCTGCCAGGGCACGCTGCTCTCGCGCGAGCAGTACCTCGTCGACGTGGACCGTTGGGGCTACCAAGACGCGCGGCTCGCGCCGGCCGGGACGATGACCGAGGCGGACGTCGCACACTGGACCGCTGCCATCGACGACGACTGACCCAGGCCGATCGACAGGAAGCGGACGGCGCGGCACGCGCCTTGCGTTACAACGAGCGACGCCGTTTTGGCCGCCCCGATCGACTAACCACGGGAGCAAGATCCGATGGCAGTCACACCGCCGCCACCACCCCCGCCATCGAACCCGCCGCCACCGCCGGGACAGGGACCCGAGGACCGCGAGGAGGCCCGGTTCAATACTCGTCTGCTGGCGATCCTTGGCGCGTTCATTATCGCGGCCATCGTCCTGTGGGCGCTGTTCGGGAAGTATCTCACTACGGCCGCCACGACCCCGCAGGCGACCGCCACGCCCGTCGTCACCGTCGTGCAGCTTACCGCCCCGCCCGCGCCTACCCAGCCGGCGCAGGTCATCACGCAGACGCCGGGGCCGACTCAGCCGCCGCGCGTGGTGGAGGTGACTTCTCCCCCGGCGCCCACGCAGCCGCCGCGGGTGGTCGAAGTGACCTCGACCCCCGAGCCGGCGACGGCAACGCCGCGACCGACCGAGACGGCGCGACCGTCGCCCTCGCCGTCCCCTTCGTCGTCGCCGTCGCCCACGCGCACGCCGACTCGCACCAGCGGCGGTCCCGCCGGTGCCACGCCGGGCGGCGCGAGCCAGTCCGGCGGGCCGCTGCCACGCTAGTGTGGAGCTGTCGTCGCCTCGCTCAGCCGTGGGGTCAGGGCTGATAGCGACCGAGGCGCGCGACGGCGGCGTCGGCGAAGCGCGCGTCCACCAGGCTCGCGACGTCGATGCTTCCCTGGAGCAGCCCTTGCTCGGCGTACCAGGCGGCCTGGTCGTTCAGGCTGGCCAGGTTGACGCTGCCGTTCGGGTCGATCGACGACATGCCCATCCGGTCGTAGAGCGCTGGGTCCTTCACCGTCGTGTGCCGGGTCAGGATCGCCACCACCTCGGCGCGCCGCTCGCCCCGCCGGAAGGCCGCCGTGTAGTCGCGGGTGCCGCGCAGGTAGGCGATCATGAAGCGGCGCCCGGCCTCGGGCTGCTCGGCCAGGAAGGTCGGCCCGTAGCTCAGCAGGGCGGGCTGGACGCCGGGCAGGTAGTCACCCGTCGGCCGCCACTTGACGGCGATGTCACGGTCGGCGGCCAGCGTGGCGAAGGGCTCCGTCAGGTAGGCGGCCTCGATGTTGCCGTTCGCCAGCGCCGGGATCGTGTCCGGATAGCTCAGCTCGACGAGCTGCACGTCGGCGATGGTCAAGCCGCCCCGCTCCAGCCCGCGCGCGAGCGAGTAGTCGTTGACGCTGCCGCGCCCCGGTACCGCCACGGTGAACCCTTTCAGGTCGGCCCAGTCGCGCACCGTGCCGTTGTCGATGAGGTCCTTCCGCACCACCGTGAAGCCGGAGTTCCCGTCGGGCTCGTTGCGGCTGATGCCCGCCACGATCTTCATGCCGACGCCTCGCAGCGCCGCGTTCACGTAGCTCGGGCTGAAGCCGCCGCCCGTCACGTCGAGCTGTCCCGTGGCCAGCGCCGGAATCGCCCGCGCGCCGGTGTCGATGGTCGTGAACTCGGGCGTAATGCCTTCCTCGGCGAAGTAGCCGCGCTCGAGCGCGATGTACACGCCGGACTCGGCCAGGATGCCCAGTACGCCCATGCGGACCGTCAGCGGGGTGGCCGTGGCCTCGCCGGCTGAGCTCGCCGCGGCAGCGGTCGACGTCGGGGCAGCGGCGTCGCGCGGCGGGCTGCCCGGAGTTGTGCTGGGGGCTGGCGCGCCCGGTGCAGGCGCGCAGGCAGCGAGCCACAGCAGCGCGGTCGCCAGGACGCCCAGCCGGGAGCTCACGATCGGCGCCATGACCTCTCCCCCGCGGCTCACGGGCCGTCCGGCGGCCGGGGCTCGATCACCTCGCCGGCGCGCAGCGTGTAGACGGGCTCCAGGAACAGGTTCGCCGTGCGCTGCTGACGCTGGGAGTCCGTAGCCGTCCACTCGCGTTCCGTGAGACGGAGCACCGAGACGTCGGCGACGCGGCCGGGCGCGAGCGACCCCAGCTCGTCCGAGCGGCCGATGAGCTCCGCAGCGCGACTGGTGGCGAGCGCCACTACGTCGGTGAGCGGGAAGCCGAGCGCCAGCAGCTTCGACATGGTCGTCGGCAGGTCGTAGACGGGGCCGAGCAGGCTCAGGTTGCTGACGTCGGTGCCCAGGGCATCGGGACGAAAGTCCTGGTCGAGCAGGCGCTGGGCGACCTCGAAGTTGAAGTTGTTGCTGCCGTGGCCGACGTCGAAGCGCACGCCGCGGTCGCGCGCCTCGCGCACGGCCGGGTGCAGCCGGTTGTTGGCGTCGAGCACCCCGCCGGGCTGCGCGGTGTACATATGCGTCACCGTGTCGCGCGGACGCAGCAGGTCGACCACCTGGTCGACCGGCAGCGGCGCGCTGGCGGTGAACGACTCGCCGATGTGGACCAGGAGCGGCAGGCCCAGCTCGTCAGCCACGGCGCGACCGCGCCGCAGCGGCTCGAGGCCCAGCGGGCCGACGGTGCCGGACGTCGCCATCATCTTGATCCCGATCAGGCGGTCGCGGTACCGCTCGGCCACGCTGGCGATCCCCTCGGGATCGATCAGGCGGGGATCGCCCAGGTTGGCGAAGTGCGGACCGACCACCGAGCCCAGGGTCGAGAGGTTCACGTAGGCCAGGACGCGCGTGCGCGCCGCGGTCATGATGTGATCGTGAAACAGCGGAAAGGTGCTGCAGCCCGACGTGCCGGTGTCGACGATCGTGGTCGCGCCGCGGCTGACGCCCAGGAGGTCGGGATCGGCCGGCGTGGTTCGCAGCCCCTTGAAGCAGTGGACGTGGACGTCGATTAGCCCCGGCACCACGAGCAGGCCGCTCACGTCCAGCAGCCTGGCCCCGTCCGCCGGCAGGCGGGTGCCCACTGCCTCGATGCGTCCGTTGCGGACGAGCACGTCGGCGGGGCCGTCGCGCCCCTGGGCTGGGTCGATCACACGGCCGCCGCGCAGCAGCAGGTCACTTCCGGACATCCGCCCTCCGATCCGCGAGCTGGAAACTATCTGAACGAATATACACGACCGTAGCTACTTGCACCGGGTCCCGTGTCCCAGAATGAGCGCTGTGGTAAGTACGAGCCGCTGAGTTCCAGGGCGGCGTTTACGGAATCATTGGAGGATCGACGTGGCTTGGACTGCGCAAGGCACTACTCCGACCAGTTGTCCGCGCTGTAATGGCCTGGTGTACCAGGGCTACGATGCGCTGGAGTTCAACTGCATGACCTGCGGCGAGTGCATCTACGTCGGAACGCCGCTGCGGGTCATGACGGAGCAGCAGCAGAGCCCGGATGGCCAGGTGCGGCGCAAGCGAGGCCGCCCCCGCAAGGTCCTGCAGGTCGCCTAGCGGGGCCGGGCCTACCGGACGTCGTCGCCCTGGCTCGCCGCCGCGTTCGCCCCGACCGGTAACACGAGGCGGACGCGGCGGTACTCGTCGACCAGCGTTCGCACGGCCGCGTCCGCCTCGGCAAGCGCGCCCGCCCGCGCTTGCTCCTCGAGCGCTCCACACAGTGCGGCCATCGCGCGGGCGCCGATGTTGCTGCAAGCGCCCTTCAGGCCGTGGGCGATCCGCCGCGTCGCATCGGCGTCGGCCTGCGCCACGGCCGCCTCGAGACTGGCCAATTGCGCCGCGGTGTCCTCCACGAAGATCCCGACGAACGTGTCGATGAAGCCGGGGCCCATCTCCTCTAGCTCGCGCAGGCGCGCCACGATCGCGTCGCCGTCCGCCGTGACGGCGCTCGCTGCGGCCGACGCCTGGCCAGCCGCGAGGGGCGTGGGCAGCCAGCGCTTCAGGACGCGGTCGAGGATGTCGCCGGTGACGGGCTTGGTGATGTAGTCGTCCATCCCCGCCGCCAGGCACTTCTCTCGCTCGCCCACCATCGCGCTGGCCGTCATGGCGACGATCGGGGTGTGGCGAGCCCTGCCCTCGCGGCGACGTAGCTCGGCCGTCGCCTCGTAGCCGTCGAGCTCCGGCATCTGGCAGTCCATGAACACCAGCGCGTAGTCGGCGGCCGCGACGGCCGCCAGGGCTGCCCGCCCGTCGTCCGCCACGTCGACGCGGCAGCCGCGCGCCTCGAGCAAGTGAACCGCGACCTTCTGGTTGACCGGGTTGTCCTCCACCACCAGCACCCGTGGACGGGAGCCGCTGTCGTCCGCCGTGGCTGACATCGCAGCCGCGGATAGGCGGCCGGCGCCGGGCCTGCCCGCCGCCGGCCGATTGGCTGCCGCCGTCGCGGCATCTACCACGCTGGCGATGGTGTCGTAGAGCTGCGACTGCCGTACGGGCTTGGTCAGACACGCATCCACGCCCACCTGGTGGGCAGCCGCCGCCTGGTCGCTGAAGCCGACCGACGTGAGCAGCACGACGCGCGCCGCGGCCAGCGCCGGGTCCGCCCGGATCGCCCGCGCCACCTCGAGCCCATCCATGCCGGGCATCTGAAAGTCCAGGATCACGAGATCGTACGGTACCCTCTGCTCGGCGGCGGCTCGCAGGAGGTGTAGCGCGCTCGGCCCGCTGTCGACCTGCTCGCTGAGCATACCCCAGCCCGTGACCTGCTGGGTGAGGATGGCCCGGTTCGTCGCATTGTCGTCGACGATCAGGATTCGCAGCCCACGCAGGTCGGTCCGCGGCGACGCTCTGGGCGCCGCTAGGGAAGGCTGCTCCGGCAGCCGCGCCGTGAACCAGAAGGTGCTCCCTCGGCCCGGCTCGCTGTCGACCCCGATCCGCCCGCCCATCATGGCCGCGAGCTGCTGCGAGATGGCCAGGCCCAGGCCGGTGCCGCCGTACCGCCGCGTCGTCGAGCTATCGGCCTGGGAGAACGACTCGAAGATGCGCTCGCGGACCGCCGGGGCGATGCCGATGCCCGTATCGCTGACCTCGAAGCGGAGGAGATCGGGCTCGGTCGGGTCGGCGGCGCGCTTGACGCGCACCACCACCTCGCCGCGGTCCGTGAACTTCACGGCGTTGCTGAGGAGGTTGGTAAGCACCTGGCGCAGGCGCCCGGGGTCCCCGCGTACGGCGGTCGGCACGTCGTGGTAGACGAGCCCGGCCAGTTCGAGGCCCTTGCTGCGCGCCGCCTCGGCGAAGAGCTGGATCGCCTCCTCCACCTGGGGGCGCAGCTCGAAGTCCACCATCTCCAGATCCAGCTTGCCCGCTTCGATCTTGGAGAAGTCGAGGATGTCGTTGATCACCGTCAGCAGCGTGGCGGCGCTGTGGTTGATCGTATCGACGTAATCTCGCTGGCGCGGGGTGAGCGCGGTGTCGCTCAGCAGCTCCAGCATGCCGATCACGCCGTTCATCGGCGTGCGGATCTCGTGGCTCATGATGGCCAGGAACTCGCTCTTGGCGCGGGCGGCCGCCTCGGCGGCGTCGCGGGCGGCCGCCTGGTCGGCGTATAGCGACGCGTTGCGGATCGCTACGGCGGCCTGAGCGCAGAAGCTGTCCAGCAGCGCCCGGTCGTCGGCGCTCATCGCGAACGGGCGTTCGCCGTTGAGCATCAGCACGGCGAGCAGCTCGCCGCGGTAGAGAATCGGCAGCCCGTAGAAGCTGGTGAATCCGCGCGAGCGGCGCCACTCGCGGCCCACGAAGCGCTCGTCCTGCATGATGTCGGGGATGTGAAGCGGCTCGCGATGCTCGGCCACCCAGCCCGTCGCGCCGTGGCCGTAGCGCACGCTGCGGACGGGGAAGCCGGCCGCGACGGACTCGTCCGAGAAGGCGCGCAGCTCGAGTGTCTGCGCGGGCTCGTTCGCGACCCAGAAGGCCACCAGCCGGGCGTCGGTTAGCGTCGCCGCCGCCTGCGCGATCTCGCGCAGGAGCGCGTCCATGTCGAGCGAGGAGGAGATGAGCTGCGTCAGCCGGATGAGGGTCTGCAGGCGCGCCAGCCGCGCGGCCAGGTCCTCGTAGAGCCCGGCGTTCTCGATGGCGATGGCCGCCTGGGCGGCGAAGATGCGGAGCTGCTGGCAGTCCGGCTCGCCGAAGACCGCGCCCGGGGTCTCGTGGCTGACGCAGATCACGCCGAGCAGCTTATCCTGATAGAAGATGGGCTCGGCGATCATCGCCGTGACTTTCGTCTCCTCGAGCATTCGCCGCGGCGCACCCTCCCAGTTGCGGTAGTCGTTGACCACTACGGTCTCGCGCCGCTCGGCCGCCGCGCCGGCTGCCGCCTGCCCGAGGCGCAGTCGCCGCTCGGCCATCCAGGCCGGTCGTCCCTGCCAGGCCCTGGGGACCAGTCGCTGCTCGCTGGCATCCCAGACGAATACCGTCCCCGAGGGCGCTCCCACGAAGGCGGTGGCGTGTCCGATCAAGAGCTGCAGCAGCCGGGTCAGGTCGCGCTCGCGGGCCAGCTCGGTCGCGACCGCCTGGACGGCTTCCAGCCGACGGGTGCGCTCGCGCAGCGCCTCTTCCGCGGCCCGCCGCTCGCGCTGGCTGGTCTGAAGCTGGTCCGCCATCCGGTCGAAGGCCTGCCCGAGCTGGCCGAGCTCGTCGCGCCCGGCGATGCCGACACGGTACGTCCAGTCGCCGCCGGCCCAGCGTCCGGCCGCGGCCTGCAGCGCGCGCAGGCGGGGTGCCAGGCGCCACCACAGCACGAGCAGGAGGACCAGCGGCAGCAAGTTCAGCGCGACGTTCAGGAGGCCGCGGGAGATGGCTGCGCTGTAGATGCGGTCGAACACCGCGGCGCTCGGGACGCCCACAGCGGTTCGCCAGGGCGTATCCGCTACGCGGTCCCACGACCAGAGGTAATCCGCGCCATTCGCGTCGGCCTGGCGGAACGCCGTCTCGCCGTTCCGCACGCGCTCGAGCTGATCCTCGGGGATGGTCGAGTTGATCAGGGCGGCAGCGGCGCCAGTGCCGCCCAGGATGCGACCCTCACGGCTGTCGACCAGCATGACGACGCTACCTGCTGGTAGTGGCAGGTTCGCCCACAGGCCCGGGAACCGATCCACGCGCAGGCTGGCGATCAAGTAGCCGCTGCGGCCGGCTGGGCCGCGCTC